>ERZ808054.193-NODE-193-length-79024-cov-14.669094_pt1 | contig 79024 bp, 79 predicted proteins | sample MGYA00380201_ERZ808054 | MGnify/ENA primary metagenome ERZ808054 (study PRJEB31490, sample SAMN06133419) | mouse gut metagenome | isolation source: Z5_2 | host: mice | place: China: Chengdu | collected 2015-05 ... | reverse complement strand
CCAAATAGAAACCGACCTTTGCCGATAAGTCCAGTATACACCAGAACTTATGGCTTGTAACTACCAATAGTCTATCACTCACGATGTTTCATTTATGGTGGTGCCAAGCATCGCGGGCATGAGGGTTTACTATGAAACTATTCGACTCAGAATTGAAAGTCATGGAAGTGCTCTGGGAACAGGGCACGAAATCAGCCCGCGATATCGTGGACGTACTGTCACAGCGCATCGGCTGGAACAAGAACACCACCTACACGGTGATCAAGAAGTGTATCGAAAAGGAAGCTGTCAGTCGCGAAGATCCGGGCTTTCTCTGCACGCCTCTGGTCACCAGAGACGAAGTGGCGCGCAGTGAGACCGAGCAGCTGATCGACAAGATGTTCGGCGGTTCCAGCGAATTGTTTTTTTCATCATTTCTGAAAAATCAGGGAATCTCGGAAGAAGATGCCGAGAGGCTTTCCCGTATGATCAAGGAGGCGAAATAACATGTTACATTTCAGATTTTCCATGCCCTTACATTTTATGATGCTTTACGGAAGTGTGCTGCTGCTCATGGTGCTGGCGCTGCGCCTTCTTCTGAAAAAGAGACTGCCGGGCTATGTTTTCCCCCTTTTGTGGGGACTGGTGATCGTCCGCTTTCTCGTCCCCTTCTCCTTAAGCAGCCCGCTCAGCGTGAAGGCTCCCGGCCTGCTTTCAGCGCCTGCCGTCACAAGCGTCACTGTTTCCGCAGAAGCCGTCGCCTACAATGAACCCTCTACGGAATATCTGCCCGGGGATATGGAGATTGCTTCCGTCACAGAAGACGCGGACACAAATGATGCCATCGTCACAAGTATGCCGGGTACATCCGCCACAGCCGGTCCCCGTCTGACTGCAGATACCGACTTTGTCATCTCCCAGTCAACGGAAAACGCAACAGATCGCTCCACTGTCCTGTCAGCGGACGTCCTGCCTTTCTTCTACAGGCATGATTCGCTGCGAACTCTGCTGCCGGTCTTCTATCTGTCCGGCGTCATCGTTACGGCGCTCCTCCTGCTGCTGCAAAGACAACGCTATGTCCGGAGGCTGAGAGAAAGCCTGCTGGTGGAGCACAACGAAACCGTCAATACGCTCCTGCGCGAGATGCAGATGGCACATATTCTGGTCTTTACCAATGACGAAATTGCCTCCCCTCTCGTGTGCGGCCTTCTCTCACCCCGTATTTATCTGCCGGCACGGATGGACTTTGGGAATACGGAGATGCTGCGCCACATCCTGGCTCATGAGACCATGCATATCAGACGCCGGGATAACTGGGTTAAGGCGGCCATGCTGGCCACGCTCTGCCTCAACTGGTTTAACCCGCTTGTCTGGCTGATGGCCGGATGCCTGGCATCCGATCTGGAAACCGCCTGCGACGAAGCCGTGCTGCGCGCCTGCCGGGAGGAAAATGCAAGACAAAGCTATGCCTGCAGCCTCCTTGCCATGGCCGTGAGCGCCAGCCGTTCTCCCCTCCTGTACAGCGCCTTTTCCAAGACAGAGGTAGAGAGAAGGATCCAGCGCGTACTGCGCTACAAAAGGACGTCCCTCCTCATGCTGTTCGCCGTCTCCCTGCTGCTTACCTGCAGTACCGTGGTGTGCGCTACCGGCGGCCAGGCTCCCTTTGACTCCTGCCTGAGCAGTACCTGCTATTACGGGAGTCCCGATTCCAGATGGGCCTTCAAGGTTTCTCTGACCCGTGATATTGCGCTTGGCAGGAATCCCGGAAAACGGGCAGACGACACGATCCTGGCCGTCTTAAAGGCGGACGACACCGGCGATCCCGACCTGATGTCGGAACAGATTCGGGAAGCTCTGGCCACAGAATTTCATGTGGAAAAGAATGCCTTTGCCCCCACCTATACCCTCTGCCTCGATTCGGAGACCGAAGCCGAAGAATACGCATCCTGGGGCCTGACCAGAAATGAAAACGGCTTTTTTCTCTATCAGGGCAGCCCGGTCCACAGTTTCGCCGATGAGCTGAACAAAATCTGGCAGTCCAATATGGGCGGCAGTCTGGATATCGTCGTCCACCGCGACCGGTACGGCTGCATCTCCACCGTCGTCGCGACGACCGAAGACGGCACCGTAGTCAGTCTCTTCTCCACCCCGGAGGAAGACGGCGATTCCTCCTACGACCGGACAAAACACCAGTAGACAACCGGCAGCACCGCTGCCGCACCAATCCCGTACAGTACAAGCAGGATGGGCACCGCTCCCATTACCCGGCCACCCAGCGTATACAGGTCAAAGTAACCCAGCGCAGTGCCCACCTGCAGCAGTCTGTCCGGCAATAACCCCAGAATCTTATTGACTGCCGCACTTTCCAGATTCCCCAGAAAAGACGGCAGGAAGATCAGCACAAAGGGCACCATCACCGCCGGCACGGCGGATCTTACCCTGGCAGATACCAGCATACACAGGCCCGCCATAAACAGACATCCCACATAGCCGCCTGCCGCGATCAGCACATATTTCTGCCAGACCGTAAGGTGATAGAAACATTTCCAGTCCCCCTGCTCCGTCTGCACCGGACAATTCCAGCCGTCCGCACCCAGATAGCCCAGCACCGCAGCGCTGTAGATGAGCATCACCATCCAGTAGACCGCCGTGACGATCCCGACTCCGGCCCATATCTTGGCCGCCACCGCCCTGTCTCTTCCGTGGCAGGAAGCGAAGAACACCGCATCCGCCCGCCAGACGAATTCATTGGAGAAAATGCCGGCCACCAGATAGCCCAGAAACAGCATGGTGATCATCACCACCGTCGGCGCAAATGTAAACAGCTGCGTCCACCCCTTCCGATAATCATAGTAAAAAGGCGTCTCAAGGCTCTCATACTGTCCGATCAGATATGCCTTTTCCGCTTCCGAATACTGATCACCGGCCTCATCCGCAAGCCACTCCTGCAAGAGTCTTGTCCTGTTCTCATAGAAGGCTCCCGCCGCCTCTTCCGTCAAAGAATCCGCCCGGTAATAATCATATGAGCGGAACGCCTCCGCATAGGAACAGTTCAACAGACGGCGTATTTCCGCTATCCCCTGTTTCCAGCCGTAGGCAATATTCCTCTCTTTGATCTGTTCCGATCTGCCCTCCGGCGTCTCATTGATGCGCCTGTTCTCCGCGATCACCTGGCGGATCGTCTCCTCCTCCAGATAACCGCTCCACGCTTTCTGCGCTGCCCGAAGGCTGGCCACTGCCACCGGTCCCCTTTCGGATTCACCCGCCTCATTTACATACTCCACACTGAGGGCAAAATAAAGCGTAATGCCCAGTACCATCGCCAGCAACAGAAATGCCAGCCTGCTCCTTGTCCCGGACAAAACCTTCCTGATCTCATAGTAGATCTGCTCTTTTCCGTTATGTCGATCTTTTATTTTCTTATGCCGCACTCTTTTGTGCTGCGCGTTTTTATGTGGAATTTTCTGATTCATCGCCATCCTCCATTCCTGCTGGTCCTGATCCTCGCCACCGCCGGCCCTAAATCTTTTCCAACGCTGGTCCTAATCTTCCCCACTATCATTCCTATTCCTCTCCGCCGCCTGCCCTTTCCCCAAAATAGTGCAAAAATACATCCTCCAGCACGGCTTCCTCCAAAACCGCATTGTCCGCCGGCCTTTCTACAGACAAGATCCGCAGCTGTGCTTCCCCATGCAGGGTCTTGATATTGGAAACTTTGTATCGTTTCGTGTAGGAAGCTGCCTCATTTCGCGGCACACTCACCCGCCATACCTGCTCCGGCATTCCGGCGGTCAGTTCTTCCGTCGTACCGGTAATACAGATCTTCCCGTCTTTCATCAACAGAATCTCATTGGCGATATACTCGATGTCCGACACGATATGCGTAGATAACAGCACCAGCCTGTCCTGGGCCAGCTCGCTGATCAGATTGCGGAAGCGGATTCTCTCGTTGGGATCAAGCCCCGCCGTCGGCTCATCCAGAATCAGGATCCTGGGATCATTCAGCATGGCCTGGGCAATTCCCACCCGCCGCTTCATGCCGCCGGACAGTTTCTTCATCTTCTTGTTCTCCGCCTTCTCAAGCCCCACCTGCTGCAGCAAAAGCGCGGTCCGCTGTCTGGCTGCAGCAGGCCGCAGTCCCTTGATGGAACTGATATAGCGCAGATAATCCCTGACCGTAAAATCCGGATAAAAGCCGAAATCCTGCGGCAGATACCCCAATACTCTGCGATATGCGCCATCCAGTTCAAAGATATCTTTCCCGTCCCACAAGATCCTTCCTCCCGTCGGCTTCAAAAGGGTGCACAGCATCCGCATCAGCGTGGTTTTCCCCGCTCCGTTCACGCCCAGAAGTCCATAGACCCCCGTCGTCAAAGTACAGGATACCCCGTCAACTGCCGCCACATCCTGAAATCTCTTTGTCAGATTTTCTATTTCCAGTTTCATAATCCCCGCCTCCTTTTATCCTTCCATCTCCTTCTATCCTTCCGTCTCTTTCTATTCTTCTGTCTCCTTCTATCCTTCCGTCTCTTTCTATCCTTCCATCTCCTTCTATTCTTCCGTCTCTTTTTATCCTTCTGTCTCCTTCTATCCTTCTGTCTCCTTCTATTCTTTCGTCTCTTCCAGGACTGCCCTGCAATTCCTCTGCCCCCTGTAAATACAGTAAAGCAGGTAACAGAATGCCGTCAGCAATACGCCATACCAGACAGGCACGGACACCTTTTCATAGAGATTCCCCAGCAGTACCACCTGCAGCCAGATTCCGGACCAGAGCAGGCACAAAAACACGGCGAATGCTTCCGGACAGGCCCGCCTGCTGTACAGCGTGCGGAAACAGATGCAGCAGGTCACTGTCAGCGGCAGGAAAAACTGGAGCATGATCTCTTCCGGCACAAGCTGCCCGCCTCCCACGTTCACCAGGAAAAAAGCTGTCAACATCAGCACATCAACCATTGCAAATGCGAACAATCTGGCCGCATAGATCTGCCGCAGCGAGTAAAAGGCTGCTCCCTCTACTTCCATTGCGTTCCTTTCCCGGTTCTTCCACAGCTCCGGCAGCAGGAGAACGCCAAACAGCGGCGCCGCCACTCCCATGATCCGCTGCTCATAAGAATTTCCTTCCATATATCTGATGAGCATACACAGAACCACCAGGACCATTCCCTGCAGCACCCACCACCGCCTGCGGATATAGCCGGCCTGCTGGTAGAGAAATTCCGCTCCCGTCAGGATATCGTCGCCCTCTCCCTCATAGAATGCCGCTTTTGCACTGCGGACTACCTCCTGCAAATGCTCTTTCCTGTGCGGCGGTGACAGGGCATTCTCCTGCAGCCGCAGTCTTTCTTTAAATTGTCTGTCTGCTCTATTCACACATGCACCCCCATATCGCCCTCTTGACAGATCATGATCGTCCTGTCTGTCAGGTTCCTGCAGACACAGCAAGCCGCCGGACGCAGTCTCATTGAAAAGCGCTTTCTATAGTAAACCTCCATCATGCACAACCTGGCGCTTAGCGGGCCGCATGGCCATCCATACTGTGAAAGTCGAAGACTTTCATAGTTAACGACATTAGAAATTTTGTTTACTATATCTATAATAACGCTGGCAAATCCCAAAAAGATAGCCGCATAAAAAAGAACAGCAAAAAACCTCTGCTGCCCTGTTATCGCTTTTGCTCAGGCCTCAGAGGTTCTCTAAGATCAAATCTTTTTGATTATAGCTTACCCTCAGTGAACAAAAGTACACACGGTTTGTTCACTGAGGGTATGATAATGAAATATTACTCGCCCTTCCTCGCGATCACGCAATACCAGTCTGCCTCATCCACATCCTCACTCTGCACACACGCCGGAAAATTCATGATCTTAATATCTTCATAGCGCAGTTCCTTCAGCTTATGAAGCAGCAGTTCTCTTCTGACCGGAATGTAGTGCTCCTCGAATTTCTCCTTTTGGAAAATCCTGTTGTCTTTCTCAAAAGTATAGAGCAGGTGGAACGTCATCGAATCGTCTTCGTGATAATCCCACACCTGGATCAGATTGACCCTCGTATCCCCGTCAAAAAACGGGTTGTACAGGTAGAATCTGTTCCGCTCCCGCAGGATCTTATCCCAGTTGCGCACATCAAAATACAGATACCCGCCCGGCTTTACCAGCCGGTCCATCTGCCCAAGCGTCGCCAGAACATCTTCATTGCTCACATAAGGCAGAGAATTTCCCGTGCTGGCGACACAGTCAAATCTCTCCGAAAACTGTTCGGAAACCGAACGGAAATCGCAGCGCTTCACTTCTATATCCACATTTTTCTTCTGTGCCTTTTGCCTACACCGCGCCAACATCGTCTCGCTCAGATCGGAACCGTACAGACGAACTCCCAGCTCCGCCAACGGCAGTGTCACATTACCGGAACCGATGCTCACATCCAGAAACGTTTTCACTGATTTGTCCTGCAATACAATCTCCCAATGTTTTTTGTATGTCTCGTATCTGCTTTCATCTTCCAGCAGATCATAAATATCCGCCCTATCGTATACACTTGCCATAATAATTCTCCTCCCGTTTTTGATCAATGCTGTCTTTCTTCTTCGCTTCGCTTTGCTTTCTAACTGCGTGTCTGACACTCGTCACTTTCCTTCAATATAACACTTCAAAGCGGCTGTTGCAAGAAAACGCTATCCTCCGTCTCCCAAATACCCGGCCAGCAATTCCCGCGCCCGTCTGATCCTGTACTTGACAAGCGGCAGGCCGATTCCCAGCATCACCGCGATATCCTTCTGCTTCTGTTCCTGCAGAAAATAGAGCACCGCAACTTCGCGCACCTCCTCCGGCAGCCGTTTGAAAGCCATCTGCACATCCAACCGCTCTTCTGCATTGTCCGCACGCGTATCCGCCTGCTCCGGCATCGTCTCCGTCGCGATCTCCTTATGCTTCCTGTGATAGTCATGGCACGTGTTGGCGGCGATCACATACAGATAGTTCGCCGCCTTTCCATAATGCCTGTACTGCTTCAACGACCGGAAAAACCGCTCAAAAGTTTCCTGCGTCATATCCTCCGCATAACCATGATCCCCGATATGCACCTGACAGTAAGACAAAATCCGGGGATAATATTTTTCCACAAAAATCTCGCTCGCCTTTTCGTCTCCCATGCGCATTTTCTGCACAAGCAAAAAATCTCTGTCCATACCGGACATCCCCTCGCTTTGTCTGTACTGGTCTTTGCACTCTGTTTCTGCATTCTGTTCCTGCCTTCTACTTGTGCATCCCGCTTCTGCATTCCGTATCCCGAAATGCTCTGTCTATCAATATAACGCTGCCAGTCAACAAAAAGATAGTTTTCGCGCATGAAAAATATACTGCCCCCTCCGGCCGCACATGATCAGCTGTTTCACATGCTCAACTGTTTCTCATACTCAACTGCTTCTCATGCTCAACTGTTTCTCACGATCGTCGCGCCAAACGGCATCAGCGCAAGTTTCGCGATCTTAAAGCACTGCAGGCCAAAGGGAATACCGATGATCGTTATACAAAGCAGCAGGCCGTTTATCGTCGCTCCCACTGCCAGCGGAATCCCGCTGACGATCAGCCACACAATATTCGCCAGCAGCGATATGGTCCCGCCGCCATACTGTACTTCCTTCCCAAAAGGAAAGAACGCCACGGAAGCAAACTTAAAACACTGCCGCCCGATCGGAATCCCGATGATCGTTATACACCACAGCAGGCCGGCAAGCGTCCATGACAGCCCCTGCAGAAGCCCTCCGCACAAAAACCAGATCAAATTTCCCAGACAACCCATATAATCACATCCTTTCTCTGAAAAGAGTATAGCATACTTTCCCGCCTCATAATACCCTTTCCCCGTCATTTCATGATTCCATCTGATCCCTTTGCTTTTTGCAGATGCAGGAGCCGGAGCAGAAATTTGTTATGTCGTTTACTATATCTTACAACAGATAGTTGTTCTCCTTGTCGGCTACCTGCAGCGCGGCAAGCAGATACGTCGCATAACCTTCCACAACCAGCGGCTCCTGCCTGCACAGTGCATCGGCCTCCTCAAAGCTTTCCGTTTTGAAAATCACCATTCCGGCAACACCGGGATATCCCTTGAAAGGCCCGCAGAGAACGATCTTGCCGGCCTCATCCAGCTTTTTCAAATTCTCTACATGTCTTGTGATGACATCCTTTGTAACCTTGTTGTAGGTTTTCCCCTTTTTGATCGTCATAACGTATAACCATTTTTCCATATTGTTACCCTCGCTTCCCTTTTTGTTGATCAGAATGATCTTTTTCCATAAACAGATGATATCACTTCTAATATGACATATAGCTGTCTTATTTGTCCAACTGTTTCGAAAACCTTATCATTGCACATTGAAGCCCGCACCATTCCATGCTACTATAAGAAAATGAACGCCGCCAGACTATTGGCATACCACAGAATATCAAGGAGATCTTATGAAAAACAATCTTTCTTCCGGACGACAGATCATGCAGGCTGCCCGCTGTGCTTTTCCCCATACCATACCGATCTTTGCCGGATTCTGGTTCCTGGGAATCACCTACGGCATTTATATGAATGTATCCGGTTTCAGCTTTGTCTATCCCCTGCTCATGAGCCTGACGATCTTTGGCGGCTCACTGGAATTCGTGGCGGTTGAAATGCTGCTGTCTTCCTTTGCCCCGCTGCAGACGCTGGTCATGGCCCTGATGATACAGGCCCGGCATCTTTTTTACGGTATTGCCATGCTGGACAGGTTTAAGGGGACCGGCTGGAAAAAAATCTATCTCATTTTCGGCATGTGTGACGAGAGTTTTTCCATCAACTGTTCCGTACAGCCCCCGGAGGGTATAGATCCGGGCTGGTTTATGTTTTTCGTCACACTTTTCAACCAGATATATTGGGTCACGGGCGCTGCCCTCGGCGGCCTGCTGGGCTCATTGATCTCTTTTAACACGGAGGGACTGGAGTTTGTCATGACAGCGATGTTTGTAGTCATCTTCCTCGAACAATGGCTTAAGGAAAGAAAACATGATACGGCACTGATCGGTATCGTTGCTTCAACCGTCTGCCTGCTTCTCTTCGGCGCGGACACCTTCCTGCTGCCGACGATGGCCTGCATCCTGTTCCTGCTGACCGTGTTCCGTAAACCGATCGAAAAGGCAGGTGAAAGGGCATGACACTGACACAACAGATCATCACCATCGCACTCTGTGCACTCGGCACTATGGCCACCAGATTTCTGCCTTTCCTGCTCTTTTTCTCCAGGAAGCCGACTCCCGGATACATCCGGTATGTAGGCAATGCCCTTCCAGCTGCCATCTTCGGCATGCTGGTGGTCTACTGCCTGAAAAATGTCAGCATCCTGTCCGGCAGTCAAGGTATACCGGAGGCAGCCGCCATTCTTGTTGTCGTGGGACTCCACTTATGGAAGCGCCAGATGCTTCTGTCGATCGCAGGCGGTACGGTCTGCTATATGCTGCTTATGCAGTTTGTCTTTTGACGCTGCACAGCCACAACACCTGCCATTGTGACCCCTGCCGCCTTTTTAAGCCGCACCTGAAATAACGCCGGCAGCCAAATTCCTTTGGCAGCATTCTCACAAAAAAGTGCAAAGCCTTTTGCGAAATCAAAGGCCCTGCACTTTTTAAGTTCACCCATCCCCGGGCGGCGGTTTTGCGTCACACATTGAACCGTATCACTTTCCATTTCCCCTGCATATATCGCAAATAGATCAGCAGGCTTCTCGTAATCTGATCTGCCATGTAGGCATACCATGCCCCCTTGATCCCCATATCAAATCCAAAAACAAGAATCGCTGCAAGAACCGGACGCAGGAAAAAAATCGTAACCACACTGACAAGCGCGGTTGACTTCGTGTCTCCTGCTCCACGCAGCCCTCCGGCCAGAATAAACTGTATCCCCTGAAAAGGCTGTATCAGCGCAACAACTTTCATGATATATGCTCCGCAGTCTATGATCTGGGGATCACTGCTGTACAATGTCATGATCTCCCTGCCGAAACACAGCATGATAAAAGCCAGCGTACCCGATGCCAGCACCCCGATCATAGAGGAGGCCCTGCAATAGAAGACAGCCATATCACTCCTGACTTTTCCAAGGCTCTGTCCAACCATGGTCGTAGAAGAAACCGCAAATGCCTGTCCGATCATATAGGACATTGTCAGGACATTCATACACGCCTGATGCGTCGCATACGATGTTTCCCCCAGCGTTGCAATGATCACGGAAAACGCGATCATACCGATACGCATTGCCAGCTGCTCCAAAGCCGCAGGCATCCCTACCCGAAAAATATTTCCGGCCTCAGAATTCCCCCGCGCCAAAAGATCCCGAAAGCAAAACGCCAGATAACCGCCCTTTCGCATCAGTACACGGCAGGCGATCAAAAATGCCACACACTGTCCCAGAACCGTGGCCCAGGACGCCCCGGCCACCCCCAGCTCGGGGAATCCAAACTTGCCGTAAATCAACAGATAATTAAACAATATATTCACCAGATTGGAAATCACATTATAGACCATAGCCGTCCGTGAGTCTCCCACTGCCCGCAGGGCCGCCGTTACCGTGGTTGTAATTCCTATGGCCAGAAAACCAACCATCTGTATCTGCAGGTATACGGTTCCGCCTTCCAGTGCTTCTTTACTTGTAGCCCCCATCAGCCTTATCATATCTTCGGCAAAGAGATAGCCGATCACTGAAGAGACCACCGACAGCAGGACCGTGACCCGCAGAGCCTGGTGCATGACACGGTTGGCACGCTCATACATGCCAGCCCCTTTATAGCGCGCGATCAGAGCCGTTGTTCCATAATTAAGTGACGTCACCGTCATCATGAGCAGAAGGCGCGGATGCGTCGCCAGCCCTACCGCGCTGAGTGCCCAGGTTCCCAGCTTTCCCACCATCATCAGGTCCACCATCGACGTAAGCTGGGTCAATCCCAGTTCTATCAACGCGGGAATACTCAAAACCAGAACATCCTTTATCAGCATAAAATAATTGATATTCTCAGGAAGCAGACCGGGCTTTTGGATCAATAATGCTTCTTCCCCATTTTCTACAAAATCCAGGGCGAATTTTTTAGTATATACTGAATTTTTTTCCATTTTCCATTTCTTCCCATAGCTGCGGTACTAACTGGATAAAGCTGTCAGAAAATGCTTCAATCCGTTTCTTTTGATATCCCATTCATGTATTCCATCTGCCTTGACTGACTGCCGGTGAAGCGCATCGTCCTCACATTCCGGCAGGATATTAAAAATCCTCATTCTGTCAAAACATGCCCCGCATACAGAAGCGCCGTGACACAACACGGCATCCCCTGCCACAGCTCTTCCCTGTTTATTGGAAACAGTGCGGTATTTTCTGTCAATAAAAGGAATACAATCCTGTACCAGCATTTCTAAAAAACCTGTCCACCGATTCTGCTGTGATCCAAAGGGGTTCCCTGCATATCCGTTATTCATCACAATGACTGCTTCGTCGATATCTTTTTCATGGAATAAATTGTCTGCTATGTAATTGACTTTTCCCTGCCAGATCCAGGCCGTCTCACTCTCCCCGAAACCATGCTGAAGATAAAGCACCGGATACCTGCGTGTCAGATCCTTCCTGTAAGATGGCGGCGTATAGACATAGCATACCCGTTCTTCTCCCAATACATTGGAGAAGTAATGCTCCATATGAATCGTTCCATGAGGAACATCTTTAAGATAGAAGAAATCATCCCCCTGTCCCGGCACCTCATAGTAATTGACCGGCCGGAAATCACTGTAGCCTATTGGCATAAGAAGATTCAATATCTGATTCCCGTCCGCATAATAATCCTGATAATGAAATCCTGGTCTTATCTTTGCTATTTCTCCTGTCCAGTATCCCTCTTTGCATTCCTGCAGAGGAAGTGGTTCCTTCCATTCCTTTTCCATAACCGTGACACGCTTTGCTCCCGGCGCATAACAGGTTAGCCTGACTGCAGAATCTTTCAGTATTTCAAATCCTGCCGGCCGATCCGGATAAACTTCACCCGGCATACGTCCTTCGATTTCAGGGAAGCGGTCAAACTGAGATCCTGCGGGAAAAGAAAGGAAGCGATTATGAAAGATCGGCATCAATTCCGGAAAACATACATCCTTGTTGTCCGGATCAAAATACAGCGGTGACTGCGTAAGCGCCTGATTCATTGTGTTTTGCATTTCAAACCCCTCCTCTCTCATTCTGCTCCTGCTTAAAAAGAACTTTCGCCATCGCTCTGAGACATCTTCGCCAAACCGTCCACTCATGGAATCCGGGACAGGAATAAGTTGTGATCCTGGCGCCCTGTCTTCGCAAATTGTCGATCAGTTCCAGTGTAGTGGGCCAGAAAGGCTCCTGTTCTCCTGCTCCGATAAACACCAGATCATAATCATCATTCCATAACTCAGGTTTTTCCATATATCTGCTTCCGTCATAGTCATACCCTACAACAGGAAAGCATCCGCTGAAAACACCAAAAGAAGCAAAGATATCCGGATGCAGGAGCGCCGTGCGGCAGGCCTGCACACTTCCCATTGACAGTCCTGCGACGGCTCTTGTGCTGCGGTGTGAAAGTACCCGGTATCTGTCCTCTATAAATGGTATACAGTCATTGATCAACATGCCGTCAAAATTCCCCGGCAGATAATCTGAAGGATAACGCTGTGAGAAAGCATAGCCGGTGTTCGCAACAACGATCATCTCTCTGCATTCTCCTGCTGCGATCAGATTATCAAGAATATAATTCATCTTCCCCTGCCATACCCATCCTGTCTCGTTCTCCCCTACACCATGCTGTAAATACAAAACCGGATATTTTTTCTCACCATTCTCATATCCCGGCGGTGTATACACATGACATATTCTTGTGCGTCCCGTGATTTCAGAAAAGAAATACTCTGTGCTCACGGTGCCATGCGGAACCTCTTTAAGAAAATAGAATGCACAGTCATCGTCCGCAACCTCGATGAAATTAGTCGGCATAAAACTTCCGTAGCCGACCGGCACTAAAGGATTGATCGTATCTACCCCGTCAACCATATAACGGTGATAATGGAATCCGGCAGGTATATCAGGAATTCTTGCGGTAAAGAACCCATCCTCTCCCTTTTCCATCTTCCACTTGAGAAATCCAATGCTCTTCTCGTTTCCCGTCACCTCAACAACCTTTGCACCCGGTGCATAAAAAGCCAGCTCTACTTCGCCTGTCTCCAGAAGCCGATATCCTCTCCTCCTTAAATGGGGCGGCAGCAGACTGCTGTCCGCGCGCTCTGTTCCCGTAACAGGTTTATAAATAAGTGTCTGCGTATAAACTGCCTGATTTTCACAAATTTCTCTCTTCACATTCTCTCCTCATTTCTCAATCTTCCACATGTTTCCCTGACGATCAACCTTGGTGTACTCCACACTACCATACGGTCAAAAATACCGCCCTGTAACTGTGTCAACATCATTTGTAAGGCAGATTCCACCATCTGCTCAACCGGCAGGTCAATCACCGTAAGTGCGGGCTGCAGATGCTTTGCATATCCAAAGTCCGTAACCCCCACCACCTCCATATCCTTTGGTACTTCTATATCGTATTTTTGGAGCGCAAGATAGAACGGCCAATATCTTGTAGACCGCATCAGAAAAACTCCGGTAGGTCTGTTCTCCAGATTCAGCATCTCTTCCGTTACCCTCTGGAAGAAGTCGCTTTGCGTTTCATTTTTATGATCCTGCCCCTCCCGGCCCTCATCCGCACTGCTTTCCTGCTGCGCAGTCTGCGGGGCACCCCCGGTCTTCTCGTTTCCGATATAGGTAATTACCTCTATCCCTCTGTCGGCACAATACTGCTGCAGATACCCGATCCTTTTTCTGGTCATCTTCGAATACAGATTATTGGGCTCCAAAATCGCGATCTTGCGGTGTCCGCCCGACGCAAAGAGTTCGGAAGTTATCTCCGCCAGCTTCACTTCGTCCAGACAGACGGAACTGTACGAGCTGTCTGCATAGTTAAAGTATATGATCGGCGTCTTCACATGAAGCCTTGCCACATATTCTGCATCAGGTTCCGACGCCCCCAGAATAATAATGCCATTGAACAGATTGCTCTGGAATGCTTCTTCCACACTTCCGATATTCCCATATAGAAAAGGTTTTATCACGATCTCCACCAGCAGATTTTTCTCGAGGATACAACGATTCACCGCCAGAATAAACCGTCCCATCACTTCTTCTCCGAAAAAATCAGGACAAAAAACCGCTATGACCTTTCTCTCATTCTCGATCCCTTTCTTCCGAAGCCGTCTGGCATAAACATTGGGTTGATAATTAAGTTTACGCGCCTCATCCAGCACTTTTTTCTGTGTCTCTTTAGAAATACGCATTTCATCAGCACGTCCGCTCATGATCAGCGAAACCGTGCTCGCAGAGACCTTCACATTCTCCGCAATCTGCCTGATACTTGGACTTGTCATTTATCCGTCCTCTTTCTTTCGTTTACTTTAACCCTGTAGTTGCCGTACCTTCCACAAAATACTTTTGCCCGAACAGATAGACTAACAGCATGGGAATGATCGATATGAATGCCCCTGCGAACGCCGCGCCGTACTGTATCGTATTCTCTCCTACAAAAAGTGCCAGTCCATTTGTCAAGGTACGCATTTGCGTACTGCTTGTGACAAGCAAAGGCCACAGCAGATCATTCCAGGCATTGTTGATTCCCAGAATCGCCAATGTGATCAATGCCGGTTTCACCTGTGGAAGCATGATCTTCCAATAAATTCCGAATTCCGAAAGCCCGTCTATCCTTGCCGCCTCCTCCAGTTCAACCGGCAGCGGTGCAAACGCCGCACGCATCATAAAAATACTGATCGCGGAAGCTACTTTCGGCAGAATAAGACCGCCGTATGTATCATATAATCCACAATTATAAATGCCGAGGAATAAGGGTACCATGATCACCTGAAAAGGAATCATCATCGTTGCCAGCGTAATGATGAACAATACATTTTTCCCTTTAAACTCCATTCTCGCAAAGGCATATCCAGCCAGGGAATTGATAAACAACGAAGGAATCGTCGTTCCCAGGGCATAGATCAGAGAATTTCTAATATAAGCCGAAAGTTTAATCCGTTTAAATACCGATGTGAAATTATCTACCGTAAGAGATTCCGGAAAAAATCTGGGCGGAAATCTGATAATCTGGGTCTGAGGTTTAAAAGCACACAGCGTCATCCAGATCACAGGGAGCAGGATCACCAACGCCGTCACTGATAAAAAAATAAAAATAAGAAGCCGCAATGGCCAGTTCCTCATACGGGATACTTGTGATTTTGACATGTTTATCCTCCTGTAATGTTATGTCGTTTACTATAAGTATTAAGTATTTTCCTTCGTATACATTTTCCAATATAGGAAAATCGTGATGATCATAATAAATGCAAAAAGGCATTCTGACAATGCAGATGCATAGCCCAGCCGTGTGATGGTCGAGAAGGCACGCGAGTAAATATAGGTTACCATGGATTCTGTAGTAAAATTCGGTCCGCCTCCCGTGGTAGTAAAAATCAGGTCAAACACCTGCAAGGAACCGATCAGCCGTGTGATAAGAACAAATACCGCCGTCGGTTTGATAAGCGGTAATGTAATGCTGAAAAACTGCCTGACTTTCGAACAGCCGTCCAACTCCAACGCCTCATAAAGATCTGCGGACACATTCTGCATGGCGGAAACAAGAATAATGGTGGAAATACCAAATGTCTTCCAGATCGACATAAAGACAAGAACATAAAAAGTAAGGGAAGTAGAGTTCATAAAATTGATACCCTTTATGCCGATTTGTTCAAGAAAATATGTAAACAGTCCGATCTCCGAATTCAAAAACATCTTCCACATGATACCGACTGCTGTCGCAGAACAGATGATCGGCATAAAATATACACCACGAAAGAATTTATTCAAAATAGTGTTCCTGGTCACCAGTGCGGCGATCAACAGCCCTGCCAGCATCTGTGCCGGCACCTCGACAAGCGTAAACTTTATGGTAACCCAGATACTGTTGATAAAGCGGGTATCCCTGAAAGCCTCGCTGAAATTTCCCAAACCGATAAACTTCGCATCCGCAAGGAAAATATTTACATCAAAAAGCCCCATTCCCAACGAAGCTATCATTGGAAATATCGAAAACGCCAAAAGCAGAATCATGGCAGGTGCAATAAACACATAAGCCATCACGGATGATCTGCGATGATATTTGTTGTGTCTTCCTACATCCTTCATTATAACCCCTCCTCAGTCATTATTGAAGCAAATCCATATTAGCAAAAACGTTTTAGCAACTCCAGCATAGAGTAGCCAATTCCAAAAATCAATCTAAATTTATTCTCGTTGTTCTATTTTGTATATTATGCACAATTTTTACTTTTTCATATTGTATATATAGTGCAATTATAAAATAGTCATTGACATATCCCACTTCCAGCGTTACATTAAAGACATAATATATTTATCATCAACACTTTTTTATTTTTGTGAATTAGCTAAAACGTATTAGCTAATTACATATTACATTTTATTTAGGAGGATGGAAAAATGGTAAAAAAAATGATTGCAGTTGTTCTTACCGCGACTATGCTTTTTTCAGTCACGGCCTGTGGCAGTCCCGGCACTGCTGCCCCGGATTCCGGATCATCGGACAACAACAGTCCCGTAGAATCAACCGAAAGCAGTGTGGCGGATGCTTCTGCCGCCGAGGAGGATCAAACATACGATCCCGTTACAATTCAATTTTGGAACAGCTGGACCGGCTCAGACGGCGAAGTGCTGACTGAATTGGTTGAAAAGTTCAATGAAACCAATAAGTGGAATATTACTGTCGAGATGGATATTTCCTCTGATTTCAACAGCCAGTTCTTCACTGCCATGGCAGCAGATGCCGGACCGGATATGATCCTGACCTGGTCTGCTCTCAAGTATAATTTTACGGATCAGCTCACAAGCATTGATGATATCTGGGAAAAAACGGATCTGAAAAAGGAAAACTTCATGAGCACTTATCTGGAAGCAACCTCTCAGGAAGACACGCTGTACGGAATTCCTTTTCAGTTGACGAAATATTGTATGTTCTGGAATAAGGATCTGTTCCAAAATGCCGGACTGGATCCGGAGACGCCTCCCGCTTCCTATGATGACTGGCTCCAATATGCTGAAAAGATCACGGATGAAAGCAGTCATGTCTATGGTTCCGGGTTGGACTACAGCAATATTGCTGCAATGAGTACTATCATGCAGATGTTCGGTGGTCTGATGGTTGATCAGGATCAGGACGGCACCTGGAAAGCCAACTTCACAGAAAACGCAGGATTCGAGCGTTTTATCGACTGGTACAAAGAGCAGGCCAATGCCAGCTACATGCCAAACAGTAATGATCTGGATACTATCTTCTTAGCCGGACAGATGGGCTTATATATAACCGGTCCATGGATCATGTCAGATCTGAACAACTATGGTATAAATTACGGTGTGGCAAGCATACCTGAAGATCAGGGAGGCAAATTTTCACCCACTCTTACGATGATGTTCGGTGTCACCACCTGTGCTTCGGAAGAAAAGAAACAGGCCTGCTACCGCTTCATACAATGGTGGCATACAGGAAATGACGGAGATGCTCCTGCCGACACTCCGGCTTTCAGATGGGCTAATGAAATCGGATATCCTTCCTATTATATACCGATCATAGAATCCGACGAGTATCAGAATAACCAAAGAATACTGGCGATTACCAATACAGATCCTTCCTATAGCGCAGACTGCTGTACTCCCAGCAACTTTAAGCCCTATATGTCTCTGTATTCGGACGTACTAAATGTCATGTATCAGGAAATCCTGTATGAAAAAGATGCAAAGACACTGTTGGACGAGGCTCAAACAAAGACAGATGAAATCATATCTTCCATGGAATAAAGTCAAACAATGAGCACTTAAATCGCTGCACCATTATCTTTAGAATGGCTGCAGCGATTTTGTTGATCAGTTCCTGATCGGGTTCCAAATAAACTTTCTGATTTCACTTGCTCTCTGCATCTTCTATGATAAAATGAAAGTATTGCCGCGAAAGATAAAGCATAAATTCATTTTACAAAACAAAAGCCGGCGCAGGACACGACAGAAAGGCAGGGTTTAACATGAACAAAGAATTTTATTACGAAAACCGACAGAGATTTTATCGGCAGATGAAAGACAATTCACTGCTGGTACTTTTTTCCGGAACGGAAGTCCGCAAGACCAACGACGAATTTTACCCCTTCTATACCAACCGCAATTTCCTCTATCTCACCGGACTGGACAGCAGGGATCTGGCGCTGCTGGCGCAAAAAGACAGCGACGGCCATGTTAAGGAGAAGATCTTCCTGCTGCCTCCGGACCTCCTGCAGGAACGCTGGACCGGTGCACGCATCAGACCCGAACAGGCCGCAGAACTTTCCGGCATACAGGAAACCGGCTACGCAGGAGAATTTGAAGACGTTTTGCACCGTCTTGCCACGACCGGAAACTACCGTCATCTCTATCTTGATCTCTACCGCGCTGCTCCCACAGACCGGGACGAACCAGCACACCGCCTGTTAAAACGCGCCGCTGCCGATTACCCTTATCTGCGGATAGAAAATGCCAACACGATCCTCCGCCGGCTGCGCACCATCAAACAGCCCTGCGAGCTGGAAGCCATGCGGCAGGCGGAAAAGATCACCTGTGAAGGGATCACTTCCATGATGAAAGCCTCCCGGCCGGGCATGTACGAATATCAGTATAAGGCGGTCTTTGACTATGTACTGGGACAGTACGGCCCACAGGGCCCTGCTTTTCCGTCTATCATCTCCGCCGGAAAAAACAATTTCTGCATCCACTACTACGCTTACAAGGGTCAGGCCCTGGACGGAGATATGGTCCTAAACGATGTGGGTGCATGGCATGACTACCTGATGAATGATGTTTCCAGAGGCTGGCCCTGCAACGGACGGTTTAGCGAACGCCAAAAGCTCCTGTATGAATGTGCGTTGAACACCTCAGACCATATGTTTGAGATAATCCGCCCCGGCATGCCCATGAAAGAAGTGGATGCCGAAGCGAGACGCTACAACGCCAAACTTCTGGTCGATGCCGGCGTCCTGGATGATCCCGCCAATATCAGTACCTATATGTGGCACGGCGGCGCACATCACGTGGGCTTTGATGTCCATGACGCAGTGGAGACTCCGGAAGTGATCGCCCCGAACATGGTCTTCTGTGTGGACATCGGTATATATCACGAAGCGTGGGGAATCGGCTTCCGTCTGGAAGACAACTGTCTCGTAACAGAGACAGGCTGCGAAAACCTGTCCGCAGCCACGCCCAGAACGATTGCGGAAATCGAAGATACCATGCGGCAAAATTTTGTTCCCGGATTTTTAAAATAAAGGACGTATCGAAGTACTCACTTTTCAATCACGCAGAAAAATGCTCCAACATGGAGGTAACGATGAACCAGATACTCATGACTATCATGGCCGCCGGTGTGGTACTCGGCGGTGCAGACAGACTTCTCGGAAATAAGTTCGGCTACGGAGACAAGTTTGAAGAAGGCTTCCGTCTCTTAGGCTCTACTGCCCTGTCGATGGCCGGCATGATCTGCCTCGCACCGGTGCTTGCCGACGTACTTGGACGCATAGTCGTTCCCCTGTACCGGATGATCGGTGCAGATCCAGCCATGTTCGGCAGCATACTGGCCATTGATATGGGCGGCTACCAGCTGGCCACAGAACTGGCCGCCGACAGCCGCATCGGCAGCTACGCCGGCATCGTTGCAGCGGCAATCTTCGGCTGTACTCTGGTCTTCACCATCCCTGTCGGTATGGGCATGATCCGACAGGAAGACCGATCCTTTTTCGCCAGAGGGATCATGCTCGGACTGGCTGCCATGCCTGCTGGTCTGCTCACCGGCGGTCTGTTTGCCGGCCTCTCCGTTCCGGAATGCCTGCTGCAGAATCTGCCTGTATTTGCGGCTTCGCTTCTGCTCCTGCTCGGCCTGTGGAAGATACCGGAACAGATGGTCAAAGGCTTCTGCCTGCTGGCCAACGGCATACGAATCCTCGTCACGGTCGGCCTGGTGCTGGCCGCGGTGGAATCTCTCTGCGGCTTTCATCTCCTGCCCGGCATGGCTCCGATCGAAGATGCCATGGGTGTTGTCTCCTCCATCGGTGTTGTCATGCTTGGAAGCCTGCCGGCTGCGGAACTGCTGCGCAGACTTTTGACGAAGCCCTTCACACGCCTTGGCGACAGACTGGGACTTGGCCCGCAAAGCCTCACCGCCATGCTGATAGGCCTTGTCAGTGCGCTCCCCTCGCTCGCCGGATATCACGATCTGGATGAGAAGGGAAAAGTCGCTCTTGGCGCTTTTCTCGTAAGCGGCGCCAGCCTGCTGGCCGCCCATATGGGCTTTACCCTTGCAGCGGAGCCTGCCCTGCTCCCTGCACTTGTATGCGGAAAACTCAGCGGTGCTCTGGCGGCGGTTGTTTTGACTGTTTTTGTTATGAAATAGGATCTGCTGCCGCCATTCGTTCTCTTCGGACGTCTGAGCAACGCCCCGGGCGCCCCTGATAATTGAATAGACTTTGCCCCTGCGCCGTGGTATACTTATCTTGTAACAATCAATACAAGCCGCAATAGGAAAGCAGGCGATTGTATGCCATCAGATATTGAAGTAACAAAACAGGCTCTCGATGATTTTAAAAAGATTGTTTCTTAACCCCCGAAACCATCACGGTCCCGGGGGCTTTTACATTTTTAAACAATCCCCTGTGCTTTCATCGCCTCAGCCACTTTCAAAAAGCCTGCAATATTCGCACCGGCCACATAATCTCCTTCCATGCCGTACTTCTTGGAAGCCTCGTCCAGATTGTGGAAGATATTGACCATGATACCCTGCAGCCTGGAATCCACCTCTTCGAATGTCCAGGACAGTCTCTCTGAGTTCTGACTCATCTCCAGAGCGGATGTTGCTACGCCGCCTGCATTGGAAGCCTTACCCGGGCAGAACAGTACGCCGTTCTTCTGCAGATATTCGGTCGCTTCCAGCGTAGTAGGCATATTCGCGCCTTCTGCCACTGCGAAGCATCCGTTCGCCACAAGTGCCTTTGCATCTTCCAGATCCAGCTCGTTCTGTGTTGCGCAGGGAAGTGCGATGTCACATTTCACCGTCCACACGCCGTGCTCGCCGGCTTTCTTCTCATGATACTCTGCGCTCGGTCTTGCCGCTGCGTATTCGGACAGGCGGGCACGCTTCACTTCTTTCACTTCTTTCAAAAGCGCTACGTCAATACCCTCTGCATCATAGATCCAGCCTGTGGAATCGGAGCAGGTAACGGGCCTGGCTCCCAGCTGCTGTGCTTTCTGGATCGCATAGATCGCTACATTGCCGGCGCCGGATACGGCGATCGTCTTGCCTGCGATATCCTTGCCGTTACATTTCAGCATCTCTTCTGTCAGGTAGAGCAGGCCGTATCCGGTCGCCTCGGTCCTTGCAAGAGAGCCGCCGTATGTAAGTCCTTTGCCTGTCAGCACGCCTTCATACTGGTTGCGAATCCTCTTATACTGTCCATACATATAGCCGATCTCACGGCCGCCTACACCGATATCGCCTGCCGGTACATCGGTATCTGCTCCGATGTGTCTGTAAAGCTCAGTCATAAAGCTCTGACAAAATGCCATAACCTCTCTGTCGGACTTACCTTTCGGATCGAAATCGGAGCCGCCTTTACCGCCGCCGATCGGCAGGCCTGTCAGGGAATTCTTGAAAATCTGCTCGAATCCCAGGAATTTGATAATACCAAGGTTAACAGAAGGATGGAATCTCAAGCCGCCCTTGTAGGGACCGATCGCACTGTTAAACTGCACACGGAAACCGTTGTTCACCTGCACCTGTCCCTTGTCGTCTACCCAGGGAACGCGGAACTGTACGATCCTCTCCGGAACCGTCAGACGCTCCAACAGCGCTTCTTTTCTGTATGCTTCCTCGTCTGCCTCGATCACAACGCGCAGAGATTCTAAAACTTCTTTAACTGCCTGGTGGAATTCCGGCTGTGCGGGATTCTTCGCTACTACCAGTTCATAAACCTCATCAACATATGACATCTTATATATCCTCCTTTATTCTTTGTCTCATTCCATTTACCATTATAGTATGTGACAAAAAAATCCACAACATAATTCATCACTTTAACGTGTAAAAATTCCCTGCTTTATAGCAGTATTTTTTATACATATTGTACAGTGATACTTGAATCCTTATATACTTGTATACAACATATGAATCTGCATATCACAAATACTCTTTCAGACGCTCTATATTCTTCTGCTCGAAATCCACCAGTTCCTGTGCCAGCTCGACCGCCGCATCCGTCGCCAGACGATTATGTTTCATCGCCTTCCACATGCTGGTAATGCCTCTGCTGCTTCCCTGGATCATCATCTCTGCCAGATGTTCCCTGCTGATGTTCAGGGCCGTATTTACATGAATGCTTCCTTTCAGCATCATATCCGTGATCTGGCTGCCATGATACACTTCCCCTTTGTTTTCCAGAATCTGATCCAGCGCCTTATTATGGATCTCCGAATAACGCAGCGACTGTTTGGACAGCTGCAGCGAAAAATCATCATCCTCGATCTTATCCAGGATCGTCTCGATCGCAGTCATCCCCATCTCCGTATTGCGCTGTATTTCCTGTAAGATTTTTGCATCATCATGTTTCATAGCAATCCCCCATTCCTGCTTCCTTCAAATATCACAAAACACCGTCTCACAAAAAAGAACAAAAAAAGAGTATGAGACATTTCCCATACTCTTAAGTATTGCCATTATTTTATACTTTAATCATTGCCCGCATATGCGGCTTTGTCTTTATTCTACATAATCCGATTTCACATAGGCTGTCCTGCCGTTATATTTGACCTTGGTCCAGCCGTCTGCCTGCTTCATAATGAGTTCCAGCTTCTCACCGACATAAGCCGTTCCCAGCTTCTCGCCGTTCTCGCTGGCCGAAGCACGGATGCGGACATTCTCCTTGACCGTCACCGTCCCAGAAGTCTGTGCCGAACTGCTGTTATCCGCCTGCTCTGTCGGTGCCTCCGGTTCTTCCTCCTGCGTCTCGCCGCCTGCTTCCGCACTTTCACCGGCATCGGCCTGCTGCGTCTCGGAAGGTTCCAGGAATTCGCTCTTGATATAAGCCTCGCCGCCTTCATAGCTGATCTTACTCCAGCCGTTGCCCTTCTTCTCCAGCAGGTCAAATTCATCTCCCACTGCGGCCTTGCCAAGCTTATCCGCAGTCTCACTGTCGGATTTCCTGATATTGACTACGTCGATCGCCTTCACCCTGGTCACAACCGTACCATCACCATCGCCGGCAGCTTCTTCCATCTGCGCCGCACCTATCAGGCCGTCTATAAGACCGCTTCCTGCGTCGCCGCCGTCAGCCAGATCGCTTCCCTCTGCACGAGCCAAAGCCTCTCCCACATTCTTGTCGATTTCGGCACTCATATCCACGATAAGCTCTACCAGCGTATCATCCTCTGCCAGCATATCATTGTAGGCCACGCTTGTTTTGTTATTCAGATCCACCACATCATCCTGCAGATTCAGTTCCCGGATATACTTGAGCTCGGCATCGTTCTCCTCGCCGTCCTCATTGATGTAGTACTCACCGTTCTCATTCTGACATACATAGTACACCCGCATGCCCGGAACCGGTTTCTCGTAATCCTTGAATTTCACCTCCACATAGACGTAGGCTACATAGGTGCCTTCCCTCGGTCCTGCCTTCGTATAGACTTCCAGTACCGGATAAGACTCGATATATTTACTCGTCTCCTCCGCCCTCAGGGCCTCCGTATCATCCAGACGATCTACCAGCCTGCTCATCGTGTCGGTGTCACCCTCCACCATCGCGTTATAATAAATACTGAACAGTTCATTGACCTCCGGTACTGCATCCTTCTGCAACGGTACCTCCGGTACTGCTATCAGATCACCGGCAAGTTCCACATTGCCGCCTTCTGCCGATCTGGCACTTTCTTCTTCGGCTGCCTTCCTCTTATTGGCACTGATCGAAACAATGATCGTACCAACCACACAGAGTGCCAATACTACAGGCATGATAATTTTGGAATATCGAAAGAGCCAGTTCCTGAAAATTTCCAGCTTAGCTTTGATAAAATCCTGTATATTGTTGTTGGACGTATTCATCTAAAAAACCTTTCTTAGCTTGTCAGTTTAATGCACCCGACAGGACTCGAACCTGCATCAAAGGCGTCGGAGGCCTACGTTTTATCCATTAGACTACGGGTGCCAGCTCGTAAATAAATATTACGATTTTGTTACATCTCGATTATCATACCACAAGCTGGCTCCTTTGTCCAGTATACAATTTAATTAAAAAAAATCAATTTTAAAAATTTTCCATAACAGGCGCTCATACGATCGCCTCGATCTCTGCCTTCTCTCTGTCATAGCGATACAGGTTGAAGGAAAGGACCTCCTCCGGATCCACCTGCGTCCGGTTCACCTCGCTCACCATCTGCCGGTAAAAATCATAGTTCTGCGCCTTATCGTCCGGCAAAAGCAGCACCTCATGCACGGAGCTTGGCAGAATCAGCAGATCCGTGTTCAGCTCCTCCGCCAGTTTTCTGACCTTGTCCGAATAGAGCATGGCGGATGCGCCGAAGATCCGCTCCCTGTTGGTCAACACATAGAGCGGCATACTGCTCTCGCTCTCCTCCATCCGGATCCCCATCGTGTCCTCCAAAAGCCTGCACATAGGCAGTACGAGGTCCGGCATATGCTGTTTCATATTACGGCATGCGGTGCGATACACCGCCTCGGCCGGCTGCCCCCACATATCCAGATGATTGTTATGGATCAGTATGGAAGCCCTGCCAAACGCCGCCTCTTCCATCGCATAATAGAAGATTACGGCCAGATCATGCCATCTGAAATAAGGCACGTCGTCAAGCAGCTTCCTGTTCTTCTCATAATTGACGACTTTATGGTAGATCCGCTCTTCCACCGCTGCATACTGCCGGAAAAAATCCATGTCCAGATTTATGTTATGGGCATGTTTATCATATACCGCCGTGATATCTTCCACGATCTCTTCCAGGCTCGCACCGCCCTGATACTGTCTGTAAGGTTCTTCGAGATAAATCGTCGGGGAAATACTGTCGGATTCCTCCATAATCACCACCCCTGTGAGGGAGATATCGTTATTCTTGAGGACCTTCGTCACCGTTATCGTGCAGTCCTCTCCCATTTTCTCTTGTAAAAGCTGCGTGATACTGTCTGTAAATGCTTTAAAATTCATTTTTCCTCTTTTCCCATTCTCTCCGGGGCTAAGAGTACTGCTTACATTTTTGGTCAAAAAAAGACAACGGCCGCTTACGCTTCCATTGTCTTATAGGCTCTTACAAAAGATATTACAGTAAAAAATTATACTCTGGACAGATACTCACCGCTTCTGGTGTCGATCTTGATCACTTCGCCCTGCTCCACGAACAGCGGCACCATAACCTTAGCGCCGGTCTCCACGATCGCGGGCTTCGTAGCGCCTGTGGCTGTATCTCCCTTAAAGCCGGGTTCTGTATCGGTAATCTCCAGCTCCACGAACAGAGGCGGCTCAATCGCAAACACGCTGCCGTTGTAAGAACAGATCTTCACCATCTCGTTCTCTTTCACGAACTTGAGGGTATCGCCTACTGTCTCCGCGTTCAGCGCGATCTGATCATAAGTCTCCGTATCCATGAAGTTAAACAGATCACCGTCTGAATATAAATACTGCATGTCCTTCCTGTCAATCCGTGCCTGTGGGCATTTCTCAGTCGGTCTGAAAGTCTTCTCCACCACGCCGCCGTTGATGATGTTCTTAAGCTTGGTTCTTACGAACGCTGCTCCTTTACCGGGCTTTACATGCTGGAACTCAATTATCTGATAAACATTACCTTCAAACTCAATGGTAATCCCATTTCTGAAATCGCCTGCAGATATCATAAACACACTCCTCCTAAATTTTCACAAGTATAATTCCTACTTAGTGTATACTATTAAAGTTCTTTTTTCAACCTCTTTCCCAAAAAAAGACAAAACTTTTTTGTATCACAGCACGCCTTTTTCTACAAAGAAAGAATATGGTCGATGGCCAGCAGATAGCCCGCAAGGCCCTGTCCGTAGATCTGTCTGTCGCAGGCCGGCGCCGTCACCGACACTTTGCGGAACTCTTCCCGCTCCATGATATTGGAAATATGGATCTCCACCTTCGGCACCTGAATACTTGCCAGTGCGTCCCGGATCGCATAGCTGTAGTGGGTATAGGCCCCCGGATTGATCACGATACCCTCCGTACCGTCAAAATAAGCATCCTGGATACGGTCGATGATGGCTCCTTCATGATTGCTCTGAAACACCTCGATCGTACAGTTTTCCTTCTGTCCCTTCTCTGCGATCATCTGCAGCAGACAGTCATAATCCTGCGTCCCGTAGACGCTCTTTTCCCGGATTCCGAGGAAATTGATATTCGGTCCGTTGATCACCAATAATTTCATCTTCTTATTCCTGTTCCTTTCCCGGCCCTCGTGTCCGTGACCTGCGCTTCTATTTCGTTTAAGATCTGGTCGAAGTTCTTTGCATCCACCTGAATGATCACATCGGCGGCCTCCCGGTACAGCGGGTCCCGCTCTTTGATCAGCGTGCGGATCTTCTCTTCCGGATCGCTGCCCTGCAGAAGCGGCCTGGTGGTATCCCCTTTCAGACGCCCGTAGATCGTCTCCGCCTCCGCCCGCAGATAGAAAACCTGCCCCAGCTCATGCAGAAGTTCCCGGTTTCCGGCCCGCAGCGGCAGCCCGCCGCCCACCGAGATGATCTGATTCTTCGCGCTTTTGATCAATCTGCGCAGGCACTCCGTCTCCTTATCCCGAAAATATGCCTCTCCCTGTGCCGCAAAGATCTCCGCTATGGTGCGATTCTCCTCCCGCTCGATCTCCTTGTCCGTATCCACCACCGCCTGCCGCAGCCGATAAGACAGCCGCAGTCCGACTGTCGTCTTGCCGCTGCCCATAAACCCGGTCAATATCACGTTTCCCATCCGTACTCCCTGCTCCTTTATCCGCCGTTTTTCTGCCTGCGCCTGCACAGACTATTGCTTTTTCTGCTTCTTCTACTGCTTTTCCTGCTGCCTTTTCTACTGCTTCTTCTTACTGCCTTTTCTACTGCTTTTTCACGAAATGTTCTTTGAGCTTCCCGTAGACGACCTGTGCGGTTTCCTCCGGCACGTGCACGTCATTCCACAACTCGTAGGCAATGATCCCCTGATACAGAAGCATCTTAAGCCCGTTATACGCACGGCCGCCGCTTTCCCGCACAAGCCGCATGAATGTCGTCTCCCAGGGATTGTAGATCAGGTCGAAGCCGGTATGGACTTTCTCGTAAAAAGCCCTGTCCGCGATGACCACTTCCTGTTCCCGCGGCGAAAGCCCCACCGAGGTTCCCTGAATCGCAAGATACGTGCCCTCCGGAATTACGTCATAGTCCTGCAGCAGCAGCGGGAAGACCACCTCCCCGGCCGCCGTGCGGTTAACTTCCTCCGCCACCGTCTGCGCCCTCTCCAGTGTGCGGTTGAGCAGATAGACCCGCTCAACGCCTTTCAGGGCGCACAGATGTGCCACCGCCCGCGCCGCGCCGCCTGCGCCCAGCACGATGACGCGCTCTCCTGCCAGCCGGATCCCTTCATTCATCATGGCCCGGTACAGCCCTTCCATATCCGTATTATACCCCTTATAACCGCCCGCCGTCCGAACCAGCGTATTCACGGCGCCGATCGTTTGCGCCAGTGCATCGACCTCCTGCAGACAGCCGATCACCTCGCTCTTATAAGGCACCGTCACATTCAGGCCGGAAAGCTGCAGGGCATCCGCTCCCTGCACCGCCTCCCGCAGCCTGCCCGGCTGCACCGGAAACGGCACATAGACCAGATCATGTCCCATCTGCGCCGCCAGTGTATTGTGGATCACCGGCGACAGTGTATGTTCCACAGGGCAGCCGATCAGGCCGCAGGTCCTTGTCTTTCCGTTTATCTCCATCCCTGTATCCTCCTTCCCCGCATCGGTTCCGCCGGGCAGCCTTCAGCAAAGCTCCCGCAGCACGCCTCTGCCTTCCGTATACTGTCGCAGTTCCGTCTTCTGCATACTGCCGCAGTTCCGGTACCGTCCTCTGCATACTGTCGCAGTTCCCGGTACCGTCCCCTGTATGCTATCGCAGGTCGCAGTACCGTCCTCTGGAACGCCTGTAAAAAAACAGTACGATCCACTCCAGCCTGCGCTTCAATACGATCTGAATCTCTTCTCTTGGATGGATCGGCTTCACCAGCCAGCTCCTGATCCCTGCCTTCTTCGCACCCCACACATCCGTAAAAAGCTGATCTCCTACAAACATCGTCGTCTCCGGGACCGTCCCCATAAGCTCCATCGCCTTAAGATAACTTCTCACGGCCGGTTTCCCTGCCTTATGAATATAGCGCGAATGCACCTTCTCATGGAACGATTTCACCCGCGGTTCCTTGTTGTTGGACAAAAGCACGGTCTCAAAACCGATCTCCTTAAGCCTGCAAAACAGCGCGATGCTGCGCCCGTCAGCCGGCGCTCCGTGAGGCACCAGCGTATTGTCGATATCGAAGATCACCCCGCGGTATCCCTTCCTGTACAGCTGTTCATAATCAATCTCATAGGCGGAATCCAGATAATGATCCGGATAAAACCGCTCCAACAATGTAAATCCCATAGCAACTCTCCATCCTGCGGCCAGACTGCCGCCTGTCTTATCATAACAAAACCCCTCACATTCATGCAAGGGGTTATCTCTCATAAATTCTTCACGATCCTGTTATATCTGGCAGTAAATACGATGCGCAGTATACTGCACAGAAGCATCAGTGCAATATCCCACAGCAGAAAACCATAGGCCCTGCCCCTGAAAGCCTCATACCATGCCGCTCCTTCCCACAGCTTATTCCCGAAAAAAAGGAACAGTACAAGAAACAGCGCTATGATCATAAAAAACCAGCGCAGGCCGTTGGCGACAGTCATTGGCACACTTGCTTTCGCTACGATCTCTTTCTCCTGTTGTGTCATGTCGATCAGTTCTCCAGTACTTTCTTAAGCTCATCCATAAAGGTATTGATGTCTTTAAACTCCCGGTAGACAGAGGCAAATCTCACATACGCCACCGCTTCCAGATTCTTCAGCTTATTCATCACGATTTCTCCCACTACCTGGCTGGAGATCTCCTTCTCTTCCATATTGAAGATCTCAGTCTCCACCTCTTCCACCAGCCGGTTGATCTGATTGGCGCTGATGGGCCTCTTATGGCAGGCACGCAGCACGCCGGCCTCGATCTTCGATCTGTCATAGGTCTCCCTGTTGTCATCCTTCTTAATGATGATGAGCGGGATCGTCTCCACCTTCTCATAGGTCGTAAAACGCTTGTCACACTCATCACAGACACGCCGCCTGCGGATCGAATTATTCTCCTCCGCCGGTCTGCTGTCGATCACTCTCGTATTCTCATGGCCGCAAAAAGGGCATTTCATCAGGGATGTCCTCCTCTATATCTGTCAGGATCTATACAATAACTATTGTCATTATAGGTGACTTTGATAATTATGTCAACTACTTTATGGAAACCGCTGCACAAATTTCTACACACATATATCCACAATAATGATATCCGGTCCGATCTGCTTGATATCTTTATAGCAGATCACATAATTAGAGTCGCTCCCAAACAGTCCGCACCATTTATTCTCTCCCGGAATGATCAGCTTAAAGATCTGTCCGGTACACTCATCAAACTCAAAATCGCTCACCCTGCCCAGCTTCTGACAGTTTTTCAGGTTGATCACTTCTTTTTTCTTTAATTCCGAAAATAACATAGGAACCTCTCCGGGCTTTTTATTATTAAATGCATATGCCCTTCGTAAGGTTCCTATTCCTTCTGACTCATTTCTTTCTATTCGACGGTGACATACTTGTAGTTTACATAGGCGACCGTACCGTCTTCGAGAACGATCTCATACCACTCATTGTCTTCCGTAACGCCGTTGCAGACGTAAGTCTCTCCGGCCTGCGCCACCTTCAAAACGTTGGTGCCGTTGGTACTTGGCTGGTCGCGCACATTCACCTTGGAGTTGATTGTAAGTCTGGATCCGCTGCCCGTCTGCTCCTGGCCCACGTCCGCGTCTCCTTCCTCCACGGGCGTCTCCTGACTGCCCTCACCTTCCTGACTCTCACTTTCCCCGCCCGGATCTTCCTGACCTTCTTCCTGCTCTTCCGCAGCCCGGTCATAATCTTTGGGGACATACTGCCTGTACATATGAAATCCGAGAAACGCCACCACGATCAGCAGGACGCAGCCGATCACCACTGTCATGATGGTGATCACATCGATCCCTTCCTCATCGTCGTCCCAGTCGTCGTCATCCTCCCAGTCCTCATCCTCGTCCCAGTCATCGTCTTCCCACACTTCTTCCCGATAGACGGGCTTCTTCTTCCGGGGCGGAGGCGCCGGCACCGCACTCTGCTTCTTCCTGCCTGCCGCACTGCCCGCTGCCCTTCTGCTGTCGTCCTCCTCCCGCACCGGCGCCCTCTTCGCCGGTGCAGTTCTGGAAGATCCGCCGCCGGACGACGGCTTTCTCCCTGCGGACGCATCGGACGACGTGCGCTTCACCGGTGCTTTCGTCCCCGAAGCGCTCCGGCGCGGCGCATGACTTCCCTTGATCTCCGCCGCCGTCTCAGACAGAATGTTCCGCTCGATCGCCTCGATCGGAATATCCAGCGTCTCGTCTGAAACCGCCGGCGCTTTGCGCCTGCCGCCCACGGCTCTGCCGCACTCCGGGCAGAACTTAACGCCGTCCCGCAGCAGCGCGCCGCAGTCCGGACATCTCTTATCCTTTATCACTCTGGCGCCGCATTTCGGGCAGAACTGATCGTTCTCCATGATCCGCGCGCCGCATTTGGTACATATCATTTCCCTTTCACCTCATCCTGTTCCCGCCAGGGAACTGTCAAGAAATCCCTCAGCTGTCTTTAAACTCTCTCATAATAATGTACCAAAAAAAAACCGATTTGTAAAACATTCCGCAAATATTTTTCCTTAAAATTTCATGAATAATTCCTGTTGATTCGTACATCCTTGTTAGAAAAGAGATCTGGAAAGGACAGGTAGGAATATGATACAGGGTAAAGTAGAAATCTGCGGCGTCAATACCTCCAAACTGCCGCTTCTCAAAAATGCAGAAAAGGAAGAGTTGTTCAAGCGCATCGGAAACGGCGACGAAGCCGCGCGCAAGGAATATATCAACGGGAATCTCCGTCTCGTCTTAAGCGTCATCAAACGCTTTCACTCCAGCAACGAAAATGTGGACGATCTCTTTCAGATCGGCTGTATCGGTCTGATCAAGGCCATCGATAATTTCGACAGCACCCTCAATGTGAAGTTCTCGACCTATGCGGTGCCCATGATCGTAGGCGAGATCCGGCGCTATCTGCGGGACGCCAACAGCATCCGCGTCTCCCGCTCCTTAAAGGACACCGCCTACAAAGCCATCTATGCCAAAGAACATCTCACCCGCGTCAACTCAAAAGAGCCCACCGTCACGGAGATCGCAGCCGAGATCGGCGTCCCCAAGGAAGACATCGTCTACGCTCTGGACGCCATCCAGAGTCCCATGAGCCTTTATGAGCCGGTCTATACCGACGGCGGCGACACCCTCTATGTGATGGATCAGATCAGCGACAAGAAAAATCGCGAAGAGACCTGGGTAGAACACATCTCCTTAAGCGAGGCCATGAAAAAGCTCAGCGAACGTGAACACGAGATCATCACCCTGCGCTTTTTTGAGGGTAAAACACAGATGGAGGTGGCCAACAGGATCGGCATCTCCCAGGCCCAGGTTTCCCGTCTGGAAAAAAATGCATTGAAGACCATGCGGCTGTATCTGACCGCATGATCTTCAACCCTCTTTATCAGACGTCCTTGCTCATCTCCTTTTTCAGCCGCCGCATGATCTTCTTCTCCAGACGTGATATGTAGGACTGCGATATGCCAAGCAGCTCTGCCACTTCCTTCTGTGTCAGTTCCTTGCCGTCTGCACTGCCCAGGCCGAACCGCAGTCTTATGATCGTCTGTTCCCGCTCCGAGAGCCTGGAGATCGCCTTAATCAGGAGTTTGCGCTCCACTTCGTTCTCAATGTCCTTATAGATCACATCCTCATCCGTTCCCAGAATATCGGAAAGCAGCAGTTCATTGCCGTCCCAGTCCACGTTCAGCGGTTCGTCGATGGACACTTCCATCTTATGCTTGCTGTTCCTGCGCAGGTACATGAGGATCTCGTTCTCGATACAGCGTGAGGCATAAGTCGCCAGCTTGATGTTTTTCCCCGGATTGAAGGTATTAATGGACTTGATCAGCCCTATGGTCCCTATGGAGATCAGATCCTCCACTCCCACACCCGTGTTATCGAATTTCTTTGCAATATACACAACCAGTCTCAGATTGTGTTCTATGAGAATCGCCTTGGCTTCGTCTTCATACTCAGTCCCAAGATCGCTTATGATTTCATTCTCCTTCTCACTCTCAAGCGGCGGCGGGAGCACCTCCGTACCGCCTATGTAATGTATGTCCCCCTGCTTTGTCATAAGGAATCTCGTATCCTTATGAACCATTCTGAATTGAATCTTTCCGGGAATTGCCACCTTTAAAACCATTTTTATTCCTCCTAGTTTTCTAATAAACGGGGGTTGAGCAGCATCTGACAGACACTCTCCTTCGATATTCCCGCATCGCAAACCGCAACTATGACATGTTCTTTCCTGACTTCGCCGCCCTGTCCGCCGATCATCATCTCCGGCAGCTCCCAGGCATGCAGAATCCCGCTCTCCGTTCCCACGCTCCGGTAAGGGATCGCATGGTATTTCTCCGGCTTAAAACAGGACTGAAGCTCCTGTGCCAGCTTCCTGCTGACCACACACACGGGCGCACCGCTGACAGGATCCGTCAGATGATTCCCCGTGTCGAGGAATGCCTGCATGTGCAGATTCCTCTGCAGCTTTGGCACATAGACGGATACTTCCCGGATACAGTTCTCCCTTTTTCGTCCAAATACCCTGATAAGCCTCAGAATGATACGGTATGCCAGATAACCTGACACGATCGTCAGTGCCATGCCGATTCTGCCGTTTAGAACCGTTCTTAAGCGGTTCAGAATCCATATCATGATGCTCCCCGAAAAAAATCCACAGCCAGCCATGACCAGGCTCCCATGGATCAGATTTCTCCCACCGTGTATTCTGTAGGTAATCCGGAGCATACACATACTGCCGGCAACAGCGCCCGCCAGGATTCCGGCCCACACGGGCCATACCGGAACCAGTACCGCCATACAGGCGATCGACGCCCCCGCCGCCGCTCCCAGCCAGATTCTCACATGCGTGGCAGTACATCCAAGAATCTTTCCGGCCAGAGACAGCAGGTACAGATTGCCCGTCATCTGCAGGATGAAAAAACTGTCAATATACAATTTGTAATACACATCTCACCTCCGTGCTTCTGCTTTATTATAAAAAACGGGACGTGAATATTCTGTCGTAACCGGGGAGCATTTCCACTATTTTTAAAGACAGATAGCAACAAAAAACCACAGGATATACTCCTGTGGTCCATGCTCTTTATAAATAAGGCCTGTTATTTATTATTCCTGCTCAAGAAATCCGGAATCTTCAAGGATTTCTCCTCAATGGAACTCTTGATATCCGCCGACTTGTTGATGCCTCCGATCGTGCGAAGCGGCGTAGTCCCGGCATGTCCCGGCACGGTACCGGTGCCCGCCGGACGAACCGGCTGCTTCAAGCCCGGGGAAGCAGCGAAATTACCCAGTCCTGATCCCGGTGCTGCGCCCACTGGCTGCTTGCTCTGCAGGGAAGTGGGTGTTATGTATCCGGATTTGAATCCGAGGCCGCTCATCTGTTTTGCTTTCTCTTCTATGCCTGTGGCAATGATCGTAATATTGCACATGTCTGTCATATTCGCATCGTACATCGCACCGAAGATGATATTTACCTCGTCCCCTGTCAGTTCCTGTACATAGCTTGCCGCATCGGATGCATCTGCCAGGGAGATATCTCCCGAAACGTTGATGATCACATGCGTAGCGCCGGAAATGGTGGTCTCCAGAAGCGGGCTCTCCACCGCCATCTTAACGGCATCGCTGGCCTTGTCGTCTCCCTTGCCGCTGCCGATACCGATATGTGCAATACCCTTGTCCTTCATGACAGTCTGGATATCGGCGAAGTCGAGGTTGATGACAGACGGCACATTGATCAGGTCGGTAATACCCTGCACTGCCTGCTGCAGCACTTCGTCCGCTTTCTTGAGCGCATCGGGCATGGTCGTCCTTCTGTCAACGATCTCCAATAATTTATCATTCGGTATTACGATCAGTGTGTCCACATTGTCCTTGATCCGCTCGATACCGGCCAACGCATTGGTCATACGCGCCTTGGCTTCAAAACGGAAAGGCTTGGTCACGACGCCCACCGTCAGGATACCCATATCCTTGGCAAGCTTAGCAACCACAGGCGCAGCTCCCGTACCGGTGCCGCCGCCCATACCGCAGGTAACGAACACCATATCCGCACCTTTGAGCGCCGCCGCCACTTCGTCAGAACTCTCCTCTGCCGCCTTCTCACCGATCTCCGGCTTGGCGCCGGCACCAAGACCCTTGGTCAGCTTCTCGCCGATCTGTAACAGCGTAGGCGCCTTACACAGCTGCAGAGCCTGTTTATCCGTGTTGATCCCGACAAACTCCACCCCGTCAATCTCTTCATCAATCATTCTATTTACAGCATTATTTCCTGCACCGCCAACCCCTACTACGATGATCTTAGCTGCAGAATCAGCATCATTCGACTTAATCTCAAGCAAGGTATTTCCTCCTTCTTTTCCATGCATAAACTCTCATAGATTATCATATAATTATTTTTCGAAATTCGCAACCCATTTTTTGCGTTTTTTCTTTTTTGGCCCGAATTAGCGCCTGACAATGATTTCCATTTGTTTTTCAGGCAAAAACAACTCTTTAGTCCTGCTCAAAAGTATAAGACTTCGTGTCCTCGCTGAACTCCCGCATATCCAGCACACCGCTTTTTCCCAGCAGATTGGGCAGGATGCCCTGCAGGATCATGATCTTTTCTTCAATATATATATCGTTTCCCAGCGCGACCCTCGCATCGCCGAACAGCAGGGTGACCTGATAATCCGGCGAAAAGTAGATCTTGTCCGCAGACATGTCATACTTGTCCAGCTGCTGGGTGATGTTCAGGATATCCGCGAACACCTCCGGTTTTTCCACCGGCAGCGGTTCGTGGAGGATCACATGATCGAACGCAAGGCCTGTCACCTGCGGAATCCCCGCCGTCTTCTCCGTGGAGGCCTCCACCACGATACCGTCCTTGTCAAAATACATATACTGGCCCAGATAGGCGATATAACCGGCCAGCGCCTTCTCGTATACACTGATGCGGATGGTGTCCCTGGCCTCGATGGTCACATCCATTGTCTGGATAAAAGGGACGTCGTCTATGCCCTTATCCCGGTATTTCAGGGCAAGCAGCAGGGAATTGTCCCCATAGGCCCCGCTCATGACCATCTCCATGATTTCCTCGTCGGTATAGTGGATATTGCCTTCCACATGGACCGTCGTGACCGTATAGTTGGTGATGATATAGATATAGCCGATGAGCAGAAAAAGCAGGACGAAAAGCAGGGAGCCGGCTATGATCAGCGTGCGCTTCGTCCTGTCGAAACGCAGCTTATCCTGCCGTCCGCTCCCGCCTTTTGACTTGCCGTCATCGTTCTTCACAAGACGCAGATGCGGATTCTTTCTTTTTATTTTTTTCACTGCTTTCCTGTCGTCACTCATCCACAAACCTCATGCAAGTTCTATCGCAGCTCCCAGCTCCCGCAGACGCAGTACAAGATCCTCATACCCTCTGTCGATATAATGGCGGTTGGTCACGATACTGGTCCCCTCCGCCGCCAGCGCCGCCGTCACCAGGGCTGCGCCGCCCCGCAGCTCCTGCGCATGCACGATCGCGCCCCGCAGCCTCCGGCAGCCGTCAATATAGGCCGTATTGCCCTGAATGCAGATATCCGCGCCCATCTTTGCAAGCTCCGGCACAATGCGGAACCTGTTCTCAAACACCGTCTCCTCGATCTGTCCCCGGCAGCCGGACAGCGCCATCGCCACCATAAAGGGCGACTGCAGATCCGTCGGGAACTCCGGGTAACAACCCGTGCGCAGCACACAGATCCTGCCGGCATGTGCCCTGCCGTTCACCAGTATCCCGTCCTCTGCACAGTCTATCGATGCCCCCATCCGTCTGGCGTGCTCCAGTACACTCTCCATGTCCTGCACCGGCGCATCCTGCAGAAATACGCTGCCGCCGGTACACATACAGGCACACAGATAAGTGCCGGCCACGATCCTGTCGGCAGGAACCCGGAATCTGACGGGCCGCAGCTTCTCCACACCGTGAATGACCAGCCGGTCACTGCCCCGGCCCTCAATCCTGGCACCTGCCAGATTTAAGAAATCGCACAGTGCCTGAATCTCCGGCTCTCTCGCCGCAGGCTCGATCACCGTCACGCCCTCTGCCAGAACGGCCGCCAGAAGCAGGTTCTCCGTCACCCCCACGCTGACGAAGGGCAGACGGAACACAGCCCCTTTCAGTCTTGTCACCTCGGCGCAAAAGCCCTGCGGCTGTTCCTCGATCACGACACCCATCCTGCGCAGAGACTGCAGATGCAGGCCAATGGGCCTGGCTCCGATCACACAGCCGCCGGGATATTCCATACAGACACTGCCTGCTCTGGCAAGCAGTGCGCCAAGCAGCATGATGGAAGAACGCATCACCCCCACCGAGTCAGAGGGCATGTCACACTCCGACAGTCCTTCCGTATTCACCCGCACAAGCATTCCCTCTCTCTCCACACTGCATCCAAGGCTCGTCAAAAGCCTCTGCATATGATAGACATCGGAGATATCCGGGCAGTTTTCTATCTCACAAGTACCTTCTATCAGTAACGTCGCTGCGAGAATGGGCAGCGACGCATTTTTTGACCCTTGTATCGTAGTCTGTCCACACAGACGATTACCACCATAGATACGAACAGCGTCCATTTTTTACCTGCCTTCATTTAAAATATGACCTATTCTATCTATATGGTTTTTCACACAAAAGTTATCTTGTCCTTACAGATCCTTCAAACGTATCCCTCTCGCCACGCTTAGGACAAGCCCTATCTCGATCAGCAGGAACATGACCGAAGACCCGCCGTAACTGATAAAAGGAAGGGAAATACCGGTATTGGGTATGGTATTGGTCACCACCGCAATATTTAAGATCACCTGAATTGCGATATGGCCAAGCACCCCCACCACCAGCAGGGCACCGAACAGATCCGGTGCGTTGTTGGCAACCACCATGAAACGCCAGATCAGCATCACAAACATGATGATCACCGCATAGCCGCCAAAGAGCCCCAGTTCCTCGCAGATAATAGAGAATATCATATCATTCTGCGCCTCCGGCAGAAAGCCCAGCTTCTGCATACTGGCGCCCAGCCCCTTGCCCAGCACGCCGCCGGAACCGATGGCATAGAGTGCCTGGATCGTCTGGAACCCCTTGCCTTCCGCATAAGCCTCCGGATCCAGCCAGGCCAGAATACGCGCACCGCGGAAATTCAGGTCATCGGCCTGGCTCTCTCCCATCTGCACGATGGCAAAGACCACCAGCGCCGCACCGGCCAGCGTGGCAAGCCCCAGCAGAATGAACCGCTTATAGTCCGGACAGGCTACGAAGAGCATCAGCACCGCGATACCGACCACGATAATGGCCGAACTCATGTTCTGAGTGATCTTCCAGAGCATCAGGGCGATAGGCATAGGCACCAGTACCACCATCCAGAAACCCTTACGCCCCCGTATCTGTTTGCCCATGGTACAGATCATACTGGCCAGAAACAAGATCATACACAGTTTGGAGACCTCCGCCGGCTGCAGCGAGATCGGTCCTATGTACAGCCAGCGCTTGGCGCCGTTGGCCTCGTGTCCGAACGGAATGATCAGCAGGATCAGCACCACCGACACGATATAACCGATCACCGCGAACCGTTCCCAGAAATGGTAGGGCACATTGGCCACAAAGATCATGGCCACCAGCCCAAGTATGGTCGCAAACAGCTGTTTCTTCAAATAATAGGCCGAATCTCCGATCTCCAGATTCGCTTCATAATAACTGGTGGAATATACCATCAACAGTCCGAACGCCAGAAGAAACAACACGATGAACAATAACGTGTAATCCATGAAGTTCTCACTATTTGATTTTCCCCTGCGGGACGAATTCCTTTGAGCCACCTATACTGATTCCTCCAATTGATTCACAAGATCCTTAAAAATCCTTCCCCGGACTTCATAGTTCGGGAACATACCCCAGCTGGCGCAGGCCGGTGAAAGCAGCACCGCATCCCCGCTTTCGGCCTCTCTCACGCAGACCGCAAAAGCCTCCTCAAAACTGTCCGCCAGCACAATATTCTCCACGCCGTGTCTTTGCGCACAGGCAGCGATCTTCTCTCTTGTCTGTCCGATCAGCACCAGACACTTGACTTTACCTGCAAAAGCCTCGATCCACTCGTCGTACTCACTCTCTTTGTCATAGCCTCCGCCGATCAGCACCGTGGGCTTACACATGGCCCTGATCCCCTGAATAGCCGCATCGGGATTGGTTCCTTTGGAATCATTGTAATAGTCTACGCCGTTCTTCGTGGCCACAAACTCGATCCTGTGCTCCACCGCCTTAAACTGCCTGACCACTGCAAGGATCGTCTCCATCGGCACTCCCATGGCCTGCGTGATCGCGATCGCCGCCATCACGTTCTCCACATTGCACTCGCCTACCAGATTCATATCATGTATATTCATAACGTGTGTTACTTTTCCATCCGCGGCCTGCCAGATCTCCTCCCCTTCCTGATAAAAGCCTTCCTGCAGCCTGCGCTTGCCGGAAAACCACACCACCCGCGCCGGACATCTGTCGCCGAACGCTCTCGTGTAGCTGTTCTCGTAATTCAGCACGCAGACCTGTTCACCGGACTGCCCTGCGGCGATGGCCTCCTTGGCCGCCGCGTAATTCTCCATGGTGTGATGCCGGTTCAGATGGTCCGGCGTTATGTTCAGGATCGCCGACACGTCCGGCCGGAACGATGCCACCGTCTCAAGCTGGAAACTGCTGATCTCCGCCACCGTCACCGTATCCGCCCCGGCGTCAAGCGCCGTCAGCGTATAGGGATTGCCGATATTGCCGACCACATCCACATCGCTGCAGTGCGCCGCCATGATCTCCCCCACCAGCGAGGTTGTCGTCGTCTTGCCGTTGGTGCCCGTGATCCCGATCACCCTGCCCTTACCGATGCGGTAAGCCAGCTCGATCTCTCCCCAGACCGGAATGCCCGCCGTCCTGAACGTTTCCACGAACTGCGTATCCGTGGGCACGCCGGGGCTTAAGATCACAAGAGAAATTTCCCGGCACATCTCCTGTGGCAGCGTGCCAAGGACGATCTGCGCCCGGCTGCCCGGCAGAAGTCTCGCCTCCACATCCTCTTTTTTTAACTGTTCATTGGCATCGAACAGTACAGGCTCCGCGCCCACGCTGCACAGCGCCTTCACCGCTCCTGTTCCGCTGATCCCGGATCCTACTACCAATACCCTTTTTCCCTTTAACTCCACTATGTCCATTTCTCTGTATTCCTCTCCCACCGTCCTGTTTCCCGCGGCATCAATAACACATGGTATCTCTTATCTTTATTTACCAGACTCCCATCAGCGCCGCAAGACACAGCAGAGCAGTCACGATAGAGAATACCGCCACCACCCGTGTCTCCGACCAGCCGCACAATTCGAAATGATGATGAATCGGCGCCATCTTGAAGATCCGCTTGCCGCCCGACACCTTAAAGTAGCTGACCTGCAGAATATCGGACAATACCTCCACCATATAGATAAAGCCCACGATCACGATAAAAAGCGGCATCTGCATCATATAGGCCGCAGCCGCAACAAAACCGCCCAGCGCCAGAGAACCGGTGTCCCCCATAAACACGCTGGCCGGGTAGACATTGAACAGCAAAAAGCCAAGGAGCGCTCCCACCACCGCACAGGTAACAGGCTCGATCCCGCTTCCCGTACCGATTGCCACCACGCTGAAAAAGGTAGCCACCAGAACGGTGACGGAACTTGCCAGACCGTCCACACCGTCTGTAAAATTAGTGCCGTTGACCGTGCCGATCACGATAAAAAACAGCACCGGAATGTTCATCCATCCAAAATCCAGATACACCCCTTCCATATAAGGCACTTTCATAACAAGTGATATATCCGTATACTGTCTGATATAAAATACAAAAACACCCGTTACCACAATCTGCAGCAGGAATTTCTGCCATGCCCGCAGTCCCATGGAACGTTTCAATACGACTTTGATATAGTCATCCAGAAAGCCGATCAGCCCGAATCCAAGCGTCAGAAAAAGGACAGGAATGATCTTCGGATAATCTTTGACAAAAAAAACGGATGTTATGACCACACTCAGCAGAATGAGGATGCCCCCCATCGTCGGCGTGCCGTTCTTCTTCAAATGAGTCTCCGGTCCTTCTCCCCTGACCGTCTGCCCCACCTTAAGCCTGCGCAGAAACGGGATCACCACCGGCCCCGCCGCCACACTGATCGCAAATGACAGAAACACTGACATCAAAATCGTATTATTCATCTCTTCCTCCAGACAATCCGTATTTATAGAGAATGCACGTTAAAACATCTCACAACTTACAGAGAATGCACCTTTCACGCATCTCACAGCCTGCGGAGAATGCATGTTTTATGCATTCTCTGGACATGATTTAGTTGCTCTTAGGCTGCGTTCTTTGCAGCCTTAGTGCAACTTCATGTCCTATTATAGTTTATTTTTTCCAAATATGGAAGAATGTTTTCAAAAAGCTGCCGCACGACCGGCGCGGCGATCTGTCCGCCATAGTAAGTCCCCTGCGGGTTGTTGATGATCACCACCGCCAGCACCTGGGGATCGTCGGCCGGCGCAAATCCCAGGAAAGAAGAAATATACCTGCCGCTGCCCCGGGGCAGCGTCTGGCTGGTGGCCGTCTTGCCGCCCACCCGGTATCCTTCCACCGCACCGTTCTTGCCGCTGCCCTCCGCCACCACCTGTTCCAGAATATAACGCATGGTCGCAGAAGTCTCCTCAGAGACGATATTGTCCTTCACCGGATAAGAGAACACATGGCTGTTGCTCCCGTCGCCGTCTACGGCCTTAACCGCAAAGTGCGGCGTCACCCGCCTGCCGCCGTTAATAATAGAAGAAGCCGTCACCGCCAGCTGGATCGGCGTGATCTGAAAAGACTGCCCGAAGGAGATCGTAGCCAGCTCCACCGGTCCGATATTCTCCATCTGGTGCATGATGGTGCCGGCTTCCCCGGGCAGATCGATCCCTGTCCTGTCCAGCAGGCCGAACTGCCTGAAATAGGAATAGTAACATTCCGTCCCCATCCGCATTCCCACCGTGATAAACACCGGGTTGCAGGAATTCATCGTGCCCTGCACAAAATCCTCCGCCCCGTGGCCTCCTGCTTTATGGCAGCGTATCCTGCGGTCTTCCACCATGATGAACCCCGGACAGTTGAAAGTGTCCGTCGTCTTGACCACTCCCGATTCCAGCCCGGCCGCCGCCGTAATGATCTTAAAGGTAGATCCCGGCTCGTAAGTATCGTTGATGCACCCGTTTCTCCAGATACCGTTTAACAGGTTCTGCTTCTCTTCCTCGCTGACTGTGTCCGCATCCACCGTATCGGGCAGCGCATATGGATTGTTGAGATCAAACTCCGGCACATTGGCCATCGCCAGTATCTCCCCGTTCTGCGGGTTCATGACAAGCATGGAGACACTGTCGGCCTCCTTCGTCTCCATCGTCTGCATTGCCAGCTGTGTGGCATAGCTCTGGATGTTCACATCCAGGCTGATATGCAGATCCTGGCCGTCAACCGGTTCCACCCTCTCCTCGCCGGCCTCCGCCACCTCTACCCCCTTGGCATCGGTCACTGTCAGGATTGTTCCCGGCTCTCCCTGCAAATATTCCTCATAAATGACTTCCAGTCCGATGATCCCCTGATTATCCCCGCCGGTAAATCCCAGCACCTTTGAAGCCAGAGAATCATAGGGATAATACCGTTTGTAATCTTCATCTACTTTCACGCCGTCCAGATCGCGGGCCCGGATGGCATCTCCAATGCTTTTGTCCACATTGCTCCTGATCTTCTCGATGGCGGAGTATTTCTCCACCCTTTTCCTGACATACTCCTCCGAAAGCCCCAGTTCCTCACAGAGTACGGCGATCACTTCCTCCTGATCCGTGATCTGGTTGTGGATCACGGAGATCGTACAGACCGTCTTGTTATCCGCCAGTATCTTGCCGTTGGCATCCACGATCCGTCCTCTGGCCGCCTTGATGCTGCGCTCCCTTTCGTGAAGCTGCCTGGCCTTCATGGTGTAATATTCCGACTGAAAGATCATCAGATAGGCCAGCCGGCCCATCAGGCCGGCAAAGGCCAGCACGCACAGAAACACGGCCGTCACTGTCTTGCTCCTGTGATATGTCTTATGCTGGTACGGCACCTCATCCATCATTCAAAAACCTCGCAGAAAGGTATTAATATAATTTATTATCCTTTCTGCAAGGTTATTCTTAGTTTTCTTCCGACGAATCTGTTTCCGGAATCTTTCTTTCGTAAAACGGAACCGTCCGCCCCGTCTTATCAGTATTCCTTCGTTATCTCTTCGATACCGTATGTCTTCTTAAAGGCTTCCAGGTCTTTCCCGCTGCAGATCAGAGCAACTTCCTCAAATTTGCCGGTACGAAGATCCTTAAAACCGGCCACCTGCTCTCCGTTGCAGATGCTGCACTTGAGTATCGGTTTCATATTGACTTTGTCATAGGTCTTACGCTCCGCCTTCTTCCTTATCATCTCCGTCGCCCCCTTCTTCGCCCTCTTCCGTGCCTTCTTCGCCTTCCTCCTGCTCTTCTTCTCCGCCCAGCAGACTTCCGCCGTCTACCCGCGTGCCGGTCTCCGAGTCATAGAGATAGCCGGTGGCCGGATCTTTGAGATAGCCACTCTCAGGATCCACAGGGAAACTCTTCCAGGTATCATTGACCTTCTGTTCTTCTTCCGGCGTATCTTCTCCTGTGCCCTCACCGCCGTCCCCGCCGCTTCCTTCCGGGTTCGCAGGATCGACAGGATTCCCCTCTTCATCCGTCTCAGGCTCGTCTTCCACATCGTCGGCCATTCTGATCTGGATCTGCAGTGCCTCCAGTTCTTCTCTTTCCTTGTCACTCAGCTCCTCCGTCATATAGATATTCAGATAGGGAAGCACTTCTGTCAGGACGTTCCTCACAATTCCGGTGGCCTGTCTCGCGTTGTCCTGATACTGTATATTGGGCCTGTCCACCACCACATAGATGGCGATCTGCGGATCGTCCACCGGCGCATATCCCATAAAGGACACCACATATTCATCATTGCCGCGGGGCAGCGTCTCCGCCGTCCCGGTCTTGCCGCCGATCATATAGCCCGCCGGTCTGGCCGTCTTACCGGTACCTTTCTCCCCCGATACCACCGTGTTACAGTACTCTCTGACTTTGTCACTGGTGGCCTGGGAGATGGTCCTTTTTAACACGCGGGGTTCAATATTCTCAATCGTCGCCCCGTCGGCTGTCGTGATCTTGTCCACGATATGCGGCTCATAATAGTACCCGCCGTTGATCAGCGAACAGAAGCCCGTGATCATCTGAATCATGGTGGCGTTAAAGGACTGCCCGAAAGAATTGGTCGCCAGATCCGTAGGGCCGATGTTGTCTTTTGTAAAAACCATACGTGCCGTCCGTGCCTCTCCGGCCAGATCCACATTCGTTTTCAGACCCATGCCGAACAGACGCTGGTAATCCACAAACCTGTCTTTGCCCAGCTTAAAGGCCACATTCATCAGTACCACGTTGCAGGAGCGCTCGATCCCCTGCTGCACGGTAAGCATCCCGTCGCCAAAGGTCTGATGGCAGGAGATATCATGGTCGCCTACATGCAGAAAGCCTTCGCAGTTATAGGATTCCGTTCCCTTGATCGCGCCGTCCTCCAACGCCGCCGCGACCGTAAAAGGTTTCGACACCGACCCCGGCTCGTAAGTATACGAAATGCAGAAGTTCTTCCACAGCGCATTGAGCTGCTGGTACATGGCCGCATCATCCAGACCGTCCAGAATTTCCTGCGTTACGCTTTCGCCGGTCCTGACCCCGTCGTTGTCCACCACCGGCATACCGATCAGACTGGCCGTGTTCCTCGGATCGTTTAAGTTGAACCCGGGATAGTCAGCCATGGCGATGATCCGTCCCGTGTTGACTTCCATTATGATACATCCCACATTCTCGGCACCGTTGCCCGGCCTGAAATTGTCCTTGAACTCCTCGTTATAGACCTTCAGGTATTTCTCCACAATGCTCTGAATATTGCTGTCTATCGCCAGATGAAGGTTGTTGCCGTCCCTGGCAGGTATGGTGGTGCGCTCCAGATTGGAGTCCTCGTTCAGATAGCCGTACTCCCTGCCGTTGATGCCGCAGAGCTCATCGTTGTAGAATTCCTCAAGCCCGTAAGTTCCCACATTGTCGTTGGTCGTAAAGCCCACCACGTCACTGGCCAGAGAACCGTTGGGATATTCCCGCCTGTACTCGTCCTCGAACCAGACGCCCCGCAGGCTGGCCCCCGTCTCCGGATCTTTGGTCATCTCCTGGAAGGCGCTCATCTTCTCGTACTCCATCCTTTTCGCCATCACATAATAGGACGAATTGGGATGCTCCGCAATGTACTGCCGCACCACCGCCGTGTCGATACCGAAGCATTTGCGCAGCGCTTCCAGAGTCGGCTCCAGATTCTCCTCCTTTTTCATCAGGATCTTCGTGTCGAGAATGACGTTGTAGACCTTGTTGCTGACCGCCAGGACCGTGCCGTTGGAATCCTCGATATTGCCACGTTTAAAAGGTATTGTCGTGGAGTCATACCTCTGCTGCGACAATACCTTCTGCTTATACTCTTCTCCGTTGTCTCTCGTGATCAGATACAACTGGGCGCTCAGCCCTGCGAAGACCAGCAGCACCATCAAAAAAAGCACCACCAGTTTCTTCTGCATCTTGACCGTAAATCTGTTACCGAAATCTCTTTCTCTTCTCCGACTGCTCAACTTGCCTCTCCGCCTGTCTTTCTTCTCCCGGGCCGCCTCAGTCCGGGATATCCGCTATCTGCTTCACATAATCATTGCTCTCGCTGGCGAAGGACACGATCTGCCCTTCCTCCGCATACTGCATACCCAGCTCCTGAATCGCTATCCGCTTGATCTCCTCCAGATCCACATTGCTGGTGATCCTGGTATACTCTTCATCATTAGCCAGTTTTAAGTCATTCAACTCTTTCTCCAGTCTGGAAATGTTCTGTACGCTGTTGGTAATATCGGACTGCAGACTGATATAATTGATCAGGATAAACCCTGTCACCACCAGCGCCAAGCTCAGATATAAAACATAGCCCGCACTCATGTGCTTTGCCTTCTCTCTGTTCTTGCGCGTCCTGTTGCTGACCTTCGGCCTGGGACGCCGCTCCATCTCTCTGGCCACATCCAGTTTTCTGGCCGTATTTCCCTGTACATAATATCTGTTATCTGCGGTACGACGTCTGTTTTCTGTTCTCTGTGCTGTTGCCATCTGGTCACCTGTCTCTTTCTGCCGCCAACTGTCTTTAAGGCCGCTGCTCTGTTTCCCAAGGCTGCGTTACCGTGCATGCATGATACAGATGACCGTTACTGCCGCCGCCTTTCTGTTATGCTCTGCAAAATACCCGCAGCTTTGCGCTTCCCGCTCGTTTATTCACTGCCAGCTCCTCTTTGGTCGGAAGGACAGGCTTTCTGGTGATCACCTTTCCCTTAGAGACTTGTCCACACACGCACACCGGAAAATCCGGCGGACAGGTACATGGATTCTCATTCCTGCGAAATGCCGTCTTCACGATCCTGTCCTCCAGGGAATGGAAGGTGATGATGCAGATCCTTCCGCCCGGATGTAACAGGCCGATCAGCGCATCCACCGAATCGCGCAGTACTTCCAGTTCTCTGTTGCACTCAATCCTGATCGCCTGAAAAGTCCTCTTCGAGGGATGTCCCCCCGTGGCCCGCACCTTCGCCGGGATCGCCGCCCGGATGATCTCATTCAACTCACCGGTCGTCTCTATAGGCTTGTCTGCCCTTGCCTTGACTATATGTTTTGCTATGTTCTTCGCGAACTGTTCCTCCCCGTAATCCCTGATGACACGGTACAGTTCCGGTTCTGTATATTGATTGACGATATCCCGCGCCGTCAGAGTCTGCCGCAGATCCATCCGCATGTCCAGCGCCGTATCGTACCGGTAGGAAAACCCCCGCTCGGCGTTATCCAGCTGAAAAGAGGATACCCCCAGATCCAGCACGATGCCATCCACCTTCTCGATGCCCCTCTGCCGCAGTACCTGCACGGCATTGCAATAATTATCCCGGATCAGCGTCACTCTGTCCCGATAAGGCGCAAGCCTCCTGCCCGCCGCCTCTATGGCCGCCTCATCCTGATCGATCCCGATCAGCCGGCCGCCCTCATGCAGCGCGGAAGCGATCCTGCAGGAATGGCCTCCGCCGCCCAGTGTACCGTCCACATAGACACCGTCCGGTTTTATCTGCAGGTTCTCTATTGTCTCCTCCAAAAGAACTGATGTATGTTCAAATTCCATCCTAAATTCCCAATCCGAGCTGCGCCATGTGCTCCGCTATCTCATCCATATCTTCGAAGGACGCCATGCCTTCGAACCGTTCCTTACTCCAGATCTCTATTCTGCTGGCTACGCCGATCAGCACCACATCCTTACTGATCTGCGCGAATTCTCTTAAAATGTTCGGCACCAGGATTCTGCCCTGTTTATCTACTTCTACTTCTGCAGCTCCCGCCAGAAAGAATCTTGCGAACTGTCTGGCCTCCTTATTGGTGATGGGAAGTGATCTCAATTTCTCCTCGAATGCCTGCCACTCTTCGTTATCATACACAAACAGACAGCCGTCGAGTCCCTTGGTCACCACGAAAGTATCTCCTAACGCTTCCCGGAACTTCGAGGGGACGATCAGCCTGCCTTTTGCATCAATTGTGTGATTGTATTCTCCCATAAACATCATCAATCACCTGCCCTGAGTGTCTGCCGCAGCCTGCCGCCATCATCCATCCACTTTCCGCCCTGTAAGTGGTCTGCCACGGAAATGTCGGTGTACCGCGGAACTGCAAGCGTAACTACTAAAATCTCCAAAAAGGGATCTGCAGAAACCACTTTCTTCCACTTCGCACCACTTTCCACCACTTTGATACCAATTTTATACCATGCATGGGTAGATTGCAAGGAAATTATGAAGAATTTCTTCCGCGCCCTTTTCCTTTGCCCTCCAAAAAAGCCTTTTCGACAGTACTCTCCAACAATAGACACCGTTACGACAATTTCTCCGCACCCTCTGTATTTCGTAAATCCGGATGCAATTTTCCATAAAAGACAAACAAAAAAAGAACCCGGCAGGTTCTTCTACAAGACTCTGCAGGGTTCTTCCCTTCTGATTCAGATTTATTTTCAAATTTATTGCTGCCAATTCGGATGCAGGCTTTCTTCCCTACTCCTCTGTCTTCGAGGAAGGCCGCACTTTTCTCATGCGCAGACGTATCACAGCATCCGCACATACGGCTGCCACGAACAGAATGACCGCCAGCACCTGGGATACGGCAATCGTCGTGTGGGGGATAAAAAGGGTGTCCGTGCGGATGCCTTCGATCCACGCCCGGCCCAGGCCGTAACCGCCCAGATACAGCAGCCACATCTCTCCCCGGAATTTCTTGTGCTGCCTGTAGAACAACATAAAGAACAGCAGCGCCAGGTTCCACAGACCTTCATATAAAAAGGTGGGATGCACCTGGATATAATTCGTGCCTTCTATAATATGACCGGCGATACTCTCCGAGATATCGCTGCTTCTGACTGCATCGATGGGCAGCCGCATCGCCAGCAGGCCGTCCGTGTATTCGCCGAATACTTCCCGGTTCATAAAATTGCCCCAGCGCCCGATGATCTGGCCCAGCACCAGTGCCGGCACACAGATATCCGCGATCTGCAGGAAACTCTGCTTCTTCACTTTGCAGTATACCCACAGCGTGATAAAAGCCGCGATCACCGCCCCGTAAATGGCCAGCCCGCCTTTGCGCGTATTAAAGATGCTGAGCAGATCGTTCCTGTAAATATCCCACGCGAAGATCACGTAGTAGATCCGTGCCCCGATAATGGAAAAAACAATGGCATAAATGGCAAAATCCCAGATCAGGTCAGGATCCAGCTTCTCTTTCTTCGCAATATGCGCCGCCAACAGAATGCCGCAGAAAATCCCCAGTCCGATGATCACGCCGTAAAAAGCGATCTGAAAACCGAAAATCTGGAACCCCCGCGGTACGTTTCTTAAATAAATGCCCAAATGCGGAAACGCAATATCTTTTACATCCATGATATCCTGCATAAGCTCTGGCTCCTTCCGTTGCACTGCTTACTATGTTATGTCGTTCATGTTATTTCATTCATGTTATGTCGTTCACGATAGTTATTGTCAGATATTATATAGCTGTTGTTAAATATTATATAACTATTGCCAAATATTATATAGCTATTGCTAAAACGTTAATTTTTTGTACCTTCGCAACTCTGGTTTACAATGTGCGCACGAAATGAGAACGCTATGTATGCGTCACCATAATGAGGAAGCACAATGAGTCGTCGCGCAGGTACGCCAACAGCAAAAAAAGTGACGCAGTTAGTGAACGTGGAAGAGCACGTTGAAGGGTTCCGCCAGGTCAGAGAGGCGCATCGGCGCGAGCTTATTGATGATTACGTTGAGCTGATTTCTGACTTGATCAGGGAAGTGGGGGAAGCTCGTCAGGTGGACATGGCTGCTCGTCTGGGAGTTTCGCAACCGACGGTGGCTAAAATGCTTAAGCGGCTGGCAACCATGGGGCTGATTGAAATGATCCCCTGGCGTGGCGTGTTTTTAACGGCAGAAGGAGAGAAGCTGGCGCAGGAAAGCCGCGAGCGACATCAGATAGTCGAAAATTTCTTGTTGGTGTTGGGCGTCAGTCCGGAAATCGCCCGTCGCGACGCGGAAGGCATGGAGCACCATGTTAGTGAAGAGACGCTCGACGCTTTTCGTTTGTTTACCCAGAAACACGGTGCCAAATGAGCCTGCCTTTTTTACGCACGCTGCAAGGCGATCGTTTTTTTCAGTTATTAATTCTTGTTGGTATCGGATTAAGCTTTTTCGTGCCCTTTGCACCGAAATCCTGGCCTGCTGCTATCGACTGGCACACCATCATCACCTTAAGCGGCCTGATGCTGCTGACCAAAGGTGTGGAGTTAAGCGGTTATTTTGATGTGCTGGGGCGCAAAATGGTGCGCCGCTTTGCTACGGAGCGTCGGCTGGCGATGTTTATGGTGCTGGCGGCGGCGCTGCTGTTCAGCATCGGTCTTTCCCTGCTGTTTGGCGGGAGGGGGAAGCACAAGGACAGTATTAAGTTTAAATGGGACAGTTCCGGCAGCGGGGGGAGCGGCATCCTGCGTGAGCAGTGCAGCGGTGAGTTTATCCGCTGTGAAAATAATTTCGGTTCCTCGATCCGCTACATTCATTCCGATAACTTCTGCAAGGCGTACCTGGAGAATAATTTCGGGAGGATGACCATTTATTTTGACAATGCCGTCATACAGGGCGGCACTGCAACTGTGAGGGTCGAAAATAACTTTGGGGACACGGCGCTTTATATTCCCGGAGAGTGGCGTGTGGAAAACGAGCTGGAGCATGTTTTTGGATGTATCAATGAGCACGGGCGGAGCCTGGGGACGAGCAGCGCCCATCTGCGTCTTGAAGGTGATACGAATTTTGGTAACATTGAAATTTATTATGTATAAAGTCGGGAGGTTTTGTATGAAAAATATGGATAACAGGATGCGCACGGACACGTTTGCGGCGGATGATGTGAGGAGTCTGGATCTGCGGATCGCGGCTGCGAATGTGAGGACGCGGGAGGCAGCGGGCAGGGAGATACGGGTGGAGGCAGAGAATCTGCAGGAGGACAGATACACCTGCGAGCTGCGTTCCGGAAAGCTTGTCGTTGCTTACAGGGTGAACGGGATCATGAACCTGCCGCGGTTGGGCAGTGATGAGGAGGAGATCACGATATATCTTCCTGCGGGGCTGTCTCTGGAGTATGCCGTGCTGGAGATCGGCGCCGGAACGATCGATCTGGATGCGGCTCCGATCTCCTGCGGCTCGATGGATGTGGAGATCGGTGCGGGAAAATGGAATGCGGCGCAGCTGTCGGTTTCGGGGAGGCTCAATGTGGAGATCGGTGCCGGGAAGGCGCAGATGAAGGCAGTCACGGCGGGCAGTTTGAGCATAGACTGCGGTGTGGGTTCGAGCGTCTACAAGGGTAGAGTCAACGGGGATATCAAGGTGGCTTGCGGCGTGGGGAACTGCAGTTTAGAGCTGGACAATAAGGAGAGCGACTTTAACTATGATATTTCCTGTGCGGTGGGCAGTGTCAGGATCAACGGCAGCAGATCGAAGAGCTTCGGCGCCAGAAAGTCTTACAGAAACGATTCGGCACTGGGCACGGCAGTGTTTGAGTGCAGCGTCGGAAGCATTGAGCTGAGGACGAGGGATAAGGGGGCGAAAGCATAGTGGCTTAGATGCATCAAGCCAACCGCGAAGCGGTTTTTGCATGCTTGATGCCTGTGACAGGAAGCCGAAATAAAATCGTTTGTTGGATGGTTGACTTTTGCAGCTGTATTTGATAAAATGTAAAAGCACGTTTGATGAGACGTGGAATGCGGATATGGCGGAATTGGCAGACGCGCCAGATTTAGGTTCTGGTGGGAGACCGTGCAGGTTCAAGTCCTGTTATCCGCAGGATTTCAGAAGGGCTGTCAATACGGCGAAAAAGGGCTGAAAGCTTTGTTAGATCAAAGTTTTCAGCCCTTTTTGTCTGCAAAATTATGTCAATGTTTGAGAAGTCTCATGATTCCGGCAAGAAAGTATAAAGTTATGGTTTGGTCATCGAAAATGACATAATTGTTACAAAATGTTAAATAAATTCCCATTTCTTGACAATTAACAGCAAAGCTGATACTATTTTTTAAAAATCTTTAGTAAAAGGGGAGTAGAGGGATGAGACGAACGAGAATTTTTGCTGTCATGCTCGCCCTGCTGCTGGTGCTGCCATATGGCATGGCGGGCGCGGGCGGCAGTGTCTATGCAGCAAACACGAACGCAAGTCGGTATTATTACAGTCAGCTGAAAGGTGATGCCAAAATTATCTATGATGCTATGTACGAGATGTATGTGCAGGGGATCTTCAAGACGGGTACGCAGGAGTATGATCTGGTGGAAAAGGGGCATATGACCAGTGAGCAGGCTGCGCGCTATGAGACGGACAAGGACGAGCTGCTGCGCCAGTACGGGGCGGCAAGGGATGCTTTTTATGCAGATTATCCGGATATTTTTTATGTGGATTTTTCAAATCTGTCGGTCTCATGGAGCAAGGATGGCGATGTGTACAAGGTTGTTCTGGGAATCGGCAGAACCGAGAACTATTTTGTGGAGGGATTTGCCGACACGCAGCAGGTAGAGCGTGCGGAAAAGGAGCAGGATGCCAGGATCAGCGAGATCGTAAAGGGCGCGAAGGGGAAGTCCTCATCGGTCCGGGAGCAGGTGGCATATGTGTACAATGCCATTATAGACAACACGGAATACAGGCTCGACACGAACTGTGACGCAGGCAACGCAGGGCATGTGAGAACCTCCTACGGCGCGCTCGTGAAGGGACAGAGCCTGTGTGAAGGTTATGCCAGGGCGGTCAAGACCGTGCTGGATGCCATGGGGATCAACAGCGTGCTGGTGCAGGGAAACTACCGGGCACCGGATGGCAGCGACAATCTTCATATGTGGAATTATGTACAGATCGACGGAAAGTGGTATGGTGTGGATGCCACAGCCGGAGACGGTATGAAGGGTACTGTTGACAGTGGAAAGTATCTGCTGGCTGACAGATCGGTGATGGATGCGAACCACAAGCCCGACGGCGTTATGTCAGGCAGCGGTTTTCGGTTTACCTACCCGCAGCTTACGGGGGCGGCTGAGGGCTCCGAGGGGGAAGAACAGGAACCGGAAACGGATACGGGGGATACGGACGAGGACGGATATGAAAAGCGCTTTGACAAAGAGGGACTTCTGGTGCAGTACCGGAATGGGACGGAGTCAGAAGGGGCGGTAGGTGTATTTAAGGTAAGCTACAAGGGCATGGGATATCAGAATGCGGTCGACCGCGAGGGCGTGTATATGCTGGCCCGCTTTTATCAGTATATGCCAGGAACTGGAGAGTATGAAGTCGGAAGCTGGGGCTATGCCGATCCCAAGCCTTTTATGATGCCGCAGCATGCGGATGCGCTGCTCCTTGCCAACGGGAACAGCAGGTATATTGAGTTTGCGGTCACGAAAAAGGCGCCTGCGGGTCCGCTCTACGGTGATGACCTGACTGCGGAGGAACTGGAAAAGAACTGGAAATTCCAGGGGACAGAGGAAGATTTCATCGTCTCCACGGGAAAGCTGGACAATCCGAAGGGGACATTTGTCCCGTCACCCTTTGCCAGAAAACTCACGCCAAACAATACAAGCTTTATCTCCTGTGGAAAGAAATATCATATTACGGCGGTGTTCAACGAACAGCTCGTGGAGATCAACGGGCAGAAAGCCGGATATAAAGTCACTGTAAAAAATGGCTGGAGTGCGGAGGAGAACAGCAAGATCGAGAATTTTACATGGGATGGAGACCGCACGGTGGAGTTTGACTTCACGCCGAGTGATCAGCTGGCGGACAATTACGCTGATTATACGTTCCAGATCACCGGTCTGCAGGGGATAGGCAGCCTGAAGGCACCGGACAGCTTTATCTACAGTGCGAAGACAAAGATATCAATCTGTGCACACAGGAATGAGGGGATCTATCTGAATCTGGGTGCGAAACCCAAGCTGTTGGAGCCGATGGACATATTCTGCGGCGACTGGGTGAATGAGAATAATCAGAAACTCAGGGATGTGAAGAACATCGTCTTGACGGCTTCGAAGCCTGAGGTGGTGGTGGAGAGCGATCCCGCGAAGCAGAGCGGGGAGATGCTAGAGAAGATAGAAGGCAAGCTTCCCGACGAGTGCACCATAGTAAAGAGCGCTACCTACGATCTCAAGCTGATGACCTGCAATGAGAATATACTGAGCACAGGATCCAGTGTCAGGCTGCACATCGGCTTTCCGGAAGGTTTCGGACCGGAGAATGCAGGTGTGAGCTACAAGGCGTATCACTTTACAAGAAGTAAAGATGGCACGATCACTGGTGTGGAGGAACTTGACTGCATTGTGACGGATAAAGGCCTGATCGTCACCTGCTATTCGTTCAGCCCCTTTGCGGTTGTGGCGCTCAAAGGAGAGCCCGAGGCAGATACGATCAGCCAGAAACTGCTCATCATGAATACTGAGGGCGGCGATGCCGTGTTCCAGGAAGATAAAAACAATAAAATATGCACGATGTCAGAAAAAGGACAGAAGCGGACAATTGCCATAGACGCGAAGGAAGGATACCGGATCAGCGGGCTTTACCTGAACAATATTGCGCTGAAAGTGACTGACAGCAAGTCTATGAAGTATACAGTCAAGTCCGAAGATCTGCAGGGCGGGGGCAATATTCTGGATGTGACGTTTGCGAAGGACAATCCGAAACAGGAGACGGCGCCGTCGACACAGGACAAGCCCTCGGCGGGAAAGCAGGAGAATCAGGCTTCCCAGAGCGGATCCGAAAATGCCGCTTCCTACAATTCCGCCAATAATGCCGCAGGCAATAACACGGTAAACAGCACTGCCAACAGCCAGCCGGCGGCGCCAAAGACCGACAATGTGCCGGTTGTGGTGCTTCCGCAGGGGGATGGGAACACTGCCGTGACAGACCAGGCAGCGGCAGTGCCGCCGGCTGCATCAGCCACACCGCCGGCAGCCTCCACAGCGCCGCCGAAGACCTCCGCATCATCCGCCGCTGGGACGACGATAACAGGGAACATCGTCTCAGATGCCGGTGCGAATGCTGCCGGGACGGGAAATGATACGGCTGAGGCGCTCATACCGGACACGGATGTGGAGCTGGAACATATCGTTTTGTCGACAGGAGAGGATGGCATGGATCTGGTGGTTCTGCCGGCAGATGCCGCTGCTTCTGGCAAAGAGCAGCCGGAAATGCTCGGAATACTGCTGAAAGTTCTGATCGGTGTGATAGCTGTCAGCATGGTTGCCGTGGCAGTTGTTGGTTTTATACAGTTTAGACGTGACAGGTATGACTCTGAATAAGTCAGTGAGATGATGGGGTGGGGCGGCTGACAGGAGTCAGTCAAACCGTCTCCGGCTCATGACAGAGTTGTGGTATTCGGGATCGTTGGTGACGTCCTCGTCAAACCATGCAGGCGGGACGAAGGCGTTTGCCATCTCGATCTGTGGAAACTCCACCTCCGCCATGACTAAGGGCGCAAACGGCGGGGAAAACACGTCGAGTTCGATGCAGAGCGCTGGTGCGCTCTGCGGGGTGTAGCTGCCGTCAAACTGTGGATCTTCGATGGGGATGACATATCTTTTCTTGGATATGACATTCCCATCAGCTTTTTTGAGCAGATGACGGTAGGACGTCTCGTCGAGCGGCAGGTTGTACTCTTCCCGCGCCATCAGGCCGCTGCCCTTGTAGGTCAGATAGTATTCGTCGTCCGATCTGCGTATGCGCACGACGGGGGCGGTGTTGAGGTATGCCTGTTCGATGATCTTGCAGGGGTAGGTTTCGAGGTTATCGGGCAGTTTTTTGATGGTGTATTTCTTTTCAATCTCCATGTTTTCCATGATAAATTCAATCCCTTCTATATATAATGGCAGAAGTTTACAAATTTTTGTAAATGAGACATTTCAATATATCGTGTTTTTCAGGGTCAAAATGAATCGCTAATATATCTAAATCGGCGATTCAAATGAACTTTTTAGATTCCCAAGCTAATTTCAAACACGTTTCAGGTCTGCTGCGCGGATCGCGCTGCGTCTGCATCTATCTTCATATTAAGCGAGTTACCGCCAAAATGCAAGGGCAAAAAGTGTTGACATGCTCGCCGGTGTGGGGCAGCATGGCGGAGTAAGCGGCGTCGGCGATAAAGATCAGCGTGAATACGATGCACAGCGTCACGCGGACAGCGATCGTCATGCGGTGGTAATATCTGTTGAAGACGGGCTGCAGGACGCAGATGAGCAGCACGCCGCCGAGTCCGAAACCGACAGCTCCTGCCAGGCAGATGTGCCCGTCTACATTGTAGGGGTGCCCGCTGTAATCCCACCAGCGGACACCCCATTTCCACAGGAGCCACACGCCGGAGAAATATTCCAATGCAGTGCAGAGGATGCAGGAGGACACAAAGACAGCCGCGGGGTGCCTGCGCAGTCTGCGCAGCAGCAGGATCAGCAGCACACAGCCTGCGCCGTAGATGGGCAGATAAGGGCCTCTGTACACGCCGCGGTTCACAAAGGTGTGGGCTGTCACGAGGTAGAGCAGGACCTCCCAGAGCCAGCCGGCGAAAGCGGCTGCAAAAAACAGCAGTGCATAGTAGTCAAATGGACGGACAGTTTTTTGGTCGTTTTTTCTCACAGAATACAAGGCGGGTCTCCTTTGGATAGTGATCTTTTTATGTAACAGTATCTCCTGGTAAAGTGTAGGTCTATTCGTGAAAACTGCAGATGCTTGCAACAGGAAGCCGAAGGCTGAACTGTTACAAGCCTTTTTGAAAGCGTGCGAATGGATATTTCTTTTTTAAGAAAATTATGGTATTATGATTAATGTGTATAGGAAACGCAGATATTTTTGTCGTTTGCCAAAACACAATAAGGAACTTTCAGGATAAGGCGCATGGGTTGTTTTTTGAACAGCTCTCAAAGTAAAGGGTTCTGTGTCGGAACCGGATTTCACGGAGGATATGAGATGGCTGATATTATGAAGCTTCAAAACGGAAGCGATATACGCGGGATCGCGTGTGAGGGGATTGCGGGGGAGAATGTGAATCTCACCGAGGATGCTGGAAATCTGATCGGCGGCGGCTTTGTCAGATGGCTTGCGGAGAAAAAGGGAAAGAGGACGGATGAATTGCGGATCGGGATCGGTCATGATTCGAGGATCACGGCGGACAGCCTGTTTGCTGCGGCGGCGAAGGGGATCGTGGCAGCGGGGGCAAAGGTCTACGACTGCGGTCTGGTGTCGACGCCCTCGATGTTCATGACGACAGTGTTTGAGGCGTTTGCGTTTGACGGGGCGATCATGATCACGGCGAGCCACCTGCCGTTTAACAGGAACGGTTACAAGTTCTTTGACAGGGACGGCGGATTGGAGCATGACGATATCACGAAGGTGCTCGAGATGGCTTCGGGGCTTGCCGTGGTGGATGCTGATCTGTCCGCTGTGGAAAAAGTTGACTCCATCTCTGTATATTGTGGATTTCTGCAGGAGAAGATAAGAAAGAGTATCAATGCCGGCGATTATGACAGACCGCTCACGGGGCTGCATATCGTGGTGGACACGGGAAACGGCGCGGGCGGATTCTTTGTGGAAAAGGTTTTGGAACCGCTTGGCGCGGACACGGCGGGAAGCCAGTTTCTGGAGCCGGACGGTCATTTCCCGAACCATATACCAAATCCTGAGAACAGGGAGGCGATGGAGGCGATCAGACAGGCTGTGCTGAAAAACAAAGCGGACTTAGGGATCATCTTCGATACGGATGTGGACAGGATGTCGGCTGTGCTTCCAAACGGCGACGAGGTGAACCGGGACGCGATCATTGCGATGATGACAGCGATCATTGCCGCGGACTACCCTGGCGGAACGATCGTGACGGATTCCGTTACCAGCGACAGGCTGACGCGCTTTATCGAGGGCATCGGCATGAAGCATCACAGATATATGAGAGGGTACAAAAATGTCATCAACGAGTCCATCCGCCTGAATAACGAGGGTGTGCTGTCGCCGCTTGCGATCGAGACTTCCGGTCACGGTGCGCTCAGTGAGAATTACTTCCTCGACGACGGCGCGTACATGGCGGTGAAGCTGCTGATCGCGCTCGCAAAGGCGGCGCAGGAAGGCAAGGCGCTTGCGTCTTTTATCGAAAAGCTGGAGAAAGGATTTGAGGAGCGGGAGTACCGCTTTAAGATCCAGGGGGATGATTTCAGAACATATGGGAAGAACGCGCTGGATACCTTTGCGGAGCGGGCAAAGGCGAAAGGGTACCAGATCGCGCCAAACTCCTATGAAGGGATCCGCATTACTTTTGACACGGACGAGGTGAAGGGCTGGCTGCTGCTGCGCATGTCGCTCCACGATCCGCAGATGCCGCTCAATATCGAGGGTGTCAGGGAGGGTGACTGCGACAGGCTCTTTGACATCGTGCTGGAGCTGCTCGACGGATTTGACAGGCTGGTGATACCCGCAAGATGACAGATCGGACAGGGAGGCTGTAGATGAGAATAGGAATGGGTTATGACGTGCACCGTCTGGTGGAGGGGCGTCCGCTTGTCATGGGCGGCGTGACGATACCGTACGGGCTGGGGCTGTTAGGGCACTCCGATGCGGACGTGCTGCTGCACGCGATAGCGGATGCGCTGTTAGGCGCCGCGGCGCTCGGCGATATCGGAAAGCATTTTCCGGACACGGATCCCGCCTACAAGGGGATCTCGAGTGTGATCCTGCTGGAGAAGGTCGGGAAGCTGCTGGAAGAAAATATGTTTTTTATCGAGAATATCGATGCGACGATCATCGCGCAGGCGCCCAAAATGCGTCCTCACATCGACCGGATGCGCGAGAATATCGCAGGGGCGCTGGGGATCAGCGCGGATCAGGTCAATGTCAAGGCGACTACGGAGGAGGGGCTAGGCTTCACGGGCGAAGGAAGAGGGATCTCCGCGCAGGCGGTCTGCCTGCTCACAAGCCCGAGGGAGATGGCTACGATGGAGGCGGCTGACGCGAAGGAGCAGCGTTCCTGCGAGGCCTGTCCCGGGTGCAGTGTGCGGGAGCATGATTGAACTATGTGCCTGTACGAGTACGAGATCGATGCAGAGAAGGAAGACGGTTGGATTGGGATATGGATCAGGTAATCGGGGATCGGGAAGCCGAGAGGACTATCATCGATAAAATAGAGCGGGATCACGGCATCGCTGTTTTGCGCGGGGAGCCCGCAAACACCATCACTTTTTCGGTGCAGGCGGATGGGGGACTGTCCGCGCTCGAACTTGTGCTGCGCGTCGCGGCAGTGCGCCGGAATCCGACGGTTCTCGGCGCGAGACGTTTTCCGTGTATGGCAGATATCGAGCGCGTGGAGACGGGGCTGATCCGTGCAGTGGCAGCCAGGGATGTGCATCGCCGGGAGGATCTGATGACGGGGGCGCTCGCATACCAGGATCAGATGCGGATGCCGCTCTGTCTCGTGGAGAACCCGGGCGGAACGGACGACACGGTGCCGGGGGCAGATTTCTTTGAGCGCTTCGGCTTTCAATGCATTTATGACAGACCGCGCTACGCGCTGAACACAGAGACGATCTCCGAGGAGATGCTGCGGCGGGCGGCGGGGGGAGAGACGGTACCGCTCGATCTGCCCGATACGACCCTGCAGGCGGTCGCGCCGGGGGAGCTGCTCTCGCTCGCACATTTCGTCAACGCGAGGCTGTGCAGGGGGTATGGTTTTTTTATGGTGAGGAGCGCGGCGTATTGTGAGTTTGAGCAGGCAAAACTGCTGGGCAGCGGGGGAAATCTGTTTCAGATCATGGAGAACGGAGTGCGCAAGGGGTGCTTTGCCTGCACAGGCACCGGGGCTGGCAGTGTCAGGGAGGTGGTGTTCGACCAGACATTTGACAGGAAATGTTATATCGTGACAGAAAAAGCGGCGGAGGGCAAAGGTCCGGCTTGCATGGCAAGGATCGTCAATCTGCCTGAAATGCTCGGGCATGTCACGGGGAATGGTCAGATCACGATCGCGATCCGGATCCATGATCCGGTGATCGCGGAGAATGACGGTCTCTTCATATGGTATATCGACGAGAAGGGAAGCCGCATGGAGCGCGTGGATGAGCCAGGGACAGGGGGCGCGGATGACGCGTCCATGCGCCCGGAGGTCACAGTCACGATCGGCGAGTTGACGGCGTTTCTTTTTGGGCATATCCGGTTGAAACAGAATGCGAAATTTGATAGTATATACCTATCAGGTCCGGCATGGCTGGACGACATTTATTGACAGATCAAAAAAACAGGAGGGATGCAGTATGTCACTAGTCACAACACCTCATATCAATGCAGAGAAGGATGCTTTTGGAAAGACTGTGCTGATGCCCGGAGATCCGCTGCGGTCAAAGTTTATCGCTGAAAATTTTCTGGAGAATGCGGTTCTCGTCAACAATATCCGGGGTATACAGGGGTACACAGGTACTTATAAGGGGACGAAGATCAGCGTCATGGCAAGCGGTATGGGAATGCCTACTATCGGGATCTACTCATATGAGCTGTTTCACTTTTTTGACGTGGACAATATCATGCGGATCGGCTCGACCGGGGCTATGCAGGCGGAAGTGAAGATCCGCGACATCGTGTTTGGCATGGGAGCGTGTACGAACTCTAATTATGCGAGTCAGTACGGGCTCAACGGCACGTTTGCCCCGATCGCAAGTTATGCGCTGTTGAAGGAGGCGATCGCGCAGGCGGAACGCGCGGGCGCGCGCTATCATGTGGGGAATATCCTGTCGTCGGATGTGTTTTACAACGATGATGATGCGGCAAACGAGGGCTGGCAGAAGATGGGCGTGCTCTGCGTGGAGATGGAAGCTGCGGCGCTGTACATGAATGCGGCGAGATGCGGGAAAAATGCGCTTGCGATGTTCACGGTCTCGGACAGTCTGGTGACGGGCGAGGCGACGACAGCCGAGGAGCGCCAGAACTCCTTCACGCAGATGATGGAGATCGCGCTCAACACGGCGGTAAACATAGAAACAGTTTCGGATCACGACATAATCTAAAGTAAGCAAAACAGTCTCAACGGAGGCACAAGATGGGATTTATTAAGAACATTAAAAACGAGATAAGAGTCATAAGGGAGCGCGATCCGGCGATCCATTCCAGTTTGGAGGTGTTTCTGTATCCGAGCTTTAAGGTGATGCTGCACTATCGGGTGGCGCATCAGCTGTACAAGGGCGGACACTTTTTCCTCGCCAGGTGGATCTCCCAGCGCGCTGTCAGAAAGACTGGTATCGAGATACATCCCGGTGCGGAGATTGGAGAAAATTTTTTTATCGACCATGGAAACGGCGTGATCATCGGGGAGACAGCGGTGGTCGGCAACAACGTCACGCTGTACCAGGGCGTGACGCTCGGCGGCACGGGCAAGGAACACGGGAAGCGCCATCCGACGATCGGTGACAATGTGATGATCAGCGCGGGCGCCAAGATCATCGGTTCCTTCAAGGTCGGCGAGAATTCCAAGATCGGGGCGGGGAGCGTCGTGATCGAGGAGGTTCCCCCCAACTGCACGGTGGTCGGCGTGCCCGGGCGGGTGGTGCGCCGCAACAACCAGAAGCTTGTGCGCGAGGATTTGAACCAGGTGGATCTTCCCGATCCCGTGAATGAGGATATCAGGAATCTGCAGTATGCAAACAGCGAGATGACAAACCGCATCCTGGAGCTGGAGCGGCAGATCAGGCAGTTGGGCAAAGGGCTGGATGCGAGAGATCCGATCGAGTAGGGGCTGTCACAAATATACATATTTCGGGAGGTTATGGAAAGATGGAGAACAAAGTGTCCTTTTACAATACGCTGACGAGGAAGGTGGAGCCGTTTGTCCCCAATGAGGACGGAAAAGTGGCGATGTACACCTGCGGACCGACCGTGTACCACTATGCGCATATCGGCAATCTGAGGAGCTATATCATGGAGGATCTGCTGGAAAAGACGCTCCGCTATGTCGGCTATGATGTCAGGCGCGTCATGAACATCACGGATGTGGGTCATCTCTCGAGCGATGCCGACACGGGCGAGGATAAGATGCTCAAGGGTGCAAAGCGGGAGCACAAGACGGTGATGGAGATCGCCGGATTCTACACAGATGCCTTTTTTGAAGACTGTGCCAAATTAAATATCAGGAAGCCCGACGTGGTGGAGCCTGCCACGAACTGCATATCGGAGTTCATCCATATGATCGATGCGCTGGTCAAAAAGGGTTATGCGTACGAGAGCGGCGGAAACATTTATTTCGACACCGCAAAGCTCGACGAGTACTATGTATTTTCCAGCCAGAGCGAGAAGGAACTGCTTGTCGGCGTGCGCGACGATGTGGACGAGGACGAAAACAAGCGCAACAAGAGTGATTTTGTGCTGTGGTTCACCAAGTCCAAGTTTGACGATCAGGAGTTGAAGTGGGACAGTCCGTGGGGCGTGGGCTATCCGGGATGGCACATCGAGTGCTCCTGCATCAGCATGAAGCATCTCGGCGAGTACATGGATATCCACTGCGGCGGCGTGGACAATATCTTCCCCCACCACACGAACGAGATCGCGCAGAGTGAGGCGTATCTGGGACACAAGTGGTGCAATTACTGGTTCCATGTGCATCATCTGAACGACAAGTCGGGCAAGATGAGCAAGTCAAAGGGCGGTTTCCTGACAGTCTCCCTGCTCGAGTCGGAGGGATATGATCCGATCATATACCGTCTCTTCTGCCTGCAGTCGCATTACCGCAAACCGCTCGAGTTCTCGTACGAGGTGCTCGACAACATGAGTGCCGCGTACGACAAGCTGATAAAGAAGATCGGGACACTCGACAAGGACGGCGGGATCGACAGGGCAAAATTTGACGAGTACAGGGCGAGGTTCGAGGCGGCGCTGTGCGATGATCTGAACTCGTCCATGGCGATCACGGTGTTGTACGATATGCTCAAGGACGATATGTCGGACGCGACCAAGCACGCGCTGGCGGAGAGTTTTGACGAGGTGCTGTCGCTGAACCTGACGACGGCATACGCCGCAAAGGAGGCAGAAAACGGCGTGGACGCGGAGCTGGAGCGCTATGTGCTCGCCAGGATCGAGGAGAGGAAGGCGGCAAAGAAGGAGAAAGACTTTGCAAAGGCGGACGCGATCAGGAACGAGCTGCTCGAAAAGGGGATCGTTCTGGAAGATACGCGCGAGGGTGTAAAATGGAAGAAAGCATAGGGATAGCAGACCTGGACGGAAGAAGCGCGGGAAGCGCGGATAGGGAAGAGACCGCAATAAAGGGTACTGGCGGATCGGGTCTGCTCGCGCAGATACGCGGCACGTTCGGCGGCGGGGATGTGGACATCAGGACGTACTCGCCGCTCACGCTGGCTTATATCGGAGATGCCGTGTTTGAGATCATCATCAGGACACTGATCGTGGAGAGGGGGCAGCGGGCTGCCAACACGCTGCATAAGCACACGACGAGGATCGTCTGCGCACAGACGCAGGCGAAACTGATCGATGCGGTGTACGGGCATCTCACGGAGGAGGAGCAGGAGATCTACAGGCGCGGTAAGAATACAAAACTGCACTCGACGGCGAAGAACGCAAGCCTTGCGGATTACCGCAGGGCGACCGGGTTTGAGGCGCTCTGCGGATATCTCTTTCTGCGGGACGACACGGAGCGGATCCTCTGGCTTGTCGGACAGGCGATCGAGATGGCGCAGGTTGAACTGTGATTCTTTGTACATATTTTTGAATAGGAAGTTTTTGAACAAAAATCTTGGAAGAGTAGGAGGGAAGATGCAGTCTGCATGAGAGATGAGGGATTAGAGAGGGAACCGGCGGGGGACGCCGGGACGGAAAATGTGATCGAGGGAAGAAATGCGGTCATAGAGGCGTTTCGCGCGGGAAAGCCGATCGATAAGCTTTTTGTGCTCGACGGGGCACAGGACGGACCGATACAGACGATCAAGCGGGAGGCAAAAAAGCGCGATACCATGATCCGGTTTGTGACAAAGGAGCGGCTTGACCAGCTCAGCGAGACCGGCAAGCATCAGGGAGTGATCGCGTATGCGGCGGCGTACGAGTACGCGGAGGTGGAGGATATCCTTGCCGCGGCACGCGCGAAGGATGAGCCGCCGTTCATCATTCTGCTGGACAATATCGAGGACCCGCACAATCTGGGTGCCATTGTCAGGACGGCAAACCTTGCGGGGGCGCACGGCGTCATCATCCCAAAGAACCGGGCGGCGGGGCTGACCGCGGCGGTGGCGAGGACTTCGGCGGGGGCGTTGAACTACACGCCGGTCGCGAGGGTGACAAACCTTGGCAAGACGATGGAGGAGCTCAAAAAGGAAGGGCTCTGGTTTGTCTGTGCGGACATGGACGGCACGACGATGTACGATCTTGACCTCACAGGACCGATCGGACTGGTCATCGGCAGTGAGGGGGACGGCGTGGGCAGGCTTGTGAAGGAGAAATGTGACTTTGTGGCATCGATCCCGATGAAGGGGGACATTGACTCCCTGAATGCCTCTGTCGCGGCGGGCGTCCTCGCGTACGAGATCGTCAGACAGCGTTTTCAATGAGCTGGCGGCGCGCGGGGAAACAAATAGCCGGGCTGTATGTTTGCCGGATAGGGAAGCAGGTGCAAAGAGGGGCATGGAGGTTTTATATGTCAGACATGTATGACGGGATTACGGACGAGGAGCTGATCGACAGACAGAGGGGCGGTGAGCGCCAGATCACGGACTATATCATGGATAAGTACAAGAACCTTGTCCGCAAAAAGGCGAAATCCATGTATATCCTGGGCGCGGACAACGACGATCTGATACAGGAAGGCATGATCGGGCTCTTCAAGGCAGTGCGGGATTACGATCCGGGGCGGGATGCCAGCTTCTATACGTTCGCGGATCTGTGCGTATCGCGGCAGATGTACAAGGCAGTGCAGGCATCGCGCAGGGAGAAGCATGCGCCGCTCAACACCTACATCTCGCTCTATGCCGACACGACGGAGGCGGAGAGCGACGGGAACAGCACGGCGCTTGTCAATGTGATCGCATCTGCGGTGGAGACAAACCCGGAACAGCTCATGATTGACAGGGAGAATGTGGCGGACATCGAGGCGATCATCGAGAAGGAGCTGAGCGGTTTCGAGAAGCAGGTTCTGGATCTGTACATAACGGGGATGAGCTACTCCCAGATCGCCGGGGTGCTGTCGAGGGATGTCAAGTCGACAGACAATGCGCTGCAGAGACTGAAGGCGAAGCTCAGGAGGGCTGTCGACAAAAAGTGATAGGATAACAGACATTTGAGGGATGGATTTACAGATGAAGAGAAGAGAAAAGCCACAGATTCAGAGACCGAAGATGTTGATCGTTGACGATAAGGCTGTCAATCGATTTGTTTTGAAAAGTATCTTTGAGGAGGATTATGAGATCGTAGAGTGTCAGGACGGCAGAGGGGCGATAGAGCTCCTGGCGGAAGAGCGCGACGGAGTGGCAGCGGTGCTGCTGGATATCGTCATGCCGGTATGTGACGGGTTTGCAGTCTTAAAATATATGAAGGAGACGGCGCTCCGCACGGTGCCGGTGATACTCATAAGCTCCAATGTAAATGACAAGAATATCCGCAAGGCGTGTGATTATGATGTTGCGGACTACATACAGAAACCGTTTCAGGAGAATGTGGTCAGGCAGCGCGTGCAGCGGATGATCGATCTGTACCAGATCAGAAAAGAGAATGTCGAGTATGAACAGGCAGAGTAAAACTGCCGTATATAACAGGAAAGGAATGGTTGGAAAATGAAGAAGACAAGTATCAGAAAAATGATGAGACGGGCGGCGGCAGTCGTACTTGCGGCGGCATCCATGGCGGTCCTGCCGGCGGGCGATATCCTGCCCGCACTGGAGGTGAGAGCGGATGAGGCGGTTCCGGGCTGTGTCAGGAGTGTCTACACAAATGAGTGGATCCCGGCAGAGCAGTCCACAGTCAGACCGATCGCAGTGATGATGCCGACGGACAAGACGGCGCAGCCGTCCTACGGCATCAGCAATGCGGATATCCTGTACGAGATCATGGAGGAGGGCGAGATCTCACGCCAGATGGCGGTGATCAGCAACTGGACAAGCCTTTCCAAGATCGGAAATATCAGGAGCTGCAGGGCTTACTATATCCCGGAGGCGACGGAGTGGGATCCGATCCTGATCCATTTCGGCGGCGTGTTCTACATGAAGGACCGGATCACGGCGGCTGACATCAACAATATTTCGGGGACAAACCAGTACGGTGTCGGGGGAGGCGCGCCCGGTGCAGGAGCTTTTTTCAGGACATCGGACAGAAAGGCACCGCACAATGCATACATCAACGCGTCGGGCATCATCAACGCCTGCACGGATCTTGGCTATTCCCTGAACATCAGGGAGGGCTTTTACAATGCGAAGCACTTTACCTTCGCAGCCGGCGTCAATACGCTGGAGCAGTACGGTCCGGCGGCAGCGACGGCGAATATGATCGATCTCTCGCACGTTTTCACATACACAAAGAGTTCGTTTGTATACAATCCCGAGGACGGTCTCTACTACAAGTCGATCCACGGAAAGCCGCAGACGGACGGGCTGAACGGTCAGCAGCTGAAATTCGCCAACGTGATCGTGCAGAATACGAAGTGGTGCAGGCTTGACGACAAGGGCTATCTGTATTTCCAGAATATCGACAATACGGAGGACGGATATTATTTCACAAAGGGAAAGTGCATCCATGTCACATGGCAGAAGGCGGGGGATTACACGCCGACCATATATTATGATGACCTTGGCAATGAGATCCAGCTCAATGAGGGAAAGACATACATAGCCGTGGCACAGACAGGAAGACCGGTGGTATTTAATTGAGTCGAATTAAATAGTAGAAAAAACGCGCAGAAAGCCGGCGTGTCCGTGGTGTATATCATGGAACACGCCGGCTTTCTGCGGTTATCCCGGATCTTATCCGGATAAGATACAAAACAAAGAAGCCTGAATACTCAGGCTTCCTGTTGTGTAAAAGGGGAATTCTTCCGGAATTGCTAATTAGCAAGTCTAACATCTCTGCTAAACATAATATTACTATACAATGAAACAAGCGTATAATCTATAACTATATTGTGAAAATATAACAATATATTAGCCAATATATTGCGGCGTGCGCTGTTTTTCCGTCAATGGCGGCTCAGGGGTTCAAAGACCGTCTTTCTCCCGATATATCCGAAGATCCGCACGAACACGATCCCGGTCAGGACGCCGCAGCTGTCAATGACCACGTCCCGCACGGAGCAGCTGCGGCCGCTGACAAAGTGCTGGTGGAGCTCGTCGAGCGCGGCGAAGCCGACGCAGAGGATCCCCCCGGCGATCACCAGCCAGATCCCGCGCACGCCGTACACATAAAGGGGGAATGCCACGGTGATCGCGAGCAGGAAGTACTCCGAGAAGTGGGCAAGCTTGCGCACATAAAAATGTATTTTCCTGATGCAGCGCGCCACCTGCTGGTCTGTGAGCTCCAGGTCGAGTGCCCGGTCAGCGATGGACACGGCTTTGTGGGAAACTTTGTAGCTTAAATTGGCGCTGGCAGCGCCGTCCTGTGCCGAGAAGGAAAAGATGATGTACATCATCAAAAGCGCCGGGATAAAGGACAGGGGTTTCAACAGAAAGCGCAGCAGGGCTTTTACAAATCGTTGCAATGTCATAGTGATTCTCCTAAAAATTTTCTGATAGATACCGCAGAAGGCGATCTGCAATATTTTTATAATAACCGCAAAAAACGGCAGCAGGCAATAAATTTTTTATTAAGTTTCTCGAAAAACAAAAATTGGAAAGAAAAATTGTACATTTTTTTGTTTTATGTTAGAATAGAGTAAACTAAGGAAACGTGGAAATGTGATGCAGGGGAGGTACGTATATGCAGGACAGTTTGAGGCTTTCAAGGGATGAGATTATCATTTGTTACAGGGACGACGTGGCAAGGCTGATGCGGTATCTGTCGTGGCTTCAGGAGAAGAGCGGCACGCGCGCGACGAGTATTTACAGCGGCGAGGGGATCGAGAAGAATTCCATAGCGGTTCCGACGTATGATTCGACACTGCTGAGTTTTGTCAAAGAGGCGAAAAAGACTGATTTTATCAACAGGAATTATGTATATACATTTTCGCGCTACCGCATCCGGACGGCGGCGGACGAGCTTCGCGTGATCAGCGCCTGCTCGCTGCAGGAGATCACTGTGCTGGGGGATATCCTGTCCAAGTATGTTCTCAAGGGGGACGTGAAGGGTGTCGTCTGGGCGGAGGGCGTCCAGAACGGGGTGTACCTTGCACTGCTGCTAAAGCTCAAGGAGCTGATGGAGATCAGCAGGCCGTTGGAATACTAAAGGAGCGTGCGCATGGGAGACAGATCACTACAGAAAAGAAAGTACATTGTGGAGAGGGCGAGGGAAGTATTTCACAAAAACGGCTACAGGACAGTCACGATGAAGGATATTGTGGAGGTGTGCGGTATAAGCCGGGGCGGTCTCTACCTGTATTTTGCGAACACGAAAGAGCTCTTTGAGGCGGTGCTCGAGGAGGAGTATGCGGGCGCTGGTGACATACTGGAGGCTGCAGGGAGCCGGGACCGCACGCCGGCCGAGATCCTGCTGCAGTATCTCGACGGGCAGAAGCGGGCGATCTTGAAGAAGAAGGATAATCTGGCGGCAGCGACGTATGAGTACCTGTTTGAAAATAAGGTTTCCGGGAAAAATAATCCGGTAAAAAAGCAGTTTGACAAGTCTGCGGCTGCGCTGGAGCGGCTCATCGAGGAGGGCGTCAGACAGGAGTGGATGGTCTGCGAGGACGCTGCCGAGGCGGCGCGCAATATATTATATGCGCTGGAGGGACTCAGGGTGACTGCGCAGACGACCGGTCTGACGAGCGGGGCTGTGGACAGGGAGATCGCATATATCATGGGAACGTTGGGTTTGGAAGTGAAAAGTGAGTAAAAAGGATCGGTGAAGGGGGGAAGAGTCATGCAGGAGGCAGGGAGCAGTATCGATAGGACGATGACACTCGACGAGGTGCGGGAGCGGTTTTTGCAGGACAGGTTTGCCACCGCGAACGGGGCAGTGATCGACGGGGTCGGCGAGGGTTGGGCAAGATGTTCCATGGAGCTTTGCGACGTGCACCGAAATGCCATGGGGAGTGTCATGGGAGGGGCTGTCTTTACGCTGGCTGATTTTGCCTTTGCGGTGGCTTCCAACTGGAACAAGGACCCGCACGTGTCGCTCAACGCCTCGATCAGCTTTCTCGGGAGAGCGAAGGGGAGCAGGCTGATCGCGGAGGCGCGCAGGATCAGGGAGGGCAGAAAGACCTGCTATTATGAAGTGACGGTCAGTGACGAGCTCGGCAGCCAGGTGGCGCACATGACTTCCAACGGATTTGCGGTGTGAGATCCGGGGCTGTTTTGCGGCATGTTTTTGCCGCATCTGCGGGGGCAGTGAATCATATTGGTCAAAATGGGAAATATATACTATATTAAACGCTGAACAGCTGGAGAATAAGGAGGGCTAAGACAATGAAAGATGTAGTGATCAACAATAGAAAGGTGGCGGTCGTGGGCTGCGGTTTTGTGGGTTCGGCGACTGCGTTCTGCCTGATGCAGAGCGGATTGTTCTCGGAGATGGTACTGATCGACGCGGATCATGACAAGGCGGAGGGGGAGGCGCTTGACATGGCGCACGGCATTCCGTTCATAGGACATGTGGATATCTATGCGGGCGGCTACGACGATATCGTGGATGCGGCGATCGTCATCATCACAGCCGGGGCGAACCAGAAACCGGACGAGACGAGGCTGGATCTGGTACACAAGAATGTGGCGATCTACAAGAGCATCATCCCGGAGATCGCTGCCAGGAATTACCAGGGAATACTGCTGATCGTGTCCAATCCGGTAGATATCCTCACCTATGTGGCGTGCAGGCTCAGCAACATGCCGGAGGACAGGGTGATCGGCTCCGGGACAGTGCTCGACAGTGCGAGACTCAAATATAAGCTTGGGGAGCATCTCGATGTGGACAGCAAGAGCGTGCACGCGTTCATCATCGGTGAGCACGGGGACAGCGAGATCGCCGCGTGGAGCAGCGCGAATGTGTCCGGTGTGCCGCTGAACGATTTCTGTGAGCTGAGGGGGCACTTCCAGCACGAGGAGTCCATGGAGCGGATCGCGGCGGAGGTCAAGAACTGTGCTTATGAGATCATCTCCAAGAAGAGGGCGACTTACTACGGCATCGCCATGTCAGTCAAACGGATCTGTGAGTCGATCGTGCGCAACGAGCGGTCGATCCTGCCGATATCGCGCATGATCCACGGGGAGCACGGCATCGAGGGCATCGCGCTGAGTATGCCTGCTGTGCTGGGCGAGGACGGCGTGCAGACGAGGGTTCCGATCTCCCTGAACGAGGAGGAGCAGGCGAAGCTGAGGCAGTCGGCAGACACGCTCGCGTCAGTGATCAGGGAACTTGACTTGTAATTCGTGATCAAAGGAATCGAGTAGGGGAATGATCTTCTCCACTGCTCGGGCGCCCGTGCGCATAAAAAGGCATATTCTGCGATGGAACATCGCGGAATGTGCCTTTTTGGCGTACGGGCATCCAGAGGGGCACTAGCAAAGGCTGACGGAAATAATTTTGCCGGAAGGTATTGACAACGAATAAAAGTTAGAATATACTAACTATGGTAAGAGAAAGAAAATAATAGTTTTGCTTGCGAAACAGATGCGCAGGCGGAGCCGTGCACGGAAAGGGGGAGACGCATATGCCGCTTAGTATGGCGGATATCGGTCAGGCTTTGGAGATCAAGAAGGTCGGCGGGAAGGAGGAGACGAGACAGTTTCTCGAGAGGCTCGGGTTTGTGGCTGGCGGGATCATCACGGTGATATCCGATATCAACGGGAGCATGATCGTCAATGTGAAGGATTCGAGGGTTGCCATCGGCAGGGACATGGCAAATAAGATCGTTGTGTGATGTGGAGGGGAGGAGAACGATGAGAACGCTGAGGGAAGTGAAGTGCGGGCAGACAGTGAAGGTGTGCGGGATCGGCGGAGAAGGACCTGTCAGGAGGCGGATCATGGACATGGGCATCACAAAGGGAGTGGAGGTCTATGTGCGCAAGGTGGCACCGCTGGGAGATCCGGTGGAGCTGACGGTCAGGGGGTATGAGCTGTCGCTCAGAAAAGCTGACGCGGAGATGATCGCCGTGGAATAAATTTTTTTTGACTAATAGTTAGCATGAACTAATTACGGTGAGCACAATAAAATAAAAGTTAGAAGACAAAAATATAAAATAGAATGAGCCGGCAGCAGGAGAGGAGCTGCGCGGGCGGAAGGAGTATGGTATGGCGGTTAAGATAGCACTGGCAGGCAATCCCAACTGCGGGAAGACGACACTGTTCAATGCGCTGACCGGTTCCAATCAGTTTGTCGGGAACTGGCCGGGGGTGACAGTCGAGAAGAAGGAAGGGAGGTGGAAAAAGGACAGGGATGTTCACATCATGGATCTGCCGGGTATCTATTCCCTTTCACCCTACACGCTCGAGGAGGTGGTTGCCAGGAATTATCTGCTTGGCGAAAAACCTGACGTGATCCTGAACATCGTGGACGGCACGAATATCGAGCGGAATCTCTATCTGTCAACACAGCTGATGGAGCTTGGGATCCCGCTTGTCATGGCTGTCAATATGGCAGATATCCTGGAGAAGCGCGGGGACCGGGTACATATCGGCAGGCTCTCTGAGAAGTTGGGCTGTGAGGTGGTGACGATCTCCGCACTGAAAGGGACGGGAGTGGACGAGGCAGTCGACAGAGCGGTCGCGGCAGCGGGGCACAGGGCGCCGCTTCCGGCTCATGCATTTGACGGGAGGGTGGAGGATATCATCAGTGCGGTCGAGGACAGACTCGGATCGGAAATCCTGCAGGAGCAGCGGAGATTCTTTGCAGTCAAGCTTTTGGAGCGGGATGACAGGATTGGGAGTCTTATGCGCACCGTGCCGGATGCCGCCGATGAGATCAGAAGACTCGAGGAAATGTTTGACGATGATGCGGAGAGTGTCATCACAAGTGAGCGGTATGCGTACATCTCGGACATCATCGGTGAATGTGTCACCAGAGAGAACAAAAAGAAGTTGACGGTGTCGGATAAAATTGATAGGATAGTCACAAACAGATGGTTCGCGCTCCCCATCTTTGCGGTCGTGATGTTTTTGGTATACTATGTGTCGGTCACGACGGTGGGGACTTGGGCGACGGACTGGACGAACGACGTGCTGTTCGGGGAGATCATACCGCCCGCGGTCGAGAGCGGGCTTGCAGCGATCGGCTGCGCGGACTGGCTGTCCGGGCTGATCCTTGACGGGATCGTGGCGGGCGTCGGCGCGGTGCTCGGCTTCGTGCCGCAGATGCTGGTGCTGTTCCTGTTCCTCGCATTTCTGGAGGCGTGCGGCTACATGGCGCGGGTGGCGTTCATCATGGACAGGATCTTCCGCAAGTTTGGTCTTTCCGGTAAATCTTTTATCCCGATGCTGATCGGATCCGGATGCGGTGTGCCGGGCATCATGGCGTCGAGGACGATTGAGAGTGACAGGGATCGCAGGATGACGATCATGACGACGACGTTTGTCCCATGCGGGGCGAAGCTTCCGATCATCGCGCTGGTCGCGGGAGCCTTTTTCGACAATGCGGGCTGGGTGTCATGGAGCGCTTACTTTGTGGGTATCATGGCGATCATATGCTCGGGCATCATCCTGAAAAAGACCAGGATGTTTGCGGGGGATCCGGCGCCGTTTGTCATGGAGCTTCCCGCCTATCATATGCCGACGGCGGGCCATCTGCTCAGGAGTATGTGGGAGCGAGGCTGGTCCTTTGTCAAAAAGGCGGGCACGATCATTCTGTTATCGACGATCGTTCTGTGGTTTCTGATGTGCTTTGGCTGGACGGACGAGGGCTTTGGCATGGTGGGGGTGCTCGATGAGAGCATTCTTGCGCGGATCGGCGGCGGTATCGCATGGATCTTTGCACCGCTTGGCTGGACGCAGGGCGGTGAGGGCTGGAAGATGGCTGTCGCGGCAGTCACAGGCCTGATCGCGAAGGAGAATGTAGTCGCTACATTTGGGATGCTGTTTGGATTTGCGGAGGTTGCGGAGGATGGAGCAGAGATCTGGGGAAATCTTGCGGCGGTGATGACGCCGGCGGCAGCGTACGGATTTCTGGTATTTAATCTGCTGTGTGCGCCCTGCTTCGCGGCGATGGGCGCCATAAGGCGGGAGATGGACAGCGCGAAGTGGTTCTGGTTTGCCATCGGTTATCAGTGCGGTCTGGCGTACATCGTTTCCATGTGCATTTACCAGATCGCTTCGCTGGCTGCGACAGGGGTGTTCGGCGTCGGAACGGCAGCTGCATTAGCATTTATATTGGCATTTGTCTGTCTGCTCGTCATGCCATATAGGGAGGCTGCGGCTTCGAGGAGCGAAGGCAAACGAGAGAAGGGAGGATATTTATGGGGACAGTGATCACGCTGGCGATACTGCTTGTTGTCGTATGCCTTGCAGTGCGCAGCATGGTGCGCGACAGAAGGAACGGCAGATCGCTGCAGTGCGGCGGCGACTGCGGCAAGTGCAGGGGCTGTCATTAGCGCATTATTTTCCGGTAGAAGGACACGGACATCGCGGTCGCAATGACCCAGCCGATCGGCCATGCGCACCAGATGCCGATGGCGCCGAACAGGTCTGAGAAGAAAAAGGCGAGCACGACGCGCAGGATCAGGTCGGTGAAGGTGGCTGCCATAAATGCTTTCATGGCACCCGCGCCCCGGAGCACCCCGTCCGTCACAAGTTTTGCGGACACGACGAAATAAAAGGGCGAGAGGATCCACAGGAACTGTTTTCCGGTGAGCAGAGCCTCGGCGGAGGCGGCATCCATGAACAGCAGGAGCAGGTATTGTCCCAGGCACACGTACAGGAGGACGATGGGCACGCAGAGACACCAGACCAGCCGGAGTCCGGCGCGCAGACCGCTTTTAACCCTGTCGGGGAGTCCGGCGCCGATATTCTGTGCCGTGAAGTTTGACACGCCGTTTCCGAGTGTGGTGAAGGAAGTGATCACCAGGTTGTTGAGCTTGACAGCGGCAGAATATCCGGCGGTGACGCTGATGCCAAAGCTGTTGATGACACTCTGGATAAAGATGTTGCCGACAGAGATGAAGGACTGCTGCAGGATGCTTGGCACGGCGATCACTGCAAGCTTTTTGAGCAGAGCTGACGAGAACAGCTCTGCTTTTTTGTCTGTCCGGATCGCCGCAAGCCTTTTCAGGATCAGCAGGATAGAGAGGATGCAGCTGATCCCCTGACACAGAAAGGTTGCCCACGCGACGCCCGCGATCCCCATGTGCAGACATTTGACGAACAGGATGTCGACCGCGATGTTGGAGGTTGACGAGAAGGCGAGGAAGTAAAACGGTGTCCTGGAGTCCCCCAGCGCGGAGAAGATCCCGGTCGCTATGTTATAGAAGAAAAGGAACGGGAGTCCGAGTATGTAGATGTCCATGTAGAGGGCGGAGTCCGCCATGATCTCGGGCTGGGTCTTCATCTGTGCCAGCAGCGGATCGCAGAACAGAAAGCCCAGGAGCATCAGCGACGCACACAGCACGGCGCTCGCGATCAGGGTCGTGTAGACGGCGGTTTTCATCTGGCAGTAATCCTTCGCGCCGAAAAATTGGGACACGATGACAGAACAGCCGATATTGCAACCGAAAGCAAACGCGATGAAGATGAGTGTGACGTTGTAGCTGTTGCCGACGGCGGCGAGTGCATTCTCGCCGATGAACTTGCCGGCGACGAGGCTGTCTGCGATGTTGTAGAGCTGCTGGAAGAGGATGCTGCCAAACATCGGGAGGCAGAAGCGCCAGAGGACAGTCTGCGGATCTCCCACTGTCAGATCCCGGTTCGGGGTGCTGTTTGCATGTTTGTTCATTGCTTTTTTCATGAGAGCGGTCATTCCTTTCTTTTTGATGATAACATTTTCAATAAAAATTGATGATAAAATTGGAGATAAAACGGTTTGCGGATCGATCGTTCCATATTATCAGGAAGATAAAACAGTTTACGGATCGATCTTTTCATATTATAATAAGAAAAAAACAATAAGAAAAATATATATTTTATATATCAGTCATATAAAATATATATGGCAGGTGCACTATGAACATTAATTATGAATACTACAAAGCATTTTACTATGTGGGGAAATACCGCAATCTCACAAAGGCGGCGCAGGCGCTGGGCAGCAGCCAGCCCAATGTGACGCGGGTGATGAAGCTGCTGGAGGGCGAGATCGGGTGCCAGCTGCTCCTGCGCAGCAACAAGGGGATCGCCCTGACCGAGAAGGGGGAGCTTCTGTATGAGCGTGTGTCGGCGGCATTTTTTCAGATACAGGCTGTGGAGGAGGAGCTTTGTCGGGATGGCGATCAGATAGAGGGGACGATCATACTCGGGACGACGGAGACCGCGCTGCACCTGATCCTTTTTGGCATCCTGAAAGAGTTCAAGCGCGACAATCCCAAAGTGCATTTCAAGATATACAACTACAATACCAGAAAGGCTGTCAACGAGCTCGCGAGGGGCGCGATCGACATCGGTGTCGTGACCAGTCCGTTTCACGTCAGGCAGAATATCAGGAGCGAGAGGCTGCTTGCGTTCAGGGATGTGCTGGTATGCGGGAGCGCCTATGCGGACCTGACAAGCAAAAAGCGGCATCTGGCGGAGCTTGCCGGCTATCCGTGGGTCTGCCTCGGCAAGAACACCGTGACCTACGACATGACGAATGATTTCTTCCTGAGAAACGGCGTCGTGCTGAAACCGGACATCGAGGTTGCGGCGTCCGACCTGATGGTGCCGATGATACAGAACAATCTCGGGATCGGCTATGTGCCGGAGCAGCTCGCACAGCCGGAACTTGCCGCCGGCAGCGTACACCGCGTCCCGGTGTACGAGCAGATGGAGACCAGGACAGTCTGTGTGCTGTACGACGCAAAGCGGGGGCAGAGCAGGTGCGAGAAAGAGTTTCTCGAGTATATATTGTCATTTTCTGTAAAATAAAATATAATGAAAAGGGACAGAACGTACGAGATATATAAGAAAAGGGGAGGATTTCATTGGATATAAGGCGTGCGCAGGAGCGGGATATGGACGGAATAAACCGTCTGCTCTGCCAGGTATTGGCAGTCCATCACGAGGGCAGACCGGATCTGTTCAGGAAAGACACGAAAAAGTATACAGATGAGGAGCTGCTGGCATTGATCCGAGACGATGCGAGACCGGTCTTTGTGGGGGTTGACGCGCAGGAGCATGTGTTGGGCTACGCTTTCTGTGTGTTTGTGCGGCACACGGATGACAACATCCTGACAGACATCCTGACACTGTACATTGACGATCTGTGTGTCGATGAAAAGCAGCGGGGGCAGCATATCGGGAAGACGCTGTACGAATATGTGCTCGCCTTTGCAAAAAGTCAGGGATGCCACAATGTGACGCTCAACGTCTGGGCGTGTAATGAGGGCGCCAGGCGGTTTTACGAGAGCTGCGGACTCGTGCCGCAGAAGTTCGGGCTGGAAAAACTCCTATAAAAACGCTGTAATAGTACTTATGAGGTTGACTTTGCTTGAATTTAATGTATAATTTTAATGGAAGTTTTATTTACAAATAAAATGGGGAATTGGGAGTCAGGAGCACTCACCAAAAGAGGGATCGGAATGAAGAGAAATACGAAAAAATTTTTGGCAATCAGTTTTTCGCTGCTTGCGATCGCGTGTGTTGTGATGATCACGTTCACATCGGCAGTCATAGCTGAAAAGAGCAATTTTGCGATCAATAAGATCGGATCGCTCTATATGTCTGGAATGGCGAAACAGATGCAGGAGAAGTTCGACACCGTGATCGACATGCAGACTTCGGAATTAAAAGGAATCATCGAGAGGCATCCCCCTGAGTCGGTGGAGTATGATCAGGACATGTTCGATCAGCTGGCGCTGAGTGCACAGGTGCGCGATTTTGTCTATCTGGGTCTCTACACTGAGGAGGGTGAGAGTGAGACGATCTATGGATCGGATGTGGAATATGACAGTGAGAGCACTTTCCGCAATGTGCTGGATGACAGCAGCCTGCGCGTGTTCTCCGGAACGAGCACGGACGGGGAGAAAGTGATCTGTATGCTGGTCAATGCACGCTATCCTATGCGAAACGGGAAGACCAGTTCCGCGATCGTCGCCGCGACGCCCATGGATGATCTGGAGAAGGTACTCACGCTGGATGAGGATGACGCGCTGATGTACTCCTTTATCATCCGCGCCGACGGGACGTATGTGGTGCGGAACAGGCAGGAATCCGACTATTTCAGTTATATCAGACAAAATTTCCTGGAGCACAGTGGAAAGAGTGCGGAGGTTTACGTGGACGAGCTGCGCGATGCGATGAACAGGAACGCGGAGTATTCCACAATGTTTCGGGAAGGCAGTGAAAACAAATACCTGTTGTGTACAGACCTCGTTAACTCGGAGTGGTTTTTGATCTCGGTGATGCCGCACGGGACGCTGGACAGGATCCTGGATGATCTGGGCGCCGACCGCCAGTTCATGACGCTGATCATGGCTCTGTTCATACTGGCGGGCGTGATGGTCATCTTCATCCTGTACTACAGACTGTCACAGCAGCAGATGCAGGAGCTGGATCAGGCGAGGAAAGAGGCGACGAAGGCAAACAAGGCAAAGAGCGAGTTCCTCTCGAGCATGAGCCATGATATCCGCACGCCGATGAACGGCATCGTGGGCATGACGACGATCGCGTTGGCCAATATCGACAACGCGGAGCGTGTGAAGGACTGTCTGGCAAAGATAACGCTGTCGAGCAAGCATCTGCTGGGGCTGATCAACGACGTGCTGGATATGTCCAAGATCGAGAGCGGGAAGCTGACGCTGAACATGAGCCAGATCTCCCTGCGCGAGGCGATGGACAGCATTGTCAATATCGTGCAGCCGCAGGTCAAGTCGAGGCAGCAGCACTTTGATATCTTCATACAGAACATTGTGACCGAGGAGGTGCACTGCGACAGCGTGCGCCTGAACCAGGTGCTGATCAATCTGCTGTCTAATGCGCTGAAATTTACGCCGGAGGGCGGTGTGATCAAAGTTTTTCTGTCGCAGGAGGAATCGCCTGTGGGAGAAGATTATGTGCGGTGTCATTTCCGCGTGAAGGATAACGGCATCGGTATGACAAAAGAGTTCCAGGAAAAGATATTCGATACATTTACCAGGGAAGAGAAGGCGCAGATTGACAAGATCGAGGGAAACGGTCTTGGCATGGCGATCACGAAAGCCATCGTGCAGGCGATGAAGGGAACGATCGATCTGCAGAGTGCGCCGGGCGAGGGCAGTGAATTCCATATTACGCTCGATCTGGAGAAGGCGGACACGAAGGAGGCGGATATGATGCTTCCATCGTGGAGGGTGCTCGTGGTCGACAACAATGAGGATCTGTGTCTGAGTGTAGTCTCCTCCTTAAAGGAGATCGGGATCAGTGCCCACTGGGCGACGAGCGGGCAGAAAGCGGTTGAGATGGTCAGAAAATGCCACGATGAGAACAAGAATTATGAGGTGGTGCTGCTCGACTGGAAGATGCCGGATATGGATGGCCTGCATACTGCGCGTGAGATGCGAAAGCTTCTGGGGCAGAAAGTTCCGATCCTGATCATTTCCGCGTACGACTGGAGCGATATTGAGGAGGAAGCCAGGGAAGTCGGGATTCAGGGCTTTATATCCAAGCCGTTGTTCAAGTCCAATCTGTATCTGGGATTGAAACGCTATATGCTGGATGAGGTGGACGAGGAGAAGCACGAAGATGCTAAGATACAGAAGTTTGTCGGAAAGAAGATCCTGCTGGCGGAAGATAACGACCTGAACTGGGAGATCGCAGAGGAGATCCTGTCAGAAGCAGGCTTCGAACTGGAACGGGCGGAAAACGGAGAGATATGTGTGGAAAAATTCACGGAATCCGAAGAAAAATATTATGACGTGATTCTGATGGATATCCGGATGCAGAAGGTCAGCGGTCTTGAGGCGGCAAAACAGATTATGGAGGAATATCCGGAGGCGAAGATTCTGCTTCTGACAACGTTTGCCGATGACGAGTACATTGTGAAGGCGTTAAAATACGGGGTTAAGGGGTATCTTTTGAAGCAGGATTACCAGAGCATCCTTCCGGCCATTCGGGCGGTGTGTACAGGCCAGACCGTGTTTGGGACAGAGATTGTGTCTAAGCTTCCGCAGCTTTTGCAGGAGAAGAAAACCTTTGACTGGGGGGCTTATGAGATTAGTGCAAAGGAGTTGAAGGTGATATCCCTGGTGGCGGAGGGGCTCAGTAACAGGGAGATTGCAGGCGAGCTGTTTTTAAGCGAGGGGACGGTGCGCAACTATATCAGCAATATTCTGGAGAAAATGGGGCTTCGGGACCGCACGCAGTTGGCGGTGTATTATTTGAAGGTGAT
>ERZ808054.190-NODE-190-length-79888-cov-7.325431_pt1 | contig 79888 bp, 72 predicted proteins | sample MGYA00380201_ERZ808054 | MGnify/ENA primary metagenome ERZ808054 (study PRJEB31490, sample SAMN06133419) | mouse gut metagenome | isolation source: Z5_2 | host: mice | place: China: Chengdu | collected 2015-05 ... | reverse complement strand
GCATCATCTCGGAGCGCACACTCGTTGACGGCAAGGAGGCTGTTCAGAACCGTTTTGTGGTCGAAGGAAACTACAAATACAAGTTCAACAACGGCTTCATCGCCATGAGCGACACCCATGCCGCCTGCATGAATTTCGTCAACGCTCTGGAGAAGATACCCGGCATCATCGCCCAATATGAGGAACGAACCGCCAAACTCAAAGCCGATGTTCCCCAGCTTGAAGCCATAATCTCGAAGCCGTGGGGCAAGGAAGACGAGCTAAAGCAATTCAAATCTGACCTTGCTGCCCTTGACCGCAAGATCACCGCCGAACTTGCGCCCAACCATGATGAAAAGGACGGCGAGGAAGTCAAACACCCCGATGCCCCAAGGGTCGAAGTAAGAGATGACAAATCTCACACCTCCGGCGCCAAAGAGTCTATGGTAGCTGAACCCTCAATAAAATACAAATCAACTAATATCCGATTCTAATTAGGCGAGGTAAAACTGATAATTCAGTTTTGCCTCGCTATTTATTTCTCGCTGATTCCAACAATTTATCTAATGATTGGTGACGTCAATTTGTGCCCCTCGCCAATTTTTGCTAACTTTACAAACTAATGCGCCCATGCATTAGCCTACGAGATGAGACTGAAGCTATACAATCCTAAATCCACAGGGAATTTTTCTGCTATAAATGGCAGAAAGAATGTTGTCATGTATAGCGTTAGATGTATTTTGACCACCGTAATGCTATTTGTTGCTACTATAGGGAATGCTTCTGGCGTCGATGTGGAACGTCTGATAAATTCCTTTGATGGCAGACATAATCAGGTTGAAATAGCCAATAGTTTTTTCAAAGAACTTAAATCGCAGGATTTTATCGATGAAGATATAGTTTTTACATCTTCTACTCCATTGGATTCAGTACGGCAGATGTTCTATTACTGGACCGGCGAATGGTGCAACGACCGTCAGGATTATGAAGATGCAAAGCAATATGCACTGAAAGCATTACCTCTATATAATGGAAACAGCGATGCAAAAGCGGATTGCCTGAATCTTCTTGGAGTCGTCTTTGTGCGATTGGGAGATTTCGCCTCTGGGGTAACATATACTAAGCAGTGTCTGGATATTGAACTTAAAAGTGGTGACAATGACAGGATTGCTTCAAGTTTCAGCACCCTTGCGGGAACATATATTGCAGCCGAGGATCCGGATGCAGCTTTGAAGTATAGTCTTCAGGGATTGAAATATGCCGATAAGGCACGCAATTCTCTGCGCAAGACCATTCTCATGGGGATGGCTTCTGAGGCATATTACAAGAAAGGAGAATATGAAAAGGCCGTTAAATATGCCGATGAAGCCTATAGGATTGATTCTATTGACGACCGACAGAATCGGGCTGCAATACGCCTTTCTCAGAAAGCCACGGCACTTGTAGGATTGGGGGAATATGCCGAAGCCGAAACTACTTTCTTAAAAGCATTTCCGATTCTGATTAAGTCCAATAACTATCATTCGCTTGCTATTGACTATAATCAGTTGGGCTTCATGCTGCTAAAGCAGAAACGGAACAAGGATGCCATAAAATATTTTCTTGAAGCAAGTAAATTGTTTGATAAGATGGGAGACCTGTATAATCAGGTTCATTCCCAACGCGGACTGTATGAAAGCTATTGGAATATTAATCCTGACAGCGCCCATATTGCCTTGGAGAGATTCAATGTATTAAAGGATTCTCTATATAGGGAGGCTTCTGCGGATGCTTTGGCCCGTTACAAAGTCGAATTTGAAACAGATCGATTGAAAGAAGAGGTCAATGAGCATATTTCTAATAGAAAACGTGACTTTGTTATAGGTGGAATACTACTGTTCATCTGTGTAGTTGGAGGGTTTGCATTATATCGTTGGCGCATCAAACGCTATCGGCGTGAGATGCAGTCATTAATGGCGAAAATCAAGGAAATACAATCCTCAATTTCGACATCTGACGAAAAAGATACAAAAGATTCCCAACCTACGTCTGACGAGTCAGATTCGATTTCCGAGTTCGAGAAAATGGTAATAGAAGCCGTTAATGAGGGATTGCCTAAAGGAGAATACAGTGTCTCTCATATTGCATCACGCATGAATATGGGAGAGCAAACATTCCGTAGACGTTTCGTTGAAGCCACCGGAAAGTTGCCCAAAGCATTTATATCAGCAATCCAGATGAACCGTGCCGCCACATTATTGCGAGATAACAAAGATATGACCATCGCGGAGGTGGCCCGCGAATGCGGCTTTGAAGAACTTAGTGCGTTCTCTCGTTCTTTCAAACGTTCTTTTGGACGCTCTCCGTCCGAATACCGAAACGATACAGAGAAAACATCTACATAGGACATCTCTGCTTCTGTATCGACAATCTTATACGTTGCAGTTCTGAAATCATCATATTTCAGGGCTGCAACTCGTTTTTTACGCTATTTTAGTTGCCCTGATAGTTTTTGACAAGCGTTTGTAAGTTTTTATCAAGCTCGAAACCTGCTGATCCACTTAATTTTGCATTTTGGTAATAACTCATTAACTTCATCAACCAATGTCAGAAAAAATAGCCTTTGAAGCGGGTTCCCCAAAACCTCCCGGGAAATCTGATGATGAGTATATGACTCGGTTGACTTGAAACCAATTTATGAAGACACGAGCAAAAGGATCTACATATCAGCAACCGGTCACTGACAGCAATCATAGAATTGTTTGTCAGCAAATGATAAAACATAGCAGCAAGTTCTTTATCGAATGCGGCATTGTGCTTTATCTACTCATGTCCTTATTTCTGGTGTCATGTGGAAACAAGCCACATAATAATTACGCTGACGAAGAAAATAAATTAACAGATAGTATTGTTTTCGCCAACAAGAACGAGGATTCTCTTCGTGTACTGATATCAAAATTTGCAGAGACCGGCAATTCATATGGAGAAATTATATCATACCGAGAACTCGGACGGATTTTCAGAGATAAAAGTCGATTTATAGAATCAATTGAAATCCATAAAAAAGGGTTGGAAAAGGCTGTAGAAATCAAAGATACAATTCAAGTAGTCCAGGCTCTCAACAATATCGCCACTAACTACCGACGTATGGGCATATTGGATGAGGCTGCTGTCTATCATTATCAAGCACTTTCTATTTGCGACGCCTATGGAGACAAAGAAAGTGACGTCGCTCGAAAAAATCGGGTAATATCTCTGAACGGCATTGGCAACATTCACATGACCATGCAAAATTATGAAAAGGCTGATTCTGTGCTGCGTCAAGCACTGGCGGGAGAACACTCTCTTGGGAGCGACTTAGGACAGGCTATCAATTACGCTAATCTCGGCTCTATTTTTGAGGCAAGGGAACAAATGGATTCCGCATTATTTTACTATCACCAATCCATGAGATTCAACCAGCAAGCCCATTCGGAGCTTGGCATTGCCTTATGTCACGGCCATTTCGGGCGACTATATGAGAAATCCGGCGACCTTGACAGTGCCCTCATAGAGTATAGACACGCTTATGACATATCTTCATCATCAAACGACGTCTGGCATTGGCTTGAGTCCTGTCTATCTATTGCACGAGTAAATATTGCCAAAGGGAATCTTGGCATTGCTGCAAATTATCTCCACAAAGCTGAAAAAGCAGCGAATGAGATAAATTCTTTGGAACATATCGCCGAGGCATATCGATTGGAGTATCTGATGAGCCTAAAAACCGGTAATATCAACAAAGCCCTGGACTACTATATTTTGAGTCAACAGTATTCTGATAGTGTTAACAATGAGAAAAATTTGGTTCAGATGCAAAATACACGTATCAATTATGAACGTGAATTGAAAAAGACCGAGATTGGTCAAATGCAAAAAGATTTGCTGATTGAACGGGCTCAACGCCGTACATATGCCGTCGGCTTTATGATAATCTTTATCATAGCCTGTCTTATAATTGCATTATTAGTCTATATAAATCGTTTGCGCTCTCAAAAGAACAAAATTATACGTCAGTCCGAAAAAATGCGTGCGACTTTCTTTACAAACATTACACACGAATTCCGTACACCGCTTACCGTAATCCAGGCCGCCGCACAGGAACTTATTCAAGATAGTGAGCCGGAGAGCATGACATATCAGAATGCAACAGCTATTCTTCGACATGAGTCAAGATTACTTAATCTAATCAATCAGATTTTGGACGTCGCAAAAATGGGTTCTGCAGACGTAAAATCCGCTCAATGGCGACATGGTGATATTGTTGAGTTTGTCAAGGTCTTATGCGATGGATTGAGAAGTTATGCCGCCGAAAAGGGAATCAATATAATATATGCACCGGCGGAGGAACATCTGGAAATGGATTTTATCCCTGATTACGTCCAAAAAATCATCTGTAATCTCGTATCTAATGCTATAAAGTTCTCAGAAAAGGACGCTACCGTGTATATGGTGTCAAGAGCGAGTGTATCACAAATCCAACTTATCGTATGTGACACCGGTATTGGAATGAGCCACGTTCAAAAAGAAAATATATTTACACCTTTCTATCAGGCTTCGGATAACTCCATTAATGCGGGCTCCGGTATAGGTCTATCGGTTGTCAAGATTGCTGTAGAAAAGATGGGCGGTCAAATTGAAGTGCATTCAGCCATGGGTGAAGGTTCCATATTTATTGTCACATTGCCGGTGGCAAGAAATGAATCTGATGTGAAGACTTTTGATCTTGCTGAATATTTCAAAAACGATTCATTCCGTAAGACAGAAAAGGTTTGTAGTTGTCTGCCGGAAACAAATTCGGATGACTATCTTCAAGAAGATGATGTCCCTCGCGTACTTATCATAGAGGATACAACGGAAGTAGCCCGTTACATGATGCGGCAACTCAATCCGAAGTATCATTATATCTTTGCCACAAATGGTTGTGAGGGACTTGAAAAAGCGATTCATGCAGTGCCGGATATTATTATTACCGACATCATGATGCCATGCATGAATGGATTTGAACTGTGTAAAGCAATCAGGGAATCCGAGCTGTTGAATCATATCCCTGTAATCATGGTTACGGCCAAAGCGACACATGAGGATCGTATGCGCGGATTGGAGTTCGGTGCAGATGCTTATATAGAAAAACCGTTCCATGCTGATGAACTTAATGTGCGTGTTGAAAAACTGCTGGAACAACGGCGGCTCCTCCAGAACAAGTATTCCAAAGTCAACCCCGAAAAGACTTCGGAGGAGGGTGCGTCTGTAATATCGGAACCGGATAAAAGCTTTCTCACGAAAGTTACAGATGCTGTCAAGAGTCAAATATCGGGTGGTAAGATTGATTACAACCTACTTGCTTCAGCACTTTGTCTGTCTCGTGCCCAACTGAATCGCAAGATTAAAGCGATTACGGGAGAAACCACTACAGACCTTATTCTAAAGATAAAAATTTCGCTCGCAAAGAACCTTCTTGATAATACAGACAAATCTATAATCGAGATAGCTATGGATTGTGGCATGGATTCAGACAGCTATTTCTGCACAGTGTTCAAGAAAGCTACCGGGCTCACGCCTTTACAATACCGTAACAGAAATAATGGGTAGTAAAAACAGCGTATGGCATATATGCCATATAGAAAGACGTAGCAAGCATTCTGACATATATTTCTGCATATATTTGTGATTGACAGTCATAAAGACCCGTATCCGGTTTTGTCCAAAAAATCAAGAATCCCATCTATATATCGGCTGATATGTTCACTTAAAAATTCTACCATGGCATCATAATAATGTTGTGCAATCAGAAGCAATGGTGCGATAACGCCGAACATTATAATCGTTATTATCCTATTTTCTTTTTTGCTGATTTTCTTGGAAGATTCACCAGTGCTTTTTTCGTGTATAGGAGAAGTGTCGTTATCTTTATTCTTCATACTTATATGTCCCATAGTCCTTTAACATATTATTTGGATATCAGATGATATGCCATTATGAAAAACCCACATGCAACTCATGTGGGTTTTTCATAATGTAAGAGGAATTATTTCACAACTACTTTCTTTCCGTTCACGATGTATATACCTGCCGGGAGAGAATGTAAATCCTCTTTAGAGGCTCGATGCTTTACGATGATGCCCTGCAGGTTGAATATATCGGCCACCGTCGTTGTCTCGGCGAAAACATCTTCTATGGCTGCTGACTTCGTATTTTCGAACATGTCCCAACCATAAGATTGCAGATAATCATAATATGCTTCATCGGGAACAATCAGGGTTGCGTTGTCATAGGCTGCATTTGAAAAAGCGTTAAAGCTCTCCATAACAGGAGGGATATAAGAAGTGCATGTAACAGTTTCCAGCCAATCACAAAATGAAAAAGCATTACTTCCGATTTTAGTCAGTGATTTGGGGAATTCTATTGCCGTGAGTTTGCAATCAGAAAAGGCTGCTTGACCGATTCTAGTAACTGACTCAGGAAGCGTTACTGTTGTCAAAGAAGTGCAACCTCTGAATGCATTATTGCTGATTTCCTCTATTCCTGACGGGATAGTTACTGAAGATAATGAGGAACAGTTCATAAAGGCCATTGGCTGCAAATAGTCCATTGACTTAGGCATGTCTATAGATGAAAGTTTGCTGCATCCAGAAAATGCCTCATAGCCTATAGCATACATGGTTTCGGGCAAAGTTGCGGAAGTAAGGGAGGTGCAACCTGAGAAAGTATTGTCATCCACTACGGATATTTTTGAGGGAATGACTATTGATGAGAGGGCTGTGCAGTTAAGAAAAGCCGATTTACCGATTGATGCAACAGACTCCGGTATATCAAACCGGTCCAGACTTGAACAGTTCCCGAAAGCTTGGTCTCCTATGCGGGTTACAGTTTCTGGCAGAGTCAGATCGTAAAGACTGGAACACCCATTAAATGCATTTTCGCCTATTGATTTCAAAAATGCGGCTTCCTCCGTGTTTACTGTCTTCAGGCTTCGACAACCGTCAAATGTGAATTCTTTAATGTCATTCAGATAGAGAGGTATTTTTATCGACTCCAGTGAGACACAGTCCGAAAATGCATAAGTCCCGATCGTGTTAATGCTTCCGGGCAACTTAATGTCAGTGAGGGCGGAGCAATATGCGAATGCAGAACCTCCTATCTCCTGCATATAGTCGCCCATTTTCACGGTCGTTAGGGCTTTGCATTCGAAGAATGCACTGTTCCCTATTTTACGGACAAGTCCAGAAATTGAGATGGACTTCAGGTTTTGGTTACCATCGAATGCCCAATCATCGATTTCCCTTACATCGTAGGACTTGTCACCGTTATAAACGGTACCGGGAATAGTGATGTTACCACTGACGTTTGGATTCTCAGCGACATAGGCTTCTCCTTTCGAGTTAATGCCATACTTGATGCCTTGATAGGTGAATGTTGTCTGTCCGACCGCTCCGATGCAGACAAACCAAAGTCCTACCAATGCGATGTAAAACTTTTTCATCATAATTTAATTTAATTTAAAGGTTTGTTTAGAAGTTAATTATATTGTTGTTTTACGAACGGGAGCTCGTATTTCTCTGTCATGTTATTTCACTATCATCATGATCAATCAAAGGTCTCTTCACCTGCTTTATCGAGATTGCTTTAATTGTATCGGATTAGTGCGTCACTCAAAACCATTGCCGGTCCAGGGTATTGTTTCGGTGGAGGTGGCTTCGTAGGCGACGTTCAGCTCGATGAGCTCGATATTTTTGCCCTTGTGGGGAAGGGAGATGTGCATGGGATGACGAGAGTTGTTTATGAATATCCTCTCACTCTCACGTTCGAGTAATTTCACCGATTTGATGTCGGGATAATATCTGATGAGTTTGAACCATCCGGTATACCGGATGTCAGGCGACTCGCCGAGTACGTTTATTGCCAACAAGGTTGTGCCGTCATCGCAGCGCCAGATGCAAGACTCCATTCCTGAAGCCGGTGCACCCCCTCCCAGATAGGACAGATAGCCCGACTTGAGGTCGATTGTTTTTGTGGCACCACCTTCCGGACCGGGTTGCTTGCCATTGATGATGAGCGTGGCCGCATCTTTGATGACATCGTTGTCGACAAAGGGAAGCACGGCCTTGAAGAGTTCGGTAACCGATGGCTTGTCGCCGAGGTAGACGGGATAGGCCTGAGCTGTGTTGAACATCAGGAATGAGTTGCCTTTGTTAGCAATCCCTTCTACGCAGTCTTCGAATGTCATACGGCAGAAATTGCCATCGGGGATGGCGATGATGCTTGCCACAACCTTCTCGCTGTTCTTGTCGCAGTCCTTAAGCTCGACCTTTATGTAATTGCAGCCGTCAATTCTGTAGGTTCCATCGTAAGAAACTATAGGGATCTCGTCGAGAACTTCCACACCGGGAATGCTTACAGTATGCTTGATTTTTGAGAGCCGCATTTTTCCGCTGTCATCGAAGGACATCAGCAATTGAAAAGAGCCTTCGATGGCGTCATATAGCTGCCAGTCACCCTCGAGAAACTGAAAACTTAGAGGTTCTGTCTTTTTCTCCATACCGTCTGCGTCTACGGGATAGTTTCTGACATCTGCGGTGCTTCCGGCTTTGGAGTCCTTATTCTTATTTTGGGCGTAAACGCAAGATATGCAAACGCATAAGAGCACTGCGGCGGCAATATAGAAGTTCCACATATTTTTCATGACGTGTCTTTGAGAATCGCACGGCATAGCATTGATGCCGTGCCATAGATATAGTGTTTGCTATATAGCGGTTTCGAAAGTGGAATTCGGGTTGGAGAGGCTGGTCTTGATCAGGAAGCCGGAAACTCCCTTAAGTTTCTCCTTGTTGAAGTCCCATGTGAACTGGATGGTTTTGCCGGGCTCATTCTCAAAGACACTGTCACTGTCTTTTGCCAGCTTGTCCACGCCGACGTTGATTACGCCGTCGGGCTGGTCGTCCTTTAGAGGAGAAACGAGGATATTCTCATCCTTACCTTCCGGAAGAGCTTTCTTGACTGTCAAGGTAAACGTAGCAACTACGGTGTTTTTGAAAAGTTCGCTCTGAACCATTGTCACCTTTGCGTCGGAGAAGTATTCGGAGTCGAATTTCACCTCGTATGCTATGGCGGTGGGATCTTCTTCCGATGCTTCAGGCTCCTCTTGCTCGACGCGAACCGTTGAATCAATGACCGTTGATTCGTTCTTTTCGTCGGTTCTGTTGCCCCCGCAAGCGCACATAACGGTGGTCAACAACCCACATACTAAATACTTTGCTTTCATATTTCCTGAATTTACAATAGTTCTGCCAATACTAATTTGTGATTTTTGAGTTTCATATTCCTATGAATCATGTTATTAGCCCAACCCGTTGAAGGTCTGGCCGTAGGCTATTTGTTTTACATAGACATAGCAGCTCGACCAGCTACTGGCGATGAAGTAAGGCTGACCGTTAGGACGCACAACCTGTATCTGAACGTCCTTGGATGACTCCGAGCCGGAGTATTTCAGCCGGAAGGTATAGACTGTGCCGCCGAGCAACTGAGCCTCCTCCTTACTCTTATAAGTAAGTTCAAAGGTGTAGGGCCGGGTGGGATTGTATCCGTTTTCGGGGGTTGCGCCCTTCAGGAATGCCGCTACCTGATATGGGCGGAAATAGTTGGCATCGGTGCTCTTATACATGTCGAGGAGACGTTGCTGCAGTCGGTCGGTGAAGGTGGATTCGGTGCATGATGACCTGATGCATTCCAATCCTATCTTGGATCCGCGCTGGTAATATACTTCCATTCCCACGAGGGGAAGAACAGCCGCTCCGACAGGGGTGCCGCCAATCTGGGACTGCAGATCACGGAACGAGTTCTGTGAACCGGGAAAGGCACTGAGTGTAACTGTTGCCATGCTGCCAGGTTGGGGATTGTCGATGTCGAAGTCACCGCTCACAGTTCCGGTGACCTTAGCGTCATCGGGCGATTTGATACCCTTCCATATCGGTGTCTCCGGATCGTCCTCGCATGATGCGACACCACACGACATGATTCCGGACAGGCAAAGGGCTGCCAATAACAGGTTGAAACCTTTAATTTTCATTTCGTTTTGTGTATATTCTTAATTATTGATTTATGCTTATAAGGCTACTTAGCTTTTAAAAATCTTCAGGAATCAGGTCCGGCTGACGAAACATCCGGACCTGATCCGTCTGATAAGATTATTTCACCAAGATTTTCTTGCCGGCGACAATGTAGATTCCGGTGGGAAGATATTTAATATCCTCTCTTGAGATGTTGCGCTTTACAAGAATTCCTTGCAGATTGTAGACGTCGACATGTCCAAATGTGTCAGCACTGACATCATCAATACCAGCCGTAGGCATATCCTCCATCATGACCATGATATACGCCATGTTGCCCTCGATTTCAACTATAGAACATTCTTCTTTCGGGGGATTTTCAATGTCTAAGAGTGGAATTGTCTTTTCTCCTATTCTGATTTTAAGATCATTGGCAAATGTGTAACCGGCGACTGCTTTGAGGTTTATCTGCATGAAATATTTCTGCCCCTCTTCAACAGGTTTGGTATCATCAAATTCATCTATCCAGATATCCTTTGTTTCGTCGAATTTCACCCAGAAACTTTCTTCTACCTCGACATTTTCATCAGAGACGCTTATTTCTTCAGGATTCGCCAGTATCTGTCCCGGTTGAGGATAAGTCAACCCTAAAATAGTCAGGTCTTCTATATATTGGATTTCCGGCATTTCATCGGCAAGGATAGCAATAATAAGACTTCCCTCATAAAGAGTTTTGAACATGGTTTGCGCTGGATTTTCGAGGTCTCTCTCCGGCACTTCCTTACCATTGAAGAATACTTTCATATCATAAGCGAAATCATATCCGTCATCTGCACGAGCATCAATGCGGACAGCATATTTCTTGTCAGACTCAAACGGACTGCCTTCGTCAGCAAAAACGTAATCACCTTTTTCTTCGCTATATACTATCCAATAAGCCTTAAAATTAACATTTTCTCCCAGAGAAATATCCTCTTTTGTAGGTTTCTCTCCGATTATAGGTCGGTAAAGTCCGGTGAGCGTAACATTATGTATCAGCGTTCCTTCCTCACGATAAGTGGCTGTTATTTTTACCGGAGCATCCGGCATCCACATTGAGGTTATTGAATGATTTTTGAAAATAACGCTTGCGGACTTGTCGCACTCTACGACCCACTCATTGAATCTCATGCCGGAAGCTGGTTCATCTGCAATAACAGTAATGTATGTGCCTTGTTTTGCTTCTGTTACTTCAATTTTTTCATCACCTTCCCAAATGTAGGCTTTGCCATTGACAACAGTGATCGGATGTGAAACCGGTTTTGACACCACAATTTCCGGTGAGTATCCATAGCTGTATGAGTGATCTTCCTTGATAGTGGGCTTGTCGTGTGCCCATTCCTGACCATCAACTGTCAGCGTATAATCCGTCGCAAGTTTATAGTATTCCTCGTCCACTCTTACTTGGGCCCTTATTCTGTAAGTTCCCTCGGTAAAGATTGTCTGTTCATAATTTTCCCATGTATTATCTTCATTCTTTTTCTGCCATATTGTCATTGAAAACGGGATATACGCCAACGAGCCTTCACTCATAGTAAACTTGGGAGTTTTTTTCTGCTTGGCGTATCCTATTATGTCCATAATGTCAGAAGTCGCTGAGACAGCAGTGACCTCTTTGTTTATCATAAATTCGGGCGAGTGAGCGTTGCCATAAGAAGATGTTTCGTCGATAACGTGCGCGGGTTCTGTTTCCCAGTTCACACCATCCATGGTCAGAGACCAGTCAGTAGCCAACTTGTAGGTTTTACTCCAGAGGTCCATCTGGATATCCATTCTGTAAATGCCCGGGGTGAATGTCGTCTCATCGTAGTTAACCCATTCGTCTGCCTCGGTTTTCTTCTTCCAGGTAGCACCAGATATGTAAGGTTTGGCACCTTCGCTTGTGGTAATGGTGAAGTCAGGACGCTTAGGCTCCTTGTCAACACCAAGAATATCGGCTATATTGGAATTCGCCGTGACAGTGGCGATTTCAGTACGGGGAAAAGGATCAGTGATTGTTATGTTTGGCGAGAAAACGACAAACTGCGAGTAATCTGGCCCCTGAGAAAACAATGTCTTATCGGTCCATTCTGTGCCGTTTATGACAACGGTAGAAAAATGTTTCAGTTTGTAGTATTCTCCGTCGGTGCGTACCAGCACGCAGTACCTGTAGACGCCGGCATCAAAAGTTCGTCCTGAGTATCCCTTCCAGTTTCCTTCTTCATTTTGTTTTTGATAGGTGTATGTCCATTTTGAGAATTGTGCATTGCAGCCATCAGCCACAGTGAAAGTAGGCTCCTTAAATTCGCTACCGTATGTCATGATATCCTTGTAATCTGAGGTAGCGGTAACGTTGACTATTTTGTATGTGGCGCCCACACTGACATTTTCTGCCGGCATTGTGAATGAGGTGTAGACTTCATTTGCATCAGCAAATACTACATTCCCGCTTATAGATCGCCACAGGTAGAACTCTTCGAATTCCGGATTTGGAGCGACAGCTATCAGCTTAATTTCTTCATTAGCCTCGGCTTGAGTGACTTCTACCAAAGAACCACCGCGTACTTTAAAAGCCTTTCCATTGGTGACTTCAATGGAATACGTCTGTGCCACCGTGTTAAGACAGATGACGAGAAGTCCTAAAAGGACGAGGTAAATTTTATGTTTCATGATTGTTGGTGTTATAAAGTTGAACTTAGCTTGCAGCAGTCGCGGCAGCAGAATTGTCTGAATCATTCGCGGAATCGTTTGCAGCTGCTGATTTTGCTTTTTGTTTTGATTTCTTCCATAGTAGCCAGATTGCAGCAGTGGCAACTACAATTAAGGAAATCCCAATTATGGGACGATAGAAGAGCCATGCTATGGAAATAATCAAAAGGCTCCATACAAAACCAATTACGCTACATACCAATCCAACACCCATATTCACAATACTGCCCAAAGCAGGGAACCACTTGAACAGCATGGAGAGGATTTCAAAGGTCATTTTAAGACCCCCTATTGCCATTAGAATGCCTACCAGCCTGAGTATCCATGTCAATGTGGTGTTATCATTGTGAGCACCCTGAAACATATTTCCCATGCTGACAGTACCCATTTCCACGCGAGAAAAATTATTTCCATTAGCAGACATATATGGTTCGAAAGTGTCCCCGCTCACTTTTGCAATCAGGGAGACCTGCGCCGATGGGACCGCCTTGAATGTAACACGGACATCGCCTATCTGCGGATTTCCGGAGCTTTTACCTATGTAAGCTGTATTGCCGTTAACCGCCAGATAGGGAATCTCTTTCCCCGTGGAGTCGGCAAGTTGCCTGACGTCAACTCTGCCGGACGCACGGAGACTTTCGATTATGTCATGGTTTAGTGTCGCCTTTTGAACTGAATCCATCGAAAGGGTTATGTCTTTCTCACCACTTATGGAGTTTTTGAGAAAATCGGGAAGATTATATGCCCCGAACGTGACATCTTCCGCCAACTGTTTCTCATTCTCCAGCTCGGTTATCACAAAGTTTGAGTTCTGGTAAGCCGGATCATGGAACTCTGCGGAGTTTATAGGGGTATCGGTCCACTTTTTCTTATAGGTGTAGGTCGTGACAGTTTCTTCCGATCCTCCGAACTTCTCGCGTTTTTCTTCTTTACTGTATTCCTGCCACTGGTAATATTCCACATTACGGATTAGTTTGATGGCCGGCACAGCGGCTCCGAACATCTCGTCTCTCAACGTGTCGTGTGATTCTGCCATTGCAGTAGCATGAATCAATTGTCCGTTAAGGTCAGCCTTGACTTCTGAAACATTGTCGACATGCACAGCCGTACCCTGTGCCTCTTTAATCGTTTCTGCCGTCTTTACAGCTCGACCTTCATTCCAGAACAGCAGAACCGTGGCTCCGACGAACATCGCAAGCCCGGTGCCTATTTTCTTGAATGAATTAGACAGACGGCTTCCATAGCTTGTGGTATGGGTCTCTTGATACGCCATAGTTGATTGGTTTAAGTTATTGTTTGTTGTCGCAAAATTAGCGGTAATGAATCCGAGGGGATTTCAATCCAAGAACATTTTATTTCAATCCAGGACCAAATAGGCTGAAAATCATCCGAATGTTCCTCAATTGAAACTGTTTGTTCCTGAATTGAAACCCGGCCAAGCCGCATATCTATAATTTTGCCGACGAAACAAATCGTACAGATATGAAAAGAGCGTTACGGGCAATATTCTCCCTGCTGCTGATTGCCGCCTTCGTGCAATCGGCTCAGGTCATTATCGCGGCTGGTACTCCTGATATATTTAAGGAATTGGGAAAACAAATAAAGGATGACATTTCCAACGAACTGCGCAACGGCAGCAGAAATGCAGTGCGAAATGCTACTGACGAAGCACGTCAAAAAAAGAATAAATGTGTAATCATATCCATGCCAAAGGGTCGATGTATCTGAAGGTTCACAAGAAGAAGTGTGACACGACAGACACTGGCCTTCGTTAAGGCGAATTGCTCATCATTCTAAATATATCGAATATGTATAACGAAGAAGAACAGCACTCCACGACCGGCGACATTCGGCCTGACGAGGTGCAAATCCTGATTGATCAGCGCATGGCATACCTGATTGAAAAAGAGAGAGAAGAGGCTGATATGATTAAGTCAGAATCAAATGCAAGCAATCTAATGAGTTTCCGGAACAATGGATTTAGCCGAATCAAAAATTTGTTTGGGGGTACTCACAACAAAGATGATAAAGAATCGGCATTATTAAACAACATGCAAAATAAGAACACAGGTTATGAATAAAGAAAACTGGATAGCAGTCAGGAAGAGCAGTCTTTACGACTATTTCAATCTGCCTCCGCAAGCTAAGGAACAGGCGGAAAGAGTATTTGACGGCATGCTGAAATTGGCTGAAGAGTGCAAAGATCAGGCAGAGTTCGAGACTCGGCTGGCCTCATCGCCGCTTACACAGGAATACAACAGCCTTTTCCAACGATTTTCCAAATACGTCAAAATGCCTGACGGTATGCCTTCACAGACTGATGTAATAAAAGGAATGGCTACAAATACGGCAAAGACATCCGTTGCTAACATAGTTCGTAATCAGGCGCGCAGCTGGCTGATCAACGCATTGCCCGATGAAGTGTCGGATTGGCTTATATACCGATGGTACAAAGTGCCCGTATTGGGTGAAATCCGTTCGTTTTTCAACTTACGTGACAGTTTCCGTCGTTGGTTCGGACTTAAGAAAAAGAAATGATTAAATAACCAAAAAAATAACATTATGAACACCCTTAAGAAAATCGGCAGTATCGTGCTCGCAGCGATACTCATGACGGGCGCGGCATCGTTTTCTGCCAACGCCCAGTTCAAAGGTCTCGGCAACAAGCTGAAAGGCAAAGTCGAGAAAACGGTCAAAGAAAAAGTAGAGAAAAAGAAACACGAAGCCAAAGAAGCCGTGAAGAAGTCTACGGGAGTTGACTCTGAATCCGACTCCGGCACAGTTTCAGGGTCTTCAGAATCTGAGGTTGGCAGCTTCGATTACAAAAAGACCTACACACCCGGAAACGAGGCAAAAGCCGCCGATCCGCTCGCCACTTCAACTGAAGTGTGGGAAGGATTCAACAAAAGTGTCGGACAACTTCACGGAGCCTATGAGAATATGGCGGATTTTACCGTAAACTATCAGCCATATTATGCCGACAACAACAAGTATTACTGGGTCTTGAACAAAGATTCCGAGAACCGTATCCTCAATGCATTTCTGAGCATTTTCAGGTTACAGATGGCTTCGGATATCGACCATAAGAAAACGCTTGACATGTGGGGAGAAGTGGAGGACGGTATGGTTATTCCAGCCGATGAGATGTTTCTCAATGCATATCAAACCCAATATATAGCTGACCCCACGTCCACCCAGGCTCTGCTCTTTTATCTATATGCGGATACCTATCTCAATAATATGGCCTTTAGCCAGTTTAGATATGCTCTCAAGGACAACTTCACCACAGAAGACGGCAATATCCTTCCCAAGAATTTTTATACCCAGAGAAAAGAACGTCGTCAGCAGGCTGACCAGCTGGCGAACACTGTTGCGTCATACGATACAATGCTTGGCTGGGCGGAGAAGTATTTCGACAACGCCTATTCACAAAACGATCCTTACGCAGCTTATTTCCAGTTGCTTATTGGGGAAAATATCCTAAAGAACTGCCTCCCGAATCACAAGGATTTCAATGAAGACGACACACGTTACCGCAAACTTGTGGCAAAGGTCGACGGCTCGAAAGGATATAAAATCCAGCAGGCGTTTGTATCCTCATTTGTCGATCCAAATCTAAGGCCTGACTGGATACCTAAAAATCCAGGCGCACCAGTTGCAATGCCCAAAGGAGTTGCCGTAAGTGCAGCGGTTCAGAAAGCGGCAGAGAATGCCGCTAAAGCTTATGCCGGGAATTACTATAAAAAAGTGATTTTCAAGAATGGCAAATGGTTTGACCTGAAATCTCATGAATGGCCATATAGGAAAAACGGTGAAGAGACATGGGTATATATCATCGCTGAATTTCAGGGAAAGAGCTATATTCTCGAAACCGGTCTTACAAGAGACGTTAAAGGCAACAATTACCGCATTCAGACGCCGGTAGGCAATGTGGCTCAACCGCTAAAATAATTAATATGAGACAACTTAAATATCTGGCAATGGTATCCCTATTGATATGTTGCATCTCTTCATGCTCCAACAAGAGTAATACTGATACCGGCGACTCATCACAAGCAGACACAACGCAGACAGAAATGACAACACCTGCAGACCACATAGTAACTCCAGAGTCAGCACGCACTCTGGCAAAGAAAGTCTCCAACAATGAGGTCTTGACCTCCGACGACTACAATGCAATGCTCGACTACGTATTGGCTATGGGCAGCAAAATGGGCGAGGCCATGAAAAAGGTTGATATCGATGCCCTCACGAAGATTCCCGAGGAATATCCCGAATCCGATATCTTCCTCAAGGCTCTTGAGGATGCAGCGGCTTCCAACAAACTCGACAAAGGCCAGCTCGACAAAGCCAAGCAGTTCAAGAAACTCATAGGCGAAGACGAAATCTGATAAGGCTTGAGGAGTAAAAAACTAATCATAAACCAAAATCATGATGAAAAAATTCAAAATTCTTCTGGCAGCTGTATCCTGCTTCGCCCTCACGGGCTTTATAACAGCTTGCTCAGGCAGCTCGAAAGGGTCGAACGACAGCCCAGCTGAAGAGAGCGAGGCTTCTGAAGAAGTTCTGCAGACCCCTTTCGAGGCTGCCGCACTGATTGTGAAAGACCTTCCGAATGATGACGACGAAATGACCGAAACCCAGACAAAAGAGTTTCTTGACCAGGCACAGTCTCTCTGCGAGGCAACCAACGGGAAACCCGCAGAAATCGAGATTGCTCCCGGTCTTGAAATAGGGCTCTCCAACGTGAGATATGAAGACTGGCGCCCCGGGAGCAACTCAATCGAGGTGGTTGTCAAAGGCGACTTCGACAAGAGTATGGCTGACTTCCGTGTTCTGTGTCTTGACAAAGACAATAAGATTGTATTCAACAACATGCTTTCAAATAATACGGATATAAATCACAAGCTTGTCAGCGGTTGGATTGCTCCAGACAATGCCGGGAAATGGGGCAGCGTTGTTAGATTCGTACTCGTTTCAAACGAAGTCGGAGGCCCTCTTAAAACCGGTGACATATACAATCAATAGTAGTCAAAGAACCTATTGTTATTACCCTTGCTTCACTCCGATTATAATCGGAGTGAAGCAGACATTATGTGAAGCATATGAATATTAGAATTATAGGCATCTTGACAATGGCGCTGATGGTGGAAAGTTGTTATGCCAGTTCTCACAAATGCGATAAAGGTACGAATGTAATGGATACACAAAAGGATGAACATGAAATAGCACCCCGAAAAGTCTCCGATGTGTTCTCATATTATGATTGGACAGACGGCAACGTAATCTACCGCCTTAATTCGCATAAGGGGGATGTCGACAATCACACAGGTGCTTATCATTCTTCTCCCCGATGTGAATCGTATGAGTGTTACGAATTCAGAGGTGAAACCTTGCTTGAAGGAGGGTATGGCATATGTATTGAGGGATATAATGAAAACTCATGGCATTCAGTAAACGGCGATGCGGAAGCTGTGGAATATCAATATGTAGGATGTACGGTTACTTTGCTCCCCGATATGGATGCCCTGGTATTCCTTAATGAGACAGACGATGTGATTGAAAATATTCTTATCCCTGTGCGTTACCCGATGCTATCGCCCGACCGAATACTTAAGAAGGTAATGGAAGATGATTATATCAAATATATGCTATGTGGCAGATTTAAGACCGTAGATGGCAGAACTGTGGCATTCGATTCCGAGACACGGAAGGCACAAGGAACTCTTTTCGGTGATTCATCATTTGAAATCGTGACTCTTGATTTAACTCCAGTACCGATTATTAAGATTAAAGAAAAGTATTATTTCATCGAAAAACTTGATGGACTGATTAATCTTCTACAAGTCGACTTGGAGGAAGGCAACGGAATGGGGTTGAACTTGACAGGAGATAAAATAGCTCTCACGCGCTTAGATAAAGATTATTGGCCGGAATTGACCCGTAAGATTCTTACGGTTTCGGAATTACATAAATATGCCGGTTATAATCCTACGCCTCGGTACGATATTTCTGGAGAGCAACTAAATCTGCATCGAAAAGATATGTTCGCCCGTATGCGTGAGAGTGTTATGGCAAAATATGATTATCAGGAATCTAAACTCCCCGAAGCAGCAAAAATCAACCTCCAAATACTCCACATGCTTGAGAATGACAACATTGGCAACTGACTCGATAATGTTACTACTACATATATAATATAATTTTTAAGGGTAATCCAATAAAGAATCACCAATCAAAGAATGAAATATTTGAGTTTGTTAAAGAACGTATTGGTAAGTGCTCTTCTCTTAGCTTGCTGTGGCACAGGAAAGGCCACAACATACCAGTATACAGGAACTGATTGTATACCACGCAGCAATGTTGAGATCCTTACCGGTGAAGCATGGACCGACGGTGAAGCGATCTATCGGTATCAACAGATACAGCAACCGTCTGATGCGGGTTCTGTTCATACGGATTCTGCAAAATATAAATGCTTTACCTTCAATGGCGTTACTCCGTCAGAAGATGATTATGACAGGTATCTTTATTTAGAAGAACTTTCCAATGGACGATGGAGATCTGTCGATCTAAATGATGGCCGATATTACAGGTATGCGGATTGCAATTTATCGTTTGATAATGCCAGCGGTGTTCTGATTTTTCGAGATTCGTGCACTGGAGAAATTATAGATGTCTTAGTTGCCCTTCCAGAGAAATATAATACAGATGAGGCAAAAGCATTTAAGAAATATGTAGAAACTGACATGACAACTTTCTTTCTTGAAGGTGAATATACTACAAGAGAAGGCAAGACTGTTGCCTTCGACCCTGAAACTTTCCGTGCAACAGGTACCCTCTTCAACAGCAAATCATTCAATCTCGGCTCTGTGTCAAATAGACCGGTACCGGTTTTGATTATAGATAACCAAGCATACTATATTGAGAAAATTCATCAAGGCTTAAACCTAATCCCTTTACAAAATTTCGATGGGGAAAGCTATAACTATATTAAAGGTGGTGATAGCATAGAACTGATGCGTACTGACGATGATTTTTGGCCGTTACTCACACAGCGCGTTCTTACAAAGGCAGAGATTCTATACTATGCCGGATATAGTTCCGAAGGACCTTATTCCGATGAGGAAATAGCACGAATAAAAGCAGCCTACTATTATATACTTGCAATGATGGCGCAAAGCATCTATGCTCGCCACGGTTATACATTCAAAGATAACAAAGAGGCTCAGCTATGGTTTATGTCCGTGTCGTGGTACAATCCTCAAACAGATGAAGTGCAACTTACCGAAGCGGAAGAGATAAACATCCAATTAATCAGAGCATTGCATAATAGACAATTTGACTGACAATGAAACAAGTAAAAATCTTCAATATTTTAATGGTATTTATACTGCATCTTGCGCCAACTTTTGGCTTTAGTGCGTATGCAATAGACAAAAGTTCAGACAATGTTGCGTCTTATACGGACTTATCAAGATTCGAAGAACCGCTTGAACTCGCTGCAAGACTCATGTCCGGCGGATGCGAAGAAGTTCCCGACGGCTTTGAAGGTATCTATGAAATTAGGTGCTATTCTTACGATGATGAAATAAAACCTTGGGAAAAGGTTAGAGAAGAAGTCGGTTACATTTTTTATGACTTTAATGGCGACGGCATAAACGAACTGGCTATCGGCACTAATGTCGTTCCTTACCCTAACAGCCCCCGTAAGACCATGATTCTTGCTCTTTACGCAATGAGCAATGGAAAACCGAAACTTCTATTATCCGGAACAAGTCGAAGATCATGGTACTATCAAGATAATGGATGGTTTTACATGACCGGAGCCGAGAGTGCTGCTCGTGTGATAAGCGGACAGTATTCATATATAAATGGCATATTGAATTGCGAACATTTTTGGTTCAGTTCTCTCAATGCCGGTGGAGACCATGAGTATTATCATAGCTATTCTGACACTCTTGATCAAAATGCAGCCGTCAAACTGAATTATACAATGGATGATTACAACTTTAACGATGAAAACAATATTGACCAGTCAATATGTCTGGAGTTGATTCCATTTTCAGACTTACGCCCCATAATAGCCGAACATGATGACGAAGGTAAAATACGTTTTACAGCCTCAAAGACATTGAAAGATTTCAAGATCATAGATCTATGTGATGTTATCTATTCCGATGGCAAAATAAATGTAACGGAGAGAGAGCGGCTGAGCATGGTTTTGGAATCCGGACAATCCATTAGTATATATATGCCGTTTCTCGGAGACGGGCCTGAATATGCCATTTCATTTACAGATTCATTGGGAAAAATAATTAAAATGACCGTGTCGCTTAGTGGAATGGACGGTTCCATAATATTAAATCAATACAACTGGTAAGTATTCAAATTAAAAATATTGCAGGCGATGATAAATCTCATAAATCAAAAGCTTGCCAATTCCGAAAATTCCTATATTCAATCAAATTGTCTGGGAATGGGTTTTGAAAAATCAATTGAAAAAAAGGAAATGATATAACCCATTTTTATATAAACAAAAGAGATGAACAAGATTCTCATTGTAGAAGCCTCCATCTCTGACTGTCGGCTTATGTCGGGCTTGTTTACGCGAGCCGGATATGAGCCGATAGCCGTAGATAAGATGGAGGCAGCACAAGAAGAGGTGGCAAAGCTGCCACCAGGCGCTGTCGTGGTCGCGGCGATGAAATTCACCGGCGGCACGGCACGGGAGTTAATCAACTGGCAGAAGTGCGAGGGTTACAAGTTCCCCGTTATTGCCGTAGTAGATAATCTGAATCCAAGCGATTTGCTGGAATTGATACGAAGCGGATGTGCTGTAGATGTAATACAACGACCTGCCATTGACAAACAACTTGTTGAGACGGTGCGAAAATACATCAGGGATGTTGGCACCGCAGATGAATTATTGATTCATCGCCCAAGCAAGGAGTTTGCGCGCATCGAGAAAGAAATCACGCGCATAGCCTCGGCTGACGCAAATGTGATAATCTTTGGTGAAAGCGGCATGGGCAAGGAACAAATCGCAAGGGAAATATTTCGACAGAGTAACCGAACCGACAAGCCTCTCATAGTAATAGAGGCTGGTGGTGCCGCTCTTATAGGTGAACATAATCCGGATTCCGAAAGGAGTGAGATGTATAACCGTATCGGCGGCTATTTCAAGAAAGCGGCCGGAGGTACCATCATCCTCAAGAACGTGCATCTGCTCAACTTCGATAAACAATCGGTCGTGCTGCATATTCTGAGCGAAGATCACCCCGATGTTCGCGTAATCTGCACTGCGGAACCGGAACTGTTAGAATTGGTAAGCGACAAGACCTTTAGGTCAAACCTGTTCTTCAATCTCCGAGAGATGGACATAACCGTCAAACCGCTGAGGAAAGTAACGGAGGACATTCAGCCGGTAGCCGAGTTCTATCTCACGCAGTATGCCGAGGGACACCAGGATTCCGTGAAACACCTTGATGCATCGGCAGTCAAAACTCTGAAACATCATAACTGGCCCGGCAACATCCGAGAATTGAAAAACGTGATTCAGCTTGCCGCCGGGAATGTGGAAGGCAATGTGATTACATCATCCGACCTCTCAATAAGTCGCTCGTCGCCAGAAGTAGCTGACAGCCTTCTTCTCAGAAATCCAAAGGTTGAGAAACAGAGGATTGTCGATGCTCTTGGTAAAACGGACGGCATTATCTCGCAAGCGGCAAAACTGTTAGGAATTAGCCGTATAACCTTAGCCAATAAGATGAAACTACATGGCTTGAAATAAAAACAGCCTCTGAAAGCCTGTTAATTCGCAAAAAAAATCACTAAATTTGTGGTAAAATTGGAATATTTGGCGATTGGAGAGCCAATCGCATTGAACTGATACATAACGTAAGACGCTTATAGCCTCATCTGAAGATCTGGACAATTTTCATACTCAAAGCTATAGGACAGAACTTGCGCTATGCAATTGCATAGCGTGCATCTGCCTATTTGAGTAAGCCAGTCCAGAGGCTCAGAGAGTATGGTGGATGTGCGCTTTTTTTATGCTCAAAATTGATAAGTCACTTTGCAGACTGTAATTGTTTATACAATATCCACCATTAACATTCCTAAAAATAAAAACGTCTCATCACTGTAAATACGCTGAAACACACACTTTTCGACTTTAACATTTTGTCCTGTAATCCATTTGTAACGCTAGCTGGTTCTATCCATCGAGAAACAAATACATAGAATGTAGAACCCAAAAACACCAGCCCCGATATGGACAACATCTTAGCCCTTACCGAGACCGAATTTTTCAGGAAGCTCCGCAAGGGGCTTCCTACCGAAGACCTACACGTGGAATTGCGCGACTTCATCATCCGTGTCCACGAAGTTACCCACCCCGCATCGCCTCACCGCTTCTATGCGCTTGAAGCCCTTGTCATAGCCGACATAGAGCTTAGCCAGTTCAAGACCAGCGATGCGCTGACAATAGCTAACGAGGCTCTTTCAGCCGCCATCAACCGTGCGCACGATTACGTCCTCATGAAACTCCATGAGCACCGCAATCTTCTCGGCTTCATGCCGAAAGAAAACGGCACCGAGATAGAAGGAACTCTCAACTGGTCGATGGACAAGACCAAGTTCTCAATGCTCTGCATAGCCTTGAAAGTGGGTAAATGCTTCGGCAACAGCTCACTCGACAAGATAGTGAAGATGCTCGGCAAAGCGTTCAACGTCAAAGTCTCGACTCAGTACGTGCGCAACCGAATACAGAGCTTTATGCAACGCAATCAGGATTACAGTCCTACGGATTTCATCGAATATCTGCTCCACGGTCTCAAAAACTTCATGCTCGGAGTGCGTGATGAAGAAAAGACCGCCTGATGTCCAACCACTAAATCCGACCGATAAAGAAAGATATAAAGAATGAGTATTGACATGTGATCATTTGGGAAGAAACCCTGCTCCTCGTGATGAAGAGCAGGGTTTCGTCTATATTGGGTATATGATTCAGAATTGCTTCGGGAGCAATTTGCTGAGAACAGGGTCTTTGGATATGCGCTCCAGTTCACGGACGACAATCTCGCGTACATCCTTCTTGACCATATCATAGTTCCGTTGGATGACTTCCTTCATGATAGTCTTATCCGCAGTGTCATCCTTGAAATCAGTCAGTAAAGGTATCGGCACATACCGGGATTCTTCCGCCTTAACCTTATTGGAATCAACGACAATCTCGGCATGGAAGATCTTCTGATTGATGCGCTGGTCGATATTGTCGGAGACAGCACCGACAAACATTCCCTGCGTCAATGTCGATATTTTGCTCTGCGGAATAAGGCTGTCCATCTGGGTATTGATGGAATGGCTTACGTCGTTGCGGTTGATGCTCATAGACTGTCTTTGCTGGAGAACTTTGCCGAATCTTTCGGATAAGGTCTTGGCGGTCTCTCCGACAACCTGCCCGGAGAAGATGTTGCCAACGGTGTTCATCACCACCGCCGCCTCCTTGTCTCCATAGTCGCGTTTGAGCTGGGAAAAGTCCTGAAAACCGAGACATACAGCAACCTTGTTGCTTCGCGCCGTAGCTATGAGATTGTCAAGACCCTTGAAATATATGGTCGGCAGCTCATCTATTATTACTCCGGACTTCAACATTCCTTTCTTGTTTATCAGCTTAACGATTCTGGAATTGTAAAGACCGAGTGCCGCTCCATAGATGTTCTGTCGGTCGGGATTATTGCCCACACAGAGTATCTTCGGTTCTTTCGGATTGTTGATGTCGAGAGTGAAATCGTTACCGGTCATAATCCAATATAGCTGCGGAGAAATCATCCTTGTCAGAGGAATCTTTGCCGAGGCTATCTGACCCTGAAGCTGCTCCTGAGCATTGCCCTGCCATGCGTCGATGAATGGCGAAAGATAGTTCTCTAACTCTGGGTAAGACGTGAGTATAGGGAAAATCTGCTCGTAAGGGCGACAGAGAAATTCAATAGCATGGGGGAAGGTACAGAATTTTCCATTCTCAAAACGCTTCAAGTACCAGATTATAGCGGCGAACAGAACAATAGGTGACTCTACGAAGAAGTCGCCCTGCTTTTGCAGCCATGTCCGGTTAAGGTTCATCATGATGGTGTATGCCGACTCGTATGCGTCGGCAATATCCGTCATGAAATCCGGATGTATCGGGTTACAGCGATGCGAGTGTTCCGGGTCATCGAAATTGATGAAACAGAACCGTGGCTTGACCTTGCCATATTTATCCATATTGGCAAGCATGTGGTTGTAGGCGATAGTAGTGAGGTCCGGGCACTTGTAATCATATACATACATTCCGAACCATTTCTCTATCTGCTGTTTAATAAAACTGTTGACCACCGCATACGACTTACCGGAGCCGGGGGTACCGAGTACGATAGTGGCACGGAATGGATTGACGACATTTATCCAGCCCTTGTGCCATTTCTTTTTGTAGAAGAACTTTGTAGGCAGATTGACTGAATATTCGTTATCCAGTATTTTTGTCTCCTGCATGAATGATTCATTCTCCTCATTGAAACGGTCATCCATCATGTTGTTTTTCAGCAGACGGCTCATCCATACGCCTCCCAACAAGAGGCAGACAAATCCGGCGATAGTCGTAAGGATATAGAGGAAGTACCAGCCAAGATATACCATCCACCAGTTGAGAAAGAAAAGGACGGCTCCGATTCCTACGAACATCCATATCTGCGGCCATCGGATTTTCTCATTTTTCACACCTTTTGTTCCGAAGCATGATAAGGCAAGCAACAGAAGTGCCCACCATTTGACATTCCACGGGTTAGCGAAAAGACTTCCCGCATCGTTGAGGTTGCCGAGGACCTTCATTGTCTCGGCATGGAACCGCCAGCCGCCTATAAGCGACTGGCAGAACCAATAGATATTTGCGACCACCAGCACTATGCTTACACCACGGAGCAAGTCCATGATTTTAGCCAATGACCGGAGGTCATCTTATTGTTGACTCATAATAATTTCTGTTTAGCGTTTATAATTTCGGTCCGCGACGCTTCTTTTTCTTACGCCGCTGCATCTCTCGGTAGAAAGCTTCTTCCTGGGCATCGAATCCCGGTCCTACGCTGAACAGACCACCAAGGCCATCGAACATAGATGTGTCGTTGTAGCCTTGCGATTGGCTCATATTGGCATTCAGACTGTAAGATTGCGCTTGACCGGTAGGTTGAGTTGAGGATGTTCCAGTTCCCGATTGATTGTTACCCGATTGATTGTTACCAGACTGACTATTGCCCGATTGAGTCTGCTGCTGACTGTTGTCTGGAGTGCTGTTGTCAGGCTGCACATCGGTCTGTGCATCAGGTTGTATATCGGGTTGAGGAGAAGCGATGGGATTCTCTGCGGGATTGTTGAACCAGTTTTCGAGGGCGTTGGCAGAGAAACTTCTTCCGAGTCGGGAGCCGTTGAGAACCGTCATGGAATCGTGATCTATGTATGTCGCTCCATAAATGCGTCCTTCCTCAGTATAGCGCAACACAAGGTCGATGTTCTCGGCTTTCAGTCGGGCAATGAAATCTTCCTTGCCTGTGGACTGAGACATAATTCTTGACACTTTCTTTTTCAGTGGCTTTATGTCTATCCGTTCTTTCGACCGTTCATATCGCTGGTCTATCGCTTCTCGACCGGCAAACTTGCCGAGGCGTGAAGCCTTGAACGGAGAGGCGATAGTCTTACCGTCATCATCGGTGGCGAAATATACCAGTCCATGATATTCTCTGCCGTTGACCCTGCCGTCTGCTTCCTCACACCTTATATTATATAAGGAGAGGATTGCGTTATATTCTCCAAGTGTCTGGAATTTATAGCGCATACCGACCATCTTGACGGTATTGGCGACCTGTCGCTTGATGTCGCCGTTAGGATCAATCTTCCTGATGGGCATGTCAGGAGTGATTTTCTGACGCTCGGCAGTATGAAGCCCGTACTTCCTTTCAATTTCGCGGGTAATCTCTTTACTGCGGTAATAATTGTTTCTGGAGTCAATGACGGAGCCGTCTGGCCTTACACGCAATGCCACAATGTGGATGTGGTGACGGTCAATGTCCTCATGTTTTACGACAACGTATGGCATATCTGCAAATCCCATCTTTTCCATATACTCATTGGCGATCTGTATATATTGAGCTTCACTAAGCCGGTCATCGGGATGCGGATTCAATGATATGTGCATCATCGTCTTCTCGGCTTTGGTAGCCTGCGGCATCCACCGTTTGAAATCCTCAAACACGCGATGGATGTTTATCTTCCCTGTACCATCATTATAGATTTTGTTGGTGTCGAGAACGCGCCCATGCCCCTTATTGATTTTCTCGCCATTATAAACCAGACTACCGTAAAGGGAATTCCCTAAAGAGATTTTTGCGACCATTGCTCGTCGAACTGACGTGCGAGCGCGACAATCTCGCGGTTGAGTTTCACAAGCTCGATAGTCATGTTCTCTATTTTATAGAGAGCCGCCATCGCCTTTCTTTCGTTGAAATTCTCTTTGAGTGTCGTGAGTAGAAGATTGTAGCTGATGCGTATTTCACGGTAGTGGTTGTTCATGTTTGACAGACGGTCTATAAAAATCCGGCTGTTGTCGTCGATGTAATGAACCTTGAAAGTCTTTCCGAAAACCTGCATCTTGATGAAGGCAGAGAGCGATTCTATGCCCGATTGCTGTTGCATTGCCAGCAACTGCGACTGTTCCGAGGCGGTGAAGTTCACCGAACATCGGAATGCTGTGGATGGGTCGGTCTTCTTGTGCCTCCCTCCACGGTAATTGTTTCTGTTCATAAATACGTGGGATTTGGTGGTTAAATGAATAAGGTGCCGAAAGCACAGTAGAAAATCTCATGGCGATTACGACTTTGGAGTAAGCGCAACAGCTCCATGCAATGGCAAGGGGTTTATGCTGCAAAATGAGTTTCATGCAGCGTAAACCATACCTTGCAAGGTTCATGTGAACCTCGAAATCTAATGCTTACAGGGATAACTGCGCGAATAATGAATCGGTGTCTTCAGACACCGATTCGTTGAGAAAAGTCGTTGCTTCAGTCCGACCCATATGGAATCATACACACTAAACATAGGTATAAGGGTGATAATTCCAAGCCTCGCGCGAGAACTTTCTTTGATAAGAGTAACAATCAAATAGGGACAAAATGTTTCCGGCAATTTTCCCAAATGCCCGGATATGACCAGGATATGAATTGAAATGCACATTTCGTAAACGAAATAATCTATTCCCGGACAGTCAATGTTTCACTTACGAAAGCAGTCAGGCACTTGACTTGATTACTGGACTTGTGAACAGCTGCAATATCGAGCATTCATATATTTGGTTGCTTTGTTGACTTATCTGCTATGCAGATGCTCAATGATTCATCTGACTGATTGCAGACCTGTCTGACCAGCTGACTGACCGACCCCTCCTGCAATCAGTCCCACCCGGCTGACTGGCTGAACGGACAGACAGCAAAATGGATGTCTGAATGAGCAAATGCCCGGATATGCCCACAATATGAACTGAAATGCACATCTGAGAATCTTGAAAATCTTTTTTCTCAAACCTCGCGTTTCACTTACATACGACTGATAAACCGCCAGGCAAATTCAATACGCCGACGGTAAAATGAAAAAGCTGTTTCAGCTTCCATTGCAATCAAGCAGGGACGGAGGTGACGACACTGACGGCTGACTGAACAGACGGAAAGACAGATGACTGTCTGAATTGCCGAATGCGTGTATGTAAGAAAGGCAAAACAGTCACCTTGTCAGTAAAACTGTCAACCAAACAGTCAGCTATGTAGCTGAAAATATCGCCGGCAATTCAGACATATAAACGGATGTAAGACAAAACCGATGAACAGCTGGCATCCTATCTTTTCGCCTGATTGTGGAATCAGTCCGACCCATTTCTCTACATATCAGCGCCGGCCACTCCGAAGCCATCTAAGGATTGTGGCAACCAATGGCAACGTGCCCTCCCTGAGTTTTTCAATCCCACAAACAAAAATTATTATGAGCGAACCAGTATTTATCGCCTTCGCTTCCCAGAAAGGAGGCTCGGGCAAATCCACGCTGACGGCGCTCACGGCAAGCTACCTCCATTATCTTGAAGGAGTGGATGTGTTAGTAGTTGACTGTGATTTCCGACAGTACACCCAGAAGGATTATCGAGACCATGACATTGTCGTGATTAACGAGACTCCGGCTTTGAAAAAGACGTTCATGAATTTCTACAAGAAATTCAACAAACAGCCATACGAGATTCTGTATGTCACTCCGGCTGATGCCATCGAAAAAGCCGAGGAATATCTTAAGGAAGATCCGAACATCAAGGTTGTGTTTTTCGACATCACCGGAACCATCAACGACATGGACCTTGTCAACCTCCTTGCAAGGATGCACTATCTTTTCGTCCCGATAACGACTGACACCGGCGACATGAAAAAGTTCCATCCGCTTTGCCAACAAGGTCATGAGCGAGATGGTCGCCCCCGGCGGGTCTTCTATCCGAGAGATTAAACTCGTCTGGAACAGAATCCCCGTCCGCAAGAAGATGAAACTTTGCGAACTGATTGACAACTACCTCGAAGAACTGCATCTGTCATCGCTCAACACCGTCCTTAACAACAGTGTGAAGTATTCCAAGGATGACGGAACTGGGAAAAGACCGACCATATTCCGATCGACGATGATGCCTCCCGACAGGCAACTACTAAAAGAAAGCAATCTGCCGGAACTGGTGAAGGAAATCCGTCAAATCATAAACGTGTAAGCGTATGGCAGATGACAGCATGAAAGGATTCGATGCCGCTAACTTTCTCGACAATTACCGTGAGGATATAGCGACACCGATCCGAAAACCTAAGAAACAGTCTGTGCGCCAACCGGAAGCCGAACCACCGGAACATGAGGTAGAGACTCCGCCACCCAAATCTCAAAGTGTGTCTGCCAAAGCAACTTCCAAAACAAATACCCATTCTTCCAGGAAAGAACCGGACACAACATCCGACGAGGACACCTACACAAACGAATACCTTGTTGAACGTGTTCCCATTGGATTTTCCAAATCCGGATGGCAGGTGGCAGTCTCGGAACATCATCACGATAAAATCGTGAAGATTATCGCCATTCTTGGCGAAAGGCTGACATTCGGAGGCTTCATTGGTAACATTCTTCGCAAGCATTTCGAGGAAAACAAGGATGTGATCCGCCGGCTCATATCAAAGAATACTGATTTCTAAACACTAAATCCAATTTTATTCACAGAAACATGAACAATCCAAGATTCTGCGACCTTCATGCCTGCGGCGTGAACATCGCAAAGGAGGTAGAAACCGGTCCCCCCGTTGAAAAGGACATTGCGGCCTATCGTGAGGAGTTTCTTACCCCGTACACTGTCGGAGCCAGAAAGGGAGTATTCGTACCCCGTGAACTGGTTGACAAACTCGCCAAGACGGTCGCACTGTTCGGTAACCCCGACCTCACAATCGGCGCATACGTGACAAGTATTATAATTTCTCATCTTGCCGCGAACAGAAGCGTCATCAACGAAATGACCGGACGTGGCTCAAAAACCGTACTGGTATAATGGATAGATTATATTATTACCTTTTCTATGGCTCGTTTACACTGATGCTAATCCTACTTCTTTTCATTCTTCTGACTCAACAGCGTTGCCGGGTATGGTCGAAAAGATGCGCCCGCAAGCTCGATAAAATCCGTGATGAAGTCGAAAGCGTGAAGTATTCGACTGAATCGGCGATAACGCGCTATCTTTCGGATTATATCCCGGACAAGATACATGCCATTGTCTCGGAATTGGTAGAAAAGCATATCCGAGAAAGCGACTATCCGCGCGAGGTGTGTCAAGAGGATGTCGAATTTGTTCCTGCTTGCGAGGAACCTCAAACAAGCCCTCTGAAACCGTTTAACATCAATGATCTTCCGAAGATGGAGCTGGACTACGAGGACAGATTTGGTCCTGTAATTATGGAAGCCTTAGCATTGGAGCAGAGCTACTCTGACAAATACATAAAGCGTCCCGACATCAATCTCAATGCTATGGGGATGAAGCGAGTTGCCTTGTTGCCTGAATATTGGGCTAAACTGACAAGTCTCGGATTCGTCAATGAGACTCCGGTATCCGTAAGTGCAATTGTGTTCAACATTCTCACGGAACATTTCAGCACCTACGGCAAGGAGATTGACGAACTTGTCATCATCGGCAATCGTAATAAGAAGTATGGCTATGAGCGGTATTGAGATTTTCATCGGAGGGGGTATCCTTGTATGCAATGCCGTTCTGGTCGCATACCTATTGAAATCCAACCGCAACGGCAAAAAGGAAGTCACCGAAGAAGTTCATTCCAAAACTGTGTCTGAAACAGATGCAGATTCCAATGTCCCAAGTCCGCCTGAAACGCAGCCTTATTCAGACTCCTCAGACAAGGGAGATGCACCGAGTAAATTCAATGTGGATGAATTTATGGCAAAAATGGCTTCGGATATTGTATCGGATGTAAAGAAGCAACTGCCGAAAATGTTGTCGGAAATGGTTGGAGAACTGAAATTGCAGGATGTCGAATTTGTTCCTGATGACCAGATTGAGCAGTTCACTCCGGCGAAAGTCATAGCACCGTTGGATGCTGAAGAAATCGACGACGCTTTCAATACCGATATGAGGGATATTGACGATGCGCCTCCTTCCGAACCATTAGCCAAAGCATCATCAATAGATGAACTTGAAGAATCCGTGGCAACAGCTGTGAATCCGGATTCTACAGACGAGGAATTGGCCGCTGCCGGCAAAATCATAGAGCCGTATAAAGATACTCAGCTATATGATGTGATTACATCTAATGAAGAAATCGACCGTCGTGTAGAACTGTGTTTCAGGCTTTCCATTCAATCTGAAATCTCATTGAAGAAGATTCCTTCCAAGAAGCCGAAGTCAGAGACAACCAAAACTCCAAAGGGTGTAAAGAGGTCATTATCCGTTGACCTCGACAATGTCGATCCGGAGGACTTCGATGTTGCCGACATCTTGAAAAAATAATCGGCAAAACCACTAATCCGCGTCCGCAAGGACAAAAATCCCCAAATTATCAACCCGAAGTGTGGGCTGCTCCCGATTGCGGAGCGGTCGGGGGCGCCTCATGCTTCACAAAAACTGAAACAAGAACATGAAAATGACGTTTAAGAATCTCAAAACCACTGTTACCACTCTATTCTCCTCTCTCATCTCTACCCGAACGGGTCAGGTCGCCATGTTGTTAGTCATGGCACTCGTAACTGGCATCCGTGCCCATGCCGCCGGCAACGGCATGGCGGGTATAAACGAAGCGACCTCGATGGTGACTTCATATTTCGACCCCGGTACCAAACTGGTATATGCCATCGGCGCCGTGGTGGGTCTCATTGGAGGCATCAAGGTCTATTCCAAATGGTCGAGCGGAGACCCCGACACCAGCAAGACCGCCGCGTCATGGTTCGGAGCCTGTATCTTCCTCATCGTAGCCGCTACCATTCTCCGCTCATTCTTCCTCTAATCATCTGAGCCAATGGCCGAGTATGCAATCAACAAAGGCATAGGACGGTCGGTGGAATACAAGGGTCTGAAGGCGCAGTACCTGTTCATCTTCGCAGGCGGATTGCTCGCCCTGTTCGTGGTGTTCGTCATCATGTATATCGCGGGCGTATCCCAATGGATCTGCATCGGATTCGGCGTAACTGCCGCCTCAGCTCTTGTCTGGCTCACCTTCCATCTCAATGCCAAGTACGGCGAACACGGTCTGATAAAATTAGCCGCTGTGAAATTTCATCCCCGCTACATCATCAATCGTCTGCGCCTTAACAAACTGATTAAAGGAAGAAAATGAGAAATACACTAAAAGCCACAACGCTGGAATCGAAGCTGCCACTTCTCGCAGTCGAACATGGTTGCATTATCAGCAAGGACGCCGACATTACAGTCGCTTTCGAGGTATCGCTGCCGGAGCTGTTCACAGTTACCTCGCAGGAGTATGAAGCCATGCACGGTGCATGGTGCAAGGCAATTAAGGTTCTGCCTCACTATTCGGTGGTGCATAAGCAGGACTGGTTCGAGTCAGAAAGATATAAGCCGGAACTCCAGAAGGATGACCTCTCATTCCTCGACCGTTCATTTGAACGTCACTTCAACGAGCGTCCATATCTGTCGCACCGATGCTACCTCTTCCTTACCAAGACAACCAAGGAACGGGCGCGTCAGCAGAGCAACTTCTCGACGCTCTGCCGTGGACGACTGACTCCGAAGGAACTCAATCACGATATGATTGTCAAGTTCATGGAGTCGGTGGAACAGTTCGAGCGCATCATCAACGACACCGGCTATATCAAACTGCGCCGGCTCTCGGACGATGAGTTGGTCGGCACCGAAAAGAAGTCAGGACTTATCGAGAAGTATATGTCCCTCTCGATGGAGAATGCAACCTGCTTGGAGGACATAGACCTCTCGGCACAGCAGATGCGAATTGGAGACAAGATGCTCTGTCTGCACACTTTGTCCGACACGGATGATCTGCCGGCAAAGGTCAGCACCGATAACCGGTATGAGCGGTTATCGACTGACCGAAGCGACTGCCGCCTTTCATTTGCAAGTCCCGTCGGGTTGCTGTTACCCTGCAACCATATCTACAATCAGTATATCCTGATTGATGACCATGACGAGAATCTTGCGAAGTTCGAGAAAACGGCAAGGAACATGAACAGCCTTTCGAGGTATAGCCGAAGCAACGCCATAAACCGCGAGTGGATAGACCGCTATCTCAACGAAGCTCATTCCTACGGACTGACCTCGGTCCGGGCGCACTTCAACGTGATGGCATGGAGCGACGATACTGAAGAACTGCGACGCATCAAGAACGATGTCGGCGGTCAGCTTGCCACTATGGGTTGTATGCCCAGGCACAACACCATCGACTGTCCGACACTGTTCTGGTCGGCGATGCCTGGCAATGAGGCAGACTTCCCTGCGGAAGAATCGTTCTACACGTTCATCGAGCCTGCCACCTGTTTCTTCACTGCCGAAACCAACTATCGCTCATCGTTATCTCCATTCGGGATAAAGATGGTCGATAGGCTGACCGGAAAACCTATCCATTTGGATATAAGCGATGAACCGATGAAGCGCGGTATCACTACCAACCGAAACAAGTTCATCCTCGGCCCGTCAGGTAGCGGAAAGTCGTTCTTCACCAACCACCTTGTACGCCAGTATTACGAACAGGGAGTGTGACGCGAAAAGCTGTGTAAGTGATTGTGCAACTTTAGCTTAGAGAAGCATTGATTGCACCTGCAATTCCGTTTGCAGTAGTCTGAGAGTACGTGCATTGAGAGTAATCAAATTGTGCGAAGCTACTCTGACAAAGTACCCTTTCCGAAAGGAATAGACCGAAACGTGAGCGGAGGTCAACGGCGGATAGCATCGTTCCGCCGAGGGGCGAGACTTGATGGTATGGTTAACTCAGTGTGAACGTCTGATAAACATCGTTACGTAGAACAAGCCTAATGATGTTGTTGATTTTACTCTTCCGAGTAAAATCTGAGGCTTGAACCAAAAGGTGCGCAGTCGGTTAACTCCCTGTCCTTGTGGGGTTACACGGACATCAAGACTGCCGGTGAATAGGACGGACCTAACCCATCATTGTCACTTACACGGAACGCGGCAAGTCCGTATCTCTCCATTTCTTATGGAATGGTAAGCGAGCCGTAAGGCAAGCCTATAGGGGATGCGGATATAGGAACGTGGAAAAAGCGAATGCCGCTCTGTAATGGAGCGGATACGGATTGACCTCATTGTCATGTATGGCAGAGAGCCATATCATCCGACACGAAAGTGTGCCCACTTCCACAAGGTAACTCTTTACAATAAACTTTATAGAACTTCTAAAGAAAGGAAAGCAAATGAACGAATCGAAAGAAACGTGTGCGCCTGAAAATGTAGTCCTTAATTACACCGAGCGTTGGCAACGAATTGACCGTCGCAAGGCTGAGGATTATGTTCGGAAGCTGCAAGCACGTATTGTAAAGGCTCAGAGGGAAGGCAAGTACGGCAAGGTTAAATCCTTGCAATGGCTGCTGACCCACTCGTTCTACGGTCGTTATCTTGCCGTAGTTCGGGTTACTACAAACAAAGGCAAGAACACTGCTGGAGTTGACCGCGTAAAGTGGTCTTCCGATGCAGCCAAAGCCAAAGCTATCGACACACTCAAGCGTCGTGGATATCAACCGATGCCTCTGCGCCGTGTGGAGATACCGAAGAAGAATGGGAAGAAACGCCCGTTGGGTATTCCGACAATGAAAGACCGTGCTATGCAAGCATTGTACCTTATGGCTCTTGACCCTGTGGCAGAAACTACGGGAGATATACACTCCTACGGTTTCCGTAAACATCGGAGCTGCCAAGATGCAATCACGCAATGCCACATTCTTTTATGCAAGGATGACAGGTCCCCTCAATGGATTCTGGAGGGGGACATCAAAGGTTGCTTTGACCATATAAGCCATGATTGGCTTCTCAACAATATACCTATGGATAGGGAAATGTTGAGAAAATGGCTGAAAAGTGGATATGTGTTCAACGGCAGTCTGTTCCCTACCGAAGAGGGCACACCCCAAGGCGGCATAATTTCACCCACTCTCGCTAATATGACTCTTGACGGGTTGCAATCGCTTGTGTCAAAAGCTGTAAAGCCTTATGACATATATCCAAATGGCAAGCGCAAAAGGATTGTACCCAAAATCAATCTTGTCAGATACGCTGATGATTTCATCGTGACGGCAAGAGACAAGGAGACAATAGAAAACATATTGCTCCCCCTCATACGGCAATTCATGTCTGAACGTGGTTTGACACTCTCGGAGGAAAAGACCAAAATAACGCATATAAATGATGGTTTTGACTTCCTCGGTTTCAATATTCGTAAATATCCGAATGGCAAGGTGCTGACCAAGCCGTCAAAGGACAGCATGAAAAGATTTTGTGAGAAAATCAGATTGAAAATCAAGAGCAACAAAACGGCGAAGGCTTCTTCAATCGTGAGAATGTTAAATCCAATGATAACAGGTTGGGGGAATTACTACCGATACGGAGTATCCTCTAAATCATTCTCCCGGATTGACTTTGAAATTTTCAGGTCACTTTGGCGATGGGCAAAGCGACGCCACTCAAAAAAGAGCAAGCACTGGATTAAGGACAAATACTTCCAACAATTAAACGGTCGTAAATGGTGCTTTGCAGCCATAGAGAAACGGAGCAAGTCTCACAAGGACAAGACTCTGCGACTCAAAAGGCTCGGGGACATTTCCATTAAAAACTACGTCCGTGTTAGAGGGGAAGCGAATCCTTATGACCCTGCTTATGCAGATTACTACAAACGCCGCAAAAATAAAGAAACGGAAGAAAAACTCCGAGAGAGAGATAATATGCTGCGTAGTATGTGGCTGCATCAGAAGATGTGCTGCCCTATATGTGGACAAATCATTGATACTGAAAGCAGTTGGGGTACAATTATCCGACCTGTCAACGGTAGACAGTTCAAGCAACTTGTACACAAGCGTTGCAAGGCAAAGTTCTACTCAAAAGTTGTAGGAAATGAGGCGTAACTATTTTCTCAGTAGAAATAGGGACGCGTTGCTTGAGCCGTGTGATGGGAAACTATCACGCACGGTTCTTAGAGGGGAAAGCCCCCGCAAGGGGGCTGACCTACTCGACGCGCATATCCTGCTGATTGATACCGGTAACTCTTACGAAGGTCTGAGTAACTTCATCCACAACCGCACACACGGCGAGGATGGCATATACTACACCTACACGGAGGATAACCCGATTTCTTTCAACCCGTTCTACACGGATGACGGTGTGTTCGATGTGGAGAAGAAGGACTCGATTAAGACGCTGCTCCTGACGCTCTGGAAGTCAGAGGACGACAGAGTGACCAAAACGGAGAGCGGCGAGCTTGGCTCGGCTCTGTCGATGTTCCTTGACAAGATGAGGGCGGACAAAAATATCGTCCCGTGCTTCGATGCGTTTTACGAGTTTATGCGTGACGAATACCGTGCTGAAATGGCACAACGTCCTATCCCCATCTACAAACAGGACTTCGACATCGACAACTTCCTGACGACCCTGCGCCAGTATTACCATGGCGGTCGCTTTGACTTCCTTCTGAACTCAAAGGAGAACATCGACCTACTCGGTAAACGCTTCATTGTCTTCGAGATAGATTCGATTATAGACAACAAGGAGTTGTTCCCGGTGGTGACAATCATCATCATGGAGGCTTTCATCAACAAGATGCGGAGACTCAAGGGAATACGAAAGGTCCTTATCTGTGAGGAGGCGTGGAAGGCACTGTCTTCTGCTAACATGGCGGAGTATATGAAGTACCTCTATAAGACTGTCCGAAAGTATTTCGGTGAGGCTGTAGTGGTGACGCAGGAAGTTGACGACATCATATCGTCGCCGATTGTCAAGGAGACAATCATCAACAACTCCGACTGCAAGATTCTTCTGGATCAGCGCAAGTACATGAACCGCTTCGACCAGATTCAGGAGCTGTTGGGCTTGACTGATAAGGAGAAAAGCCAGATACTCAGTATCAATATGGCGAACAATCCCAACCGCCTATACAAAGAGGTATGGATTGGACTTGGCGGAACACAATCTGCCGTATATGCCACGGAGGTATCGACAGAGGAATATCTCTGCTACACCACCGAGGAAACGGAGAAGATTCAGGTTCTTAACAAAGCCGCACAACTCGGCGGCAGCGTTGAGGCGGCAATCAAGATGCTCGCCAACGAGAGAAGGGAGGATAAGACATGAAGATGAAGATACCCAAATGCTTCCACCAGATACTCGGAGTGATGACGGGCACAATACTCTTTCTCGCCGGCATAGCGGTGTTGTCCGCAGTATTTGTAGGGGCTTACAAGGCTATCCAGTATGCAAAGCCGTTCGTGTCTGATGTGATTATAAACAGCCTTAACCACCTTTCTCAATGGCTACCGTTATGAAAGTTCTCTACATCCTCTGGCTGATACTCATGAGTATCGCACTCGGCTTTATAGCCTTGATAACCTTCCCGCTGCTCCTGCTCTATGTGGGAGTGAAAGTAATCGGAGGCATGGCCTCCAAAATTCGATAATAATATGGCAAACACAAAAGACAAATTCAAAACTGATGACTTCGTGTCAGAAATGATGTCGAAGTATCCACCACTCAAAGCCATGAAGGAGAAACTGTCTTTCTGGCAAGAAGACCCAAGACGGAATCTTATGGGGTCATGGAAATGCTATTCCTTACCTTATGTTGAAATCAATATTCAGGTAGAGTACAACTATTTCCTTATGACGATTTTCGATACGACAGTCGAAGGGGATATGCAATCTTCCTATCATGCCCTTCATAAGGGAGAAACCGACCGTCTCTACTATATAATCTACAAGGGTAAAATTGTAGAGATTATGATAGAGGGAGATATGGATAAGGAAGGAGAAGAAAATGGTCCCACCATGCTTTTGGATAAATACTCATTCTATCTTGAAGAGGGAACCCGATCCTTTGTCCAGGGTACTCAGGCAATGGCAGATGACGACTCCGTAGGTATCGAAGCCATGCACTATCTCGACGAATCGGAAAATAAATCACAACCACTAAAATCCAAAGTAAAAAAATGAGACAACTGAAATTTCTATTCCCCCTTATCGCCCTGTGCCTTCTCTTAGGCACGGGCAGGGCAAACGCCCAATGGACGGTAATCGACCCGTCCAACATCGCCCAGAGCATCGTGAACTCCTCCAAATCACTTGTTCAGGAGTCAACGACCGCAAAAAATATGATAAACAACTTTCAGGAGACGGTCAAGATCTACCAGCAGGCGAAGAAATATTATGACGCCTTACAGTCGGTCAACAACCTTGTCCGCGATGCCCGCAAGGTGCAGCAGACCGTCCTGATGCTCGGCGACATCTCCGGCTATTACGTCAACAACTTCAAGAAGATGCTGACAGACCCGAACTTCACCAGTGCGGAACTCTCTGCAATTGCCTCCGGCTACACCAAGATTCTGGAAGAAGCCAACGCCGTATTGGGCGACCTGAAGCAGGTGGTCAACATAACGACACTCTCAATGACGGACAAGGACCGAATGGATGTTGTTGACAGTTGCCACAAGGAGATGAAGCGTCTGAAGAATTTGACGGCATACTTCACCAACAAGAACATCAGCGTATCATACCTCAGAGCCAAGAAGAAAGCCGACACCCAGAGGGTCGTGAACCTTTATGGCGACGGCTCTGAAAAATACTGGTAAGCGATATGCTTTGCGCGATAGATTTCACAAATCTCCACTCCATACTCCGGTCGCTTTATGATGAGATGATGCCTCTGTGCGGCGACATGGCGGGAGTGGCCCAGGGCATAGCCGGACTTGGTGCCCTGTTCTATGTCGCCTACCGCATCTGGCAGTCGCTGGCGAGAGCTGAACCCATCGATGTCTTTCCGCTTCTCCGTCCTTTCGTTATCGGTTTCTGCATCATGTTCTTCCCGACGGTCGTACTCGGCACCATCAACTCGGTCATGTCACCGATTGTGCAGGGAACAGCCTCCATGCTCGAAGGTCAGACACTGGATATGCAGAAGTACCGGGAGGAGAAAGACCGGCTGGAGTATGAGCAGATGATGAGCGACCCCTCGACCGCCTACCTTGTCGATGATGCCGAATTTGACAGGCAGATAGATGAGTTAGGAGTGACGGAGGTAGGTACAGCCGCAGGAATGTATATCGAGAGAGGTATGTATAAGGTGAAGAAAGCAATTCAGAACTTCTTTCGGGAACTCTTAGAGATGCTTTTCCAAGCCGCGTCCCTCACGATAGACACGATAAGGACATTCTTTCTCATAGTGCTGGCGATACTCGGACCGATAGCCTTTGCCATATCTGTGTGGGACGGCTTCCAGAATACGCTGATCCAATGGATATGCCGCTACATTCAGACATACCTGTGGCTGCCGGTCGCGGATCTGTTCTCCACAATCCTTGCCAAGATACAGGTGCTGATGTTGCAGAACGACATTTCGGAACTGACCAATAATCCGAATGTTGATCTCGACGGGAGCAATACAGCTTACACGATTTTCATGATAATCGGTATAATCGGATACTTCACGATTCCGACCGTCGCAGGCTGGATTATTCAGGCTGGTGGCATGGGCAGCTACAACCGCTCCATCAACAACACCGCCATGACCGGAGGCTCATGGGCCGGAAGTATTGCAGGTGGTGTCGCAGGAAATGCGGCAGGACGAATAGGCAAACTATTAAAGTAAAATTATGGAATTTAAGTCATTAAAAAACATCGAGGCCTCCTTTCGGCAGATAAGGCTGTTCGGCATAGTCATGGTATCTCTCTGCGCCCTGGTAGCAATCGGCTCCGTGGTGCTGTCGCTGAACTTCGCTGAAAAGCAGCGAGAGAAAATCTATGTCCTTGACAACGGCAAGTCGCTTATGCTTGCCTTGTCTCAGGACATGGAGCAGAACCGCCCGGCGGAGGCACGGGAACACGTGCGCCGCTTCCACGAACTATTCTTCACACTGTCACCCGACAAGTCGGCGATTGAGCACAACATCAACCGCGCCATGTCACTGGCCGACAGGAGTGCCTATAACTACTACTCCGATTATGTGGAGAAGGGATACTACAACCGCATCATCGCCAGAAACATCACCCAGGTCCTTCAGGTGGACAGCATAGTCGCCGATTTCAACGACTATCCCTATCAGGTGAGAACCTACGCCCGGCAGATGATCATCCGTCAGAGCAACGTGACCGAAAGGTCGCTGATTACTAATTGCCGGCTGGTCAATACCTCCCGCTCCGACGACAATCCCAACGGCTTCATGATCGAGGGTCTGACAATTTTAGAGAACAAAGATTTGATAACCACAAAACGAACATTATCCCAGTGAGTATAAAACAAAAAATCAGCAACCTCGTGTCGCCCTTCTATAATAAGGTGTGGCACGGGCCCAAGGGGAAAATCAGGGAACGGGTGAAGAAAGCCTGTGACGATATGTCCCACAAGCAACGCCTGACGGTCGTGACCGTTCTTCTCTCGGCGTTCATACTTATCGCGTTCTTCGTGTTCGGACATGCCTGCTACAAGATGGGTGCCGGACACGCACGGCAAGCGGTCGAGATAGAGCATATCCGGCAACTGGAACTTCCGAAGGATAATGCTCCTGATGTTTCATCTTATAATATAAGCCATGAAACTGCTCGATGACCTCAAAGCAAAGTTCAAGCCAAAGACTCCGGCTGAACGTGAGCGGCTGAAAAGAATCGCGGTCTATACGCTCCTTATCCTTTCCTGCCTCGTTTGCTTCTGGATCATCTTCGCACCGAGCGGTGATGATGACGCGGCAAAGGGGAAGGCGAACATGGAGTTGCCAGACCAGACTTCCGCAGGTATGCCCGACACGAAACTGAAAGCCTACGAACAGGAGGCGGCACAGAAAAACAAGTCGCGCAATGACAGCACAATCAACGCCGTATCTCTCCAGCTCGATACAGTAACTGTTCCGGCTGTTCCGACCGTCCCTGATGAAATCCAGAACTCAGCCAACGCCTACCAGCAGGCACAGGCATCCTTGCAGGACTTCTACATTCCGGATTACAGTCAGACAGAACAGGTAGCCGAGTTGCAGGCAAAGATTAATGAACTGGAGATGCAGAACGCCTTGGCGCAGCAGCAGACCCAGCAGCCAAATGAAATGGAACTTCTCGAAAGGTCTTATCAGTTGGCGGCGCAATATATGGGTAACGGCAACAATGGCAACGGCCAGGCACCCCCGGCGCCGTCCGATGAAAAAGGGAAACGCAACGTGCAGCCGGTGCAGAACGTGACCCACAATGTCGTATCGACTCTGAGTGCCGCTACAAACGACCGTGGCTTCAACACTTCTGTCGGCATAAAACGCGCCGTCGGCAAGAACACGATTGCCGCTGTCATAGCTGGAGACCGGTCAGTGACCAACGGGCAATCCGTAAAACTGAGGACAACCGAACCTATGTGGATCGGCAATAGACTTATCCCGCGTCATACCACACTGACAGGAGCGGCAAGGTTGCAGGACGAGCGTCTGGAGATTGAGATAACTTCGGTGGAAACCGGAGGCTCGATTTTTGAGGTGGAACTGAAAGTCTATGATTCCGACGGTCAGGAGGGTATCAACATCCCCAACTCAATGGAATCGGACGCGCTCCATGAAATCGGCGCCAACATGGGCAGCACGATGGGTAGCTCCATCAACATATCCACAGATGCCGGGGCTCAGATTGCCTCCGATGTGGGCCGTGGTCTTATCAACGGCGTGAGCCAGTATCTCACCAAGAAGATGCGGACGGTCAAGGTACATCTGAAATCCGGGTACAAGGTAATGCTTTACCAGCCCGAAAACAATTAAACCACTAAAATCCAACATAAAAAATGAAACTGAAAACAATTATTCTTTCCGCCGTCGCCGTTCTCGGCATGGCAACCCCGGCCTTCGCCAAGAGCAAGGTCGCCAAAAACACCGATAACAACGTGCCGTCAGGCACAGAACAGGTAGCCGAACATGACCTTAAAGTGTACGGCTCCGCCTACACCGACGGCGACAAGTTTGACGGTCTTACCCGCAAGGTGGGTTTCGACCGGATGATTCCGCCTCACGCACTGGAGGTATGCTTCGAGAAAACTACCCACATTATCTTCCCCTCAGAGGTGGTATATGTGGACCTCGGTAACGAGAACCTCGTGGCTGGACTCGCAGATGGTGTAAAGAACGTACTGCGTGTAAAATCGGCCTTCAAGTCGTTCAAGCAGGAGACTAATCTCTCGGTAATCACCGATGATGGAAGCTATTATACTTTCAACGTAAAATTTGCAAAAGAGCCTCTGCTTCTGAGTATTGAGATGACCGACTTCCTCCACGATGGAGAATCTGTGAATCGTCCCAACAACGCGCAGGAGATTTATCTGGAGAAACTCGGTCAGGAGTCGCCGGTGCTGGTGAAACTGATTATGAAGTCAATCTACAAGCATAACAAGCGAGAAATCAAGCATATCGGCTCAAAGCGTTTCGGAGTGCAGTTCCTTCTGAAATCCATCCACACGAACAATGGGCTTCTCTATTTCCACACGGAACTGAAGAATACATCAAACATAGCTTTCGACATCGACTATGTAAGCTTCAAGATCGTGGACAAGAAGGTTATCAAGCGAACCGCTATGCAGGAGCAGGTACTTGAACCGCTCCGCGCCCAGAACTATGTGACTGTGGTACATGGCAAGTCTTCTGAGCGCACAGTGTTCGCATTGGAGAAATTCACCATCCCTGACGACAAGCAACTCGTTATCGAGGTCGCCGAGAAGGAAGGCGGTCGCCATCAGTCTTTCGTGGTCGATAACGAGGACATAGTGAGAGCAAACGTAATTGACGAACTTTCAATCCAGTAATAGCCCATGAAGAAATTTCTTTCAATCTTCGCTGTTGCGGTGCTTTCCCTGTTCGCAGGGGAGGCATTCGCCCAGCGGAATCTCCCCGGAATGTCGGCAGTCGAAGTCCGAGCCGACATGGTAAACGGTTTCTACACCGGCAACTCACGCAACTGCGGCTATAACCTCGGAGTGTTTTACTCGGTAATCAAGGGCAACAATGCCAATACATGGTCTTTCGGCGGCGAATATCTCCAGACTTATAAGCCTTACGGCGAAAAGGGTCGCATCCCCGTGGCTCAATTTACAGGCGAAGTCGATTACAATCTCCGTATTGTCAGCGACTATTCGCAGACATTCCACCTCTATGGCGGTGTGTCGGCACTCGCAGGATATGAGACCGTCAACTGGGTCGAGAGTGTTCTCCGCGACGGCTCGACCATTCAGGCGAAGGATGCTTTCATCTATGGCGGTGCCGTAACTCTTTCGGCAGACTTCTATCTTTCAGACCATGTGGCATTATGTGCGCATCTGAAAGAGAAGTTCGTCTTCGGCAACGATACCGGTCATTTCCTGTTCGCCTACGGCGTTCACCTCAAATATCAGTTTTAGGTTATGCGGTACACGAAAAATGACATCAAGAACATTCCGCTGACTGAGTTCATGGCGGCTCTCGGTGAAAAGCCGGTCAAGGCTTTCGATGACATGAAGCTCTACTATGCTCCGCAGCGTGATGACCCGGAACCGATGCTGGTAGTCGATACCAATACCAACCGATGGTATGACCATGCCACAGACCAGAGTGGAGACATCATCGACCTTGCGGCACTGAAGATGAATCCGAAACTCTACACGGATCCGCGAGATTTCATCATCAAGTATATGAACGACTATGAGCATGGCAAGGAACTTTCGGCAATGGCTCGTCAGCCACTGGAACCGAAGGTGGTGACTCCCGACATCCGTAAAATCCGGCTCACTGATTTTATGAAGGCTCTCGGACAGGAATATCCCGTGGCTGCCGACGGCAATCTCCGTATCTACAAGGCTCCATACGACCCGAAGGGCGAGCCGACAATGGTAATCAACATTGAGACAAACCTCTGGCGTGATACCAAATCAGGAGCATACGGCGGCATATATGACCTCGCTTACGAGATGACAGGCTCTGCCAATATGCGTGAACTGAACATGTATATCGCCGGAGAAATGTCGAATATCCAGAAGGTCGGCATCCGTCAGGAGCCGAAAGTGCCTCCGAAGAATGATGATGTTGCCCGCCCCAAACGGAAGATGCGCCTATGAACATAGACCAGATCAAGAAAATCTTCCTCGTGGAGTTCCTGAACCAGTTGGGCTATCAGCCTACCGGCCGCGACAGCAAAGGTCTGTGGTTTTACGCTCCGTATCGCAGTGAGAGAAAACCGTCGTTCCATGTCAATCCACGCAGGAATGTGTGGTTTGACTTCGGAACGGGCGCGGGAGGCGACATCTTCTCGCTTGCCGGAGAAATGTCCGGTGAAACGGACTTTTTGAAGCAGGCCGATTATATCGCGGAGAAGATGCGCCTTCCGGTCGCTAAACCCTATAAGCCAACGCCGTTTATCGAGGAACCGACCTATGAGAATGTAAAGGTGTCGCGTCTGGAGTCCCCCGTGTTGCTCCGCTATCTTTCCGACAGAGGCATTCCCAAAGATATAGCCCAACGACACTGTGTGCAAGTCGATTATGAACTGCACGGTAAACAGTATTACGCCATCGGCTTCGAGAACAATGCCAACGGCTATGAGCTGCGCAATCCTTTCTTCAAAGGGTCTTATCCTCCGAAGCATATCACCCATATTGCCAACGGCAATGTCCGGTGCAATGTCTTCGAGGGTTTCATCGACTTCCTTTCGGCTGAACGCCTCGGCTTTAACGACGGCATGGACTCGGTAGTTCTCAACTCCGTCTCCAATGTCGCCAAAGCCATAACGCCATTGGCTAACTATACCGTAATCCGGTGCTATCTTGACAATGACGCCGCCGGTCGTGCGGCACTCGCCAGACTCCGGCGTGAGTTCGGCGACAGGGTCATGGACAAGTCGGCACTCTATCCAAACAACAAGGATCTGAATGACTACCTGATGTCGCTCTATCCGAAAAAATCATCAAAACTCAAACTCTGAAAAACGTGAAAACAATTCTCAACAAACTCGGCGGAATCCGCCTTACCACCGGCCGTTTCTTCGGCTTCTGTATTGCACTCTTTGCAATCGTCTTCGCAATGACCTCCTGCTCCGATGACCTCGATGTCCAGCAGTCCTATCCCTTCACAGTCGATGTAATGCCTTACGGTGACAAGATTGTCAAGGGACAGACCGTGGAACTGCGCTTCGAGATAAAGCCGGAGGGCAACTACTCCAACACTCTCTACACAATCCGTTACTTCCAGTATGACGGTCAGGGTACACTCAAACTCGTTGACGGTCCGGTGCTGGTCAACAACGACCGTGTGCTTCTGGAGAGCAAAACCTTCCGTCTGAACTACACCGCCCGCACCTCGGAAGCTCACAAGTTCCTCATCGTGATAGAGGACAATTTCGGCTCGACACCGTGGGAGCAGACTTTCGAGTTCAACGGCAAGAGCGGCGACGATGACGGCGGAGACACTCCCGGAATCATCGGACCGATTGTAGGACCTGTAACCCCGATCATCCGATGAGAAAATTACTGATATTCTTAATGGCGATAGTGGCCGTCACGGTCACTTCGCCGGCTTTCGCCGCAAAGCGAAGTATCATGGAGCTGCCGCTTTTTGAGCGGGCAGTTCTGATAATCAAGAAATTCGAGACGCTCCACAAACCGAAGCACTGGCCCTATGTCGGCTACGGACATCAGGTCCAATTGGGCGAGCCATATCGCCGAGGAGTCCAGCTCACTGAGAAACAGGCTGACGCATTGCTGCGTAAAGACCTCGCCAAGTTCTGCGCCATGTATTCCAAATACGGCAAGGATTCCGTTCTTCTCGGTGCACTCGCCTACAACTGCGGTCCCGGTGTCGTCAACAAATCCACCGTCCTGAAGAAACTCAAAGCCGGCAACCGCGACATCTTCAAGTCCTACGTTTCCCACTGCCGCTACAAAGGCAAGAAACATAAAGGTTTATACACTCGCCGTTTGACCGAGTTCGCCGCACTATTCATTCCGTAGAATCAGCGTCTAATAAATGCACCGAGGGGATGCACTCTTTTCGGAGTGTGTCCCCTTGATGTATCTTGTAGACAAATCAACAAAAATCAAAATGGCTTCGATAAAAGTAAAGTTCCGACCCTCGACTGTCGCTGACCACGAGGGCGCAATCTACTATCAGATTATCCACGAGAGGAAGGTGCGACAGCTTCTGACCGAGTACAAAGTATTCCCTGTCGAGTGGGATGATAACCGTTCTATGGTTACGACCACTCAGAAAAGTGAGCGCAAATCGTTTATCCTCTCAATCCGTGAGCGTATCCGCTGGGACATAGAGCGGTTGACGAAGATTGACCGAAAGCTGGATGCCAACGGTCTGATATACACGGCTGACGATGTAATCGACGAGTTCAACCGCTATGCGCATGAATACTCCCTGTTCAACTTCATGGAGAGTATCATCGCCAAACTGAAACATAACGGCAAAGTCCGCACATCCGAGACCTATAAATCGACTCTCAACAGTTTCAAGAAGTTCCGAGAAGATGAGGATATAATGCTCGACTGCATTACCTCGGAAACAATGGAGGCATACGAGGCATGGCACAAGAATCGAGGGGTCGCTCCGAATACCATCTCATTCTACACCCGTATCCTCCGTGCCGTCTATAACCGTGCGGTGGAGGACGACATCATCGAGAACCGCAATCCCTTCCGCCATGTCTATACCGGTGTTGACAAGACTGTCAAACGCGCCCTGCCGTTGGCTGTAATCAAGAAGATCAAGGCTCTGGACCTGTCCCTGACTCCTGCACTCGACTACGCCCGTGATATGTTCCTTATGAGCTTTTATCTCAGAGGGATGAGCTTTATTGACATGGCTTTCCTGAAAAAGACTGACCTCAAAAACGGCTACGTCACCTATCGTCGCCGCAAGACCTGTCAGCAGCTCATCATCGAATGGACAAAAGAGATGCAGATGATACTCGACAAGTACCCCGAAAACAAAAGCGACTATCTCCTTCCCGTCATCCGCAATCCCGGACTCAACGAGCGATGCACCTACCGCAACACCGGCTACAACATCAACCACAGTCTGAAACGTATCGCCAGAATGGTGGGTGTAACAATCCCTCTAACCCTCTACGTCGCCCGACACAGCTGGGCATCAGCCGCCAAAGCCAAGGGCATCCCCTTATCCGTCATCTCGGAAGGTATGGGCCACGACAGTGAGGCAACCACCCAAATCTACCTCGCCAGCCTCGACACCTCCGTAGTTGATAAAGCCAACTCCCTAATCCTAAAGTCTCTCAAATAGCCTTTGGGTTATAGTCTTCCTAAACTTAGCCATCCCCACAAAATCATTATCGTCTGCCGATTGCGGTTGATTAGTACCGTTAGGACGCTCTGGTGGTACCGCGCCTGGCGGTTGATTGGTACCGCCTTGGGTGGGCACTCGGATTGTACAGATGTGATTAGCGCTGATATTGAAGGCATCTTCAAGTCCTATGTTTCTCATTGTCACTACAAAGTCCAATGATATAAACGACTCTATACTCGCAGGTGTATGGAAGTCGGTACTCTTTTGGGGACATAGAAGCACAGTCCTTTCTATTATCAAAGAAAACATTGGCTTCAACGATTGCGGTTGAAGCCAATGTTTGTGTAGATGTATATGTATATGTTTATGTAGCTCACTTAATGTAGAATTGATCCTTTTCAAAATTTGTTAGTGGGCAATCTTTGAACCTTTCATGTTGCTGATTCATTAAATCTTGAAGATTTGGAAAATCAACAGAATAAATATTACCATCGATTGATGCAATATGAATCTTGCCATTTTCAGCAAAATGAGCAACCGTAAACCCCTTTTCAAAATAGAATGTGTCTACGCATTCAAATGAGTCTGCCCTTATCAACAACAATGTATCCATTACATAATTTTGACCTAATTTGTTTTTCTCGTCATATTCTTTATAACCGGAGCAAAGAATATAATCTTCATCAGGAGATAGTTCAACATCCAGAATTGTACAGAAATCGCTAATGTCATATGAGTTTTTTGATAACGATAGGTCTATCAAACTAATAGTTCTAAAACACCCTTCTCCTATGCAAATAACAACTCGTTTATGTTTCTTGTCCAAAAGCATTTCATATCTACCAATAACAGGGAAGGGCAACTTATCATCAATAAACCTAATGGTTTTAGACAACTTAACAATCGATTCTGAATTACAATTGATTTTCCAAAGGGATAGTCCCAATTCGTGAATAACCAGCAGTTGCGACTCGTCTATGAAGATTAAATTGTTGTTCCCATATTCATAGTCTAACGAAATCAATTCTGGGATCTCTTTAAAGGATACAGAATATTTCTTGCCTTGAATACTTTTTATGGTCAAATTCAGATGCCGAGAATAAGCTACAATGTGTCCATTGGTAGAGACAGTGAAGGGCAATCCCTTATATATGTGTATCTCCGTCGTTTGAGGATTAGTCCCGCCTATAAGAATAAACTGGGTGTCTGAATATAAATACTTTGCATCTTCCAATATACCTATTTTTCGCAATGGGAATGATCCTGGTGCATACATATTGTCGATATTTTGACTTACATCTATCTTATTGATATAGCGAGTTCTATCTGGGTATAAAACAAATATCTCATCTTGGGAGGCCGTAAAATCAAGAATAGGACTGACATTATTTGTATCACTGTTCATTGAAGCGAATAGGTTGAACGTATTGTCTCTCAGATTTTCTACTATCACATAACTTTTACTATATCCATTATATAATACATAGGCTATATAATGTTGGTTCGGACTCATTGAATAATGACCAATTTTCTCTTTATGACATCTTTGATAAATGAATTTGTCGTTATATATATCGTAAACCGTGATATAATTCTGGTCATCACGGTAATATATGATGCAAAGATGTGCACCAAATATATCATAGGAATTTATATGCCCATCTATAGAAATATTCGTAACATATTCATCGGTTATATAATTATATACAACGATTCCTTCATCGTTAGCGCCAGCAATAAATCTATTGTCTTCAGAGATTTGGAAGGAGTGTAGTATCCCTTTAACAAAATCAAAGCATTCTTCATATTGTTCCGTCTTAACATTGAAAGAATATACGCGACCTACCTCCAACCAAATTATTCGTTGATGAGCATTATCAAATCTTAGATTAGTAAGCTGCTTATCGTGAGTGAAAATCAGCTGTTGCTTTTTGGCATTTACTATTTTAGTCTCTGTTTTGCAGGAATAGACAATGTAATCGTCGTCAAATATAAAGTACAAATTATAATATGACTCAATATGGTCTACGGAGAATGAAGCTATTTCTTTTTTTTCTGTAAGATCCCAAATAATTATAACTCTACGTATAGAACATACAAAAATTGCAATGCTGATTGTACTATTTGTTCTAAGTCCTCGTAAAATGACTCTATAACCAGCATTTGTCAAAACCTCCCATATCCTTTTAAGCATAGATGAGGTGCTTGTATCTGTATCTATGTATTGACATTCTCCTGTTACAACATTAACTATCTGTGAGTTAGCCTTAATTGTATTATCACTTATGAATTTAAAGGGAACCCCCAGTTCGTCATATTTGCTGAATACCCTTCTGGAAGCAAATCTCAATAATCGTTCTGCCCCAGCTACTACCGGTCTATCATCGCTGTCATATATATCTTTAGGAAGCGCATATAGTGCAATCTTTGTTGCCAATACAGAGTCTCGTGTTTCTGCTACTTTCATTGCTCGCTCTGCAAGGAATTGGCTCTGCATAATGTAAAGATTATCACGTTCCTTTTTTTTTCGCTTCTCTTCAAGAAGTTTTTCGTGTTCAAACCTATTCCATAGTTGGTCAAATTCTATATTTTTATTTTTAAGTGTCCCGGCAAGAATTTTTACGAATGCATGGTTTCGACCAGTCTTAGTGACATCTCCAGCGATTAATTCCATTTTCTCACCTGATTGATTCTTCATCTTTCGAATGGCATCAGGGAAACATTCCAATTTGGTCCCAACATTAGGTTCCCCTTCAACAATTAGTGGGAAAATCTTTGAGGAATAATCGGCTCCTCTTTCAACTCCAATTTTAAGAAAATCAAGAATTTCTCTATTTACATATTTGGAGTTGACTGAAGCAGGAGAACATATCACTATAAGATACTCAGAGTCAGAGAGTGCCTTTATGATCTGAGGTGTCAAGTCACCGCTTGATAACTCATCTTCATCTCTAAATATAGGACGGAACGTGGACGGCACATCCGAGCGACCATTGAATGTAGATGGTAGTTTATAGTATTCAAACTCATGCTGGAGCCATTTAGCCCAGTCTGAATCAGCATGGCTATAACTTATGAATGCGTAGTACTTCATTTTTATAACTAAATGACAATCATTTGAATACAAGCAATCTAATATAGATTAATCCATATGGCAACTTTTGTCCACGTCCTTGATTATACTTTCGCAAACGCAATCATAAAAATCCGGATTGGTCAATATGGCATAAATATCCTGTTTTGTGCCGCCTCGATATCTTCCGAACGAACATTCCGACGAACATCCGTCAATACTCCATGTAACAAGAAGTCTGTACTCATTCCGAGTCTGGCCTTTCTTTATTATGGTACCTATCTCTTTAAGAGGACTATCGGGAATGTCGATTTTATATACATATCTGCCGCATCTAAGATGTGTGGAGAGATAATCACGAATGTGGTTCAACTCCTGCTTGAATGCATATTCAGCGAAATCCATCTGTTCTCCCACACGCAATTCAAATTTGAAATTTTTAATGTGTCCCGCCCTTTTTCTATAGACATCGCTTTTTGTGACATCATATAACTTTTCAAATATTTCCAGTGCCTGATCCAGCAACTTAAGAGTTTCGGGATTGGTTTTATAACTGATGGTTTGCCAGTGTATCAATGTGGCAATCCGTTCCACGCAGGCGGCTATATGCACTTGAAAGCCGTATGGATCTTCCTGGGCCAGTTCCTGATATTTCCGCAGGGCCATACGACTGAATCTTTCAGCCTCCGGATAATTGTGTTTAATCTGATATATCGATGAAATGGCCGACAGCACCCCAGACTCCAGTATATCCAGATTTAACTCTTGGACAATCCGTTCGCAATCGGCAATAATTAGATCGCATTCATCATCCTTGCCATAGAAATGTAAGATGGAGGCATAATCTGACAAGGCCAACACACGCAGTTCATTAGGAAGATTCTGAGTTTTAGCGAACTCAATCAATCTGATCCAGGCCTTCCGGCTGTTTTTATCATTTCCATTACGATTCTCAAATGAAGTCAAACGCTTTAACGAATGATAGATGTCTTCAGTGTATTTGCCGTCGCTGTTGATCTTCTTAAATATCTCAATAGAGTCTTCAAGGTATTCTTTAGCAAGTTTTTCATATTTATCCCATCGTTTCATCACGCTTTTATGGATCTTGCTATTAGAATAGTTCATCCATTCACCCTCGGTAGGATCATAATCAATCTCATACACGTCGCCCGTAAAGAAACTGCCCGCAAAGTAAAGCATGTCGCCGTATGTGTGCAGCTCCGATTGGGGGATTAGGGAGATTGACCTCATGGTGTCAATACATTCAGTATAATAATCCACAGCAGAAATGTGCGGAGAATAAACATCGATGAATCTCGCGGCCTCAAACAGGATTTTGGCAAATTCCAATGGAGTGACATAACCCCTTGTCTCCTCGATCAGGATATGATAATCATTCTCAATCTTCTCAGTCCATCCAGGTTCAAGCAATGCCTTATGGGCCTCTATGCGCATCCGCAGTTCATTCACGACATTGTTGATTCTTGCATACTCCTGATTCCTCAGGGTGGTATACAGATCTATCCTCGACTTCATACTCTTGATGTCCGCGACAATGTCCTGTGTGTCCAATATCTTAACAACCGCCTGTAACTCCCCTTTTTCAAATAATCGTTTAGCTTCAATCATTCTGGGTGTCATTTCTCCTACGGACTGTTCAGATAGTCGTCGTGCTAATCCGAGCATATTATCCTCCATATCCTGACGCTTCCTGAGTAATTCGTGCAATTCCATCTGCTCTTCAAGATCATCGGGATTTTTCAACAGTCTATGTCTCTGCTTTTCGATCTGTCGCTGCAGATCGACATAGTTCTCGTTGTTTGCGGCAAACGAAACGTTTTTCAGGTCTATAAAGGATAATCCACCGACCTTGACAATCGAGTTTTCTACTGAAACCAACTCACTTATATCAAGTATGTCATTTTTAAAAATCTCAAGCTGTAACAGGAAGTTCAGTTTCAGTGTATCGCCATTTTCGAATATGTTATAGAAATGGCCGTATTCCGTCGCGAAGGATTCTTTAAATTCAGACATTTCTTCAGTGGAGTCGGCAGGCTCCTTGAAGAATACATACAGACGTTGCGGATTGTGACCGGCACAAAGTTCCTGATATGCCATGCGGAATTCCTCTTCGGTATATTCCCCGAATTTATTCCAGAAAATGACAAGACAGATTTCGCATTTCTTCAATTCATCGTTGTATTCGTCTTGTTTTCTTTTCTTAGACATCGAGCTGTTAAGATACTCCCAGATCACGAGCTCAAGTTCCAAACTGCGTGGCTTGAATATGCGGTTAAGTTGGTTAATCAGACTGGCGAACTTGTCCCTCTCGGTTTCAAGTTCATTGGACGATGCCAAAAAGATTCTTATCGTAATCATAAACTTTCTGATGATGGTAGATAAAACTTTTATTCCATATAAAATTCCTTCTTTTCATCGTCCGATAGAGACATTCCAGAAAAGCGGATAGCTTGGCTTTCAATTAATTGATCAAAGGTATTCCAATCGTAAACGTAAATTTCGTTAGATTCTAAGCCAACTAATAAACAAGAATCATCCACGCTGAATGATATGGCAGTAATATGGTTCCGTGCATTCAATGTCTTAACCAAAACACCGGTTCCCGTTTCCCATATAAAAATGTTTCCCCACATTCGATCTGCTCCGGCTATATAAAATTCGTTGCTAGATAAAGCCATCAGATTGATATCTGCATTATCTTCATTGCATGCAAACACACGATCCGGTATAAATGACTTTCTATCTGCTCTATATATTTTACCATTACGGCCGCAAATGTATAATTTATTGTCATTCCCAAGTTGTATTGTGCCAAAATTTTTTGATACCGTTGACGGCAATGCCTGTGCTGTGATAATTTCTAAAGAAGGGAACTCCCATAGTTGAATTGCATCCTGCGTACTGGTTATTAAGCGAGAATTAGTGTCATCATACATTATACTTTCAAACCAGAGATTTGAACTTAAACAATCCTTGACTGTTCTGCAGTTATTTAATAGATCCCACTGAACAATCTTATTTCCGTCCACGTATGCACAATATCTCTTATCGCTTGTTATGCTGACCTTATGTTGTTTAATATTTAATGTAGTATTCACTAAGTCTTTAAAGTCATATAACTGTAAATTCCCATATTTCGTATTAGGAATTAGTTCAGATCTATGGGAAATTATACCATTATTCAACAAACTGACTTTGAAATATTTAGAGAATTCATTTCTTTGAGAGAGGATGATGTTTTCTCTATTTGAATAGTCTGCAATTATGCTGTAGGGAGTATTGTTAGTTTGTATTTTAGTCGGAGATTCTTCGGTAAATCCATATAACTTGATTTTACCTATCATGGTATTATATATGAGATACTCATCGTTACATAGAAGTGTCAGAATTTGTGATGTGTCATTAATAGATAAATGCTTGATAAAATGATATTTTTTGTCATTTCTGTAATAAAAATGAACAGAGCTCTCCAATGAATTGATGTCGGTGACAGCAAGAATTATCATCTTGCCGTCATATATCACATTACTGATTTCTATTGAATCATTATATAAGTTGTCGAATTGAATTGTCTCGACTGTCATTAATGAGGTAGTGGAGATTCTTTTTATTTCCGATGATGATGCGGCAATAATATATTTATGATTTCCGGACAATGTAAGACATTTAACTTCGTCTTTGAATAGTTTTTTAATTTTAAACATCGGAACCAATTCTTGTTTTGATATAATTCGCAATTTGCCATCATTGAAGGAACATATAATATGTCCATTAACAACGATAATATTTATAAGATTACACTTCTGGATATATTCTCGCAAAGAGATCTCGTTGGTATAACTGTCTTCTACATATTGCTTATGTGATGAAACGATTATATCCGATATATTATAGTCAAACAGCTTTTGAGAGGAATCAGTCTTAAGATTCACTTCGTAAATGAGTCCCTTTGAGGTGGCACAATATATAATTAGTTTAGTTTCATCGTAATAATAATCTTTAATATAGTCATCATAATCCAGATCGAATTTAAATTCTCTATAAATAGACATTGTGTCTGAGTCTATTATCAACAACTCCTGTGAAGTGGAAAATACAATTCGTGTATCGTCTCGGGAAAACAATATTTTGGTATGGCAGGAGCATCGTATGCCCTCTAATTTTGATATGAGCTTACTAGTAACAATATCGTAAAATAGCAATGTGCTATCATTTACAGAAGAAATTGCAAAGCGATCTCCTCTCGAATTCAGAGCTATCGATGAAAGATTATGCTTCCCAATGTTGATTATTGTGGAATCCCGTTCTAAAATCAATCTTAGCGATTTATCAGCCTCACCGACATATGGGTATGAATTTGATTTGTTCCTATACATCTCTATAAGTGCGCGTCTGCAAATGTATGAATCACCATCATAATACTTTTTCAAGATTTTTTCCGATATGAAACGTGCATTGGCTCGATATATTTTTAGCTGTTGTTCTCGTTCCCTCTTCTCTTGTGCAAGTTTGAATTCAGCATACCTGTCCCAAAGTTCAGAAAACTGAACATTTTTTTCTCTTAATGTTCCGGCCAGAATTTGAACAAAGGCATGATCCCTATTGGTTGCATTTACATTCCCTGCAATGAGCTCTATTTCATTCCCATACATGTCTTTGAGTTCATTGAGTATCTGGGGGAAGCATTCGATATTGCTATTCCCGCCTTGATGAGGTTTGCCTTCAACTATAAGCGGGAAAATACGTTTTGCGTAATCTTCGTTTCTTGCTTTCCCAATCTCAATGAATTCCTTAATCTCGCTATTGACATATTTTGACTGTGCCGAATTCGGTGAGCATATCACGATGAGAAATTCGGAGTCGGCGAGTGCCTTTGATATCTGAGGCTTTAGTTCGCCTCCCGAGAGTTCATCTTCATCTCTAAATATAGGACGGAACGTGGACGGCACATCTGAGCGACCATTGAATGTAGATGGTAGTTTATAGTATTCAAACTCATGCTGGAGCCATTTTGCCCAATCAGAATCTTTATGACTATAGCTTATGAATGCGTAATATTTTGAGGGCATGTCATTCTTATGATGAATCTTATTCAAATAAATATTTTTCACGGTCTTTGCTGGTCAAAGTACGACCATTGTTTCTTTGTTTAGCAATATGTAATTCTTCCTCTAAAGAAGGATATTTCAATAAGAATACTAGCTCTCCTGCAATATAAATTATCTGATGTTTGTTTTTTATATATTTAGCGTATAATCCTTTGAAGAAATAAGGTTGATGAAATGAATTCAAGATTATCCCTCTTGAAATTTCCCAGGTTGCAATATTACCGTCATTTCCGCATGAAATTAGGAATTTCCCATCTTCATCAAATGTTAAAAATTCGATACTAGAATCATGGCCTTCTAAGGTCCGTAAAGATGTTTGTTCATTATTAATATCCCATACTTTAATAGTCCTATCTTCCGAACCAGAAACAAGTATATTTTTTTGAGGTGAAAAAGAGAGTGATGTTATAGATTTACGATGTTCTGAGAGAGTTGCTATTACTTTCCATGTATTAATTTGCATTATATAAATGTCACCGGACTCAGTTCCGATTGCCAATAATTCTCCGCTATGATTTATAACAATAGAATTAATGGTTCCTTCTTTGAATTTGATTGAGGATAATATATTAGCCGTTGAATAATCGATTAATTGAATATATTCAGATTTTTCTACATGTATAACTGCAATGATATGTGTAGTCAATGGATGAGCTGCAATATTAGTATAGCATCCATTCAGAGTATAAAGTTGACTAATTTCGTGATGATTTAACTTGCAAATATTAAGTTTATAGTCACAACCAATAGAAAAAAGAATTTTCTCATCATAGCTCATACATAGAGACTTGATTTCAGAGTTATGAAATCGGGATTGTGACATTGGAGTATCAGACTCAATATTCCACAGAGAAAAATCTCCTTTTTGTGATGTTGTTATCAATGTGCCATCCTTTACTGAAATTGCCGAGGTAATTCTATTGGAGCCATATATATGGCGTAGAGCAGTATTGTTACTAAAATCACATTCATTATCGTTATAATGATAAGGTTGGGAAACACTACTAATCATATTTTTTAATTGCAAATCTGTGATGCGAATACTACCATCATTTGAACATGTTAACAATTTAAAACCTTGCTTATCAAGACTACAGCTTTTAACATGTTTTTTATGCAAATATAAAACGTTAATGGCATTCCCCGAATGTACATCCCATATCGCACAACAACCTTTTGAGTCTCCAGAAGAAAGGAATTTTCCAGACGAATCGAATGAGATGCTCCATACGGCTGCTTCGTGACCAGTCAAAGTTTTTATAAGTGCAAACGGATTTGTGTCGAAGATAGATATCTCTCCACTACGAGTTGACATAGCTATTTGCTCGTTTGTCAATGAGGATATAGATGAGAGTTTTAAACAATCGTCTTCAGTTATTTCAGTTAGAATTATATTATTCTTGTCTTTTGGATTATAACAACATATTTGTTTTTCGTGTATGTAGTATATTAAGTTTTGTTTTTGCGTTATTGTAAAATCAATAATAAACCCTTTCCCGGCACCTTCGACTTTTAATACAAGAACGCCGTCAAGTGTAATAATGAATAGTGCGTTTCTTGATAAAAATACTATATGATTATAATTTATCAAAAAGAGTAATTTGTCTACAGAAAAATCGATTGCAAAAATCTGTCTAATGTATTTTGTGGCAAGATTATAAATCATAATTTTGCCACCATTAGTTGCATATAATAGATTTTCTTTATTCAACCAAATGAAGTCTGTTATTTTGTTGAAAGGCTCCAGAGTAGTAAGACCGTCAATTAACTGGACATTAGATCCATTCTTAGAGTCCCAAATACGTATACAATTGTCATCGAATAGTGCAGCTATTAGACTTCCCTCATTATTCCATATCGCCTTTCTAACTTCCCCTGCATTAAATTCTAATCTATATGAATCATTGTTTAGAGACATTCGTAATGCGGATTCTGCCTCAGGACAGTATGGATTAGGGATAATACTGTGGTGTTTATTACCTATTATTTCAGACATTAATAGACTAGCAGTGATATTATCACCATTTAAAATAAGTTCTTTAGCCCTTGAACTAACTGCTCTTGAATGATTTAATGTGATTTTATTATTTATTTCAATAAGTTTTCTATGATTTTCTTCAATTTCTTTCTGCCGTCTGTTCCATAAAGTATCAAATGGCAATTCAAGCATTGTAGAAATAGCAGCGATAAAGGAGCGTTCCCAACCATCTTTTGCACTATTGACATTTGGTGCTCTCAATTCATATCCTCTATCTCTGAGCTCGCGAAGGGATTTAGGGAAACACTCTTTATTTTTGTCTTCAGCATATGGTTTGCCATCTATAATTATTGGAATAATATGCTTTATTCTTTGCTCTATGGTTTCGCCCCTATGAATATGTGATGAAATAAAGGATTCAATTTCTTTACTAACGTAGGAATCTATAGTTGCGGAATTAGGTGAACATAAAACAATTAACCATTTTGAGTTAATTAATGCTTGAGAGATTTCAAGAGATAAATATCCACTGGATAATTCATCTTCATCTCGAAATATAGGAATAAAAGAATCTGGTAATCCTTCTCTAATATTTCTAACGTGAGCAGGTAAATTATAGTGTTCAAATTGAGAGTGAAGCCACTTTGCATGTTCTTCATCTTTACGAGAATAACTAATAAATGCAAAATAGTAGTTTTGTACAGCCATAAAATCTTGTATATCCTAATTTTATACTATCTTCTGAGTTCCCATGCGATGTTCATGAAATCGCGATGGATGCAGTGTTCAAGATGATAGATGTCTTGATAATCGCAGTAGTATTGATGATTTTCGTTAATTTCATTGATTATATGACGAATCTCAGGATTATTACTATCGGTATCTTTGCAGTAGGTAAAGATACGTGGCTTTCCATTATTCTTGAACGCGGACATGGCCACATTGAATTCATCGAATGTGATACCTCCTACTTTGCCATCAATGATAAACACTGCGAAGTCGGCTTGATTGACGATGAATTTGTTGTATTCTGCCTGTTGCCCATTTTCCACAAAATCTCTTGAGAAGTCTTCGTAGGTATAGCATGAAAAAGCGATTTTCGTACGGTTTGAAATTTGTTGTAGCTGAGACCTCACTACATTTCTTTCATGATATAAGTCTTTTGAACCCGCAATGAAAATATTTAGCGTTGGAGGTTGATAGATGCCGGAATTTTTCTCCAAATAGGAATGTATCTCATTCCGAGCATCTCTAAATGGAAGATTCTTGCTTACAATCTTACGTACAAATGTTATTGCATCAATAATATTTCCACCTCGATGATATACTTCCTCCAGTGGTACACATATTAGATTTTGTACATCAAGTTTCGCGTCGCCATGTTGGCCGTAGGATTTTATGAGGATTAGCTCTATGCCTTCTCGATACTCATAAGATGTACAGTTGTCTTCTAACCAGTTTATTGTGTCAAGTAGACCTCTACGGTCGAAAGCTATGTCTTTAGGTAACTGTTCGGAGAGTTGAAAGAAGCCATTTCCGCCGCCAAATAAATCACCCTGCAACATTGCCTCATTTGCAAACCCCGGAATAAAATAATGAATGTTCCCTGTCCTATCGTTTAGATACTGATAATTTGACAAGAAAGTTTTTACCGATGGAATCTCATTCATCGGATTTAAAATTATAAGGATATACCATTGTTCCGTATCATTCTGATTGTACTTAATTACGTTAAGAAGTTGTTTGTAGTCTGTTATTGGTCCCATGCAATACTTAGCTGTTATTAGATAAAACCACCTTCTGATAGGATGTCTTTGATCTGACAAGTCATACTATTGGGATTCTCGATTTCCTCAATATTTTCTTGAATATAGATTAAGTCTTGTTCATATTCTAAATCAAGTGCTATCGAACAAAGCAATCTGAAAAAGTGAGCTTTTATAATATCCTCTAATCTAGTATTTTCCGGTAGATAGTGTAGGCTTTTTGAATATTTATTTATGGCATTTTCTAAATATATTTGCCTTATATCTTCCTCCAATTCCCTATCTAATGTAAAATTATAGAATGTAGCACCACAATTTAAATACGATTCTCCAATTAGCTCATTGTATTTATAATTAAACAGTTTTGCACCATATTTTTCAAGTTCAACAGAAAATCTTTCTAATTCCTCAATATTGAATTTATTGGTATGCAGCATGCAACTATTTGCCATGCGATATGTTTCAAATAATCTATCAATGTGATATCTTGAAGAATCTTTGGGAAGTACATGCGTTGTTCTAATAATAAAAGATTCATAAAAATGCGTGTGCGCATCTTCTATGGAGCCATGATTATAACTAAAATAACCAATTGAGTACTTCAATGTCGCTAAATATACATAATAATGGTTTTCTCCAACAAGATCTTTGGCTCGTTTAAGAACATCGGTAACTTTATTATATGTGGCATTTACTTTGCGAGCAGAATTTCCAGTAGAGATGATTTCTACCTGACATGAAATCCAGTTTTCAAGTAGAGTGCTTATGCGACTAGGGAGATCTAGTATATTGTAGAGATAGTCAAAACTTAAATCTGGTTCAATATTTTTCCATGTATCGCCGACATCTTTTTTTAGTTGAAAATGCATTTCATATAAATCAAGATAATGAAATAATTCAGTTTCCATATCGTGTGATAACATTGAGATACATTTATCTCGTCGGTTACTGTCATAGGAATCAGTAAAAGCTTGAATACATGTTTTTAGCAATTCCACCTTATAAGAGGAGGCATGTTCGGGCTCTGCCAACAATTGTTCATAAATGTATTGTGCGATTTTACTACATACCTCATTGCACTCCCATTTTACAGGAGCATATGGCTTTAGTGAGAATTGAATAAAATCAATGACTTCTTTTAGGATGTATACTTTGGGTACATCTATTGTGTCTGATTCGTCTAAAGCAATATATCCCTCCAGAGTATCTATTTCATAACCTTCCAAAAATATAGGAAAGTCAAAATACTCAATTTCATCTCCATCAATGCCCGCCCAATAATTAAATAAATCATTCAGCCGGTAATTATATGCGAAATGAAAAACGTTTAAGTTCAGCAATATATTTACTACATCTGTCGCGTCATTGAGTTCGGTGGCTTGATAGAGTGCTTCATCAAATAATGTCGGAACATCATTTTTGCTAATATAAAACGATTCCAAGTCCCGACGTAACTTCACTTCATCTTCTATTATATCCAAAATGGCATTTTTGAATATCTTATTCTTATAAAACAATCTTCCCCCTATATTGCCGATATAAGGTAATAATAACGCGTTTACAAACGAGTATTCAGTTTGTGTTACCCCACATATATTTTGTAAATCCCTTGGAGTTATTCCATAATGAGAAAGAGCTATATAATCAATTATATGTTTTTCTTTTATATAAGGGAATAAATCAAACCAATGACCTAGTATTTGTATATATAGTTCTTGCTCAGAGTATTTTAAGTAGGATTCAAGGTCCGTATGCAGATTGCGGTGTACCGAGAATGTACGAAGCTCATTTAACAATGCATATAATGAATTAAAGTTCCATTTGTTATAGTAGAGGTATGGTATTAATTCATTTGGGAAAGTACGTTTATATGGAGTATAGTATTTTTCAACAATCTGGGGTAAGAGGTCAGATGGAAATTTGACAACCATAAATTGAGCAGTTGCATTATCTTCAATTTGGTTGTTGATGTCAATGGAATCGATTGTAATAATAAATTTTAGGTTTTTATTTATACTAGTAAAAGATGAAATTACGTCATTAGGCATTTGAGGGTATAAATCCATACCATCTAACGCTATATAAATTTCTTCATTGATTAATTTGCACAACCATAGACATTTATCCTTAGGTTGTGTAATGTTTACCAAGCCCTCATTCTGAGCTATTTGGTCGAAAGTCTTTCCGACGATACTTTCAAATTCCAAAAGCAAATGGGAATATATTTCATCAACATAATCAGTTCGATGAAAGTGATAGATAATTTGTTTTTCAGTATAAATTGACCATTCTTGAATAAATTTTGCTAATACATTTGTCTTTCCTACTCCAGGTTCGCCGTGAATTACAAAAATTTGATTATTAGATGATATAAATTGATAGAGCAGTTCTGTGTTTATATCTGTACGATTAACATTGTTTCTAGTGAGGCACTTTACAAGAACCCTATTCTTATTTCTAAATGACTCTAATTCAGTTTTTAAAGTTCCTTCTTCTGTGTCTAGGAGAAGAGTATCAAGATATTTTGATACCTTTTCTCCAAGTTGTTGAAGGGATTCACAATGTTCAATTACATATCCTTTCAGTTTAAGATCTTCATATAGTTTGTTTTGTCGCGTGGTATGCTCTAAATAATCCAACCAAAAGAAGTGGACATTCCTCATATCAAGATTATTAGCAATCCCATACCGAATTTCCATTTCAGTAATACCGCATCCATCATTAATACAACTTTCAATAAACGAGTTGTATTCTTCAAAAACTCCATATTCTTTTGCAAAATCGGCATTTGAAGGTATGGTACCATCGCTCTTGCCAATTATTCCTATAAAATATGGCTTAGTTAGTTCTATTTCTCGCAAGCAAGTCTTTATGATGGGGGCATCTGTTTTTAGCCCCCATCTAAGATCTATTTCGTAGAACTCTTTTTGATTTGCGTTTGCCTTAATCTTGAATTCTGGGAAAACTACTTCCGCCAGAAATCTCCTTTCTAGGGATAAATCCTCAAAAGTTGATGAAACGAATAATCGGATTATTGAACTTGTCATGTCAAAATAATATTATAGAGGTTTATCCTTAGGCCTAGGAACGAATTAGTCTAATGCGACTTGCATTCCATGCTGTTTGAAGATAGCGTTGAGGACGTTGGATTCAACGATCAGGTCGCGAACAAGGAGTTTTTGCTCTTCGGTGAAGGTGTCTTCGATTTTGTGGAAGAGAGCCATAACACGTTCGCTCTGCTCTTCGATTTCTTCCACTGTCACTTTGCCGTCTTCCATGATTTTGATGAATGAAGGCTGTTCCATGATGGTCTCGTTGATTTTCAGAGAACCATCCTCGTTGAAAAATATCTCTTTCATATTGGTTAACTATTTTTTCTTGTTTTCGTCGTAGACTTTAGTTATTGCTGACTTGTCTTTCAAGACATTCTTGACGGCATCATCTATGTCGTCATCGTGAAGTGCCATGTTTGTCAGGGCTTTGAGATAGACCCACCCGGAGGTTATGGTAAGTGCATAAAGAGCGCCGGTCATGATACCAACAGATGCGAAGTATCCGAGACCTGTCCATTTGAGACCCGCCGCCACTGCTGTAATTCCGAGATTGCTTACAAGGTTGGAAGCAATAGCAGAACCAATGCTCTTCATCTTGTTATCAGAGAATTTTATGCCGAGAGCCTTGTTGATTGAGACATACATTGTCCAAATATTTGCAGTAGCTGCGGCAATGTCGAGTCCACCAATAGGTATGAATGCGGTTGCGACTGCAATTTTAGCGTGCCTTTTAACAATCTTGACGATGTCCTCTGGAAGCACATATTCCGCTGCGGAGTTTAGCTTCTTATAGACTTCGACAACTTGAAAGGCAGTTGATAATAAGTTACTTGCCATTATATTAGTTTTTAAGATAAGAATCCTTTATTTTTGAGTTTTAGCATTACATCGGCAGCAAAGTTTCGAGCGTCAATTTCTACCGGTTGATAGTAGTATAACCGAAAACCGACATCTCCAATCTTGTTGGGCCCGATGACGACCAGTGTGTTACCACTGTAATATCTATATTTAGGATCGTAGAAATTTTCTCGCCACGTATTTACTTCACTGAGTGAGTCGTGGACACATTTTTGATCAACATTATAGTGCTGATAAGCATGGCGACCTTCGTGAATGATTGTGTCAAGAACATCTTTGTATGCTTCTTTGCTGTCGGACATCACAAACTTACTGTTAAGTGCAATAAGTTTATTGTAGCTATCCTGATAGCCGAAGACATTGGATGCCATCTTTTCAACCTTAATAGGGAGCGGGGGGCGATGTTCTATCTGCGCTATACGATATTCAATGGCATTTAGCAATTCCGTGCGTTGCTCCAGCGACAGATTCTTCCAGTTCTCGTATTTTAGACCCTCAATTCCTGAAAGATAATCAGCAATTTCTTCAGTGACTTGTGCATCGTTGAGACATTCATAAGGTTCGAAGCCTACATATCGCTCGATTCTGTCAAGAGATTCAGACGCGACATTTTCCGCATTATTAATTTCGGGTAGAGTAACTGGTTCGACTATCTCTGTCGGAATTTCAATATTTGGCAATGATTCTATTGGCTCAAGGGAGGAGGATTTCTCGTTGAGTTGTTCAAACCTTTCTAAATTATTTAATTCAAGACTCATGATACTCAGCCTTTATTATAATTAGATCCACAGGAATTGTAGCAAGAACATTTACCATTGCGACTATAGTTGCTGCCACATGAGGAATAACATCCACACGTTGAATATTCAACCTGATGCATTGAATCTTGCACATCATTTTTTATGTCGGAGAACTCCAGCGGAGCAATTTGGCCGAGATTTTCAAGAAAAGAACCTTCCAATTTCTCCAGTTTATCGTTTATTTCTGAAAATTCATTTTTCATGCTTATTTGATTGTGTCTATGAGTTTACCAATACGAGTTATCTTTTCTGCATTACCGTCATGTTTAGCCATTCTAAGCTGATGTCTGCAATTCGCAATGTAAATCGTTTTGAAAGCTGCACAATGGAAAGAATCCGGTGTACTAACATTGTTCGTGCAAATATAATTCATGCCATAACAATGATTACAGAGTCGATTTAACATGCAAATCTGACATTCCGAGTTCTGCAAATCCTCATGCCTTGTAAAGTCAATGGAGAGAGAACGACGTGCCTTATCTATCGGAATAGCTACCGGCGAAAACAAATGGCAGGCATATTCAGTACCATCTACATCAATGCAAATTAAATCTTCGCCACATGAGCATGACTTGTAAACCTCATTCTTATTTGTTTGCAATCCGAATATATCAATATCAAGTAAAGGGAGATGATATTCATCATTATGAAACAAATAAAACTGTGAGAGCTCATCAAGCTGCTGACTTAACTGTTTCAGATGTTTTTTGTCCCATTGGACATGAATTCCTCTTGCCAAGTCGGCCACAACTTTTTTGAACCCCTTAAAATGGAGGAACTTTACACCAGCGGCGAACTCTCCAATAGTATCAGGAGATATTGTCATTTTTACGCTCTGTTGGGGCCAAGTTCGCACAAAAAAATCCAGATTTATGGAAGATGACGAACCACTTCGATTTATATTCTGCATCGTTTCATTTCCATCAAAACTTAGACCCAGACAAAAACGTTCCCGATTTTCCGTACACCATTGTCTTATGTCATCACTAAGCAGAGTGCCGTTTGTTGGAGCATATATCATGGAAAGAGTCTTGTCATGCTTCTGCCTCCACAGCCATTCTGAAATTTCCTTTATGAGATTGAACTCCAGAAGAGGTTCCCCGCCCATAAAATGAATTTCAAAGGAGTCATATTCATCAGGTAGTGATAGGATGCTTTTCCGTATAAGAGATCTCAAACGTGCAGAATCAACGGTGTGCGCAGTTGCCTTAGGCTCATAGCAATAACTGCAACGCAGGTTGCATCTATATGTTATGAGAAACATTAAGGTCTTTGTGCGCATAATCAATTATTCAATTATTGATCCCTCTGCAATCTCTTTGAGTTTGCCATCAGGGAAATACACCATCCCTTTGAGCATTTGCCCATCTTTCCATTCACCTTCAAACCACTGTCCGGAGGTGAAGAAGTATTTGCCATAGCCATTGAATTTACCGTTTGAGATTTCTCCATCATAGCGGTCTCCATTAGCAAGAGCATAAACGCCACGCATCATTTGGTCATCTTTCCATAATCCCTGAAAAGAATCTCCATTTGCAAATGTGGCAAATCCAGTTCCAACTCTTTTATCGGCCTGCCATTGTCCTACATAGAAAGTATGGTTAGGAAACATCATTCTTCCTGTGCCATGACGTTTACCTTGGGCAAACTGGCCTTCGTATGAAGAAGTATATTCATCCTTTTTGGGGTCATAGAATCTGTATAAACCCTCTCCATCCATAAGACCGTTTTTCCACTCACCTTCATATACGTCGTGGTTGGCAAATTCCATTCTGCCTCCACCGTTGGGCTTGTCTTCACGCCATTCACCGCGATACGAGAGTCCGGTGGTTGATTGGCATTTAACATTCATTGTTTCGTTATTCATATTTGTATGATTATTTTTTCTTATTGATTTTTGCGAGATAGATGTCTCCGGCATTCTGAGAGCCGACATTCAGACTGTTCAGACCAACAAGCACCGCTTGACCAATTGAAAGCTTGGGTATAACATTTTGTTGTTCCTTACTCATACCAACTGATTCAGCAAGTAACTCGGTGTCGTCAGATGAAACTATCTTGTGAATAATCTTCACGTTGGTATTCTTGACGGCATCTTCAATCAGACGTGATGGGACTTGATCTACAACCATTATTCCCTGCCCGTATGCTCTAACCTCTGATAGGATACTGGCAAACATTTGGTTAGAACGATACTGAGGTAATTCGGGGCTATCACATTTTGTCATGACACGATGAGCCTCTTCAATCACGGCAAGATGTCGACATTCGTTATCGTTAAAGGAATAGCCGGTAGCCTCAGATTCAGCGATTCGGTATTCATAGAGGAACTGCATCAGCAGAGACATAATGAAAGCCTTGTCGGAATCGTCGCCTACATACGATAGATTGATGATGCATGGTTCTTCAAATATGTCGCTCCATGTCATACCCTGGATTTCCGGGTTGTTAAGCAATGTGTTTTTCCAACCCTGCTTCATGCTGTTGAAGCGCGTGCGAAGAGCAGCCGAAATATTCATCGTATTTTCCTCCGCATACCCCAATTGGTCCATCAATCCTTTTATAAACGGGAGGTTAATGGATTCCAGTGTAGGGAAAGGTCGTTTTTTAGTTGGTGTGTCTTCATCCAACCATCCTGTGTCGTTGTATAGCTTGTATAGTAGCCGTTCTATTACAGTGGGCAAAATGTCCTGCATCGGAAAAGCTCCTGCAAGAACAGACTTCAGCTTGTCGAGGTGTGATACTACACGGTAACCATTTAATTCATTTTTACTCTCAATAACCTCAAAAGGATTCAGGCGAAGAACGTCTTTTAGTTCTTCATTCCCCTTTGCATAATAATTGCAACCTGGGATGAATATTTTTATCCGTTTGCGTTTTTGATTTTCCGGTGCCGTTCTGTTGAATTCGTCAACCTGTCGGTTGTATTCGATCGCCCAGTCAACATATTCAGTTTTAGCCGGTTCGAATACAATTATCGGTCTATCGGCATTCAGAAACCCTTCAATAATACTTAACACCGTATTTGTCTTGCCACTTCCGTTGACGCCTGCCACCAATGCATGACGGCTTAAAGTGTCAAGGTTGAGACTGACGGAGATCGGAGACTCCTGTCTGTCGTGAATCAGTTTACCTAAGGGGATTGAGAAAGATGTCGGCTTCATATCTTGAGGAGTAAGGCTGAAATCCGGCCATATATCCACTACACTTATTCCCGGCACAGAACTCATCGGCAAATTTATCACGCATGAAAGTTCTCGGGTGGTTAGTATTGAGGTCAGCCGTGAAAAATCCTTACCGAAAGGATGTCTGAAAGGCTCGTCGACAAATTCATTCACAGGCTTATAATTGGCGTATATTTGCACGTCTTCCTTGAAGCCGTTAATACAACCCGAATTATCTGTAATTAAATCAGAAATATCATGGATTCGAATCGGTTCATATATGGATTCTTTGCCGCTTAATACGGCCTTCACCTGCGAGGCAAGAATAGCACCATCTTCGCTATCTGTAAAGACATAGCAACCGACTTCCCACATGCCAGTAGCTTTCCCGAGTTGGAACCTTTCAGCATGCTTTTTCAAATGTTCTACAGAGGCTTCAATATGAGCATTCGATATGGTCTGCGACACAGATTTGGAATAACTTTCGGAAAACCCGTGTGTGGTAGAGTCTGTCTCTGATTTTGCGGTCGATTTATCTGTTTTGGGCGTGGTCCGTCTTGGGATGAATCCCTTTGCAATTGCAAGAGATTGTGCTTGTCTTCCTATATTTAGAATATTGAGTGAAGACTGAAGCCTCGGAATAGACTTGATTTTCCCTGCGACAGCAGGAACCACTGATAATGCAGGTGGATACAGGATGGCAGTCGCAACTGCCAATCCAGTTACTGCAAGGATAACATTTCTTGTTGTATTACTCTTTCCTTCATTAATCTCTTTAGAAACAGTTTCAGTTACAGTCTCAGCAATTGTATGTGAGTCAGAGATACTGTCACTCTTCTGGAGGCTCTCTGATATTGAGAAACCTTTGAATGATTCTGCTTGACTTTGTAAGTCTCGACATTCACGCAATATGCCGTCGACTTTATCTTCTGAAATTGGGGTAGCAGTAATAAGATAGGCAATATTGTCAAGACTTTCTCCACCGCCGATGATTTGGTCAACACTCTTTGCATATTGATCTTGTGCATTAAGTGATGGGACACCGGTGAGGGCATAACACTTTGTATATTTATCAGAGTTAAAGAACGCTTTCAATTCATCATCGTTGTCAGCTCGTTTCGATGTTAGTCCTTTCCAATTGGATGCGGCAAAGTCTTTCAAGGCAGAAACTTTACTTCGAGCAGAACCGGATTTACTTTTACCATAATCACTAAGCCCAAGGAAAAGGCTGAACACGCCCATGTTACCCAATATCAAGAATGTCAGATTTGTATCCGGCATATCACAAGAATGAAGGATCGTTTGCATTGCATCAAAACAATTTTGCTTCGAGTTAGGCGCAAATCTTCCAACTTGCGTAATTTTCAGCCAACGGAAACCAATCATTTTATGATCAACATCACCAATAAGCCTAAGGGAGCATAACGATTCTTCGATGTCTGATTGGAGGAATTTCCTTTCCAAAGAATACGATAGAGTCTGCGCTATTGCATTGGCAGCCGCTATCTTACTAAGTCCTTCCAGTTGTTGTGGTTGAAAGGTACTCTCTGCTTTTATTACATCTGCATTATCCATAATCATATTTGACAAGTGATGTTTCTTATAGTAGATGCATAAAATTCACGTAATCTAACACGGCAATCAGACACTTCTTCACTAATCGCATCCTCAATATTATAACTATCAAACCAACGAGTCGTGTAATCTTTAATTCTTGTCGGCAATTCGTTTAATAGATCCTTGTCTTGCGCTCTATCCTTGTCTAAAGAATTCCTGTCATTCCACCTATGGAATGTTCCACGTCCATTGATATAGTCTTTCATCACATCTTTTATCCTCTTGACAAGTTCCTCGTTATCTTCTTGATTGATTGAGAAATTAAAGTCATAATTAATTTCAAATTTCCCAATAGGCGCGTCAAAACCAAAGTATAATCGAATGATGTCCTTAAGTACTTTATTGATACGTGATACGACAGTGGCCGATACTCGTTCATTGATTACCTTACTTACTTCGACTGACTGAGCTTCCCACATCTCGACCAACCTGTCAAGTCCTAATAAAAGTCCTTCAAGGGTTTTATGTCCGTCCTTCTCTTTCCACATATCAACCATTCGACATAATTTGTTGGTGTATGCCGACTTGTATTGCGACAATATTTCTGAGTTGATAATGTTGGGAAGGTCGTCGGATAGAGATTGCAAATCTTCAGGCAGTTTGGATTCAGGAGTGAACTTAGGGCATTTAGAATCCATATATCCTATCATTGCGATACCTTGAGAAATACTATATGATGGAGTGTCATCCACAACACATGCGTTTTCATCAAGCCCGTAGCAGTCAAGAACGATTGCCCGATAAAAGTCCATTTGTGACGCACCTCCTGTCAAAATCACTGCATCAGCTGACCCATACTTAGCTATGAAATCTGTTATGCTGTCTCTCAATTTTGACTCATAATCATCTTCTATAGGTGAATTATTGGAAAGGAATAGTTTTAGTAATTTTGAACCGGGCAATTTCAATTTAGAAATTTTAATCACTTCACCTTGCGACAAGTCTTCCCAGTCTATGCTACATGAAAATGTAACCTCTCGTTCAGGATACTTCTTCTGCTTATTAAAGTATTCTTCTTTAGCGTATCTTAAGAACAAAAGAACATCATCTTTTCCATTCGGATAATGAGATAAGTATGAATTGTATGAATCACGAAAATCGACATCATTTTCTATAAAGTAATTTAACAGTATATCTTCTATTTGACTTGCACCGATTTCATACCCAAAGGTATATGTCTTGTCTGAATGAAGAGTAATGTCAAGTGTACTGCTGCCTAAATCAAGGACTACCAATCGCTTTGCCTTTTCAGACAACCTCGGATTCCTATCATGAAGCTTCTTCCTTGCAGTCACATGGGCAGCCCTTGATTCTGCAATTACATCTACAATGGGCAAGCCGCATTCATTTTGGAGAAATTTCAAATATGCATCGCGCTGTTTATCATTCCAACCGGATGGACAAGCCGCATAGTATCGAACATTCCTGCCCACTATTCTAACATTCTTAGGATTGGATATAACCTTATTGAAAACAGTTACTATGAAATCTCTGAAGTGTGTCCTCTGGGAATCCGTAATGGCATTAAACTCCTCTGATGCTATTAAAGGCCCTTTAAAATATGCTTCGATATGAGAGAAACTTTTGAAGTCATATATGTCAATGTCCACATCTGTTCTATCATATGAATCATAACCTACTAAACTTGTTATTTTGGGTTCGTGGCTATGTTCGCAAATATATACGTCTTCGACAGGAACTGAACCATCCCTGATAGAAACTTTACTGGCATCGACCATGGCGACACTCGTTTCTCCATGACCGAAGTCAAATCCGATTATGAAGTCGAACTCTGGCATTATTTGTCATCTTTATGTTCTTTTGCATATTCCGTCTTGGCCTCTTTTGCTATATCTTTTTGCTTATCCTTGTTATCTTTTACGTAGCGTTTGAGGGTTTTGACAGGAATCGTATCCAAATCGACTTTACCATTCTGCTGTTTGGCTACAGTTGTAAGGACTTGAAGATATACCCAGGCCGAAGAATAACAGATAGCATAATTAGCAGCAGCGGCTATAACCAACGCAGGAATGTTAGCTCCGGGTACAGCCTTCAGAAGATTAGCAAGACCCGCTGCAAGAATATTCCCAGAGATATTAGCAATTGCAGCGGAGGCTATACTTTTCAAAGCATTTTCTTTAAAAGATATACCCAAAATGTCATTGATTTTGACATACATGTGCCAAACATTAATCGTTAATGCGGCCATATCTGCAAACGGCACTGGTATGAAGCCAAGTCCTGCTGCATTTAGAGAGTGATTGTTGATTGATTTGGCTAAATCTTCACGTTTCTTGTCATCCTGCTGGTTCATTGCCCTTAGCAGTTCGGCAGCGCTATTGCTTATGAGAGTACTCATGGTTTTATGATTGTTTGTTATTTTTCTTGATTTCAAAGCCCAGTTTAAGAATAAGCTTTATGGTTTCCTGACTCGTGGCACGGTCATATTCTTTCTCCGACTCTGAAAGACTTTCGTATGCCACAAGGCAAGGGTGTTTCTTTTCGGTATCGTCTCGCTTTGCTCCGTATGACCATCCATCGTTGATGCGATTCTGAGACCATACTTCATGTACATTCTTTGCGATTTCCTCTGCCAAGGCAGTAAGTTCTTCTGGAAACTCAATCTCCTTTGTGTCGATAGGGTTCGGTATATATTTCGTTTCCATACCTTTAGAGAGACAAATTTATTCTAAATCTATCATCAGATTGCTTTTCTTCATTTTTAAAACCAGTGAAGTTTCAACTACGAGATAGTCAAACAATCTAATAGCATTTGTATCACTAATATCATCAAGCTTGTCCCATGGCTTTAGACATGAATGAGTTTTATGTTTATAATCTTTTTTTTCGCCGTAGATGAAACCCAATATTTCATGTGATGCATTCCATCTCAAGTGTTCAGTGATTGCCAAATTTGTGAACAACTGGTTTAATGGCAGCTCACAATATGACAATTCTGCGTATTCTACATTTTTTGATTTCAATTTTCTTTTTGAATCAATATTCTCGTGAGAAACATTGAAAAGATTAAATAGCCATTCCCAAATATCTTTATTCTTATCTTCAATGTGATGTTGAAGGAATTTACCAACAATATATAATTTCGTTATTGCATGAATAGCATTTTCTCGATCTTGAAATAGTGCTATTTTCTTTTTATCGCGAGCTTCCTGTTTGGATAATGGCTTATCTTTATCCTTTATGCCAAGGTTCCGTTTGTTTTCTTTGATTCTATTATCCACAATCTCACAATATTTCCAATACGTATCACCGAATTCTTTGCCATCACGAGCAAATTCATCCTTTACTATAATATCATATTTATATATATCTATTTCACCTCCGAACAAAACTATGATATCCTTTATGCCGTATTCATCATCAATGATATCATTATAATGTTTTGCTATAGCTTGTAAATGAGAGAAAGAGGAATTGTTATAAACCCTAACGAATATCCTGAAATTGTTGAAATTATCACGGTATTGTCTAGCATATTTAAGTATCTCAGTAGCGACAGTAATGTTGATTTCATCATCCCCTAATGCAATAGCAACATAATTTAGCGAATCAATATTTCTCTGTAAAAATTCAAAATACTTGACATCGTCTACAGAATAATTCTGAAAATTAATATGAATATTAGAATGAGTGTTGGCTAAATTAAATGCACTATCTTTTAGGGCTGGAACCTTTGAAATGAAACTTCCTTTTAAATTATTAATATATTGATCTATAACTGTGCAGTTAAACGGACTCCGTTCTTTTGTATTTTCGTATGAGCTCAAAAATGAGCCAAATTCATATAGATATCTAAAAATATCTCTACCTGTCTCACCGAATCCTATTATCAGAGAATTAAAGGAACTCTTTATTGTACCGGGATTTTCATCTAGATCAATATCAACATATCTAATTGGATGACTAATTTGTTTTCTCTTTAAGACGTCTACAGAAAGTAGAGCATCATCAATTACACGAACTTCAAGTTTTACGTCATGATCGCTTCGAGTATCTTCGATTATACTTGTGACGGAACTTTTACGAGTCTGGCAGTATATCACCTTGGGAATTTCCTCTATCTCCTTGTCCTTTGAGAGGTATTCAGAAAGAATTCTTGAATCGTCTACGTTCTGATCTCTGTCGTCCGACAAAAAGAAGAAATGCAATTCCGGTTTTACTGAGTTGTTATTACGTGATATTTTTGCAAGTTTGTTTATTCTTTTTTGAATTTTAAACAGTCCCATGCTTCTCCAGAAATTATTTAGATCCGCTTTATCAAATCCTGCTTCACCAATAAGATACATGCAGTGCTTATCTTGATTTATCAACGGGACGATGGGATTGTTGACAGTGAGAAATGAAACGATACTCTCCCAGTTGTTGTGTTTTTCTTCGTCATCATTTCGGGTGTCGACATAAATAATCAAGTCGTTAGGGTCATCATTGTCCTGGTAAGCCTTTTTAATGCTTTTGGCTAAAGCTATTTCTTTCTCTCCGACTCCGAAGAATATAAACAGCTGATTATTCTTGCTGGACTCCACCTTTACAAAACAATTGTGAATCCAGGCCGACATTCTTGTAAGGAACAAATTTACCATCAACGAGAACATGCATATCGTGCTCAGTACGGAGACTATGATAATGCCTCCTTCTATGAGGTGCTGGCTATGTCCGGAGAATATTTTTGATTCTCTCATTTCCTGAAAAATATCCTCATTGATATCCAGAAAGAAAAGTTCGAATGCCGCAATGGCTCCATGCACCAGAACCTTTGCAATGTTCCCATTCTCTCCTTGCCAAAGTGCCAGTATGTTCAGGGCCCAGCCTGCTGAGAAACTGATACCCATTACCGCACCCATAAATTTCAGATACTGGCTTTTGGGGATGTTTAAGATTGAACCGAGTCCCCATTTACCGGTCTGATATCTGTTTATTCTTTTGAACTCCCTGATAAGGTAACATACAGAAACTACTAATAATAGTAATGGGAAACAAAGGCAAACGAACAGGGATAATTCCAATCCCAAGATTATTGTTTCACATTTGCCAAGTATGCCGGGATATACGAAAATAACAGATAGCCCTATTGTAATGGCAATTATTACCAGAAGTGATATCCAGGGTTTAGTCTTATCTATGTAAGTTGAAGAGTTTTTTCTCATAATGAACGCTCTGATTATTTATTTATTTGTCAGATTCAATTCGATATCCCAGCTTTTTTAGAAGCTTTATTGTATTAATAGCCATCTCTCGGTCAAAGAATTTCTCTTCGTCGGTCAGGTCGCTGTAAGGCACCATGTCCGGTGTTTGTTTTAGCTCATCATTCCGTTCCGGTCCGTATGACCATCCTTGTGACTTTCGTCCCAACGCCCATACTTCATGGGCATTCTCGGCTATTGCCTCCCGAAGTTCTATCAGCTCGTTCGGCAGCGATACATCGCTCAGATCTATTGGATGGGGTTCATACTTGGTGAAATCTCTTGGCGAAACTTTAACCATATAACGCGATGAGTCTTCCCATGCATCTTCAAATAACCCTAATGAAATCTGATTGATTTCATCACATTCCGGATCATAATACTTTACAGTCTCGTTATCTGCGGAAATAACAACCACTGCATGATTAGGGTTAGCTCCTATGAACTCGTCTTCAAGTTTCTCGCGATTCAGCCTATTGACATTAGTTGTTAGCTCTTTTCCATCCACTACAACTATTACATTATAGTCCCTTACTGCTTTCTGCAAATCTTGAATCGAATTGTGATATGTCCGGGAAGTCGAAAAGCACTCTTGCTCCAATAGTCGTCCTATATTGTGAATAGGAGTTCCTCCGTCCTTTAACCATCCTTGCTGTTTAGCTTGTTTTTCCCAATCTGTGATTGACCTCTCTACACCATGTTGGTTCAATATATACAATTCACATTTGATGGCGCACCTATTAGCAACATCTTTAGCGGCTAAAGATTGCATGGGCAGAATCTCTCCACATGCAGTTTCTTCTTCGTTCTCCAGCTCTATGCATATTTCTATAGCTTTACGAAGTTCGGGGTCTTGTCTTGCCGCTTCCAACACACGCAACGTATCTTCAGCGGATGCATTACCTTCAAGAAAAGCAGAGAATAGGTTGTCAGATATTTCGTTCATTTCTTATTCCTTTTAATGCCTAATGCAATTACAGTTAAATCCTCAATTGCTCGTTTCTTAATATTATATAGATTTGACACTTGTACATTAATTTCTGATGCAACATTTTTGAACTCTGCATCATCCAAAAGGATTCTCTTAATGACATATGAATGTCGGGGATTATCCTTTGCCAGAATTTTCAGAAGAATCTCCAAGTCGAGTTTAGCATTTATCTGGCTTATGAAATCAATTTCATCGCCTTCTATGGGGTAGGGAGGCTCTTTGCTTGTGTCATCTATCATTACTTGACCATTTCTTATGAAATGACGAACTAAACATCTTTGCAGCCAGTACATAAACGTACTTTGGAAATCAAAAGATTTCAGTCTATGATCATCATTCTCCATTAAGAATACGACGACCTCATCAACAAATTCATCATATTCTATTGGATGATTGAAAAGTTTTTTCATCAGTGATAGAAACAATGGCCTACATTTCACGTAGTAGAACCATCGTGTTACTATTGGGTCACGTTCAAGTAACTTCTCGACTATTTCTTTATCAGTTAGTTGCTTCATTTATATATGAAATCATAATTGTTCGCTTATTCTATCATTCCGTGGAATTTAACGCATATAGTTGCAGCTCTAAATGATTCATAGTTTGTGCATGATGATTTTAATATCAGATGAGTTAATTTTGACCCCTGCATATCCCAAAGCATCAATTCTAATGAGAATGCGTGTCTCATTGTTTATCTCTTCAACATTTCCAACAAGACCTTTCAAGCCTCCTCTAATCACTTCGACTTCATCTCCAAGACGAATTGAAAGGGATTCAATGACAATATCTTCATCACTATTTCCTGCCATAAATTTGAGTTTCTCAATTTGTGCTGTAGGAATCTTGGCGATGAGAGAACGATTGAATGCATCTTTCGATCCTGTTCTATCGACCATGAACCTATTAATAAATGGATATTGTACGATATCCATTCTATGTTGTTCTGTACATCGAATAAATACAATAGTCGGAATAATCGGAGCCTTCTTAACACGCTTACGTCCTGACGGCGTTATAACCATCTTGTTTTGATAAGGAACATAAACCTCGTAACCTTTTTCTTCCAGTTTCGTTTGAACCGAAAATTCTGTATTGTTCTTTACAACTGCAATAAACCAGTATGTTTCAGACACGCCTACGGCGCTGCACCTGTCAATCGCAGATGCACCACTCGTTTCTATGACAAGCTTCACGTTCATGATCAGTTGTCAAGCATATATACTCAAATGCCGAACGATGCTCTTACAGCAACCCCGTCCAACACTGGGTAATAATAGCACAACAATGCGCCAATATGCAAAGTTACTAAAAATATTTGACATAGAAGACATTCTAATGAAAATTCCAGGGCTGGCGCATGAGATTTAGTCAAAATTAAGTGAATAAACCGCATGATTTTGTGAAATAAGTTGAATTCTGTTGCGAATATGGCTGAAAAATTCATAACTTAGAGTTATGAATATCGAAATTTTCAGCAAGGTAAAAGACCCGCGGGATTTGGGCAAGGTAAAACATGAACTTGAAGATGTGCTGCGAATGGCGCTCATCGGCGTATTGTGTGACTGTGAGGACTGTGACGACATATCGGATATGGTGACTGACCGGGAGGAGGAATTCAAAGTTCAGGATTGCTGAAGCTTACCAACGGCGTACCGTGCGGCGACACGATACTGCGCGTTGTCGAGGCGGTCAATCCGGCCCAGCTCCGGGCAAGTCTCGACCGCTGCCGCGGCCACATCATGGAATCCCTGTGTGGCCATCAGGTTGTCATCGACGGGAAGAAACTGCGTGGTGAAAATCCGAAGAGTCTTGGATGCCATGGGTTGTATATCCTCAACGCATGGGTATCCGAGACGGAAATCTGCGTTGCCGAAAAGCCGGTTGATGACAAGGCCAACGAGCTTACGGTTCTCCCAACCGTATTGTCCTCCTTATGGCTTACCGGCTCTCTGGTTTCAATCGATGCCATGGGGACACACCGCAATATCGCGGAACAGATTATACTGCAGGGCGGTGATTACCTGATGGCTCTTAAAGACAACCAGCCTATACTCAAGGACTTGACGGAAAATATTTTTAGGAATGCCACCCCAATGTCGGTATACACAACCGAGGAAAAGGGGCACGGAAGACTGGAAAAGAGGACTTGTTCCATTATGGATACGACACTGCTGGAGCAAGAGGGGATGTACGAGAGGTGGCCTGGTCTGAAACGCATCATAAGAATGGAGCGTGAGCGAACGGAGAACGGTTCCCACTCGCGCGAAACCATCTACTATCTGAGCAGCGTGGAAAAAGACGGGGCGTCTTATTATGCAAGCCGTATTCGTGCGCATTGGGGAATCGAGAACAAACTGCACTGGCATCTCGACGTGACTTTCCGGGAGGACATGTGTCGTGTTCGTGCCAAAAATGGAGCCGTCAATTTCTCCGCCATGCGAAAGTATGCGTTGGAAATGCTTAAAAAACAGAATGACAAACTAAGCCTTAAACGCAGGCGCAAGAAGTGTGGCCGTAATATTGACTATCCCCGTAACTATTCAGCGAATAGGCAATGGGGGGGTAATACTGGATGATAATACAATTTAATCAGCTGAATATCATAAAATTAATAGCGGTTATATTTGCGTATGTCAAATAAAATCGCTATCTTTGTATCTGTGAAACAGCAGGTTGACGACATAAATTCGACTTTGACCGGATTATTATCCGAACTTCAATCGTTGCGGAAAACGGTTGATTCGCGGCATGCCGAGATATGCTCGCTCAATCGCAATGTCGACAAACTGCTGAAAGAGAACCGGGAGTTGCGCAAGCGGTTGGAGAAATATGAGAAGCCCCCGAAAGACTCCGGGAACAGCAGCACGCCGCCATCGAAAGAGCCGATGAAATCAGAGATTGAACGGCGTACCAAGTCGCTGAGGAAAAAGTCGGACAAGGCAGTCGGCGGTCAGCCGGGCCATGAGGGAACAACCCGTAAAATGGTGGAGACTCCCGATGAGATAGAAAACATAGCATCGCAGTTCTGTACCGAATGTGGCAGAGACCTGTCGGATGTCGAAGGCGAACTTGATTATGTCATGCAGGAGATTGACCTGCCGCTGATAACACCGATGTATCGTGAACGCAGATTTTATAAAAAGGCCTGTGCCTGCGGTTGTTGCAACCGTGATTATGCTCCGCGCAAGAGAGGCGGCAACGCCATAACCTTCGGCAGGAACATCCGTGCGGTTGCAACATATCTGAGCGTAGTACAGTGTATGCCTTATGAGCGGTTGCAGTCGTTGTTTGAAACAATGTTCAATGTCAGAATCAGTCAGGGAACGCTTGCCAATATCATCCGTGAGATGCTTGATAAGTCCCGTCCGGCGATAGACCTTATAGAGCGGCTGATAAAGGAATCCGCCGTCGTCGGTTTTGATGAGTCGGGTTGCTATGTCAACGGCAGACTCAACTGGTCGTGGATAGCGCAGACCACATATCTGACGCTTGTGTTCCGTGGCGCGGGACGTGGGGCGAAAGTGCTTGAAGAACGCTTCGGCGACTCTCTGAAAAACATGATTGCAGTCACCGACCGACACAGCGCCTACTTCGCCATAGACTTCCTCGACAACCAGATATGTCTGGCACATCTTTTACGGAATATGGAATACCTCAACGACATAGACAGGGAGCAGACATGGGCAAAGGATGTGCAGGAACTTCTGCGTGAGGCAATCCATTTGAGAAACGAAAGACCAACGGAGATAATTCCCAAAGAGAACTGGCTCACCCGGCTTGATGACCTGCTCAAAAAGAATCTCGATAATCTGCGAAAAGAGTTCAATGAGCTGAAACGGGGAATAATAAAATGCCGGGACTACATCTTCAACTTCCTTGAGAACCCGGACATACCCTCGGACAACAACGCTTCGGAGCGGGGAATCCGTAAACTGAAGGTCAAACAGAAAATATCAGGTTGCTTCCGTTCGGACACCGACGCCGATGCCTTCCACGCTCTTCACTCCATCGCAGACACAGCCTGGAAAAACGGTCAATCTCCTCTTGATGCTATCCTGGCACTCGTTTAATTAGACGAGGCGAATTTTTATAGCTTTTCCTTTCGCTGAATAGTTACCTATCTCCTCAAGGTTTTTAAGGAAAGTTAAATCTCATGCGCCAGCCCTGGAAAATTCACTCCGATGTTGCAGGTTTGTAATAGTCGATTTTGTGATTGTTTAGAATGTCTAATAACAGTGAGATATATAGTCAAAGTCTTCTTCAAAGATCTTGATTATGTAATTTGTGCTACTTTACTCTCAAATAATTCCAGACTTCATGATATTTTGGAAACTGATATTGCTCTGTATTAAGAGGTTGTTTAAAAACGATTGTTAACGGAAGTGAGTTTGCGTAGGGTAATCGCAACCGCTGCGACCATGAGCA
>ERZ808054.187-NODE-187-length-80850-cov-11.347604_pt1 | contig 80850 bp, 63 predicted proteins | sample MGYA00380201_ERZ808054 | MGnify/ENA primary metagenome ERZ808054 (study PRJEB31490, sample SAMN06133419) | mouse gut metagenome | isolation source: Z5_2 | host: mice | place: China: Chengdu | collected 2015-05 ... | reverse complement strand
CAGCGGGGCTTAGGGGAGGGCATAGGGTATCGTTTCCAGTCTCTTCTCAAAATCAGATTTCACTAGCAGAATTGAATATAGGTGTTTCAAGGCTGACGGGTCGGAGCTAGGGCGGCATCCGTGCCGCTTAGCTCCTAATCCGGCATCCATGCCGGATTCCCCTGGTATCGATCAATTCTGTAAGTGAAATTGCTGATTTTTCGCAAAGACTGGAAACGATACCCTATGCCCTCCCCTAAGCCCCGCTGCTGCCGCCCTCCCTCCTCCCCCTTCCTTACCTCCTTCATTCCGCATAAATATTTTAATTCGCCATGGGCGAAATGAAGATTTCCTCCATAATACTTTCTTTATCACTTCACTTCCAGCGCATAATGTTGGCAACGTTCTATAATGTTGCTATAATATCATTGTTCATGGGGAACCGTAGTGTTCCTGGACAAGGAGTTGTCTGTGGGTCGGCGGTCGGCTTTCGGTTCCGGTGGTGCTGTGGATGGTCCGCTTAAGGGCGCGGCATAGCGCTGGCGAAAGGGCAGGCTTGACCTAAGGGACGGCACATCCTATCGTTTCAAGTCTTTGCGAAAAATCGGCAATTTCACTTACAGAATGTTGAGACACTTAGGGCAAAATCGCCATGGATGGCGATTTTAGGAGCCAAACGGCATGGATGCCGTCTTGGCTCCGACCCGACCGCATTGAAACACCTAAATACATTCTGTTAGTGAAATCCGATTTTGAGAGGAGACTTGAAACGATAGGACGTGCCGTCCCTTAGGTCAAGCCTGCCCTTTCGCCTGCGCTATGCCGCGCCCCTAAGCGGACCATCCACAGCACCCACCGGAACCGAAAGCCGACCGCCGACCCACAGACAACTCCTTGTCTTCACCACTACAGTCCCCTCCTAACTATATTCCCCCACAACTGTCCCTGTATCCAGAAATAATTCGGTAAATTGCGCCATGCAAACCTCACCTTATTCTTTCTGCCTTGTTTTGAAAACGCCATCCTAAATCCCTGCAAAATTCCTACAAGGTAAGCCCTTCCCAATCCTTTGTGAAGAAAAAAAGCAAATTTGATCAAATGTCCTGCCGCCAGAAGAGGCAGATTGATCACAAACTGCAAAAGAGGCATGTTTTTATAAATCAAATATATATTGTTCCGCGCAGAGAGCGTCACTTTAAACGCATTGTGCCTAGAACCCGTGGCAGCGCTGCCGGCATGGTAGACCTTTGCCTCCGGAACATATTTATTATGGTATCCATAAATGTCCGCGCGATACCCGATATCCAGATCTTCCAGATATGCAAAATGGTTTTCATCAAAATAACCTATGTTATCAAAAATTCCCCGCCTGTAGATGGCAGCGCCGGCGCAGGCAGAAAAAATACGGCAGGGCTTATCATAGCCTTCTGCCGGCTTATCTTTCCCTCTGGCAAACGCCCAGCCAAAGGCACAATAGAAATCCCCTGCGCCGTCCAGCCGTTCAGGCGCATGGAGATTTATCATCTTTGCCGCTGCTGAAAATACCTTCCGGTCATTTTCAAGCGCCTGTTCTAAGCAGGACACCATGTGATTATCCACTTCCGTGTCATTGTTGAGCAGGAGGACATAGGGCGTGTCTGCCGCCTTGATTCCTGCATTTACTGCCTTGCAAAATCCCATATTGTCTGTAAACTCTATGATCTTCACTTGGCAATACTTTTCTTTTACTAACGCCAGACTGCCGTCCTTGGAATTATTATCCACCATAATGACGTTCGGAATGACAGTTCCTTTATATATGGAAGAAAGACAGTTGTCTATATAGTCTATTCCCTTGTAATTTGGTATTACTATCGTCGTTTTTGCCACGAACTAAATCCTCATTTAATATTTTAATCAATTTTTTCTGACATCGCAGGATCCCATACGATCCGATAGCCTTGTTCTCTTACCTTGGCACAAAACCGGCGGCTCAAATCCAGGAAATCCACATCCTCCTTGAGGCAATCCCGCCAGTCAAATCTTCCTGTTCCAGGATGCTGTAAATAGGGAAGCCCGATCATTTCTTCCAGAATCCCTTCCGCCGCCAGAGAAACCTTCATACAGCGCAAATCCACCATTTCCGCTTCCTGCTGCAGCACTGCCCTGTGCATATAACCGCTGTACTCCTTATGAAGCCCTGCGTAGAAAGGCTGTCCATCGGCAGTATATATTCCACCCGTTATTTTATTTTTCTTATCAAGCAGCCTTCCTCCCACCACTGCCACGTCGGGCCGGTTTGCGATCAAATCCGGCTGATAATCCACCCTGTAAAAACCAAGATGAGGCAGATGGGAGACCATGCCCTTAAATCCCCTTGCCCTTAGAAAATCCTCCAAGGCTCTTTTCCCAGCATCATAGGCATACTGCTTACTTGCCGGATTTTCAGACGTAGACTGCTCATGGCACCTCCAATGATATAACACCTTCTGAATATGCGCTACCGGCACGTCTTTCTTTTTCGTCCGCTTTTTATCTTTACCCAGCATCACACTCAATGCCCGGAGCACCAGATCATAGTCCTGGGCGCCGTCGCACACACTGCGGAAACCAAGTTCCTGCATCAACTGGCGTTTCATCACCATAAAATGGCATACATAATTATTGGTCAAAAGTAAGTCTATATTAAATTCCGGTTTTCGATTGACTTCAAAATAGCTGGTCTGATTTTCATCGCATTTATCTTCATCTGAATACAAAAGCTGCAGCTGAAGATCTTCCTCTTCATACCTTGCAATACATGCTGCCATTTCATAAAGCGCATCGGGCGTGAGCACGTCGTCATGGTCAAGGAGTCCTGCATAATCCCCCGTTGCATACATGAGTGCCTGATTGGTGTTTGCAGAGATTCCTGCATTTTGTTTTAGCCGCCTATACATAATCCGTTTGTCCGTATAAGTGCGGATCACCTCTTCTACCCGCCCGCTCTCGCTGGCATCCGCTATAATCAGTTCAAAATGTCCATAGGTCTGCAACATAACAGAATCCAGCATCGCCCTTAAGTGTTCTTCCTTTGTCTCAAAAGCAGGTACCAGAATGCTGAACTTCGTTGAAAATCGTTTTCCGTCCTGCACCTGCCATTTTCTTTGTTCGTCACTTAAAGGTTCGTAAACATAATCATCTTTTGTCTCCGTCTCAATCCGCTCCTTCATGGCATAGTATGCCCGGCGGATTCCGTTTTTCTTTAGATAACGCAATGTTTTTTTCAAATTGCTGATTTTGGCTATTTTCCCCAATTTGTCACCTACCGTTCACCCATAAGCTTTTTTGTTACAAAATCCGCCCCATTCAACGTTTACTTACGGCAACGGGGCGGATTCCTATTCATTGTTACAGTTTGGTCTTCCTCCTTACACGAATTGCCTTACCGGCTTTTCATACATTCTTCCACTGCTTACAGATATGCCTTCAGATCTTCCGTAAGCTTCTGCACCTTATCTTCTGCGTCGGCAAGGCTGGTTCCCTTGACGCCCATATAGAATTTGATTTTCGGTTCTGTGCCGGAGGGACGCGCGCAGCACCAGGAATCATTGGTAAGGTCAAAGTATAATACATTGGATTTTGGCAGCCCTGTAGGTCTTTCTTCACCTGTTGCAATATCTTTGGTAATGCCGCTGCCGTAATCTCTGAATTCCTTTACCGTAAGCTCCCCGAAATTCTTAGGCGGGTTGCTTCTTAATTTGTCCATCATTTCTGCAATCTGCTTGGATCCGTCGATTCCCTTTAAGGTGATAGCGTACTGTGTTTCCTTAAAATAGCCATACTTCTCATAGAGTTTCAACATTTGATCCCATACGGTAATGCCGTTCTTTTTACACCATGCCGCCATCTCGCACAGGCACATAACAGCCACAACCGCATCCTTATCCCTTGCATGGGTGCCTGCCAGACATCCGTAACTTTCTTCCAGACCAAATACATAATTGTTGGATCCGCTCTGCTCAAATAACTTGATCTGTTCGCCGATATATTTAAATCCGGTCAAGACCTCGATAAATTTTACATTGTAATCCTTGGCGATAGCTGCAGCCATATTGGTAGTAACAATCGTCGTAACCAACGCAGGATTTTCCGGCATCGTGCCTGTCGCCGTTCTTTCTCTTAAAATGTATTCCGCTATCAGCATGCCCGACATATTGCCTGTAAAGGGGATGTACTCACCGGATTTGGCGTCAAGCGCATATATGCCAAGTCTGTCTGCATCCGGATCGGTTGCTAGTACGATATCCGCATTTTTCTCCTTTGCCAGCTTAAGCGCAAGAGTGAATGCCTTGGGATCTTCCGGGTTGGGATATTCCAGCGTGGTAAAATCGGGATCCGGCAGTTCCTGCTCCGGCACCACATAAACATGCTTAAAGCCGAGCTCAGACAGGATTCTTCTCACGGGCACATTTCCGGTTCCGTGGAAGGGTGAATAAACAATCTTGATATCATCCGCCACTTCCTTGATGATTTCAGGATGGATAATCTGCTTTTTCAACTCTTCCATATAGGCATCGTCTATTTCCTTGCCGATTACCTGATAAAGACCTGCCGCAAGAGCCTCTTCCTTATCCATCGTCTTTACCTGATGATAGTCTGTCACATTTTTGACTTCGGTAATGATTTCCACATCCTTGGGTGCCGTAACCTGCGCGCCGTCTTCCCAATATGCCTTATATCCATTATACTCCGGCGGATTGTGACTTGCTGTGATAACAATACCAGAGATACAGTGAAGGCTACGAAGGGCAAAGGAAAGCTCCGGTGTGGGGCGAAGGGCGTCGAACACATAGGCCTTGATGCCGTTAGCTGCAAGACATAGCGCTGCTTCGTCCGCAAATTCAGGGGACATTCTTCTTGAGTCGTAAGCGATTGCCACGCCCCGCTCTTTTCCTCCCTGTTTGATAATGTAATTGGCAAGACCCTGGGTCGCCTTTCTTACGGTATAAATATTCATACGATTGGTACCTGCGCCTATGACACCACGCAGTCCCCCTGTTCCAAACTCCAGTTCCTTGTAGAAACGGTCTTCTATTTCCTTTTCATCTCCTGCAATGCCGCGCAGTTCTTCTTTGGTCTTGTCGTCGAAATAGGCATCCTCCAGCCAGAAATCATATTGTTCTTTATAGCTCATCTTAATTCCTCCTCGTATCATCTTCATTGATAGGCATGAAATGCGCCTTACACTTGTATTATTTTACCATAATCCTTCTATATTTTCAAAGCAAAGTCGCTTCGATCCAGAGAAAAATTGGGATTATAATAAGGATCGCCGGCGCGGAGCACCTCCTTCCACTTTTCACGGAAGCGCTCTGATTCCTGATTATACCGCTCCGCCTTCTCACCGCCGTCGTCCAATCCCCTCGATACCGACTCTAAATGATATAATTCTGCAAAAGGCGTAAATACGTTTAAATATCCTTTTTCCCTAAGTTTCAAACAAAAGTCCACATCATTCAAGGAAATAGCAAACCCTTCATCCAGTCCTCCCACTTCCTCAAAAAGGGATTTCTTCACCATAAGACAGGCGCCGGTGACTGCGGAGACATCCTGCGCATAGCAGAGCCTTCCCATATACCCCAGATTGTCCCTGTGCTGCCCGTAATGGCTGTGCCCCGCCGTCCGGTGAGCGCCAAGTCCCAGCACCACGCCGGCATGCTGGATCGTCTTATTGGCGTAGTACAATTTTCCGCCTGCCGCCCCAACATCAGAGCGCTGGGCATACATCAAAAGCTCCTCCATCCAGTTGACAGTGATCACCTGGGTATCATTATTCAGCAGTAAAAGGTACTCTCCGCGGGCATGCCGTGCCCCTAAATTGTTTACCGCTGAATAATTAAATTCTCCTTCAAAGGTAATCACCCGAATCTTCTCATTTTCTTTTAGTTCTTCGTAATAATCAAAAATGGCTCTTTCCGTGCTGTTATTTTCCACCACAATAATCTCGAAATTCTCATAAGTAGACTTTTCTAATATAGAAGTAATACATCTCTTCAAATCTTCTGTGTGATCTTTATTGGCAATAATAATGGAAATCAAAGGACTTCCTATAATTTGATAGCGGATTTTAAAAATAGTCTCAAACGCTCTGGTGGATGTAATCTGGAAATGCTCAAAGCCATGCCTTCTCAAATGGTCCGCCACGGCTCCCTTTGCCGCTTCAATGGCATAGGGCTTTGCGCCGATATCAGAAGCCACGCTGTCCGGATGGCTTCTCCAATAATAGAGAAGTTTGGGCACGTGCACCACATTTTTTGCCCGGTCCGTGAGGCGCAGAATCATGTCGTGGTCCTGGCTTCCATCGAATCTGGAGCGGAACAACTCGGTTCCGTCCAAAAGTTCTCTTGCAAAAACACTGAAATGGCAGATATAATTGTTCGCCCGCAGATTGTCAATGGCATAATCCGGCTTGAAATGCAGCGTCAGCATCTTGTTGATGTCCCCACTCTTAAAGGTGGTCTCGTCGCAGTATATGTAGTCTGCCTTTTTTTCATTGATGACTTTCACATACTCATACAGTACACTGGGATGAAGAATGTCATCATGGTCGAACAATCCAATAAATTCTCCTGTTGCCATCTTAAGACACTGATTGGTATTGCCTGAGATTCCCTCATTCTTTTCCAGCTTTCGGTAAAGAATTTTGTCCTTACCGGTTCTTTTCCTGTATTCCTCCACCATTCCTTCTATATAAGAGTGGTTTTCATCAGAACCGTCTGCCAGACACAACTCCCAATTTTCATACGTCTGGTTCACTACAGACTCAATCATTTCCTTCAAGAACATTTCCGGTGTATTATATAAGGGCACTAAGATGCTGAACTTGACCATGCGGGGAAACTGTTCCTGCCTCTGCCTCTTTGCCTCTTCCTCAGAGGGAAAACTTTTTGTGCCGTAATTCCCCCTTGCCTGCCTTTCTATCTTCTTATAATTCAATTTTGCCCAGATTCCACGAAGGCTGCCGCAGTTTTTCAGCCGGTTCCTCTGCCGGATTGCAAAGTGCATACATCTGCGCAGGGGAGCTGACATTTTCCACAGAGGGTTCTCCTTGATTCTGTTAAGCTTAAAGGCAAGGTCATCACATTTTGCCTCCAGATCCGCCACCCGGCCCGCAAGATCTGCATTACGAAGATGCTCTCTCTCGTATTCTTCCTTATAATCAACCTCTTCAAAATTCTGTTTATTCTCATTTTGGTCCATTCAGTGTCACCTCCAGCACCCAGTTGCTCCAGTTTACCAATTTCTGTCTGGAACATCGATCCTCCGCCAGCATGCCGAACTGGTATATGCCTGCCGGAATTTCCTCCATATGCATTTTAGCCGCAAATCCAGTTAAATCTACATTTAATTGGTCTTTCAAATTATCTTTGATATCCTTACGGTATCTGTCATCCACATCCATCATCCAAATATGATGATCTGCTTGATTTTTTAGGAGCAATTTCTTTTTATAACAAGCATTATCTGCTCCTATGACAAAGGAATAGCCCTGAAAATAATATCCCATATCTTCTGGCTTTACCTTAATTCTCCCTTTTTCTAAAGCCACTCCATACTGCCACTTATAGATATCCATGGCGCATTCCATCCCCACTACAAGGCATTTGTCTTCCCTTGCGTTTTGAATCAGCCGGTCACCGGAAAACGCCTTTGACCATGGCATATCAAGCGTCACCTGATACCTGTAAGCCGGTGAATATTCCGATTCCAGCATATCCGTGGTAAGATAGGGGTGATAATAAGGATCCTTTCCGTATAATGCTTGATGCCTCTCGTAAAGAAGATCCTTTTCCTTTGACAGACGGAGTTGTTTCTCCGAAGACTCCCCATCCTTTCCCCTGCTTAAAGATTCATGGTGATAGAGTGCCACATCATTTCTTACTATATTATAATAGCCTTTCTCATAAATCGTATAACATAAGTCAACGTCATTAAAGGCGACCGCAAGTTCCTCGCAAAATCCCTCTGCCTCTTCAAAAACCTCCCTTGACATCATAAGGCATGCCCCTGTAGCTGCCATCATATTGTGGACGCCTCTGTTCATGCCGAAATAGTGTGTGGTTCCATCTTTTAGAAACTGCAGTTTATGGGCTGGTCCCACCCGCAAATTGGTGATTCCTGCATGCTGGATGGTATCCGATCCGGGGTATAAGAGTTTCACCCCCACAGCTCCCGCCCGGGGGAGCCTTGCTTTTTCCAGCATTTTATCCAGCCAGTCCGGTTGAAGAATTTCCATATCGTCATTTAAAAAGAGGAAAAACGTCCCTTTTGCCTTTCCCGCTCCCAGATTGCACATATGTGAAAAATTAAAGGTCATGGGCTGATACAGGTAACGACAGCCTGCAAGTCGAAATTGTTTTTCACCTGTTGTCAAATCACGATTTATCCTTGACACCTTTTCTGAAATAGCAGCCTTATTTTCTTCGCTGCTTCCATTGTCCACCAAAATAAGTTCACACAAATAAGCGCAGCAAGTTCTTTCCATCAGCGAATCCAGACATTGAAACAGTACTGCAACATTATCTTTGGAGGGAATGATAATGGATAAGATGATTTCATCTCTGTCCTCCCTCTTCTGTTCACCAGAGAAAAACGTCTCTTCCTTTTCTGCAAAAGCCGGAAGCTTTAAATCTTTCACCTGCCCGTAGCCGTTTTCCGTACTGTGAAAGAGTACTTCTCTGATATGAAACACGACCGGATTAGTCCTGTCCTCCCTTTTATCAAACCCTCCGCGTGTTTTCAACAGCTGATACAATAATAAATACACCAGTTCTCCCGTCTGTTTCCAGGCGCCTTCAAGCATTCCGCTTTCCTTGCATGCTTTATATGCATCCCACAGTGCTTCCGCCCTGACTGCCACAAGCCCGCCAAGATAAAAGCAGGACAAGAAACGGTCCGGAGACCAATCCGGCTTAAACCATGGCTCCTCCCTAAAATCGTCCTTCTTTATGTCCTCATCCCCATAAATCAAGGCAACATCCCGATCCTTTGCAAAACGCTGCACAATCAGCCTGTATGCCCTATCGCTGATCTCTCCCTCATACATGCTGATCAAAATAGCATCAAAAGCGGCTTGCTGCGACAAAACGTCTGCATTTTTCTCAAATGCATCCGCCGTCACGGATAAATAAGTCTTCTTTTCCCTAATCTGACCAGATTTACCAATTACTTCCAGTACATGACAGCTCTCGTCATATTTTGAATGATTTCCATCATTTTCATCATTTTTTCTCCCAAATCCGCATAATGCAAAATCATTTGTCAGACTTTTCTTTTTCTCAACTTCAATCGCATCGCCAATTGAGGATTTCTCTTCTTGTTCTCTGATCCAGTCGTTATATGTCAGATTTTTTGACATTACTTCTTTTGCATAACGTTTATGCTGTCTACTTACCAATATCTGTTTTATATTCTGTTTCATAGAATTCACTTGCATTTCCTCGCTTTAAATATAGTTGAATATAACGTGTGATATTTATACTTAGAACAACCTCTTGACTGCCCCCGTCATATCATTTGCCATATCCTCCGGCACAGGCGCCAATTCCATTTTAACCAAAAGCAGATTCTCACCATTTCTGGGAAGCTCTGAAACTGCAATACACACATTTGGATCCTGGCTCTCAAATACATAGCACCCTGGCTTTACCGTTTTTCCGTTGGTCTGAATATATTTCTTTTGCAGCGGCACATCCGTTTCATTCAGCCGCAGTTCCTTTATTTTGACCATGCAGGAACGATCTGCCGGGTCGATCCTAAGCCCTTTTACATTTCCATCAAAAGGAATATTGGCTTCTATTTCATATTCGCCAACATAAATATCCGGCATATAACAGGAATCTCCCTCCCTGAATCCGCTTCCTCTGTCATAGTAGACCTGAATCCTCTGATTCAGGATTTTTTGAAGATGACGCTCCATCAGCTTTTTGGGATCCACACTGTAAGTGCCAATGGATGCCCTGATTTCTCCCATAGAACTGCGCTTGCCGGTTACCTGCTTTTGAAATTTCCCTTCTTTTTCACGGTAATCTTCCGCTTTCTGCTGGCTGATTCCCAGCTTATCCATAATCAAATCCAGATTTAGCTTGTTTCGTTTTTCTTCCTCCAGCACATAACAATAAATTGCCCTGAATGCCACTTCAGAGGAGGGAATTTTCTTTTCCACCGTCCATTCATAATCAATCACGGTAAACTGATCCCCATCTACAAGGATATTGGCAAAAATCAAATCATAATCTGTAACCTCTTGCTCCTCCCCATACGAAATCAATTCATAATATCGGTCGAACAAGCGATAAAACTCGTCCATATCTTCCCGCTCAAGGCACCTGTCTAAGAGTTCCTCCAATGTAATGCCTTTTTCATAGGGAAATTCTGCATAACTTCCATCCTCTGCGAGAAAACATTGGTTAATTGCAAGCCCGCTTCCCTCATATCTTTTCTTTAATAGCTCACAAGAGCGCTTCATTCCCATTACATGTTCCCTCGCAGGCGCATTTAAGGGGATTTTCCGTACCACTCTTCCCTCCGGCGTATCTGCGATTTCCGTCCGGAGTGCATACTTTTCCGCCCTGTCATTTGAATATTTGACATAGCAAGTATCTGCGCCTTTTCCTATAAGTACCAGATAAGAATTGGAAAAAACGGGAAACAGACCGTCTTCTATGATTCCGTCAAACACATATTTCTCATTGAACATCACCATCCTGTCACGGTCAAAATTCCGCATATTGTCCGTCAGCTCACCTGACCCGGGCAGCCTTTTATCTGAATACAGAGTCGTAGGAAATTTGTAGTCCGGATAGGGATAATAAAAAGAATAGTTTTCCACGCCGCAGTTTTTAAAGATTTTTTCAAGACCCGTTCTGGTAAAGGTTCGGGCACTCCCTCCTTCCGGATACCCCTCTAGACCGCTGAAGTAAGTCCCAAGGTGATCTTCCTTACATCCCGCCCAGTATTTGAGACCAAATTTGTTTTCAATGGCGATTACGATGCATCCATCCTTTTTTACATGCTTCATCATGATTTTCAAAAAATCTTCATAAGGCGTCTTTGTGTGAATATAGGACTGCCCATATTCAAATACGCCAATCATACAGGCAAAATCATAATCTTCAGAAAGGGATGGTTCAATATCGCTGAAATTTCCCACATGAATCTCAATGTTGTCTCTGTCCTGATTTCGATAGGCATTGATCAGGCTGCGTTTGGCAGATAGATCGATGCAAGTGACGCTCCCCGCTTTTTCTGAAAGTTTTTCCGTTATTGCGCCACAGCCGGAACCGATTTCCAACACTTTATCAGAAGGCTTGATGGGAATCCAGTCTACGATGTTTCCCCTAAGAGGTGATAAATGATAGAGAATCGGCCAACTTTTCCGTTCTTCTATGACCGCTGGATATTCCACTCTTGAAGCATTTTTTACAATTGCCAGTATTTCGTCCTCAATAGCTCCATCACTATATAAATCCTTTCCCGGATAATACCTATAGTCAAGCCTCACCTTCCCGATTTCTTCCGGCAGTTTTCCCAACAGTTCTTCTTCCTTCAAATGAATGGGCTTAGGTCTTGTGCGCTTACTCTCGTTCATGGAATGTGTCCTTTCTACTGCTCGTCAATAACCTCTATCTTAGAATTGGTATCGTAAAAGCCAACCGTGTCCTTATCCGATATCACCGTCAGATTCATCACATCATACAGTCGATGATACACCGTAAAGTCTTCCTTCTCATATCCTGTAACCCCAAGGGAAAGGAGATATTCTCCCCCTTGTAAATCTAAGTTCTGCGTAAATACGATATGTTTAACACTGCCTGCCTTTACCGGCTCCAAAAATGCCTTTTCCACCATGGTATTGGTTCCGGTAATCTCCACTCCCTTGATATTTTTGATTGTAAATGCAAAAATGGGCTCGCAGATATCCTCCTTAAAGCATACCTTCATATGTATGCTGCACTGTCCGCCCTTAAGCACGGCGCTGCAGTTCCTGCCTGCCTCATCTGTAATATAATATGACTCGATAAGCGCCTGTTTCGTTCCATATTCCAGCAAATCCGGATTTACGCAGGCGCCGGTACTATCCTCTTCCCCTGCACCGTCCTGCATAGTTTCTTCCTTCGCGCCAGAGTCCTCCAAGTTTTCTCCCCCTGCATGCCGTTTTCCTGCCCTGGCAGCCGCCGCTCCAATTTCTTCATCGTCCAGAAGCGAGGCATCTTCCTCATGGGGAAGGGGATACTGCCCCACAAGCACCTGCTTATAGGCGTCTATCATTTCCTTCGGCGTTCCTTCGCCTAATTTCACTCCTTGGTTGAGCAGGACCACACGATCACAATATTTGCTGATACTGCCAAGATCATGGCTTACGAATACGATGGTCTTTCCCATCTTTTTAAACTCTTCAAATTTATGATAACATTTTGCTTGGAAGAAGACATCTCCCACGGACAGCGCTTCATCTACAATCAGTATCTCAGGATCGATATTGATTGCCACCGCAAAGGCAAGGCGCACGAACATACCGCTGGAATAAGTCTTTACAGGCTGATAAACGTAGTCTCCAATATCGGCAAATCCAAGAATTTCATCCATCTTAGCGTCTATTTCCTTTTTGGAAAATCCAATCATGGTTCCATTCAAGTAGACATTTTCAATTCCATTGTACTCCATATTAAATCCAGCTCCCAGTTCAAGCAGTGCGGAAATACGTCCATTCACATTCACAGAGCCTTTGGTTGGATTCAAAACACCTGTTATTATTTTAAGAATCGTAGACTTGCCAGAACCATTGGTTCCGATGATTCCCACAGTTTCCCCCTGATAAATCGACATATCTACCCCTTTGAGGGCATAGTGCTCCTTATAGCGCTTCTTTCTACCAAATCCCAATGCCTCTTTCAGTCTGTCAGAAGGCTTATCATAAAGTTTGTATGCTTTTTCCAGATCTTTTACCTGTATGGCAGTCTTTTTTCCATCCATCTTTCGACTTTCTCCTGCTTTCGCCTTTCTCTTAAAACCTTTTTATGATGCCGCCAGGCTTAAAGCACATCTGCAAAATGCACCTTCAACCTCTTAAAGATCAACGACCCTACGCAGAACAAGGTAACCGTAAATATCCAGAAATAAGTAGAAGAATAAAAATGTTCAAAAAACCATTCATCCCCATATATTGCATTTCTGTAACCATTTACAATATAAACCAGAGGATTGAGCTTAAAAAGGGTGATGATCTTATCGTTATTCAACATATCAATATTCCAAAGAATCGGCGTCGCCCACATCCCCACCTGTAGGCTGATGTTGATAATCTGTCCCAGATCCCTGAAAAAAACCACAATTGCACAACTGCAGTAACTCATGGCAAGCACCAGGATGAACAGACAGAAGCTATAATAGAATACCTGTAATGTATACAGATTGGGATAATATCCATAACAAACGGCAACTACCAGCAGAACTCCCACAAAAAACAGATGGATAAAGGTGGCGGCAATTAACTTGATAATCGGGAGAATACTGATATTGAATACCACCTTCTTCACAAGATAGCTATATTCCAGCAGCGCATTGGTTCCATTTGTAATTGCTTCGGAAAAATAAAACCAGGGCACCAATCCTGCCGTAAGGTATAAGACATAAGGCACCTCCACACCGCTTGCCACCAACTGGCTTCGTGTCTGAAAGACCTTGTCGAACACGATCCAATACATGAGTACCGTCACCACGGGCTGCACCAGCGCCCACAAAAAGCCAAGATAAGAACCCGCATAACGCTTTTTGAAATCATTTTTGGACAGCTTCCAAATTAATTCCCGGCTTTGGAACAATTCCTTTGGAATAATGAACATCCTGTCATAATACAGTCCAAAAATAATGCATGCAAGCGTAAGTAGGGCACATGCGCAGAATTTCTTCAAATCCTCCGTGTGCTGATCGGGCGCTAAGGGATTGCTATGGGAAAGTACCATAATCGCCACCAAAATACAGATTCCGTAAAAAATCCCGATTCCCAGTGGCTTTGGCAGCTTTTTCAATTTGGACTGCTTATTCTCTTTCACATCACCCTTCATACACTATCCGTTCTTTCTGCTTTCCGTATATTCTTTGATTCCGCCCCACTTTTTATCCTTGTCAGACATAATCAACTCTGTTCCCTGCAAGATGGGCCATTGGATGCCGATTTCCGGATCATCAAACTTAATTCCGCCCTCATCGTTGGGATGATAGAAGTCCGTGCATTTATAGGCAAACTCTGCATAATCCGAAAGGACGACAAAACCATGGGCAAAGTTCTTCGGAATGAAAAACTGCTTCTTATTCTCCGCAGAGAGAAGGACGCCGAACCACTTTCCATAAGTGGCGGAACCGGGTCTTAAATCCACTGCCACATCGAACACTTCCCCCGCAATCACACGCACAAGCTTGTCCTGAGGGTAATGAATCTGAAAATGAAGCCCCCTTAAAACATTCTTTACGGAAGAAGACTGATTATCCTGTACAAAAACCTGGTCGATACCTGCTTCCTTATAATCATTATAATTGTAACTTTCCATAAAATATCCCCTTGCATCCCCAAAGACGGCGGGGGTAATCACCTTTAAACCTTCAATTTCACATGTCTCAACTGTTATTTTTCCCATATTTCTCCTTCGGTTAACTTATAAACCTTCTGCAACTTCTTTCATATATTTTCCATAATCTGTCTTCATAAGCGGCTCTGCCAGCGTAAGAAGCTGTTCTCTGTTAATAAATCCTCTCTTATAGGCAATTTCCTCAATGCAGGAAATGTACAATCCCTGACGTTTCTGGAAAGCTGCCACAAAATCAGCAGCATCTAAAAGAGAATCATGATTGCCTGTGTCCAGCCATGCAAAGCCTCTTCCTAAGGTCTCAACGTGCAGCGTTCCTCTGCGTAAATATTCATTATTGATACTGGTAATTTCGATTTCCCCTCTGGCAGAAGGCTCAACATTTTCCGCAATCCTTACCACATCATTATCATAAAAGTAAAGTCCCGGCACTGCATAATTGCTCTTTGGATGTTCCGGTTTTTCTTCTATGGAAAGTGCCTTCCCGGACTCATCAAATTCTACCACTCCATATTCCCTGGGATCACGGACATAATACCCAAAAATCGTCGCTCCTTTTTCCCTTGACGCTACATCCCTGAGCACTCTTGAAAAACTCTGTCCATAAAAAATATTATCACCGAGCACCAGTGCCACACTATCTTTGCCGATAAATTCAGCGCCAATGATAAACGCATCTGCAAGTCCCCTGGGCTTATCCTGAATCGCATAAGAAAACTGCATCCCCAGCTGACTCCCATCCCCTAAAAGTTCTTCAAAGACCGGCAGGTCCCTTGGGGTAGAGATAATCAGCACCTCCCTGATTCCTGCCAACATCAGTGTAGACAGGGGATAATAAATCATTGGCTTATCATAAACCGGCATAATCTGCTTACTGATTGCCTTCGTAAGCGGATAAAGCCGTGTCCCTGCACCGCCCGCCAAGATAATTCCTTTCATATTTGAACACCTCCAAAACTTCTCTTTCCACGCGCAATACGCATAACTCATATGATTATACCACAAAATGGGAGTGATTGTAAATCACTCCCAAATTTCCGTCAATCAAGTTGTAAGCTATTTGTTTTCATACATTGACGCATAATATTTTTGGTAATCGCCGCTGGTCACATTCTTCATCCATTCTTCGTGTTCAAAGAACCATTCAATCGTGCGCCTGATTCCCTCCTTGAACATGGTTTCTGGTTCCCATCCGATTTCCGCTTTGATCTTGTCCGGCGCAATGGCGTATCTTCTGTCATGTCCCTTTCTGTCTTCCACATACGTGATTAAATCTTCGCTGACCAGTTCCTTTCTGGAATCTTCCTCCGGGAGCATCTCCCTTAATGTGTCCAAAATGATATGGATGATTTCGATATTCTGCTTTTCATTGTGCCCGCCTATATTATAAGTCTCAAAAAGCCTTCCCTTTTCCTGCACCATGTCGATTGCCTTCGCATGATCCTCCACATACAGCCAGTCGCGGACATTTTTGCCGTCTCCGTAGACAGGGAGTTTTTTACCCTGCAGCGCATTATTGATGATGAGAGGAATCAGCTTTTCCGGGAACTGGTAAGGTCCGTAATTATTGGAGCAATTGGTGATATTCGCCGGAAATTTATAAGTGTCCATATACGCCTTCACAAGCATGTCCGAACTTGCCTTACTGGCAGAATAGGGACTGTGAGGAGCATAGGGCGTCGTCTCATAAAAATAGCCACCATCCTCTTCAAGAGAACCATATACCTCATCCGTCGATACATGAAGGAATTTCTTATCCGGCTTAAAGGTTCCGTCTGGGTTCTCCCAGGCTGCTTTCGCACAGTTGAGCATTACCGCGGTCCCCAATACATTGGTCTGGACGAACACCTCAGGCGTCCTGATGCTCCTGTCCACATGGCTTTCCGCCGCAAAATGCACCACTCTGTCAATATCATTCTCTGCGAAAATCCCTGCAATAGCTTCCTTATCGCAGATATCCGCTTTTATGAATGTATAATTCTCCCTCTCTTCTACATCCTTAAGGTTTTCAAGGTTACCCGCATAAGTAAGCGCATCCACATTAATGATACGGATTTCATTATCATATTTTTTGAACATGTAATGAATGTAATTGGATCCGATAAAACCAGCTCCTCCTGTCACTAAATAAGTCCTCATTTTCTTTTCTCCATTCTTTTTGATAAAGCTTTCTTATTTAATATCCCATATAACTGATATTCATGTCAACATTTCCTTTGATTCCCGATACGCTTCCTTTAGAAGAATACTGCCACATGTCATACCGTGTCTTATTATAGGTAGGCGCTGCCGCATACTGTGCCAGCCAGATTTTGTATCCGGATAGGCTTGGCGCGTCCACATAGCTGTTCAGCCACGTTTTGTTTGCATAAATACCGGCTTTGTATCCGGAATTTTGGATGGTCTGGCAAAATGCCCTGCACACTGCCGTTCTGGTAGATGCATTGATACCATCTGCCCGTCCATTGCTGGGCTCTACATCAAGGAACACCGGATAACTGATATTATACCCCTTTATCAGCCCTAATACCATAGAAGCTTCCTCTACAGCCTCCACTTCATTCACCGCCTGGGTGAAGAAGTAAACGCCTACTTTCAGTCCGGCGCTTGAAGCCCCCTGTATATTGCTCCTGAACATAGGATCTTCAATCAGAGCTCCCGTGGTGGAACCTCGGTAACCGCACCTGATAATGACATAGGAGACGCCGCTGTTCTTTACAGCATTCCAGTCTATGTTCCCATTCCATTTAGAGACGTCTATCCCCATCTGACCAGAACCGGTATTGAGAGAGCCGTCACTGTTGAAATTGTATTTCGCTCCCTGAATGACCTGCTCCCCTGTAACTTTATTTCCATCTTTATCAAAGAAATAGGTTGCACCGTCAATCTCCTGCCATCCTGTATACCGATAGTCTCCTGTAGTCTTATTTACCCTGCGGTAAAATTCTTTCGCCGTATAGTAATCTGCATATTTCGCTTCCCTGAAATTTCCGTCCCCGTCTTTCACCCACAAAGTTTCACCGCTTGTCGTTTTTAAAGTGGTCGTTGTATCATTCTTTGGATCATTGGGTTTCGCGGTAGGTGAAGCAGTCGGCTGCGCAGTAGGTGTCGCTGTAGGCTGCGCCGTTGCCGTAGGTGCAGGCGTCGCCGTAGGTAAAGGCGTTGCGGCAGGCACCGGGGTTGCGGTAGGCAAAGGGGTCGCCGTCGGTACAGGCACCGCAGTTGGCGCCATGGTAGGCTGCGGTGTGGGCGGCGCAGTGGGTGCTTCCGTGGGCGCTGGCGCCAGTGTGGGCTCCGGTGTGGGCGGCAGGACAGGATCCGGTTCCTTTGTAGGTTCCGGCGTGGGATCGCCTGCCGGTTCCGGAGTCGGATCCGCATTTGCACCGCCGTCTCCCTCTATTCCAGGGTTTGTTTCATCCGGCGCCGTAAGAAGCCGGAATGATAAAGACGCCTGCTTTCCGGGGTCCGCAATCAGGCTCTTATCGACCTTCTCGTAACTGTCCTCTGAAGTTTCTGTTCCTTCTATCAAAGTCTTGGTAGACTCCACCCACTCCACGGTATCTGTGTTAGTAGATTCCACTACCGTTTCATTGACCTTGGTGTCCTCCACTGCTACGTTGACCTGGGCTTCTGTCTTCACTTCATCTGATACATCTACCTTCTTGTATTCAATGGTATCCCGCACCGTAATCGCCGTCACTTCATCCGAAATCTTATATGTATCATCTGTGGCAGGTCCTGTCATTTTAATCTGATACCTGCCAGGTTCTATATTTGTCTCGTATATAATTCCATCTTTATCATCATCCTTGAAAGTAAACGTTCCGCCGGACGGCTTTTCTACTTCCACTTCAAATGCAAGATCCGGAATCAATTTTCCTGTCTTTGAATTGATAAATTTGATTTTCAGATCCTTCTGGATAGAAGTCAGATTCATGACGACCTCTATTTTCTCTCCCTCACTATCCGCAGGCTCCGCTTCCTCCGGTTCCTCCATGGATGCCGCCATAAGCTTTGCCGCCTGTGCATCTGAAATCGCTACCAGCCCGCTCTGCCCAATCATGGTGATATCTTCCACTCCCGTTCCAATCTCAGCAAATGCTTCAATCTGTGTCTGGTCACTCTTCGCGCCAAAATACATCATACCGGCAAATACTGCCAGCAGGAGGACTGCCGCACCGGTAAAGGCAATAATATGATCCACTGCAGACATATGGGTAATCTTATATATGATTTTTCTTACGCCTCCCTCAGAATCCTCCTCGTCATAGTCTTCTTCGTCGTCATAGTCTTCTTCGTCGTCATAGTCTTCATCATCATCGTCGTCCTCGTAGTATTCATCATCCTCATCTACTTCGCCATACTCCTCCTCATAGTACCCATCCTCCTCTTCTTCATCATACTGTTCCTCATCATCTTCATAGTATTCGTCATCATCGTCGTCATACAGTTCTTCATCGTCCCCGTAATCTTCGTCGTCCTCCCCATCATATTGCTCCTCATCATCCGCATAATATGCATCGTCATCGTCTACATAATACTCGTCATCGTCATACTGCTGGTCATCTTCGGCGTAATATTCATCATCCCCTTCATCATACTGCTCTTCTTCGTCTTCGTAATATTCGTCGTCGTCCTCCTCATACCGCTCGTCATCTTCGGCATAATATTCGTCATCGACTTCATCATATTGCTCTTCTTCGTCCTCATAGTAATCCGCATCGTCGTACTGATCTTCTTCCTCGTAATATTCGTCATCGTCCTCCCCATACCAGTCTTCATCCTCTTCATAATACTCGCCATTGTCTATCTCATCATCTTCATAATATTCTTCATCATCTATATCATCGTATTCATATTCGGTTTGGCATAATTTTCCTTTCTTATTTTCATGCTTTCTTGCCTTTGCAGACCCCTTTGCACGTCCAAAAAGCTTTCCCATTTATGTTAACCCTCCGTATTAATAATTTCGTAATACTTCAACAGCATCATTTTTCTGCATCAGTTGATATTATAACATTTATCTACAATAAGTACAATCTCTTTGTTGGTTCATTTGTTATAAAGGTTTAATATTTAGATTCTTTGTAGTTAACATAAATATTTATCGAATTCTGTCATTCAAATCTTCCAAACATTACCTATAAGTTATTGACATTTTCCCGAAAACCTTTAAACTGGGTTACAACATTACGAATATGCTTGTTTAAGAAAAGAGGAATTCTTATGATGTACATGCACTACTGCAAACCCTGCCATCGTATTTTCATGCTGAATGGGCACAAACTAATATGCCCTAAATGCACCAACCCTTTGGCAGAACTCCAGATTTCCTATCTGGACTACGTTAACATGGACATGGAAGAGCGAGAAGCGTTCAAGAATGCCTGTGCAGACGAAACTCAACTGTGCAAACTGAAATCCAGCTATCGTATGTATAAATATAGCAAATGGTATAAGGAACTTCAGGCGCATAACAAGGATAACCTTCCTGTCACCACTTTACTGGCTACCATGGTCAACCAAAGTGCTGAGGGATGCAATGTACACCAAATGGATTAATCAATTGAGTAAGGACCGGGATTCCCGGTCCTTTTGCATGGAAACTGTTACATATGTATATTAAATTTTTATGAATATATAGATTTTTTTCCCAGATAATAGTAGAATGACAATAATTGTTTTGTGCATGAATCAGTAAATCAAAGGAGAACCTTATGGAAAACGATAAAAAAATCCCTTCAGAAAACGATTTAAATAATCAGCAAGAATCCCCTGCAAAGTCTGGCATTCATGTAAATCTTCATATCGTCCTGATTGCTGCCATTTTTCTCATTGCAATCATATCTGCATACAGATTATATAAATGGAACAAGGGCGTACCTTTAGATACAGACACTTCGGATGTAGATACATCGCAATTCGATGTAGAACCCCTTGACATGATTCTTCCCATGGATTCCTCCCTTCTGGCAGGACGCGAAGATGACGGAGTCACCACCATTCTTTGTTTAGGAAACAATCCTTTTACCGATGACAGGAGTGAAACCGGGCTTGCTTCCCTGATTACCGCTAAAACAGGCGCCGTCGTTTATGACTGTGCTTTCCCAAATTCCTCTGCTGCGTGCAAGTACCCCGTATATAATCCGGAGTATACCAGAGACCACTTTAATCTTTATTATGTAACAGAATGTTTCCGTAACAACGAATTTACCGCCATTGCATCTATTGCAAACGATGAGCCTGACCCAATTTATGCCGAAACTGTCGAAGTCATGAAAACCGTTGACATGGATAAGGTGGATGTCGTCCTCATTATGTATGACAGCACCGACTATAATCAGGGCACCCCCTCCGACAACCCTGACAATCCAAATGATGTCACCGCTTTCACCGGAGGATTACGTACCGCCATCAATAATATCAAAAACACTTGGCCGTATATCCGTGTTTTTGTGATGTCCCCTACCTATGCCCTATACATGGACGAGGACGGAAAACTTCATAATGGAACAACGACCGATATGGGAAATGGCACCCTGAATCATTATGTGGTAAAAGAATCGGATGCTGCCATGGACTGCGGTGTATCTTTTATTGATAATTATTTTGGAACCATCAATGAAGATAACTACAAAGAATACCTGTCTGACCATATGCATTACAATCAGGCTGGCAGGGAGAAACTGGCGGATCGCATTGCAGACATTATTAATAACCGTATGAGCACGGTAAATTCTACTACCGCAGAATAAACATTACATGACCACAGGACCATATCGAGAACTTCATATGGTCCTGTTATTCTCTACTTTCGTGACAGCAGTTCTTCATAGTCAAAATTTTCTACAATTTTACGCATATGCTGCAGATATTCGTCTATCCCCTTTCCTTCCTGCCCTTCCTTGGCCACCAGGCAAGTCCCGTCCGCAAAACATTCCGCCATATATCGGTTATATCTAGGGTGATAATGGCTGTAATCCGCGTAATGATTCAAATCGCAGATAATTCCCTCCTGATCCGGGAAAAAATAAACCTCCACATTTTCATAAGCATTCAGTCTATTTGCAATATACCTATATTCCTCCATAGTCGCTTCAAAATGATTTTCCTTTAGAACATCATTCCAAAATAAAATACTATAAGGTGGAAAGAAAACCACGAAATCCGTCTCCGGATTTTCTTCTATATAAGGGCAGATATTTGCCTCAAGATTTGCCTCGGCTGCTTCCAAGTAAGCCTCCGGCGGTGTCTCATCCTTAATCTGTTCCGGAGACGTATAATTGTGAAGCACCCACTGCTCACTATAATATTCCTCCGTCCACCAACTGGCATACACATTCGACAAATCCGTAGGATCCGGATCCGCCAGTGGGCGCAGAATATAATTCAGCACCACATCCTTATTGAGCACATAAGCAATATCATTGAAATAATTATCATCGTACAAATACTCCGGAATCGGATACTTCGTCTCATCCACCCCTCCGGTATAAGTGATGACATCCACCCCTAAGAAAACCTTCTTAATCCTTTTTTCTCCCGTGTTGTTATCGCTCTTAAAGATGATTTCCATAATATTTGCCTGATCCTTAGGAAATGCGCCGCTATAGCTGAGTTTAATCGTGTCAAGGTCCATCAGTTCCTTAAACCAGTCCGTCTGGAAATTCACCGTCATGGAAGAACCTAAAATCACGCTGTCATACTCCATATGCGCCGCCATCCCCGGATTCTGTGATAACTGATTATCCACCAAATACGGAAACCCTTCTAATGGCGCATGATAATGAAAAAAGGGATCAACGTATACCACCAGCGCACATGTCAGAATACATGCAGCCGCTGCCATAACTAAGAAGCCTGTAACAGCAGCTTTGAAAGGATTCTTGCTTTTATTTTTCTTTTCATTTTGTTTTATTTGTTCAGTTATCATTTCTTCATCCTTATTTCCATTATCGCATATGGCTTGCACCTTGACTTTTTAAATGACGTGGCGGTATTGAGCAAAGCGGAGGTGCTTGCTGGGGGATTAAGTTGAGGGGCGTCGCCCGCAGGGCAGGCAGCTTCCCACAGCAAGCACCTCCGCTTTGCCCGTTACGTATAGGACTAAAAATTCACGTATAGGAATGAGCTGACCCCGGAAAGGGAAAGAACACTCCACACAAACAAGACTACGATAAATATTGTGGGTAAAACTCCGGGCTTTACACGTTTAGCCATATCAAATGCATTTTTGCAGAAAAATACAAGGATAAGCATAGCCAGCAAAATTACTGCCATGAGGATGTAATGGGCATATTGCCAATTATCTATGCCTGCCACTTTAATGATATACCAGAACTCGTCCAAGTTGAAGCATCCCGCCAGGTCCCAGTTGATTCTGGTAAAGCGGAAGGAGCATATGGTTTTGATGAGTTCCAACGCCTCTTTGACGGAAGGCGCACGGAAGAAAATCCAGGCAATGTTTACATATAAAAATGTGAAGAGCACGCTAATGGCATGGAAAATCTTGTTTTTACTATGGTTTTGATTTTTTTTGCCTGCATGGGAGTCTTTCCATGCCCTGACTGCCACGTAGAGGATGCCATGCATAAGCCCCCAGATTATGAACTGCCAGCCGGCGCCGTGCCAGATGCCGCTTATAAAGAATACGATCAGGCAGTTGATGTAGGTTCTGTATTTTCCTTTTCGGTTCCCTCCAAGGGGAATATACAGGTATCTGGTGAAAAACCGGGTCAGTGTGATATGCCAGCCCTGCCAAAATTCCATGATATTGGAAGCTTTGTAGGGGGAATTGAAGTTGAGGGGCAGCTCGATGCCAAACATGCCGGCAATGCCCATCGCCATATCGCAGTACCCGCTGAAATCAAAATAAAGCTGAAGTGTGTAGGAAAGCATGACGATGACTGCGTCGGCAGAATTTAGCGCCCCAAGATTGGCATAGCCGAAATCCACTGCCCCTCCTAAGGTATCTGCCAACAATACTTTTTTGAATAAGCCTAGGGTGAACAGGTAAAGGCATCGGTAAATCCGTTCCCAGTCCACTTTTTTTTCTGCTTTTTCAAGCTGGGGCAGTATTTCATCGGGCAGGGCAATGGGACCCTGCATCACCTTGGGGAAGAATCCCACATAAAGACCATAAGAAAGCGCCTTTACCTGCCCTAGATTTCCCCTATAGCCTTCCATCAGGAAGGCAATCTGGGTAAAGGTAAAGAAGCTGATGCCCAGAGGCACAAAGGCGCCTGTACCGATATATTTAAAGCAGGCAAGGACGGTAAGATTGAAGGCAAGCCCTGCCGCAAGCGCTCTTTTTTTGTGCCGCGCTTTTTCCATCTGCCGGAAAAGTCCGTAATTGACTGCCATACTGCTCACCAGAACCGGTATATATGCCGGTCGGTTCCATCCGTAGAACACAAAGGAGGCTGCCAGCAGGAAGGCATTCCCAACGCTGATGCGGCGCTGGTCATTCCAAGACCGTTTTCCCGCCTTTTGAAGAATAAAATATCCCAAAAGGGTGATGGGCAAAAATAAAAATAGAAAAACATACGAATTAAACAGCATTATTCCTCATCCCCATAGTATTCCTGCCACTGCTGCTCCTGGGCTTTCGCCGTGACCGGATCTTCATACACGCGATATCCATCGATGACTTCCAAAAGTACCAGACCACAGTCCTTTGGATCTTCATTCGTCCGCTTGTTTTCTGCCATCACAATGTAACGGCAGTTCTCTGTCCTGGTCGCCTCAAGCAGTTCTTCCATGTCAACCACTTCCGGCTTTTCCATTGCCTCGTAAACCGCATTGTAATAATCCCACTGGTTCACCAGCATCTCCCTGCCGTAGGGCATATTGATGGAAGCATCATACTGCCTTACAAAATGAATCAAATCCGGGGGCATCACCGCCGATATCCTCTCCCCAGACCGCTCAGGTCCTATCAGATCACAGATCCTGACCACCGTATCTGGTATATGGTAAAGATTTTCTGCTCTGGATATATAAGGACTCTTATATACAAAACTTCCGCACAGCACAATGAGAACTGCGCAGACCGCCAACCCAATCCGCCTGTGTGATGCAAAAAATCGGCAGGCGCCGTACGCGAAAATGCCCCCCATGGGAATCGTCCACAAGATACGGTAGTAAGTTTCCCCGTCCAGCCCTGCCGCCACAAATATCTTTCTGCTCACAGGAAAAAGGAAAAGCAAAATCGTAATAATTGGCGCATACACCAATAGTATCCGTATCTTTTTATCCCTTTCCGTAAGAAGAAGATAAATCCATGCAAACGCCGCAAGACCTAAGAGCAGCTTAAGTCCTGTATATAATTTAAAGATAACCACGCTTTCCATAAAGATTCCAAACATAAAGCATCTCCTTCAAAATTAAAAAGCAATCAGTCCATGGGTCAATGCTATGTAAAGAAGCACATAAACTCCTCCGGGCACACAGCTTAAAGCGCCCTTAATCAAAATCCCCAGCTTTCTCTCCCTAATGGCAAACAGCAAAGAAAAGCCTGCCGTCATCAGACAGCTGAGCAAAATGGCAAGGGAACTGCTGGCTCCCCCTGCAAAGTTCATACAGGCAAGCAGAAGCCAAAAGCCCTTCTTGCCGGTATTTTTCTCTTCCATCAGACATAAGAAAATCCAGATGACTGCCGGTATCACAAAATTGCCTGCAAAGGACTTTCCCTGCCAGGTCCTGGTCAGAAAGAAGGTTTCCGTGGTATAAATAGAAATATTTCCGAACATCTGCCACAAAGCAATCAGTACCAGAAACATGGGCAGAAGCTCTTTTTTTTCCTTCAAAAGTTCCTTTCCAAGATGACAATACAGAATATAGGTCAGCGGAATCAGTATAAGAGGCGCCACACTGTGACATATAATCGTCGCATGAATGCCGCTCATGCTCCCAATATAAGCCTCCCAGATTGGGAAAAGCGCCAGACAGTGGCGCACATCGAGAGGCGCGCTCCGCCCCGTATAAGGATTTACCCGATATAAAGTATCAATCTGCTGGGCAATCACCGCCTGTGCCCCGTAATAGGCATCATCCCCGTCAAAGGATGCCTGCGCAAAAGACATGTACAGTTGAACCCCCACAATCACGAAAAACAGAATCAGCACGATTTTTTCTTCCACAGATTTATCTTTGAAAGAAGAAATCACCCGGAAATTCAATTCATACCCATTTTTCCTTCCCCGCCATGTGACGAAAATCCCCGCCGCCGCGCACAGCACCGTTATGGGCGTAAATAAATTCCTAAAAACGGTAAACCCATTATAAACCACCAGAAGAACCACCGGTATTCCCACCAATTCCAGCACCGTAAATAAAATAATATATCCCGCTGCCAGGACTGCCCCCGGCGTCCGAAAACGTTTTTCAAGCAAAGGCATTGGCAAGAGTCCCATACAAAAGGGAATTGCCACCAGCCATAGGATTAAGCTAATTATTTTCAGCACCACCATCTGCCTTCTCCTCTCTCCTACTCATTTTCCCGCAGCCTGAACAAATAATACGTAAATTCCTGTCCTTCATGATACCACAACTCTTCCGATACCAGATCATATTTTTCAAAAATCACCTGCGGATAATCATTCCTTGCAATCACAAATGTGGTCTGACCTTCTTTGATATAGCGTTCCTGTTCCTCTAGCACATCGTCGATCGCCAACGTCTGGGTCTGGAACCACCTGCAGCTGGGAACGATATTGCACACCGTATAAAGCCCTGCATCCAGACACCCGATGTTAAGAAGCGTGGGATTGTCTGTCTCCTCCACGATTTCTTTGAATTTATATAAAAATAGGTCTTCTCTCTTTTCAGACATATAAGGGATGTTCATAGAAACCGCAAAAATAATTCCAATACTAAGGACCACCGTGCCCATTCCCACGGCTCCCACCGCTGCTTTCCCATTTTTGATTCCCGCGCTCCTTCCTGCAAGAACATGCGCCCATATCCGCTCATAAATCCTCCCCAGCAATGCAAAGCCAAGTACCGTGAACACTGCCAATGGAAATGCATAATAAGGAAGCTCCGAGCCTCCCACATAGATACCCAAAAACAGAAAAAAACAAAGTGCCAGCGTGTTAAAACGCGCCAAGAATTTTTTCCCTCTGCCAAGTATATTCCATAGCACACCGGGTATCAGAAAGCAGAAATAAATCATATTCTTTCGGATGACCCAATAGAGCAGCTTGCTTAGGCCATAAATCCGATCAAACACCCCCGGACCTTCCCCATTTAAATTGCTATACACAAATACGTTGATATGCACATATCCCCAATACCATTCGTACAGCCCATGATTCCATGCAAAATAAATCACCCAGGGAAGAAACGGAATCACCATGCCTGCCAAAAAAACGAGACACCCTTTGACTGCCCCCAGGAAATCTTTTTGAACCAGAAAGGAAAAAGCAATGCACATCATCCATGCAAAGAAAAATCCAAGGACGGTGAATTTAATATTTGCCACCATTCCTGCCAGGATTCCGTTAATCAAGATGGTCTTCCATCCCATCGCTTCCTTCGGATATCGATTTTGAAAATAATCCAGCGAAAAATATAAGCCCCAGATTAAAAAGGGGAAACAGACTTCCTCCGCGCTCCCTCCCCAGTAAAAGCTGAAGGAACTTACAATAACCGCAAGGACCAGCGGACTTAAGATGAGTGCTGTGGTTTTCTTTACATAAAGCTGCAGGATCCTGCAGATGCCGAACAAGTCAAATGCGGCAAGGATTACCTCAAAAAAGAAGACCCCTATAAAGGTGGTATTCGATATGAGATAGCACAGCCCATAAAAAAAGTACAGATACATTCCCTTTTGATCGAACACATCCCGGTAGGGCATCTTTCCGTTAAAAAGCGCTTTCCCAACAGAAAAATAGCTGTTGGCATCATTCCAGTTATTGCATGGATATAAAAAGGAAGAGCGGGTGGCAACCATCATAATCAGAAATACTGATAAAATCAAATACACTGCTGCCACAATACGCCCGTTCCTTAAAACCGATTCTTCTCTTCTTTCAGACATGATTACTCCCTAACCTTTTACTTCTCCGTCATGTGCAAGAAGGGATACCGCCGTGATTCCCTTCATTTCGGAAAGCCTGTCCACAAGTTCCTTCTCCTTTCCTGCCTTTACCTCTAAAATTAGGTCCATGCCGTCCTTCGTAATGTTTTTTGATTTCAGCTTGTATGCCCCCGCCAGTTTCTTTACTGTGTCTGTAATCTCATCTTCCACTTCTTTCGTATCCGCATTGATGATCAGAAGATAAGGACTTATTCTAGCCGGAAGCATATCCAGAATCAAAATGCCCACCGTTACTAAAACGGCAAGGATAATGGCAATCTTATAGAGTCCGGCTCCGCAGATGATCCCTGTCCCGATTGACCAGAATAAGAACAAAAGATCCATAGGGTCCTTAATTGCCGTCCTGAATCTCACGATGGAGAGCGCGCCCACCATACCTAAGGAAATCACAATGCTTGACTGCATGGCAAGAATAATCCCCGCCGTCACCACGGAAATAATCGCCATGGAGACGTTAAAGTTCTTAAAGTAAAAGGCACTCTTGGTTATCTTTTTATATACGAAAAAGATATATACCGCAATCAAGAACGTAATCAGCAGCGTCGTTATGATTTTTGCCGTTGACAGGTCTGCATAAGAAAACCCTTCTAAAACTGATTTTTTAATTACATCACTAAAATTCATGAAATTCCTCCGTTCTTGTACCTCTAATTCTGTTTATAATTTCTGGCATAATAATATTTTGAAAATGCAGTTCGCTGTAATACACTGATTTCCAACGCCTGTGCAATGTATTCAGGAAGCAATTCATCATATTTCACTTCCAGCACATGATTTCCCTTAGGCAGAAGCGGCACTGCCATGATCTTCTTATCTAAAAAATGCCCTATCGCTTCACTGCCGCTTATATTTTTGTCGAAAGTGACTCTCACATTGCCTCTTGGTTCCACAAAAGCACATCTCTCATACTCCACCACCGTTACAGGCTTCATGCCGCTCATTTTTATTTCGGCATACAATTCCTTCTCCAGTTCTGCACTGTCCGGCGCCAGAAGCGGCGCTTTGCCGGACATATAAAGCAGGCAGTCCTTTCTGGAAATCTCCCTGCTGACCTTCCTAGTCATGCCCCGGCATTTGATTTTCTTTTCCAGCTTGATTACCCCATCATTTCCGTCGTAAATGCGGATCCGGTACTTTCTCCTGTTGTCGATACCGTTCTCGTTTTCCTCCATGCAGGAATTGCCGAAATCATCAAAATACAGGCTCCGCACCGTATAAATGCCATCTTTTTGATGAAGATCCTGCCGCATCAGCAGCTTCAGCCGATAGCGTATCATTTCCAACTGCGCATCTGAGACCAGAAATTTCAATTCATGCCTATAGTACATGCGTCTTACCTCATCCGTCCAATATAACTGTCCAAAAAGTCGATTCTCTTGTCAATATATTCATAAATATATTCGTCCCGCCAGTATTCGCCCTTAGGCGGCCACTTTTGACGGTTCCTCACATATGCCCCTGATGAATAAAGGTATGCATATTCCGCATCCACTTTTGCGTACAGAGCTTCTTTCGTAATAATGCTTTTCCTAAGCTCCTGCCATCTTTCAGCCATCAAAGCGCCGATTTCCCCATGATATCGTTCATACAACGCTTCCATATCCGGAGTCCAGCCGCCTGTACTGTCAAAGTTCTTTTCCTGGAACAGATTGAAATTACAATTGATGTCATCAATCCACGAATTTCCCCACGTCATGTTAAGATCCCATGGAATCTTAATGAACTGATAGCTGCCATCCGACTGGTAGTCGGCATAGAAATAAACATTCTTCATAATATTATCCATACCGCATGTAAGCAGGTTAAACAAATTATAGTCGACTGCATTTTCTATATTAAGAATTGCCTTTGCAGATTCGTAATCCGAAATTTCACCAAAACAGAACATAGAAGTCCACTGACGCAGCGGATTCCAATCCTCCATCTCAAAATCCTTAGGATATTTTAAGACGAACACCGGGTTCATCTCCCCTGTGAGTTCCTCATAAAAATCCTCTTCTCCGGGATTGACCTGATCACGGCACTTGTACAAAATATCCTGCTTTCCCAAATGCAGCGCTTTCTTATCGATTCGCTCTGAAAGTCCATATACGCCGAGGTACGTATCATCAATAAATAATTCCACATACTCCATGTGGATTCCCTCATCATAATCCACATGATTGTCCTCCGCAATCTCCTGCCACACCTCATAGGACAATTTATTGTGAATCAATCCTTCATCATCGTAAAGTCCATGCAAAATCCAATCGTCATCCTTTCGCATCCCCAACAAAGAATATTTTTTGTCAGTAAGTGTCAGCCGGTAACTGGATTTCTCATAATTCAGCGTTGTTGCTCCTCTTAAATGCCAGGAGCATGCTGCCCTTTGATACTGCGATGCGCTGTGGTACTGATCATAGACCCACATATCGCCCGTCATGATTCCTTCTTCATCCGCTTCCACTGCTGTGGTGATAGATGCAACAGGCATTCCTGTGAAATATACATTATACATCCAGCAGCTTGTATCCCTGACCCAGAACAGATGGAGCATTTTGCTCTCCCTAAGCGTACCCTCCTTGTCCTCCAGTGCCTCATCCTGCATAAAATATAGCTTCCCGTCTGGCACCTGCAAAGTGCCGTCAAAACTCTTCTTGGATAAATCCTGGGGAACCAACAGCAGGTTCATCTCACTGTCATAGGCGATCTCTCCTCCGTCCAATGTAATCTCCGATTCCATATAGGCATCTTCTTTTCCCTCGCACAAGGCATTTATTTCTTCCACGGGAAGCACCTCTGCTCCCATCACACCTGTGCTTAGCTTGTCTGCTATTCTGCCGCTCATCAAGTAAATGCCCAAAAACATTACAGAAAATACAATCATCCAGATTTTTTTCATTTTATGTCAGCCTTTCAAGTAAGTCAACTGTATCCGGTTTCCGTTTCCTTTCATTCTACACCAATTTCTCCATAGATACTAGTATCTCTTCTTTATTCCGGATTTCTGTCCCCCTGTCTCAATTTTTCGTTGTTATATATTATAAAACATCATCAGAATCATATTCCATTAATGAAAAGCGTTCTACCATTTCTGCCTGCTCCAGATTGCATGCCAAGTTTCCCGCCTCTTTCACCACGATTTCAAAGACGTAATCCATCCCTTTTTCCGTATAATTTCTGCTTTTTACTCGATACCTCTTTGCGCATTTCTCCAGCAGTGTTCTAAGGTTTTCTTCCTCCTGTGCCGACTTGCAATGCACCACCAGAATATGCGACTTCATCCGCTTATTCACATGACCAAGAATGACCAGCGCAACTGTCGCCACAAGCGACGTGATTACTGCCATCTCATATAACTGACAGCCACAGGTGATTCCTGTATGAAGGGACCAAAGAATGAAAATCAAATCCACCGGATCCTTCACCGCTGTTCTGAATCGGATAATCGCCAAAGCCCCTATTGTTCCCAAAGTTATCACCAGATTGGACTGAAGGCAAAGAATAATTGTGGATATAAAAAGCGGAAGTACCGCAATGCTGATATTGAATGCCTTATTGTATAGGGAACGATGCAGGACTGCCTGGTAAACAATAAACTCATACACCGCCAGTATACCTGCTACGGCAAGCACCGCTAATACTGCCGATGCGGAAATCTCCTGATTTTGTAAGCTGTTCATAATTTGATTGGCTAACGCCTGAATAAGACCCATTTTCCCTTCTCCTTATGTGATTTACTGTACTCCCAGTACCGCCTGCCCTTGGGCGGCTTAAGGTTTTGCCCTGTAACTATTCAAAATCGGTTCAAGGCAGATTTTTCGTTTATAAAAAAAATCCTTCAATTCCTCAATTTCCCTGTCAAAAGATGCCAGAGAGTCATCATTATAAAAACGCCTGTCATTTTCCCGCATCGCCTCAGCCATAAAACTTCTATAATCATCAAGCTTTTTTTCCATAGCTTCCGCCTCAAATACGGTATCAGACAGTTCTTCTATCCTACTGATCAACTGGCTCTTGAAAGTATCATTTGTCATCAGATTTTTAAACATATCATCATTACTCATCGCCCAACTTATGGAGTCAAGTTCTGGATAGAAGCCATAAGAATTCATATCAAATACCATCCATCTCCATTTTCCGTCTCCGTATACACCGTCTTCTTCTTTTTTTACTCTCCAGCAGGCATAATTCTCTGATGGCCAGTCGATTGTTCTCGCCGAATAAAGCATAACCGCCATATAATCAATATAGCTTTCCATATCAATCATCCGACACACCTTATCATAATTTTCATCCTTCGTCAAATCGCTCTCCGAACAGAATTTCACCATGTTTCCATAATATTTATAGTCCTCTTCTTCCCCTTCTGCCAGTTCCAACGCTTTGACCATAATCAAATTATCTTTATTTACACCATAATAATATTCCAGATAACGCGCATCATATTTTTCACATATCCAATAAACACCCCAATATTCCCCGTTCAAAAACATGACACACGGTCTATAATTCAATGCCGAAACATTTAAATCCTTGATTGCAGTACTGACCAGCCAGTCCTTCGCTTTCGTCCTCACATCATTACCGCCCTGAAAGACCGTCATGGCTGACGGCTGATACCCTGTTCCAAAAAGATCTGCTTCAAAAACTTTATTTCCGTCATACTCTTTTCTGGCATATAGATTCAGGCTCTTGGGATTATACGCCCTGGTGCTTGTCCCATGAATGCGAATGCCGCATTCTTGTTCAAAAACAGGTTCTCCTGTTGCGTCAAAAAACTGGCATACCGCCTTTCTTTCCCATTTTATCCCTCTATTCTTGTAATTTGCAAGCCACTGTGACCAATAAGCCTCACGAAAAATATAAATTCCCTGATTCCTGTATTCATTTACATAATCATCATACTCTTTGCCAGACACATAAATACCGGTTTCATAGTCAAACAGATTGGCTGGATCCGTCACAATACTGAGAGTGCTTATTCCGTCATATCCCTCCTTGTCAGAAAACCCAACAAAATAAGTCGCAGTTTTTGCATCTCTGCATTGCCCCTGTGCATCGTAAAGCGCTGCACGTATCACAGTTGCTTTATCAATCTTATAATTCGGTGTTTCATAACCTGGGAAAGGTTCCTCAATGCTCATTTTTTCTACCGCTTCACGATCAAACGCTACTGAGATATCGGTTCGCATGGAATAAGTATTCTCCTTCTGTGTGGCATCTGCAATCAAAATAGGCGCTTCATATTTTGCAGACTCCTGCGTTGGGATTGAACCATCCAGCGTGTAATAAATCGTCCCTGCCCCTGCCGTCATTTCCAGTTGAAACGGCTCCTCATAAAAGCCAGATTCCCTGGAAAAAGACATTCTGAATTTTCCATCTTCCATCACGCTTTTATCACTTTCAGCGCAAAGCCATTCCGTCACCACCGCAAAAAGCAAAAGCAATATGCTTCCTATTATAAAAATCCTGTTTTTCCTTGCATAAAACCTCATCTAAATGCTGCTCACTTTCTTTTCCTGTAAGGCAATTCTTCCTAAATAGTATTTAGAAAAGGACTGTTGCAGGCGTACATCCGCTTGCAGAACTGCCTTAATATAGGATGGAAAAACTTCATCAAATTTTACTTCCAAAACATGCATCTTGCTTTCCATAATCGGCACCTTGAAATAATCACCGTTCAAGAAGCGCCCGATTTCATCTGAAGCAGAAATATTGTAATCCAGCGTAACCCGTATATTTGCAACAGGTTCCACAAAAGCCTCCCTCTGATAGCTGATGATTGCCTTAGGTCGAAATCCTTTTGTGACAATATCGATGCAGAACGCCTTCAGCAGATGATCCTCTGTCCCCCAGAAGACATCCATAACTTTCCCTTCCATGATGTTCTGGTATTCTTCCAAGGAAATCGCACACTTTTCTTTATGACATCCGCTGTTTTTCTTTTCCTTCTTCTCCAGCCAAAGCTTTCCTGCATAATCTCCATAATAGCGGATGCGATATTTGAACCTTTTTCCTTCACCAGACACATTATCTCTCGCGCAGGTATCCTTATAGTCATCAAAATACAGACTTTGAATCCCGTATTTTCCGTCTTTCCCTGCATGGACATCATAATCCAATATCCCCGCAAGCCGTTCTCTAACCGAAAGCAGTTCCGCTTCCTTTTCGCTATATTTCCACTCGTTCCTATACTTAGAACCAGCATCCTTTATCTTTTCCCGTTTCAACAAGTTTCCATGTTTCTTTATCATAAATAATACTTTTACCTCTCTGCAGATACTTCATTCAATTGTCGGACAAAAATATGGACTTAACATTAGCATTTTATCACAAGAATCCATATAATTCCATTGCAAACTAACGGTCAAAATGAATTTTTGTGCCAGATCAGTGGGATGTGCCACCCCACTTATTGACTAACACCATGCTTATTGATATGATTATAAAGCTTTTATGTAACGAGATATTTTTCAAATCTGCAGAAAGGACAAGCAAAATGTATAATTTAATATTTTCAGCCTCCGTCATTCTAATTCTAGCAATTCTTTTGTTCGCTGGATTGAAACAAGACAAAAACGGAGAAAAAGCAATTATATTGCAGCGCTTTAATAATATAAGGGGTTTTTTTGCCTTAGAAATCATAATTGGTCATGTGATCAGATATGACAAGTCGATTTTATATCCCCTAGGGAAATTTATGATTATATCAGTGGCATTCTTTTTCTTTGTTTCAGCCTTTGGATTATCTTACTCTTTTAGGACGAAGGATAATTATTTAAAGGGATTTATAAAGAAAAAATGTTGTTATCTGATGCTTTTAATTGTTGTGGCATACTGTCTCAATGTATTTATTTCTTTGTTTGTACCTGTAAATACCGGATATTACGCGGGAATCCAATCAATAATTCCTTTACTATTCTCTAAAACAAATTGGTATCTATGGGCATTACTGTTTTTTTACTTTCTGTTTTACATAATATTTAGATTTACCCAAAAACATAGGTGGCTGTACTTTTTTCTGATAGTGTCTGTTCTGACTGCACTCCTATTTAAAGCAGGATGGCCGGAAGGATGGTATGCTTCTTCATTTGCTTTTCCATTTGGACTGTTTTATGAAGAATACTATGAAAAATGCAATGATTTCCTTTATAGTAAAAAGGGATACGGACTTACCCTATTGCTTGTATGTCTGGGCCTAAGCAGTCAATTATTAGATACAAACAGCCTGGTCGGCATGGTATACTTGAGAAATATTATGTGTATTGCCGGGCTTCTTATTTTGATATATGTGTTGCATATTTTTGAAATCAACAATCGGGGGATGCGAATGCTGACAAAGTATTCTACAGAACTGTACCTTTTCCAATTTATTTATCTGAGAATTTCCGAAGCAACCCCGTGGGACTACAAATTGAGAATGATATTTGTCATAACGCTGACAGCGGTTACAGCTTTCTTTATGTATAGGGTAATCAATAAGGCTAGAGCTTGCATGCATACCTAGACTCCAATTTAAAACCATGCTATAATAATACGTCCATATTAATCTAGCAAAAAAGGAGGAATTATGATTTCATTTAAAGAAAAGGACAAATGTTTCACTATAATTTTAAAATCGATTTTATTGCTCATAACATACGCCGGTGCTGGCTTTTTAGCATTGTTGTTAGTGTATTCCCTCCCAAGAGACCTGATTCTTCTCAACAATAACAATATTGAGGGATCGGAAATCACGATAATAAGCGGAATGGTAAAAGTTTTTTCCCATTATTTGCAGCTGCCTTATTTACTGTTAATTATGGGAGGTCTTCTATATACCATAATACTTTCCCTAAAAACAAAGCCAGTTTCAACCTGGTTATGCAGAAGCATTCCATGGTCTTGGTAGCCTTGTTTCCTTTCTGTCATTTGATTGCGTCCACTCATGCCTTTTATCACCATCATTTTGTATACCGGGAATTTGCAGTTACTCTTCTGGCTGTCCTGTTTATCATTCTTGATATCAAAAAGAGCACTGAGCTTTCATCTATCACAGACGGTTAACGATATATATTCAGTTAGTGCCGAAGTTTTTCAAATTATGGACACAGTTTTCAAATTATGTTACAATGACATAATATATATGAACTCATGCAAAATATGATTTCATGCAGGAAAGGTGGATATAAAAGTATGAAGAAAGCTCTTGTCATAGGCGCAGGTCCCGCGGGTCTTACCGCCGCTTATGAACTTTTGACCAAGTCAAAGGACATTGAAGTAACTGTATTTGAAGAAAGCGATTGTTTTGGCGGTATTTCCAAAACCGTAAACTATAAAGGGAACCGGATGGATATGGGCGGTCACCGCTTCTTTTCCAAGATTCCTGAAGTAAACGAGTGGTGGGACAAGATGCTCCCCATGCAGGGCGCTCCCACTTATGACGACATTCTTTTAGACAGACCCATGCCCCTTACCAAGGGCGGTCCCGACCCCGAAAAGGAAGACCGGGTCATGCTGACCAGACACCGCGTATCACGCATTTATTTTGATTCCAAATTCTACGACTATCCTATTTCCTTAAAGTTAGAAACCTTTAAAAATTTTGGATTTCTGACCACCATGAAGGTGGGCTTCAGTTATCTGGCTTCTCTGATTCACAAAAGACCGGATGATAATCTTGAGAATTTTTATATCAACCGCTATGGACGCAAGCTCTACTCCATGTTCTTTGAGTACTACACCGAAAACCTGTGGGGACGCCATCCCAGCGAAATCGACGCCTCATGGGGCGCACAGCGCACCAAAGGTCTATCCATCATGGCGATTATCAAGGACGTATTCGAGAAAAAGTTCAAAAAGAAAAACCGCAAGGTAGAGACCTCCCTGATCGAGGAATTTAAATACCCCAAGCTCGGTCCCGGTCAGCTCTGGGATGTAACCGCCTCTGAAATTGAAAAGCTGGGCGGAACCATCATCAAAAATGCAAAAGTAACAAAAGTGCACAAAAACGAGAGCAATGTCATTACCTCCCTCACCTACGAAAAGGATGGTCAGGAGCACACCATGGAAGGCGATTACTTCATCTCCTCCATGCCGGTAAAAGATCTTGTAAACGGCATGAACGACGTCCCTACCGATCCCGCCCGGATTGCAGCGGGACTTCCCTACCGCGACTACATGACCTTAGGCGTTCTCGTTCCCAAGATCAACTTAAAAAACAAGACCAAACTAAAGACCGTCAGCAACATCGTCCCCGACTGCTGGGTCTACGTTCAGGACAGGCATGTAAAACTGGGTCGATTCCAGATTTACAACAACTGGTCCCCTTACATGATCAAAGATCTTGAGCACACCGTATGGATTGGTCTTGAATACTTTGTAAACGAAGGCGACAACTTCTGGAACATGACCGAAGAAGAATTTTCCAAGATTGGTATCGATGAAATGATCAAACTCGGACTCATTGACAGCCCGGACGTCGTCCTGGACACCCACATGGAAAAAGTTAAAAAAGCGTACCCCGCCTACTTTGACACCTACGATGAAATCGACACCCTGGTAGCATACCTAAGCTCCATCGATAACCTCTACTGCGTAGGACGCAACGGTCAGCACCGCTACAACAACATCGACCACTCCATGGTAACTTCCTTCGAGTCCGTAAAAAATATCCTAAGCGGAATCAAAGACAAGACCAACATCTGGAACGTCAACACCGAAAAAGAATACCACGAAGAAGGCGCCAAAAATGAGGCGGAAGTAGATTGACATCTGCGAGGTTGGTTATTTATTTTGAATGATTTACGCCGGGCGGGTAGCGTAACCCACCGGCAAAGGGGAAGCGCTCCGCAGCCCGGCAGCAATAAAACTGTACGGAACCTATAAAAATCAGTAAGAAAAACTAAGCATCCCTGATTTAATCTGTCAGGGAGGACGCAAACAGCGTATGGGATCATCCATGGTCCCAGTTACGCTTTCGTCGGACGTCCTGTCCGCCGATTGCTGGGTATCGAGAGGGATACTAAGTTTTTCTAACTGATTCTTATAAGGTTCCGTACAGTTTTATTGCTGCCGGGCTGCGGAGCGCTTTCCCTTTGCCGGTGGGTTACGCTACCCGTCCTCATTGTCAAGCCAAAATTTATTCCCGCGAGCAACGAACCAAGTGACTGCTTGCAGGCATTTGATTAGAATATTTTACTTTCTAAAAAGGGATTGCCTGGCGCCGTGGTTGGCATCTCGATTTTTCAGGGTGTCGTCTACTACATCCATGCGAAGTCCGGCGTCGATGAAGTCGCAGTATTTGCAGAAGTTGTAGTCTCCGCGGCTCTTTCGGATCGCCTGGCGGAGTTTTTTGTATTCTTCGCTGTTCCAGGCTTCCTTGAGGGGGGTCTTGGTGAGGTCAGCTAAAGTGGTTGCCTCGAAGTTGTCGCAGCAGCAGATTCCCATTCTTCCGTCGGGGAAGATGAACATGTCGGTGTAGGGCATCAGGCAGGTCTCTTTGATGATCTTCTGGGTGTTTTGTTTGTTGGGGGCGCTTCCGGCGCGGTTGGTGAGGACTGCGTCCATGTAGCGCATCTGAATCAAAAGTTCTACGTCCTTAAATTCTTCTTCATGGGCTTTGGCATAGTCGTAGATTTCTTTTACGTTATCGTGGAGTTTCATGTCACGGCAGTAGTTGTTGATGATCAGCTGATCCACGTAAGGGATGATTTCCTTTACTTTGTCAACGGTGAGTAAAAGTCCGTTGGAGGAAAGAAAGATGAAACAGTCGGGAAGCTGTTCCCGGCAGTATTTGTGAAATTCTACGATTCTGGTGTCAAGGAAGGGCTCGTTGTTTCCATACAGGGTCAGGTGTCCCTTATAGCCCCAGTCACGGAGCTGGTCTATGATGTTGTAGAACAGCTCGTCGTCCATGCGTTTGTAGGGGCGCTTTTCTGCGTTCTTGTTAGCTGTGCAGAAGGAGCAGGTGCTGTTGCAGCGGTTGATCGTCTCTAAGTTGACCACCAGCGGCATGGGTGCCTCTTCACCCTGGAAAAAGTAATCGATATATTTTCCCTGAAGTTTGTTTCTGGTAAGAAATTGTAATTTTAGGTAGCTTTCGGAGGAAAGCTTGGGGAATCTCTTCTGTAAGTTCCATCCTAACGTTCCGCCAAAATTGTGAAATTTAACTGACATAGCTTGTCTCCTTTATCTTAAATACATTGTTCTCAAAGTTATTGCTAACTGTATTATAGTATCATTTTATGCATGGGGCGTCAATTAAAAGGTCACTTCTCCGTCATGAGATACCAGCGAAACGCTCTCCACTCCTTCTAAATGTTCCAGTTCCTGCATCATCTCATATTCCTTCAAAGCGCGGACCTCTATTACAAGATTGCACTTTCCCGCCGCGATATTTCTTGATTTCACTTTATAGTATTTGCAGTATTCTGCAATTTTCTGCGTAAAAAGCGGTTCTTTTTGGGATTCCTTTAAATTTGCCACCAGAATCATGGGCGCGCGTCCTATCGGAAGTCTGTCCAATACCATGACTAAAATGGTGAGTACAAGGGAAAGCACCACCGCCACCTCTGTCATGTGGGCGCCGCAGCAGATTCCTACCGCAATAGACCAGAACATAAAGCATAAATCCATAGGTTCCTTGACTGCAGTCCTGAAACGCACGATAGAGAGAGCGCCTACCATACCCAACGAAATAACGATGCTGGACTGCACCGCCAAAATAATCGCTGCCGTGGTGACAGCAAGGGCTGCTAATGAAATATTGAAATTCTTGGAATAAAAAGTCTTTTTGGTGACGAGCCTATAGACCATGAAAATGTAAGCGGCTATGACGGCAGTAATCAGAAGTACTGCCGCTATATGCATGACGCTGATGTTTTCACTGGTGTATGATGCTAAGAAATCCTTTTTAAATATATCCGAAAAACTCATTTTATTTTCCCGCCTTTCTGTTGGTATTCCTCTAAGTGTAGTGTTGTATCATGTCTTAAATTTTCTGCACAGATAGTATTTTGAAAAGGTGCTCGCCGACAGTCCGTCGAGCTGCAAAAGTCCGTGTATCTCATCTGGAAGAAAACTGTCAAACTTCACTTCCATAAGCGCCCATCCGGCTCTCATTACACCCCGCCCGCTTACTTTTTCGTCCAAAAAAGTCTGCACATTGCTCACAGAAGTGATATTACAGTCAAAGGTGACCCGCACATTGGCGTCCTGCTGCCTGTAAACATAAGGAACCCTGTCATAATCCACAATGACCACCGGCTTCATGAAACGCACCGCCATCAATATCGCCAGCTTATGCAATACCTGCTGGTCCGGCTGTATGTCATTTGGAATGATGCCGTCCATCAACTGCCTGCACTGCTGCCGGGTAATCAGGCATGCGCGCTTACTTGTCTTCCCCCGGATTTTCTGTTTCACTTCAAGGCTGATCCGGTCTGTCTGATGATTATAGATACGTATTCTGTATTTTTCCCTGTTGTCCACACCGTTTTCATTATCCATATAACAGCGGTTCTCATAGTCATCAAAGTATAAGCTCCTGATGTTATAAGAGCCATCCTCTCCGGCATGCACATCAAGGGAGGCAACTGCGCTTATTTTGGCATCTTCTATTATCCTTTGTCCATGTGTTAAAGGATATTTATATTCGTGTCTGTAGTGATCCTGCTCCAATGATTATTCTCCTTCTTGTATCCAAACGGCTTCCAGCACCCGGTCTTCCCAAATAATCGTATCCTGGGTGACAGCTTCCCCTGTATCTGCATCCACATAGTAAAAATGCGCCCCATCTATCGTTTCATAGGAAGCAAGGTCTGCAATCGGCGTCCCCCTCTCTACCCAGAAATAAACCGTCTGATAATAATCCTGATTCAGGGCTTGCGATTCATTCTTTACTTCCACTACGCAGAAATCAACCTGTTCTATCCACAGTTTATCCAGAAATTCTTTTTTCTCTGACAAAAAATCTTTTACCATATTCACATGGCTTTCAAGACCTGCAAACCGCCTATAATCCGTTCCCTGAGGAACCGAATAGTCCTTTGGCAGCGTAAACATCCAGTCAAGCCTTTTATCATGCCACCGGAATCCATCCAATTCCGCGCTGCGGCGGATTCTGCCTGCCCAAAGTTCTATACCCGTATCCAGAATCTCTTCCAGCTTCCCCCTGAATATCTGCTGGTACTTATCTTCCACTGCCTTCCTAAATTCATCATTCCGGTACATAGCCGAAAGCCATCTGTTCTGATTGGCATTACCCGCAGGGCGGGACTGCCCCGCAGAAGTTACAAGGGCTGCCGGATTTCCAAACATGGGAGTATTGACATTTCCCATTGTACCGTCAAAATCCCACACCGGTCCCGCATACAAAAACGGATTTTCTTTATCCGTCACATAGGCAAAGGTACTTGCGATTCCCGTATCATGATCCCCTGATATTTCCTGAATCAACCACATTTCCGCCCATGAATCCATGTCAATCAGCTGGGATAACTTTTTCCCGCTTATGCTGCTGACACCATCCTGTGCAAACAACGCGCTCTCGATATCATTTATCATGTTCTCAATCCGGCTCTTTTCACCAGCCGAAATTCCCTCTGCATTCCTGAGGGCAAAAATCTGTCCCCTCTCCGACACCACAAAAGGCTCATTTTCTTCCAGACGGAAGTCCAGCTCCATTTCCAAAAACCAACTGTACGCAGGGTCGATGGCAAGCCGGTTCTCACCGATTTCCACCGCCTCCGTCAACAGATACATGCCCATATACTGCCCGTTTAAATACACCTCCATAAATTCCCCGTCCGGCTCATAGGCATCTATGCTCCTGTTTGCCAGCTCCAGCACCGTTTTATTCCTGATATAGGAGCCGTCCGTGGCATTTGCCAGCAGATTCCATTTCACCGCAGGCGCCATGCCGCATAAGCCTATGGGCTCCTTGAAGGAAAAGGTAAACGGTCTCTTATCCAAAGTTGCCGTAAGATTCCCCCTTATCTTAAATTTATCCAGCTTTTCACTGCACACAATCCTTCCCTCTTCGTCCAATATACATGCAGTGCCCGTCTCGATATACTTCTTGTTGTCAAATTCATCCAGCCTGATCAGATCTTCCCTATCCTCCACCGTGACCATCATAACGGGAAGATTTTCAGATACCAACACCTTGAATGGCTTGTCCATATAAGTGCTTCCAAAGAGTCCCTTCACTTCTATGCGATGTTCCCTTTCCTTGCCGCTATCCCGAAAAACATCGCCCGCCGCATAAGGCGCACCGTCAATCTCCACCTTTCCATAGCTTTCCTCATACGCCAGAGACAATTCTATTTCCTTCTTCGCAAAACAGGAAGGCAGGAAAAGATAATAGCTCCCATCTTCTCCGTCTTCCCACAGTCCAATCCGTATTTCCTGCCCATCTAAAACACTTGCAAAAGACAATCCCTCCACAAATTCCTTTTCATGATCCATCTGTAAATAAGAAACTGTCAGCAATAATAACAAGATAAGGCATGCACTTGCAATCATAAATCCATGTATTCCGTTTCCAGCTCTCCTACTGCAATGCATCCTGATTATAAACCGCCTTCTGTTTTTATGGACTTAATTATAATAGATGCTTCTGCAAAAGGCAACTGTGTGATGAAGGACATCAAATTTAAAATAAGGGAACTACGCGTAAGTTCCCTCTTCTATCCATTCCTTTAATTTCTTCTGTAATTCTTTCTTATCAGGCAAATATAGCTGATATTCCGATGTATAAATATTAGCATCGTCCGGCAATGTAATTTCTACAAGAGCATTATCCTTTTCTTTACAAAGCAAAATTCCCACCGTTGGGTTTTCCTCTGGCAATTTCTCATATCTGTCATAGTAATGCACATACATCAGCATCTGCCCTAAATCCTGATGTGTCAGTTTATCAATCTTCAAATCTATCAATACATAACACCGCAAAAGTCTGTTATAGAACACGAGATCCACGTAAAAGTTGTCCTCTCTAAATGTAAATCGCTTTTGCCTTGCTTCAAATAGATAACCTTTACCCAACTCCAATAAAAATTTTTGTAACTTATTGATTATTGCAGTCTCCAAATCAGATTCCACATATTTTGCTTTTTCATCTAACCCAAGAAATTCAAGCACCGTAGGCTGTTTCACAATGTCCTGTGGTTTTGTAATAACATTGCCTTCAGACGCAAGTTTCATTAACTCGTCCTTTTCCCTGCTCAACGCCAACCTTTCATAAAGACTTGAATTATATTGTCTTTGCAATGTTCGTATTCCCCATGCCTCATTTGTTGCTTCTATTTCATAAAATTTTCTTTCATTTTCATCTTTTATACGCATTAATTGAAGATAATGGGACCAAGGAAGTGTAAACGGAGCTTCTTTTTCAAAAAAGCTAAACACTGTTTCACTTTTTTGAATAGCAAAAAGGCTAAACATTGTTTCACTTATTCGGTTATTATATGTCATATAGTGATTAATCGGATCAACAAATATTTGTTATTCCAGCCGTTCAAGTTTCCCCTCTTCATAGTGTTTTAGTTCCTCCCGGATCATGCGTGCATTCTCATCCCATGATTCGTATTCTTCTTGTCCTCCTCTGTCTGGAATCTGGTCATAATAACTTAAAAAGTCCCCCAGGTAATCTGTAAACTTGCAGCTCCCCCAGTAATTCAGGTGTGATTCATCATTGAAATCTGTCTCAAAGTCAAAGCCGATGGAATCGTAATATTCATTATAATTGATGAACGTAACTCCTTCTTCCGCCGCGATTTCTGCAATTCTATTGTAAGTGCGCTTATCCTCGGCTGTCATGATATACGGGATTACGATCAGTACCAGTTCACTGTCTTTTTCCTTTACATAGGAAATAATCTTGCGCAGGTATTCCTCCGACTTAGGCGTCAGCCCGTCGTTCCGGTCTTCAGAGATATTTATCCTCTCCTGGGGTCTTTTGTTCCAGTAAGGAGTATATCCCTTAAATGCCTCTTTTTCCTGAATGTCCCAGAAAAAGCTGTTAAAGTCTTCCTCTTCTAAGTCGTCATACCGGCTGTGGTAAATTGCAAAGTCAGGAAAATATTGGGACAGCTTCTGGGGCTCCACACTCACTGAGAGCATCTGCAGTTTATTAAGTGAAAACTTCATTCCGTAAACATTTTCCGCCATAAAGTCATATTGATAATCGTCCTTAAATCTTGCAGGCGCATATAAATCCAAAAGGACCACCTTGGGCGTCTGGTATTTATATAGTTCTTTCAAATAATAATATGTGGTCCAGAGGGGCTGCTCCGCACAGCTGTAATCGTAGGATGCGATTCCATACTTTTCCCATAAAAGCCCCGTGTTGATGCCGCAATGGACATGACTGGTTCCCATCGCTACCACATCCACAGAATCCTTGGGCTGCCAGTATATTCCGGCACTCTGATTTACGCCGTGCCGGGATTTGATACTTAAAATACTGATACATAAATAAATTGTAACCAAAAATAATACTGCAAATCCTGCTCTGATAAAATTCTTTTTCACTTTCCGCTCCTTATCCTGCTGCTCAAAACTGCATATAAATGAATTGTTCCGCATGATATCCCGGACCATACATGCCAAACACAAAAATCGCAATGAGCAGGAGATAAAAGATAAGATATCGCACCGCATTCTGCTTTTGCTGAATCAGAACCGGTAAATGAAGTTTTTTCCTTCTGCAGTACAGATCCACCCCCCAGACGACACAGATGCTTAGAATAATCAATGCGATCTCCACTTCATTCAGCTGCAGGTCCATTCTTGTCTGATTCCATGTTTCCGGATGAATCCCAGCAGTGAACATGGCGCCAATATACGTAAGCGCCGCTCCAAGATTGTCTGCTCTAAAAAAAATCCATGCAAATGCAACAGCAAGGAAGGTAAGCGTCCGTCCTCCTTTCACCTTCCATCCCTTCTGCCGCACAACTCCATCGATAACCGAATAGACTCCGTGCAAAAGCCCCCACACCACAAAGTTCAGTCCGGCGCCGTGCCACATGCCGCAAATTAAAAACACAATCATGGTGTTGATGCATTTTCTGACAAATCCCTTCCGGTTTCCTCCTAAAGGAATGTAAATATAGTCTCTAAGCCACGTGCTTAAAGAGACATGCCATCTGCGCCAGAAATCGGTGATATTTTCCGCAAGGTAAGGTCCCTTGAAATTTTCCGTCAGACGGATTCCAAAGATCCGGGCGCAGCCGATGGCAATATAAGAATATCCCGCGAAGTCACAATAAATCTGCATGGTATAGAAAAAAGCGCCCACGATCAGCCAGATACTGTCATACATAGACGGATCTGCAAAAATCTGATTTACCGTAACCGCTAGGCGGTCCGCCACCACCATTTTCATAAAGTAGCCCCACAACATATAGGTAAAGGCGGTGGACAGACGCCCCCTGTCCTTCAGCGTCACCTTGACCGGAGATTTAATCTGCGGCAGGAGATTCTCTTCTCTTTCAATGGGACCGCTCACCAGCTTGGGGAAAAAGGCAAGGTAACAGCTCAGATACACAAAGTTCTTTTCCGCAGAACTTTTTTCTTTATAAATATCAATCAAGTAACCGATTGCCTGAAACAGGTAGAAAGACAATCCGATGGGCATAATCAGATTGCTTAACAAACTTTCCTTTGCCCTTCCTCCCCAATCAGCCGCCCACAGGAAAGAAGGTATATATTTATAAAAACACAGGATGAAAACATAAGCAGCCACTACTGCCTGCAGGCAGATTTTCCCTCTGCTTTTTTTGCCCTCAACTAATAATTTTTCAATTTTCCTTCCTGCCGCCCATGTGCTGAAAGAAATCACCACAAGTACCAGCAAGGAACGCCAGTCCATCCACCCACAGACCGCGTAACTTGCCGCCAGCAGAAATGCCGGACGCCACTTTACAGGCAGCGCAAAAAACAATGCCACAACGATTCCCAAAAAAACGGGAAATACCATTGACACAAACAAGACTTCCGCCTCCTATCATTCACTTTTTGTCTACTTTCACGTCCCTTTGCCTGCCGCCCGTCTTCTCACAAAAAAGGAGTTTCCGCATGCCGCTGCAATGCACCTGCATCACGCTCTGATGCGCAAAAGCCTTTTCCTTAAAAGCTTGGCTTTAACACAAACTGATTTCTCAAAAACCAGCGCTCGTTACATCTAACGTTAGTATAACAAAAAAGAAGCCTTTTTATAGACTTCTTTTCCAAAATTAAGAAATATTCAAGAAATATTCAAGAAATATTAAGAATCGCTTCATCTCTTAGCTTATTTGAGGGAAAGCACCAGAAACGCTTCTTCTTCCCGCCTTTCTGTGGCGGCACGCATAAGCCAGCCGCTCACGCTCTCATCATATTCCCCCGACTCTAACATTGCCTCTGCAAACTCTGCGCGGATGCACAGATAATCCGATCCGTAATAAGTATTTTGGATATCCGAGAGCGTATCTGCCGGACTGATGATTCCATCCACCACGTCCGGTCGGTAATAAGACGACCTAAAATCAATATCATTGAAAATAATAACAGATTTTTCAGGTATTTCTGCATATGCCTCTTCCCACTGACTGCACAGCTGTGCATAATAACCCTCTTCCCGGCTCATGCCTCCGTTTTCAAAGACAGACACAACTGCAATGAGCACAATTGCGCTGACTGCCCCTGCAAAAAAGCAAAGCCCTTTTTTTCCTTTGACGTAGGGCAGCAAAAGCCCGATCAGCCCAATGCACATAAGGAAGCTTGCCGGCTCAAAGAAGCGGAAGTAAAAGGTATCCATGGAAGAAAAATAGCGGATTCCTGTAAAGATCACATAATATGATGCCGCCATGGTGATCAGCACCGACTCTCTGGTAAAGCGCCTGCAGTTTCTGCCTATGAACCATAGAAGACCCACGAAGACGATTACCAGGACAAATACTTTCATATGATGCGGGAACCCTTCTATGAGTTCCGGCACCTGCAGGGAAAAGACGTTGAAAATCTCCGTCAGAAGACTGTCGATCAGGTCATTGGTCAACTTCTCGTAGTCATCCCACCACATCGTCCTGCTGACCCCGGATGCCATGCCGTTCATCACCTTATTCATCAAAAGATAGCCCATCCCCAGGCTCCCTGAGACAAATGCCGTGACGGTGAGCCCCGCTGCCTTCTTCAGCACCTTTTTATCCCGTCTCTTAAAATAATCATTAAACAGGAGCAGGAGATATCCTCCCACCACAATCCACACATAAATACCGAAATATCTGGTGAGGAAACAACACAGCCCTAAAACGCCCAGCAGCACGAACCATTTTACCCCTGCATCCTCTTCACCCAATATTTTGGCAAGTACAAGCGCGAACCCCAGCATGAACAGCATAAAGGGGATCTCGCTCCAGGTATAATAGGCAAGGTTCAAAAAGCCTATATTCGTCAGGCACAGGGCGTACACCCAGGCATCCTTCTTAAAACACCCCCGCAGCACCAGCAGAATGCCCCCTGTAAGAATCATAGTCAAAATCTTGGACGCAAGATAGGCATTTACCTTCGTCACTGCCATGACCAGCGCGATCATTGCCGGATAAAGAATGGGCCAGTTGGCAAACCAGGAATCATATCCCGCCATTCGATCATAGGCAAACCCATTCCCATTTGCCAGATTCACCGCCTCCCGCAGATACCCCGTAGAGTCGGAAGAGATATATACCCCTTTTAAGTAAGCCCTTGCATAAATGCTGACACAGATTGCGGCAAACAAAAGCACCAGAAATAGATCATTTCCGTATTTCCCGAAAAATGCACCCAGGGGAATCCGCCTGATCCGGTTCCACACATTTCCAAACCCTGCAAACACGCCTGCCAGTGCAAAAATCGTCAGCAAAATGCAAAACGGCACTGAATAATATAAAATTTCCCCATAAGTGACTTTCGTCTCCTCCACCAGATCCACGCCCAGAGAGATTCCGCAGTCCGCCGTCTCTCCCTTCTTTACAACAACCTCCTCAAAAGGAAGCGCCTGCGCTCCCTCAAAGGGAACCTGCATAAAATAGGGTTCACTTCTGTCTGCAAGGATGGACACCAGATAAGATTCCCCTTCTGCCATACGCATATCCGCAGGAACCAGGAACCATTTTCCGGGAGTAATCGTCTCCACCGGTATGACCTGATTCACCAGCAAATTAGATGCTTCATCCGTCACGGCGATACGGACCGTTCCCCTGCTTTCCTCTGAAAGGTTGACCATCAACAGCTTAAGACCGCCCACCCAGATATCTTTCTTCGCCGTGAGCGTGACTTCTAAGGGCACCTTTTCCTCACATTCCACGTACACCGGTTCTTCCTTGATCTGGGGAAGGACCTCTGTGGTTTTTTGCCCGTTTTGCGCGGTATGATTCAAAAAGAGCATGGCTCCGGCAAATAAAATCATGATTCCCGCTGCCGCAAATATTTTTTTCATCATCGCTTCTATTCTCCTAAATCCATCCAGCCTATCTTTTCTGCCAGATCCATTGCCCGCTCCACCACCACATCGGAATTATAGTGACAGTGCTCGCCCCAGCGTCCCAAACCGTAAACCTTTCTCGTTTCTCCGAATGCAAGCAAATGTTTCATGATTTTAGGTTTGTCAACAGTATTGATGGGATAGGCATATGGGTTGACATAGCGGTAATGCTCATCCTGTGCCGGAAACATTTCTACCCGCTCCAGCCTGGTCTCCGTCCAGTATCCCCTGCTGCCCTTAAAGAAATTATGGCGCACCAGAATCCTATGGCAGGGAATCTGCGGATCCGGCAGATAAATCCACTGTGCAGGCGTATCCAGATTTTCCCCTCTGTACCGGGTCTCCACCGCGCTTGTTCTCAGCTTCCTTACGGCGGATACAAGCTCCCGCGGCATTCCCTTTATTTCTTCAAATTCCATCCACGGAATCGTAGTGATGATCTTATCCCCCTGAAAGTGCTCTCCCGATTTTGTGCATACCCTGCGGGTATCAAAATCAATTTCCTTTATATCCGCCCCATAGCATACCCTGGGCGCAAGCGCCTGTGCCATCCGAAGCCATACCTCGCCATAGCCGTAATGTTTCGGATAATAAAAACGGGCGTGCCCGGGCTGTGTGCCGTAGGGCTCTCTCATCAGACAAGACCGCAAGGTCTCCTCAAAACTCACATCCGGCAGTTTTTCCAGCCAGTAGGTCCCCAGCATATCCAAGTCTTCCCCGAACATCTTCTGATTATAGGGAAACATATAATCCTCTGCAATCTTCTCCCCCAGCTTCCATACGATCCAATCCGTAAACTTATCCGGCATCTTTCTGCCGCTGTTACACCCCGCCCGTGCTATGGAAGACAGATAGGCAATCTGCTCCTCGATCCCAAACTGCCAGATATTGGCTTCCATGGGATGACCCACCACCGCGCCCCCAACTGCAATGCGGCTGTCCCTTGTAAAGAGATTCCATTCCTCCCTTTCCATGAACCGGAACAGAAATTCCGTCACCTTAGGTCTTTTCACATCCAGAAAGTGCCCACCGCCAATGTCAAAAGGGCTTTCGTCCACCATGACAGACCGACAAAGCCCTCCTGCCTCATTTTCCTTTTCCAGAATGAGAAAAGAGTCCTCCCCCTTCTCCTTCAGCCTGTGGGCAAAGGAAAGCCCTGCCGGTCCTGCACCCAGAATCAGATATTTTACATTCTCCATCCCGATTTCCTCATCTTATTTTTTCCACACAAAAGGCTCATGCCTGCGCAGCATGAACAAGATTTTCAGCGCTTCTAAAACAGAACTCCCCTTTAAGCTGGAAGCGCTCCCCACATAATGAATGGGAACCTCAACGGTATGAAAGCCCCTGCAGTAATAGCGCATTTCCGTCTGATACATATGTCCCCTTGAAAGGAATGCATCCAGATTCATTTTTTCAAGAATCTGTCGCTGGAATCCTTCAAATCCGCTGGTCATATCCTTTAACTTTGTCCCTAAAACCAAATTGGACAGATAGGTGCCGCCCTGGCTAAGCACCCTGCGGTACAGGGGCTGCTCCCTCATGGAGCCGCCCTGGATGAACCGGGATCCCCACACACAGTCGTACCCCTCCTCCAGCCGCTGAATAAACTGGTAAAGCTCCGACGGGAGATGACTTCCCCCTCCATCCATCTCGATAATCCACTCAGCCCCGTCTAAAAGCGCCTGCCTGAATCCCTCCAGATAGCAGGTAATGACCCCTTTGGACTCCTTATGGAAAATACACCTTACCTTATCGCTGACCTTTTCTCTTTCCCGGATGATCTCCTCCGTGCGGTCTTTGGAATAGCTGTCGATCACCGGGTATATGTATAAATTATCATAGGGCAGTGCCAGAATTTCATCCAGGATCTGCCCCATCGTACTTTCTTCATTTGCCACAGGCATGACAATAATCGTTTTTTTCATTCCCACCCTCATTTGTCCTGATTTTGTTCTTACGCCTGATACTGATTGCAGGCATCGATCACCATGGATACCTCTTCCTCCGTCATCTCCGGGAACAGGGGCAGCGTCACGCAATGGCTTGCCAGATATTCCGCATTGGGACAGTCTCCCTTCTGATACCCCAGATCAGCATACGCCTTCTGCAGATGGCAGGGCACCGGATAATGCTTGTTGCACTCCATCCCCTTCTGCTCCATATAGGCAATGAGATCGTCCGGGTCATCCACCGTGACTACAAACAGATGGAACACCGGGTCCGTATTCTCCGGATGCGCCTGCATGGTAATCCTTGGATTCGTGATCTCCCTTATATAACGCCTGCCGATCTCCCTGCGGCGCGCCGTCCATTGAGGCAGATATTGAAGACTCACGCTAAGGACGGCTCCCTGCAGTCCCTCCAGCCTGTAATTATATCCAATCACATCATGATAATACCTGACCTGACACCCCTGGTTCTTAAAGGTGGTGATGGCGTCAAAATATTCCTTTTTATAGCAGGTAACGCTCCCCCCTTCCCCGAAGGCGTACAGATTCTTACCTGGATAAAAACTAAAACACCCCAGTTCTCCCAGGCTTCCTGCCATTTTTCCTTCATAAAGGGCGCCGTGTGCCTGGGCACAGTCCTCCACCACATAAAGCCCGTGCTTATCGGCGATTTCCTTCACCCTGCCAAATGCAAAGGGCTGACCGTATAAATGGACGCCTATGATTGCCTTGGTTCTGTCCGTGATCTTTTCCTCAATCCTGTCAGGATCGATTTCCCATGTGTCCGCCGTGCAGTCCACAAACACCGGAACCGCTCCTGTATATGTGACGCCCCATGCCGTTGCAATATACGTGTTGGCAGGCACGATCACCTCGTCCCCCGGTCCGATTCCCAGCGCCATCATGGCACAGTGCAGGGCGGAGGTTCCGTTGTTGACCCCTGCCGCATAGGGAACGCCGCAGTACGCGGCAAACTCCCGGTCAAACTGATCCGCAAACCGTCCCCCCGAAAAAGCAGTCTCCTCGCAGACCGCCTCGATTGCCGCCATGTACTCTTTTTTATGCTTCTTAAAATCCCTCGTCAAATCAATTCTCTTTAACATACTCTCCTCCGTCTTGAACCCGCCTGAAATTATTTACGTCTGTCTTCCTGTCTGAACGTCTTTTTCAGCCTGTAAATCTGTACCAGATAATTTTTAATGGTCTTCCACACCTTCACCGTAGTATTGTAATCTTCCTGCCACTCCACGGGCATGTCATAAATCGCCACACCCATGCGCTCTGCCCGCAGCAGAAATTCTATGGTATAAAACCAGCCATTGTCATTGCCGCTTGCCGCCACCAGCTTTTCCGCCGTCTCTTTTCGCAGAAAGGTAAAGCCACACACCGCATCCGTCGCCTTCATATGAAAAATCGTCTTAAGCAGGAATACCAGACCCATGGATGTAATCTTGCGGTACCATTTACGCCCTTTGGTATCGGATTCCTTGCTGAATCGGCTTCCGTTTACATATTCCAGTTCCGGTCTTTCCTTAAACAGCTCTATGGTCCGTCCTAAATACTTGATATCCGTGGACAGATCAATGTCCATATATCCCACAAGGGCACATTCATTTAAAGAGATTCCTTTTCGGAAGGCAACGCCTACGCCCCGCTCCCCGACTCTCACATAAGCCACCTCAGGATACTTCTCTGCCAGCGCCTTCCCGATCTCAGGGGTTTCATCCTCCGAACCGTTGTCCAGAATCGTAAGACAGTAAGGAATCGAAACATTTTCCCTCAGGTATGCCATCGTCCTGTCAATGCCGTTCTGCAGGCGTAACCGCTCATTCAGCACCGGAAATAGTAAATTAATTGATAATTCTTCTGTGTTCATCGTTTTACCACCTTTTCTATATCTGAAACCAGATATCTCTGCTGCTTGAAGATTAAATTAAGCAGCACAGACAGATATTTCAGGATAATCGTAAGCAGCGCGAACACGCCGAAAAATCCCAGTGCCAGAAAACCCATGGTAGAGAGCCACCCTTCCACCGGTCTCGTATGATTAAAGATATCGGAAATAATGTAAATTCCCATCCCTATAATCACCGCCAGAAAAATACCACATATAATCGCCGATACCCGCTCGAGCACATTGGTAAAATAAATAAAGGAATCCAGCGCCAAGGCAGTGCGCTCTGACGTCACCGTCTTGTTTTTGACCCGCACATTCACGTCCTTGCTGCTATAAAAAATCGTGTCCGTCTTAAGTCCGCAGTTCATGTAAACAGCCTTACGGTAGGGGATATACTGTCCCATGGACTTAATTCTGTTGATTGCCCTTCTGGAAACAATCCTGAAGGTCTCCGGTCCTATCTTTCCATTCCCCCTGCTGGTACTGTTATACAAAGAATAAAAAAGTTTAGAAGTCATGCGCAGCTTCCCTTTGCTGCTTGCCGCCACAATATCGTTTCCTTCGATCAGCTTGCGGTAAACCTCCATCATGACATCCGGCTCGTAGTCCACGAAAATATCATCAAACTCAAAGACAAAATCTCCGATGGCAATGTCCCGCCCCGCATTCATGGCGCTTTCCAACCCTTGAAAAAAACTCATGTGGACCACATTGACCATCATCTTAAGCTGTCTGCTTTCCATATACTCCCGAAGGACCTCTACCGTACCGTCTGTACAGGCATCATCCACACACACCAGCTCGTACTGCTCAAAGTTCTCCTCACATACCGGAAGCACCGTATCCAAAAAATATTTCACATAGGAAGCTACATCATGCAGGTAAACGACCAGTGAAATAAATTTTTTTTCTTTCTTGTTCATAATCTGTTTATCTCCCATTCTTGCCCATCCCGCCGCCATGGCATAAGCACAAATTTGCCTATAAATTGATATGATTCCTTTTATTCCAACATCAAGTATTCGTCCAAATCGTACACCGTATTAATCTTGCCGGATAAAACACTGACGAACATCGGCTGCCTATTCATTACCTTGATTGCCGTAGGACGGGAATCGTCCACCTCAGAACTTTTCAAAATTGGTTTCATGGAATAAAGGGACTTCTCATACGAATAAGTATATTCCGGTTTCATATATTTATCAGCCAGATGAGACATGTAGGGCCATGCCGAATCCGGCTTATGCACACATTCACTGCAGTTTCCAAGGTTATCAGGCGTGCATCTTCTGCCCCCCGCCTCGCTGTCATTTTGACAGGAAAACACCGGTTTCGCATCATAGCTGGTCACATGAGGCGTAAAAGTCACAGAAGTAAGGGAATGCAGTCCCGTCTTTCCAAAAGGCATAATGGAGAAGAAAGGTCCATCCATAACCGTTATTCCAATACCCTTCAGCACATCAGATGGTTTACATAATATAATCTCACAGAGCTCATATTTGATATTAAACAATTCCTTGTCTATGCCTTCCACCTTATCGATAATCTGGTTTACCGAAGCATAAGAGGCGTTGAGCACATAAGGCGCTTCATAAAAGCTGCCCTCTTCCATCTGTACCTGAAAACACCTCTCCTGCTTTATGATCCGTTCTATGCGGGCATCAAACACAATCTGAACAGCCGGATTATCATAAAGCTTGTCCTCATAATATTTCTGCAGAATCTTGGCGTCATACGTATATTCTTCCGTGAGAAAGGCGCCGTCACACATTCCCGGCTTAAAATACCTAGAAATGGGTGCTTCCTCGCACCTGATACCTGCCGCTTTGCAAAATTCCTTAAACTGAGCCGCATTGGTCCATGAGAACTTGTCCGAAGTGGCATAAATCTGCTCAAACCTATCGTGAATACAAAAGCCGAAATCCTCCACGAACCTCCTGAAATACCCCGCCGATTTCACCGCCGTGGTAAGACTACGCGGATAGTGGTATCCCATATGCACCCTTGCCTGATTAATATAAGTAGCCCGCATAAAAGGCGCGCTATCATACTCAAGCACCAAAATCTGCTGTCCCTGCCGCGCACAAAAGTCTGCAGCGTATAAGCCATACAGACCGGCACCGATAATGATTTTATCATACTGCTTTGACATAAACTAATCCTTTACATTCCTTTCGTCATCGCTTTATTCCAGTATAACCCGGTAAATCGTATATTCCTCACCCCTCGCAGTATCCTCCGGAGTCCGGTACAGGACTTCACACTCTGCCAGGCGATCTGCCTCCGTAAGACAACTGTCTTTAGAGTCCAGAAGATATAATTCTTCCCTTTCAGGGAAATTTGTCCCCGCCCATGAAAGGAGCTCTTCAAAACTGATTTTTTTCTCCTGCTCCACGCTCCAGTCCGCGTAAGTTTCCTTCTGCCCATTTCCCGCAAAATAGAAATCGTATTCAGGAAGATAAGCAAGCACCGTAGATGCATAAGGCACATTCACTGTGACCAGCAACGCATCCTGAGGTATATTCTCTCTGATATATTCAGCTGTATACACACCATCCGAATATACACCATTAAGGGCGTTCGCAAGGCTGGATGACTCTTCCTTATCATTCCACCTTAGAAACATGCAGACAGATAACAAAATCACCATTAACTCAATTCCCAGAAGCGCCCTTCCCGCAGCCTTCCCTGCCGGCTTCTTCTTTTCCTTTTGAAGATGCAATACCCATATTGTCCACATCAGCACAAAGCAAAGCGCAATAAAATGCCAGATATGAAGCTGATAAATCATAACACTGAACGCCGCCTCAAACAAATAAGCGCCTGCCATCACAGCGGCTGCCCACAGACTCTTCAGCTGGACGGATGCCACCAGTAATAAGACGGCAAGCAAAAGCAGAAACAACTGACAGAAAAATTCGCCTCTTCCTGTCAGACGTATCAAAATCCAACAGGCATAATCCCCAATCTCTTTCAACAATTCCCAGAAACCATGGCTGCTTACCTGAAATACCGGACTGTCAGAGACACGGTAAAACTGCCCGACCAGCAAGCATAAACTAAACAGCGGAATCCAGATTCCCTTAAGGATATTTAAAACAGGACCCCATGTTTTTCCTCTAACGCCCTTCCACACATTCTCACCGAGCCACATTAAGGAAATCATTCCTGCACCCATCAGGATAATCACATCAGACTGCACCAAAAGCCCTAAAAGCAGCCCATACAAAATGCATCTTTCATTTCTTTTGGGATAGCAAAGTGCCAGCAGTATAAGCAGCAAAGCAATCAGGCAGTAATTCCTGGCTATTTCCGCATAATAATACGTAAATATAGGACTGAACACTGCCGCCGCCTTTACAATCTTACGCATAGGCGCTTTAAACAAAAACAATCCTGTAGTCACCGCCATAATCAGATAACTAGCCAAACTGATTGTCCGAAAGGGCAGACCTGCCTTTGCAAAGGGCATAAGCAACAGATACCAAAGGCATGGATGCCCCTGATATTTAATTTCTGAGAACAGTTCCAATGGCGAAAGTCCCTTTGCCATCAGCCACACATTCGCCTCATCCCGCCACAATTCATGTCTTACAAGCAAAATTCCGTTAAAAATCAGATACCCCAGGAATACCATTGTCAAAATGACTCTATCTACATTATGCCTTTTATTCGTATCTGTCATTTTCCTCTCCATCATGTATACATGCGTTTCTTTTCACACACCCTATTATCATACCATAAAAACGCCGGCACGCAAAGCATGCCGACGTATATTTTAAACCGCAATAATCAAATTAATTATTTTTTGTTTCCTCATAGCTTAAAATCATGTGCGCAAGTGCATCCGCATAAAGCTGTCTGCCTGCCTCTGTCAGGTGTACGCCATCCTCCAGATATTCTTCCGCTGTATAACCATCGATTCCCAAATCCTGATAAGCATTGAAAAACAGCGTCTGTCTTTCATTTGCCACGTAATTACATATCCCTTTATAATCAAACAGCGTACCATATCCGCTGTTAACGGTATTTCCATCTCCAATCATCCATGTACCGTCATAAAACTGAGCATAATTAGGCGCACATAAAATGATAGTCGCATCCGGCGCAACATCCCTCAAATTATCCACTGCATAGCGGAGTGCGCCGGCATAGGTTCTTAAATCAAAAAGCTCCATATCTGCACTGTCAAGCGGCGTTGCCCTAAAGAAGTCATTCATGCCATACTCTACAATAAAATAATCCGTCTTTGAAAAGTCGATATTAGGATTATCCAAGATTTTCTTCGCTTCTTTTCCAGAAAAAACATCCGTGGGTATGTCGCCCATGATTGCTTTGACTACTCCTACCAGGCTTGTGGAAGTCCATTTGTCCGACTCTGCCGACTCCTCATATTCAATCGCCGCACAGGTGCCTCCAATGGCTAGATTGAAAACATCTGCCTCACACGCAACGGACGTCAAGTAAGGTATACCCGTTCCGTCCCTGTTCGCATCAAAAATACTATCTCCTAAAAATACAAGCTGCAGTTCTCTTCCCTCAGGTTCTGTCTGATCCGCCTCGGTAATCACCTGCTCCTGCTCCGGTTCCTTAAGCTGAACCTCCGGCGTTATGATTTCCGGTGTCGCCGTCTCTTCAGGAGTTGGCGCTGTCGAAGGCATGACCTCTTCCTCCAGTACCTCTCCTGTCTCCGTAATGATAATATTCTCAGGCAGAATTTCTTCATTCTTCTTGTCTTCAGTTTCTCTGCCACATCCAACCAGTACTAATACCGCCAGAACAGATGCCAATGACAAACAAAGACGCCCCTTGGACTTGACCATTCTCATGTTCTGCACTCCTCCACTTCTTACTGATTCTATAGATAAATTATCTATAGATAAATTATCTTAGCAAAGAATACCACATTTTTTACCAAAATGCACATCCTAAGAAGCAATTTAAGATTTCTTTCTCGAACCTTAATCAATTCTTAACAACTGATCTGCTTCCTTATATTTTATTCACCTTTCCTTATTATATTCCAAAAACCACTCCGCAAACTTACCAAGTCCTTCTTCTATCGTTGTTTCTGGTTTAAAGCTATAATCCCTCATCAAATCTTCTACATCCGCATAAGTTTCATAGACGTCCCCCGGCTGCATGGGCAGATATTCCTTTTTTGCCTCTTTACCAAGGCATCTTTCGAGCACTGCAATATAATCCATCAATTTTTCCGGCTTATGATTCCCAATATTGTAGATTTTGTAGGCGGCGCCGTTTTCATCCTGAGCGGGGGGATTACAGAGCATATTCTCTACCCCTTTCACAATATCATCAATATAAGTGAAATCACGCATCATATCCCCATTGTTATAAATCTGGATTGGTTCACCTGCCATGATTTTCTTTGCAAACTTAAAATATGCCATATCCGGTCTTCCCATGGGTCCGTAAACGGTAAAGAAGCGAAGCCCCGTTAAAGGAATCCCATAAAGTTTGCTGTATGAATATGCCATCAGTTCATTGGATTTCTTGGTCGCCGCATAAAGACTTACCGGCTTGTCCACTTTATCATCTGTAGAAAAAGGTACCTTTTTGTTTCCTCCATAAACAGAACTGGAAGAGGCAAAGACAAGATGCTCTACCGGATAGTAACGGCATGCCTCCAAAATATGAAAAAAGCCCACAATATTGGATTGAATATAAGCGTCAGGACATTCAATACTATAACGCACCCCCGCCTGTGCCGCCAGATTGACTACGATCTGCGGCTTAAATTCATCAAAAACTGAAAATAACGCCTTTTTATCCGCCAAATCAGCCTTGATAAAGTGATAATTCGGTTCATTTTTCAAAATGGAAAGGCGGTCCTCCTTGAGTGAGACCTCATAGTAATCATTCATATTGTCAAGTCCGATTACTTCTGCTCCCTTTTCAAGCAATGCTTTTGATAAAAAAAAGCCGATGAACCCGGCGCCGCCGGTAATCAAATAACGTTTGGATGGGTCTAAAGTTTTCATACAATCCCCTTTATGGTAGTTTATTTTTTAATGCTTCTATTTTATACTCATAAGGCGCTTTCGTCAAATACCAGATTCAAATACCTGAATCCGCAGAACCCGTTTTCATCTGCCAGCGTACTCACCTCTGCTCCCGCTGGAATCGTCACTTCGTATTCCACTCCTTGATACCGATATTTGATCCGGACTTCCACATCCGGTCTTAAGGAAATTGCTTCAAGTACCGATTGGTGAAAGCTGACCCAATACTGTGTGGCAATCATCACTTCATCGGATTGGGCATTTCGTATCTTTTCAATTGTCTCCTGCTGGAATGCTGCATAAGCGGAATTGGGCACTTCTGTGTATTCCAGAACCGCGCCGCATATGGTGCACTGCTTTGCCATCAGCGCATCCCTTTCTGCCGTTGCTGGCCTGACCATTTCATCTGTCAATTCATGAATGCATGTATCGCTTCCTTCATAAAATTCATTTTCAGGCGCCCCGTTTTGTCCTCCCTCCGGTATTTTTGAAACTTCTACTTTATCTCCCGACTGCGCCACACGGTAATAATGCTCTGAATTGATCTGTACGACCCTTCCGCCGTAGTCCATACCTACAGATGCCAGATAAATTCCATCACCAGCAGATGCTGCTACTGCTGCCGCGCTTCCTTCTCCTTCATAAGGGATTTTTTTGTATGCTGCAATAGACATCTCATTTTCATCCCCTACCTGGTATAAATACAGCGTCATGACACAGCCGCTCTGCTCATCATACTTTTGAAAATCGCACTGTGCCATGATCTGTGTTCCATCCTCTGTCGCCGCAACCTGCAGTTTCATGATAAGCGGTGTTTCTGCTGCCTGTACCTTAGCCGCCTGCCCTGTCCCTGACAGTATTCCCAAAAGCAGGAAAATTACCGCCATTCTTGCCAACACTTTCTTTTTCCACATGTTTTTCTTCATTTGTTTTCTCTTTCCTTTCTTTTTGATAGGAGCTCATGCCATCGCGCACGCTTAATCTGATGGATCCTCAAACAGTTCCTCGATCGATACTTTCAGGATTTCCGCCATTGCCTTCAATTCAAAATCGGTCACCGTCCGTTCATGACTCTCGATTCTTGAAATGGATCCCCGGCATATATAAATCGCATACATCTCCAGCTTTTCCGACAATTCCCTCTGGCTCAGCTTCCTTTCAATCCTATACTTCCTGACCTTTTCGCCCACAACATTCTGCGTTTCGTAATCAATGATTCGCGCCATGACTGATCTCCATAAAAATTTGACACAAATATTTTATTACACTCCTTTCCGTTTCTTGTCCTGTGACAGGACACTTACAAAAAGAAAAAAAGAAGAAGTCCGCCGACTTCCTCTTTTCTTTCTTATATCTTTATTCTGCCAGAATCTTATTTCTTTTTGACAGCCACGCCTTCAAACCCATAATATCTCGACAGTCCTTTATTTTCCCAGTCCTCCGAATCCTCCTTAATATCGGAAAAGTATAAAAGGGCAGGCTGCACCGGCAAAGGTTCCACCTCAACAATTCCCTCTCCGGTGCTGCGGTAGAGCTCCATGCGCTCCTTAAGTGCATCGCCATAAGCCTTGGCATTGCCATTTGACAATTCTGTGCATGCTGACGAGAACGTATAATAATGCGGCTCCGGTATGACCGTGAGCACTGACCCCGCCGTCAAGAAAAGAATACATCCCACAAGGCACCAACAGCTTTCCGCTGAAAATTGCTTAAAGGTCCCCTGACTTGCTTCATTTTGCCTGCCTGTCCATCTTTTCCGCACCCAACCAGTCATATAGCCCACGCTCAAAGAAAGGAGCAATATATACATAAGATAAACAAGTGCCTGCAGCCTTCCCGCTTCCATGTTTCCCACTGCGAACATGGGCGGCGTAATCATTGCCGAGGTCAGGCAAAAGCCAAAAAGCAGCACTGCAAGCGGACACGGAAAACGAAAGGAAGTCTTATCTGCCATATGCCAGAATAAGGGAATCAGCGCAATCATGAGGATCACCACCGGCCAAATCGTCCACTGGCTCATCGCCTTGTCGAGACAGCCATAAAAAGACACCAGCACCGCCTTAATAGGGTTCATTCCATTTGCGTCCTCGGCGCGCACCCAATTCCCGGGGGCAGCCACATTGAGCACAAATCCTATATAAAAAAAGCCAATAGGTACCGCTAAAGCCCTGCACTTATTCCAATTTTTACAGACACTGATGAGCACCACCGCTGCCAACAGGATAATCGCCCCGTTGAGCGCAGTCATCTGATTTCCTCCGCCCGTAAAAAAACCCAAAAAAGAAGCGGCGCATAAATCCCAAATCCTCTTCTTTCCTTTATCATAAACCGCTGAAATCAAAAGCCCAAAGAAAAACAAAGACATGCTATGGACAAAAATATAATTTACCGCTCCGCTGTACCAGTAAAAAGCCTCACAACGGCCTGCCGGGCACATACATTGAACGGATGCAAAAAGCACCAGCATAGAAACACTGTGGCTGAGCATTTTGTCTGCTTTAAATACTTTCACAAAAATTGCATGGAACAAATACATCACGGAAAAGCTGAGCATTCCCAGCATAATCCATGTGGTCAGCACATATCCTCTCTCACCGAAGCTGCTTGGCGGTATTGCCATCAGAAAATTGGAAGTAAAATACCCCATCCAGTGCGCCCAGTCATCTATCGCCCTTAAGATTCCCTGCCAGATCACTGCAAACACATTATGCGTTGCCATCCACGCCTGATGACAATTACTCCCAATAGAATAGTCGTCAGCGCTGGGATAATTATACCAGGCCAGCCATAGAAGCGGCACGAGACTAAGTACATACACTACCGTCGTAAAAACGGCAACGCTTTTAGGCGTAATCAGTTTTGTGATTCTCCCGTCCCACTTTTTCTTCGCCCCATCGATCCTTATTTTCAAATCTTCTTTCATTTAAGTACCCATACCTTTCCTGCAAATTCCTATAATGTTCTTATTGCGTCAAATCCATTTTCAAACCTTGCCAACCCTGTCTTTCTCATATATACTTAAGCTGTAACAGCTATCACTATTTAGAGAATCATAAGGAGTTTTTATATAAATGCCAGTCGAAGACAAACTATCCATCATCATCCCTTCTTATAATGAACAGGATAATATAGCAAGGACCTTTCACACGATTTGCGAACTGTTGAACGCAAATCATATCCCATTTGAAATCATCTTTGTGGATGATGGCTCTAAAGATTTAACCTACCAGCGTATCCAGGAATTATCTTCTACCCACCCAGAGGCAAAGGGCATCTCCTTTTCACGAAATTTCGGCAAGGAAGCCGCTATTTTTGCCGGACTTGAAGTCGCACAGGGTGCCTGTTGTCTGATTATGGATTGTGACTTACAGCACCCTGCTTCCTTGATTCCCGAAATGTACCGTCTCTGGAAAGAAGGGTTTGAGGTCATAGAAGGCATCAAATCTTCCCGCGGAAAGGAAACCCCACTGCATACATTCTGCGCAAGAACCTTCTATCGCATCATCAGTAAGGTAACTGCCATCGATATGTCACACGCTTCTGATTTTAAGCTTTTAGACCGGAAGGCTGTGGATGCACTCCTTGTCATGCCGGAACGCGCCCCCTTTTTCCGCGCCTTATCTTCATGGGTGGGCTTTCGGACCACTACGATTCCTTTTGAGGTGCAGGACCGAGAAATCGGCACTTCTAAATGGTCCTTGTGGAGCCTTACGAAATATGCCGTTCGGAACATCACTTCTTTTTCCAGTGCACCGCTTCAGTTGATTTCACTGCTGGGATGGATTATGTTTTTTGCTTCCATCGTTCTGAGCATTCAGTCGCTGTACCGTTATTTTTCCGGTACCGCTTTGGAAGGGTTTACGACGGTGATTCTTCTACAATTGGTCATTGGAAGTGTGCTCATGATCAGCCTTGGCTTTATTGGACACTATATTTCCAGGATTTATGATGAGATTAAGGCAAGACCCCGGTATATCATCAGCAAAAGATGCGGATGTTAATTAGACCTTACCTTCCTATGCTGTAATATTCTACATTTGCTGCTTTCATTTCCGTTGGCTCGTATAAGTTCCGTCCATCATAAACTAACGGCGTGTGCATTTGATCCTTAAAGTTCTGGGGTTTTATTTCTTTAATTTCCGGCCATTCTGTAAAAATGAAGCATATATGGGCTCCGTCTAAGGCTTGTTTCGGAGTAGAAACATAGTTTATAGAGCCCTTATCCATTTTTCCTTCGGGGAAAAGTTGTTTGGAGCGCTCTGTTCCTTTAGGGTCGTAGGCATGAATTTGTGCACCTGCTGCCAGAAGGAGCCTTAAATTATCAATAGAAGGCGCTTCTCTTAAATCATCCGTTCCGGACTTAAAAGTAAGTCCTAACACTGCTACCTTTAAGCCATTAAAAGAAATCATTCTTTCTTTTGCTTTTTCAAAAAGCCGGGTCTTCTGTGCGCTGTTTACATCCACGCAGGCTTCTACCGTTTTCAACTGGTAACCATGTTCTCGTGCAAGAAATTTGAGGGCTTTGGTATCTTTAGGGAAGCAGCTTCCGCCAAATCCGATTCCTGCATTTAAGAAACGGGCTCCAATTCTCTCATCATAACTCATTCCCTTAGCCACGTCGGTGATGTCAGCGCCTACCAGCTCACATAAGTTTGCAATGTCATTCATATAAGAAATCTTAAGCGCTAGAAAATCGTTGCAGGCGTACTTGATCATTTCAGCAGAACGACGTTTTACGGAAACTACAGGAAGACCAAAAGGTTCATAAATCTTCTGAAGAAGCACTTCTGCCTCTTTGCTTTCTGTCCCGATGATGATCCTTGCGGCATGAAGGGTATCATGGACAGCTGTCCCCTGGGCTAAAAATTCAGGATTCGATGCCACCTCTACTTTTACGTCATGCACAAGAAAATCCTTGATGAACTGCTCCACCTTGTCATTGGTTCCTACCGGAACGGTGGACTTTACGACCACGAGACAGTCCTTTTCTATGGTCTCAGCAATCTGCCTGGACACCTCTGCTATGTAGCTTAAGTTTGCACTTCCGTCAGGCATTTCCGGCGTGCCGACGCCAATGAAGATTGCATCTGCATCCCTGTATGCTTCCGCATAATCTGTAGTAAAGTGCAGCGTCCCTTCCGCATTATTTTTCTGCATCAGCTCCTCCAGCCCCTCTTCATAAATAGGCGAAATACCCTGACGCATCATTTCAACCTTTTTCTCATCGATATCCACACAAGTCACCTGATATCCCTTTTCTGCAAAGCACACGCCTGCTACCAATCCTACATATCCGGTTCCTGCAACTGCTATTTTCATATTCTGCCTCCTTTTTCTATCCAATCTATTTTTTTTAAAATCTCATTTAATCCAAATGCTGCCAGCGGGAGCATCAGAACGAAATATCCTAAAATGTATCGTGCCTGTGCCTCCCAGATCATATGAAACAAAAATCCGCCAAAAATATTCAACACGAAATAAGCACGCGCTAAGGACCAATCCCTGCGCACAGAAAAGCAATATATCCCCGTACATAAAAACACAAAGAAATGATAAATATTCATTATCTCGTATAGCACGTTTCTGCCTGTTCCATATATAAAGAACTGTGCCAATGAGGATAGATTTTCCACATGCCGGCTGTTCCATTCATTTGTGATCATTGCCTGAAAAGTAGGCGCATTCCACTGGGATGTAAATTTCTTGTAAAAAAAGTCAAGTGCGTAGCGCTGTTCATGCGCGAATTTATTCATAGATTCCTTAAGACTCTCCACGCACGCCTTGCTTGTCAGTTCTCTGTCATAATTGTTATCACCATAAACAGTCCAATTATAACCATTATACCAGCCGCACGCATATCCCCCTTCATCTGCCTCCTGCATGCTCATTGCAATCCAGGCAATCTTAGGAATCCCCTTGGGGAACTCTGAAAGACCTGCACGGGCAGCATAGACGCCATTTACAATCCCTGTGCCAGCCTGAGAAATAAGGATAAGCCCAACCGCCCAGATTAACATTTTATATCTTTTTTTCCAGACAGCATGCAAGGCAATGGCAATGACCGCCGCCACAACTAAGATATTAATATTAGATTTTACAACAATACCGGCAGACAGCAGCACTGCTGCCTTTAAAATATTCTGCCATCTATCCGTTTTCAAGTACCGGATCATACAGTAGATACTGCACACCCCAAAGCTCCAGCCGATGATATCTCCATAAACAAACGTAGAAAAAAGAAAAAGCGGAAGCATGCCCATAGATAAAACAGCTTCTATCCTTCCCACACGCTCTTCTGCGAACAATTCTCTTGTAATCATTCCCAGCATTTTCAGGATGACCACGATACAGACAATATTGATCAGCTGAAACACAATGAAATTTTCTACGCCGAAAATCCGATAAATCCACTCAAGCAGCGCCGCGAAACCAATCTGGAAAGAATAACGGTAAAGATACTCCCCCTGCTCAAATGCCTGATAGTTCTTCTCCATGAACTGGATTGCAATGTCACTGATCAATCCACTGTCGCAGGTGACGACACACCTAAAAAGCAGAACAATCAGTAAGCATATGACTGCACTGTAAATCAGCGCCAGTCTCTCGATACGAATATGTTTCACCCACTTAGCTTTCATCAGGAAATGAAGGCATACAATGATTCCTCCCGATACTGCCAGCACAACAAGCGGCTTGTCCCACTTATATTTTGCCGTCTCCATCACCTGATAGAGCTCAAAGTAGGTCGTACGCAAAAGGCTGTTGACGGTATTGAATGCAACCATAATTGCAAACGGTATTAAATAGAAATAAGTCAATATCCTTACAAATTTTTGTTCCTTCATGTTCTCTCCAGATAAATCTCAGACAGCTTAATCTTCTCCCATATTTGAATAATTATAATCTGAAACATAAATCGTATATCTTCCAATCCTTCCTGCTTCATCCAAAATTACGTCCTTATCTTCCAAAAAGGCAGCAAAACTGTCCTTTTCCGCATCTGTCACAATATATGCCGTCTTCTGTTTAAACGGCACATTCGGACAATACCAGTCTGTACTTGCCAGCCATTTACAGATATCCATTTTTTCCATTGATGCCACTGGGTATACACGGACAGATCCATTTGCGAGCACTGTCATAGTATTTGCATTTTCAAATGTTGCGTATGCTGTAGACAGACCTTTTTCCTCTAAAAATGCTGTGACTTCATATTCTTCCGTAAGAGGCGGCTCCTCTGATTGAAAGACTGGCAGATACATCTGCGCAATATTAGATACCGCCAAGAGGATTGCCGTCACCCCTACCATATATTTTACCACACTTCCGCCTTTTTCCCACACCATGGCAGCAGAAAAAGGTAAAAGAAATAAAAGCATGAAGTAATATCTCTCAGTACTGTCCACCGTCGTAAAGGCTACTATCAAAGCTGTCAGAAGAGGAGACGCACACATAACGAGCCATGCCCAATGACGCGACTCCATTTCTCTCTTCCACATCAGATGCAAAATATGCCCAAGCATATACACCGTCGATAAAAGCAATATGCCAAGACATATTTTTCCCAAAAGATTTGCGCTTTCAAACCCAATTGCCCGCGCCATATCCGGTATGACCGCTGTAAACAGCTTGGAAACTCCTTTACGCATATTCCTCGAAATTTCCTGTCCTACTGAGAAAGGAAATAAGGTTCCCCAATAGCTCACCGCAAACAGTGACAATGTCCACAGACTTATACAAAAATCAGACACACTTCTCTTTTTCTTTTGATAAATGAAGTAAATATTTCTGATGATTTCTACCCCAAGCAAAGGACCATAGATAACCAAGATCCCCCTGACTCCCTGTAAACCAAGTAGGAAGGCTGACAAAATACCTCCCCCTGAAAGTTTATAGGCTATTTTTCTTTTTTTTATAAATAAAGCATATATTCCCAGTGTAAAAAAGCAAACGACCACATGAATCGCATAATAACCGGCAAATAAATAAAGAAGCTCCAACATAATGAATCCGGACGGAATTGCGAGACACAAAAAGGCCATCAGCAGCCCGCTCATTTTTTTCATTCCCGCCAACTTAGAAAAGCACAGGATAGAAAGCAAAATCAACACCGTCATCATACAGCACGCCATCCCTGCTGACAATACCATATCCTCTGTCATCCCGAAAAAAAGAGCTGCCATGTTAGGGACACTGATTATCCGAACCTCTGTAGACGGATACCATGTATCTGGTATGAGCTGCCTGCTTTTCCATATCACTTCTCCAAGAATCGTTTCTGACGCGATATCCGCATTCATGTGATAATTGTAATGAAATAAATTTGTTAGGAAAATCAGCAAGAGAATACCAGTTATTCCAATCAAAAGACCGGATTTTAATTTTTTTTCCGTAATTTTACCTATCATATGTTCTTCTCTCAAATCTAGATTCTCTTTCTTATAAGGCTCAAAGCAGACCAACCGCAGCTTTCAGTTCCCTCGCCATCACTTCCAGCATCTCCTTAGTCATTCCCGGATATACGCCAATCCAAAACGTATCGCACATAATTCTATCTGTATTTTTCAAATCGCCCACTACCCTATATCCTGTTTTTTGCCTGCGCATCTCATCAAAACAAGGCTGCTTCGTGAGGTTTCCCGCAAACAACATCCGGGTCTGTATTCCCCTGCTCTCCAAATAGGGAACCACCTTTGCCCTCTTAACCTCCTCCTTACAAGTCAGCATAAAACCAAACCAACTAGGTGAAGAGCCCTCACAAGCCTCAGGAAGAATGTAATACTCTTCTGTACCTTTAAGAGATTCCTTCAAAAATGCAAAATGCTCCCTTCTAAGCCTTGTAAATTCCGGCAGTTTTTTTAACTGACCACAGCCAATTGCCGCCTGCAAATCTGTCGCTTTTAAATTATACCCAAAATGGGAATAAACATATTTATGATCATATCCTTCTGGAAGCTCTTCATATTTTCTGTCAAAGCGATGCCCGCACACATTGTCCTGACCGGACACGCAGACACAGTCCCTTCCCCAGTCCCTAAAAGAACGAACACACTTGTGTAAAAGGGGATTGTTGGTATATACAGCCCCTCCTTCCCCCATCGTCATATGATGAGGAGGATAAAAACTGGACGTTCCAATATCTCCCACCGTACCTGTTAAATACTCCTTGCCATTCATTTTATATACGGAACCGAGTGCATCACAGTTATCCTCTATCAGCCATAACTGATGCCTGTCGCAAAATTCTTTTACTGCCTTTAGATCAAAGGGATTCCCCAATGTATGCGCCGCCATGACCGCCTTTGTCCTTGGCGAGAGCGCTTCCTCCAACACAGCAATATCCATATTATACTGAGGAATTGTCACATCGATGAAGACAGGCACTGCTCCGAACTGCACAATAGGTGCAACCGTAGTCGGAAATCCCGCTGCCACCGTAATGACTTCATCTCCCCGCCTTACTGCACGCTCCCCCAAAAGTGGAGAAGTGAGCGCCATAAACGCCAGCAGATTTGCAGAAGACCCAGAGTTTACCAATGAACAATGCTTCACGCCAAGATAGGCGGCAAACTCCTTTTCAAATAAATCTGTGTATCTTCCTGAGGTAAGCCAAAATTCCAGTGCACTGTCCACCAGATTGGTCATTTCCGCACTGTCATAAACACGGCTTGCATAGGGAATACGAGTTCCCTCCTTATACGGTTCCCTTCGGTTGTGGTAAGTATCACAATATTCTTTTACCATTTCCAAAATTTGTTCTCTCGCCTGCTTCTCATTCATTCCATTAAACATTTTCATCCCTCACCTTCCATGGCGCTTTTCCCTGTTTCCACAATCCCTCCAGATATGCCTTGTCATGCATGGTATCCATGGGCGACCAAAAGCCTTCATGCTTGTAAGCATCCATCTGATTTGCAGCAGCTATACGCTCAAACGGTCCATCTTCCAGCATCTCGCTTCCATCTCCCAAATAGTCAAAGATACCTGGCTCCATTACCATAAAACCTGCATTCACCCATGACTGATCTTTTCTTGCCTTCTCCTTAAACTTATGGACCATTCCGCCTTCCCCTATGGAGATTGCTCCAAAACGTCCTTCCGGCTGGGTCGTGGTAATCGTCACTAATTTCCGGTTCAACTCATGATATTCTAACAACTTATGAATATCCACATCAGAGACCCCGTCTCCATAAGTCAGCATAAATGGCTCATTTCCCACATATTCTCTAATCCGAAGTATCCTTCCTGCCGTCATCGTCCTTGCCCCTGTATTTGCCAGCGTAACACGCCAAGGCTCTTTCTTATTTGCAGCATACTGTGCTGTATGATCCCGCAAATTAAAGCATCCATCTCCCTGATAAGAATAATAATTCATAAAATACTCTTTAATCATATGTCCCTTATATCCGCAACAGATGACAAAATCCAAAAACCCAAAAGAAGCATACCACTTCATGATATGCCATAGGATTGGTTTATCGCCAATTTCAATCATCGGTTTAGGCTTTAGGCTGGATTCCTCACTGATTCTTGTACCCATCCCGCCTGCCAGAATTACTACTTTCATACTCACCATACCTTCCATGGCGCCACTCCTGCGTTCCATCTGTTCTCCAAATCCACCTTGTCACGGCGCGTCTCTACCGGGCACCAGAATCCATGATGTTTATAAACTGCAATCTCCCCCTTCTGTGAAAGAACAGGTAACAACTGCTCATCCAGTTCATAATTTCCATTCAAATAACGGAATACATCTTTTTTAAACACAAAAGTGCAGGCGTTGGTCCACGATTCGTTTATCACCCCAGATAAATTGCACACATTCCCCAAAATATCATCCTCTTCAATAGGGAGCACTACATTTCTTCCAGTGGGCAATGCCACCGCCATCGTGATCATTTTATCTTTCTTAATTGCAAAGTCAACCAATTCCTTCATATTTATATTCGACAGGCAATCTCCATAAGTTACAAGGAACCAATCATCCTCTATATACTTTTCTGCCTCGCTCACCCTCTGCCCTGTGGTTGCAAATAACCCTGTGTCCGCCACCGTTACCTTCCAGTTCTCTGTTACCTTCTTGTGAATATCCACTTGGTTGGTAGCAAGATCAACTGTGATATCAGATTGATAGATATAATAGTCGCGGAAGTAATTTTTGATCACGTTTACTTTAAAACCGCCGCATACAAGAAAATCCTCATATCCAAAATGGCTATACTGCTTCATAATATGCCATAAAAGCGGCTTCTCTCCAATCTCAACCATAGGTTTGGGTATCTCTTCCCTGCCCTCACTGATCGTGCTTTTAGAGCCCCCCGCCAGAATCAAGACTTTCATCCCTCGAACACCATGCCTTTCTCTATGAACCATAGCTTCTGTTTTATGTTCTGCTTCCTGCATTTAGAAATTCACGTATCTGACTTTCCATACATTCTCTTATATTACCACATGTCAGGTAAACATGATACCACTCTACTAATTTTTCCATCGTTTTTTCTATATTCCACACCGGCTTCCACCCCAGCGCAGCTTTCAATTTTGCGCAATCCAGTTTGAGAAAGGAAGCTTCATGCGGTCCGCCATCGTGTTGACTGCTCCAGATTGGTCTTTCTTTGGTCTGTTCTTCCCATTTTCTGCAAAACAGTTCTGTCAATGCTCCTGTAGAAAGACAGTCTGCTTCCTCCGGTCCCACATTATAATTCCCTGCCAATGCAGGATTTTCATACTGCTCCTTGGCAAGCCACAGATATACCGCAACAGGCTCCAGCACATGCTGATAGGGTCTTATTGAATAGGGATTTCTAAGAATAATCGTCTCCTCCTTTGAGACGGAACGCACGCAATCCGGGATAATACGGTCCTTTGCAAAGTCTCCCCCTCCAATCACATTACCTGCCCGGAGCGTAGAGACTGCGATTCCCTTCGATTTTAAAAAGGAATCTTTATAACTTGATGTGACCAATTCGGAACAGGACTTGGAATTAGAATAAGGATCATAGCCATTTAATTCCTCATCCTCCCTATAGCCCCAGCACCACTCTTTGTTCTTATATACCTTGTCAGTGGTTACATTGATCACAGAACGCACCGATTCGCTTTGGCGCACACATTCAAGCACATTTACCGTTCCCATGACATTTACCTCATAAGTATAGACCGGCTCCTGATAGGACTCTCGCACCAGCGGCTGAGCTGCCATATGAATGACGATTTCCGGCTGGATTTCTGTAAACACCTTTCTTAAATGCCCCAAATCCCTCACATCACCTTCTATGGAATGCATTCTGTCCTTCAATTCACACAGCCCAAAAAGAGAGGGATCCGTTGGCGCTTCCAATGCATATCCATGCACATCTGCGCCTGCTTCCAGAAGCAGACTGCTCATCCACGAGCCTTTAAATCCGGTATGTCCTGTTATCAGTACCTTTTTCCCTTTATAAAAATCAAACCATTTATTCAACTTTTTTCTCCTGCGGACCTTGCCCAGGCAATGGTCCTTCTTATACCCTCTTCAAACGTATACCGGGGAATAAAACCGGTATCTTTCGTCAGTTCTGAAAGATCTGCACATAGATGCATCACTTGCTCCGGGGCATATGGCTTCGCTCCCAGCTTAAGGTGAAGCCCCTGATGTATCTCATCCCTCATAGCTTCTATATATTCCCTTAAGGTTCTTGCCTGTCCGCTCCCCAGACAGTAGACCGCGCCATCTTTGCCCGTCTCTGCCGCCAGAAACAGTGCTTCCGCCGCATCCTTACTATATAAATAATCCCAAATCTGCCCTGCCGGCGTATATTCCGGCGATCTTCCCTGCAGCATTTCCCTGATGCTTGACATAATCATGGTCTGCGCACCGTCATATTCACCATAAACACTCAATATACGGAACCAGATATGCCTTATTCCAAGCTGACGGCTCCGGATTCTGCTAAGCGCTCCGGCGCAAAGTTTGGCAGCCCCATAGCCATTTTCCGGAAACGTTGGAACCCTTGAATTTAGTTTCCCTTCAAAACGTCCATACTCCGCCTGCGAACCTGCGCCTATGAAGCACCGGCATCCCAACTTTTCCGCTGCATCTACAGCGTCTAAGGTAAATTGAATATTGTCCGCCTGGACATGGACATCATTCCTGCCCTCACCTGCCGTACACGCCCATGCCAGGTGAAAAAAAGCATCATATACGCCGGTCAGAATTTCCGGCAGCATATGCATTTCATCCAGATTGCATTCTATCATTTTCACTTGATCACAAATCGGAATCTGTGCAATCCTTGGGGATTTCCGGCGGCATACCACCGTCGCCTCCATTTTTTCTGCAATACATTTCTGTATCAGCGCCATCCCCACAGCGCCTGTCGGTCCTGTAATAATTACCCTTTTCATCATGCGTCTTCACCCTGCTTCATCAAATCATACCTGACTGCCTCGTATTCTTCCCTATCTAAAAAAGGCGCCATATCATCAAGCGGCGGTGATGTGATTGTTCCGTCAGGCATTACTTTTGATGAAGATTTGGGTGCAAAATTCTGCTTCTCGTCTATCATAACCTCACAAACGCAGGGACCCTCAAAGCAAAGCATCTTCTCTAAAACAGCATCACATTCCATTTCATCACGGACAATAAAATATTTTAAACCAAAAGCATCTGCCAGTTTTCCAAAATCCGGAAATCCCACGCCGCTCTCCTTATCAATGCCGATAAACGGCGGCTTGAAAAGGCTCGACTGGGTCTGTCTAATGGAATGATATCCGTTATTATTCAATATAATGAGTTTAATATTAAGCTGATTGTGTGCAATCGTCGCCAATTCCTGAACGTTCATCATCACACTTCCATCACCGTCAATACACACTACCCTGCAGGCGGGCTCCGAAACAGCAACACCTAATGCTGCCGGAAGTCCATATCCCATTGCTGCGCAGCCCGAATTGGTGAACATCCTCTGTCCCTGCTTGATTCGACATGCCTGAAACGTCACCACACAGGCGCTTCCGTTGCCGCAGACAATGCGCTCCTTATTTCCCATATGCGAAAATAACTTATCAATAAACACATATGGATTGATTGGTTCCCTTTCCTTTTTATGATACTGCGCCGCCACTGCCGGATAAGCGCTCACCAGCCCCCGGCACCATGCAGTCCACGGTTCATGCTGTTTCTGCGGGGCGTAATCTTCTTCAAGAAGCGCGCATATTAAATTCTTCACATCTGCATTCACAGGCATATCCGCACAGATTGTTGGCTTCGATAATTCTGAAGGATCAATATCAACGATAATCTTATAAGCATTTTTTGCAAAATCATAATGATTATACCCGATCATTCTTATGTTTAGGCGGCATCCAAGGCTAACCAACAAATCACAGTTCTGTACGGCAAAGTTTCCTGCTCTTGTGCCCACTGTGCCAGGCATACCTGCAAAATATGGATTGTCATATGCTACCGTATCATTTGCGTTCCAGGCTGTTACCACCGGAATACGCAGCTTTTCAATCAGCCAAAGTAATTCCTCCTGTGCATTTCCCAGTCTGATTCCGGTCCCTGTAAGCAAAAGCGGTGCTTTCGCTTCCTTGATTTTTTTGAGGATTTCCCTTGCCGTTTCTTTTGACACCTCCGGCACTGTCTGACGGCTTTCTGTATCAGGATTAAAATGGACGAGTCCCTCTGTTTCTATCACCGCGCCTTGTACATCAAGGGGAATATCAAGCCATACTGGTCCCCCTCTGCCTTCCCTGGCAAGATATAGTGCCTTTTCCAGATGGTATGCTGTCTTCTCCGGTTCTGTCAGCATCACGGCATACTTTGTCATATTGGAAACCGATGCTATAATATTAAATTCCTGATCCCCCAGCTGCCGTAAGCCCAAATCCGGGCAAGACCAGATGGTAGTTTCCCTCTTCACCTGCCCTGAAAGGATGAACATGGGAATGGAGTCCACCCATCCGCCCATCACCCCCGTAATCGCATTCGTTCCTCCGGGACCACTGGTTACGCAGACTGCCGCCAGTTCTCCCGTCATCCTCGTATACCCTTCCGCAGCAATCGCACATGCCTGCTCATGATGGTTAAACACACAATGCATCCCCGCCTGATGTCCTAAAGCATCATCCAGATGCATGGCTCCCCCTCCCGTGACCATAAAGCAGTCACGGATTCCATGATCCACCAAAAAACCAGCTATATATTCTGCAACCTTAATTTTCATCTTTCCCTCCCTGCACGCATCCACTCAGACTCACAACTTCGTCACCGCCTTGCCCTGCACCCTCATATCGGGAATCTGTCAAAAAAATCACGCGCAGCCTATTCCGAATCTCTTTTAAAAAAGTGGTTGTATATTGATTCAAATATTCTGCCATATTCTTTGCAAAATCGTATTCCATACTGCTGTTATAATAATTGGACGCCTCTCCGGAATAGCCGTCAAACCCAGCCAATGTTACCTCTTGGCACGCCAAGTCAATCAATGCCTTAAGCAGCATGATCAGCGGGTTGTCCACGATCTCCGCCTCAATGTCCATCAGGGAACTGAAGTTCAATACATAATCGAACGCTGCCTCTTTCGTTCCTGTAAGATTTGACGTGGCAATTAAAGTAAACTTTTCCTGGCTGAGCCTGGTTGCAAGCTGTACATACCGTTTTGAATTGCTCAAAAAGATATAGTCAGGCGTAAATTCTTCAGGAACGTAATTAATAGAAATAATCACAGGTCCATTATCCTTTATAAATCCACTGATTCTTTCCCTCTGTGTTTTTATTGTAACCCCTGGTCCAATCAGCAGAATTTTTCTGCCGGACAACTTTTCCTTCAGCCTTTCCCTATCCTGCGCATCATTAACATCCTTTTTTTGATATTCCACATAGAGCGTTTCTATCACATTTTTATCAAAGAGCAGCTTCTTCTCACCCTGCAGTTTCCCCAAAATCTCATTGATTGATTTAATGGAAAGCGTGCGTTTGTTCATCAGGTAGGATACATATTCCGGGTGGCAGTCATTGAATGCCGCCACATAATAAAACATGTTATATCCCCACGTTGCCGGATGATAAAACTGTGAGATATTGGCATCTATCGCTTCTAAAATCTGGCTGATATGATACCGCTTTCCAAGCGCATTGTTCATATACATGGCAACCAGCTCAATCGGTACATTTCCTGCACTTTTTCCCATGCCATATATGCTGCCGTCCACAATAAGCATTCTGTCGATTTGGTTGGAAAGCATGGCAATGCAGTTTGCATATCCCATCTGAAAATTGTTATGGGCATGATACCCCAATCCAATTTCTGCATTCAGATGCGTATCCAGCAAATGAAAATAATGCAGCAGATTGTTCTGGTGCATCAGCCCATAAGTATCTACCATAGAAACGGCATAGGGCTTCACCTCATTTGCCAGTCTGACTACATCCATCATTTCTTCATCATCGTAACTGGTAACCGCTACAAGCTGGGCAAAGACCTTGTATCCTTTCTCCTTAAGCCCCTTGCAAAACGCAAACGCGACTTCCCGTAAATGCTTCTTAAATATAACCCTGATGCCATCCAAAAAGCTTTCACTGCAAGGTCTGATTTGTTCCATAGAGCATGTCCCATAATCGATCATGCCCACCACCATCGTCTGTTTTCTGTCCAGTTTTCCGTAAATACAGGCAACGCTGTCCGTATCAGGCATAATACTGCGGTTGATATCAAAGGGTCTGCGCTCATCAAGAAAGCCTATTTCAATTATATCTACATTGGCATCTACCAGCCGTTCAAAAATGCTGACCAGATTATCATGTCCGAAATTCCAATCATTTACATACCCGCCATCCCGCAAGGTACAATCCAGCAATCGAATATCGTTCACATTCCTGCCTCCTTCAACAGCTTACCTTCAAAAATTGCGCTTTCCCGTGAATCTTAATTGTAACAGAATCTGACGGAATAAATATACAGTCTCCCTTAAAAAAGTGAATCGCCTCATGAGCGCCGTAGAATATCGTTCCGCATCCATTCGTGCACAGCAGAACTTGGAAAGAAAGCGCTGTGGTGCAAAAACTTACCATTTCCCTAAGCCGCTCTGTATTGACCAACATCCTCTCTACCTGAAAGTACTTGCATCGGCACAAAAACTCCGTTGCACAGCCAGGCTTAAACTTTAAGACCCGCAGAATCTGCCCCGGAGGCATGTTTCCTCTTAAATCCGCCACTTCAAGCGCCTTATCTATGTGCAGTTCACGTTTTTTGCCCTGTGTATCCACACGGTCATAATCATACATGCGGTAAGTCAGATTTGAACTTTCCTGCACTTCGGCAATCAGGGCACCCCCGCCAATTGCATGAATCGTCCCTGCCTTAATGTAAAATACATCATCTTTTTTGATTGGTACCTTCTGGAGATACTTTTCAACGTTTCCCTGTTCAATGCTCCTTTTTAAGGTTTCTGCTTCCACCTTTCTGGAAAGACCATATACCAGCTTCGCATCCTCTGCCGCATCCAGCACATACCAAAATTCTGTCTTTCCCAAAGAACCATTCTCATGTTCCATTGCATAGGCATCATCCGGATGCACCTGCACCGAAAGATCCTCCTTCGCATCAATAAATTTGATCAGGATTGGCAGTTCCCCTTTTTTCTGATGGCGGGTCCCGAGATATTCAGGATGGCACCGCAAAACTTCTGCCAACGTATCCCCATCGTGAACCCCTCCCGAAATCGTACTCAAACCATCCGGATGGGTAGAACACTCCCACGTCTCTGCCAAGGGAAACATATCTATTCCCTTGGCAAAATCATCATTCAGCCGGCGGCCGCCCCATAAATAGTTTTTTCCATATGGCTTTAGCAAAAAAGGACTATTCAAGTGGATACTTTTGTTTGTCATGGACGCTGATCTCCTTGCCAAGCTGAACCTCAATCAACTTCAACTCTGTTTCCGCAATGATTGTATGGCGGCACCCTGCCTCCATGGTAATCACATCACCTGTGCTGACCTGCTGCTCCATACCGTCTACAATTGTACGACCATTACCGGCAATGACGGTCCATACCTCATCCCGGTTTTTGTGACTGTGATAATTCATCTGATGTCCGGGATTCAATGTTACCTTGATCGTCATGCTTTCTGTCTCCACATCCAGAACCCGAAAACTTCCCCATGACTTTTCGGCAAACATAATCTGTTGGTCAATACTGTCCACAAACGGTTTAATATAGCTTGACTGTTCCTTATCGGATACAAGTATTCCCTCCGGGCTTGCAGATATCACCACATCATGCAGTCCCATTGCCAGCACCGGCACATTCAGTTCATTGATAATATGAACATTGTCACATTTTTCATTCATCATCGCCTCGCCTATGCTGGGTTCTCCCATGGCTTCCGTAAGTGTATTCCAAGTTCCAAGGTCCTTCCACTGTCCGCCAAAACGCATGACTTCTATATTGTCTTCTTTTTCAACGACTGCATAGTCAAAACTGATCTTTGTCAATGTATCATATTTGGAAAATAAATCCTGATAATCTGTAAACTCAATCAGTTCATGTGCCTTTTCTAAAACATACTTCAACTTGTATGCAAACACACCGCCATTCCATAAAGCCCCCTGTGCAATATAACGCTCAGCCGTTTTCACATCTGGCTTTTCTTTAAAGGAGGAGACCCCGCTGACATCTGTATGATTCTCTGGAATAATATAGCCATATTTCTCGCTGGGATAAGTAGGTTCAATTCCCATTAGTACCAGATTTGCATCACTTGAAGCTGCACGTTCACTAAGTTCCGTCAATTTCTGAAAATAGTCATCTTCCACATACGGATCGACCGGACAGACTACCACTGATTCTTCCCCGGAAATCCCCTGCACATCATGCAGATAAGCGCTTACCAATGCTATAGCAGGAAAAGTATCTCTGCGGCAGGGTTCCACCGAAATCCCTACGCTGTCTCCTAACTGATTGTGGATTGCCGAAACTTGTGTTTTGGATGTGGCAATGGTTACATTTGCCTTCTTATCTGCCTTGCAGATCTGACGATAGACACGCTGCACCATTGACTCATAAGATCCATCTTCTTTTTTAAAAATCTTAATAAACTGCTTGGACCGAATATCATTTGACAACGGCCACAAGCGTTTGCCGGATCCTCCGGATAATAAAACAATGTTCATATCGATACCATACCTTTCCCATAATTCTGCTATTACTTAGAATAACACGAATGTAAATAGAAGAAAAGTACATAATCTCCAGTTTTACTTAAGATTATCTGACGAGATAAATCTGATCATTCGGAATCCTCGCCAACGCCCTATATGGGCGGGCGGCAGATTCAAATAGAATATACATTCCTCTGGCAGTTGCCTGTATCTGCTCCGCTCCTTCGGGAAGCAGGTGTGCTTCCACCGGCTCTGCATATGCCGCTATCTGATCATCATATATATACTTAAGCAGGTAAGAATCCTCCGTCTGATAGCTCTGACTTAAAAACATGTAGCGCTCCCCTGTTCCCATATTTCTCTTAAACGTTATTCCCTGGATTCTTTCCGGAATTGCGACTGCAGATATCAGCCTGGGATTTTGAATGTCTGACACATCATATCTATTCAAGACTCCCGCTGCGCCATTCACATAAGACCCTACAAACAGCTCTCCTTCTGACAGCGTCAAAAAAGATGCCACCTTCGCTCCATTATGATTGGCAAGTCCTGCATCAAAGCTCACCTGTATCTCTCCCTGATATGCTCCGCTTAAAATAGCAGACCATGAAAGCGCATACACCTTTCCTTCAGGTCCCGTCACCCACAATAAATCATGCGCTTCATCATAGGCAATGCCTCCCGTATGCGCTTTGAATCCTAAATCTACTATTTTCTGCAGTTCACCGCTCAGACTAATCAAATACAAAATGCTGTTTTGCTCCCCTGAGCGGCTGTAAGCCGAGACCGCCAGCCTGTTTCCTGCCTTAGCCAGTCCCTGTACCACCATATCCCCGCACTCTGCCGGAACATCTGCGCCATACAGACCGGGCATGGGAATCGCACTTTCAAAATTCTCTGCCAAGTAACTGTATTCCGGCTGCCGCAGCACTTTGACCATTCCCGGATAATTCGTCACAATACCGTCCGCTCCCATATCCTGTACATTCTGCATCGCCGCAGGTGTATTTACCGTCCATACAAATGCCTTCTTCCCAGCCTCATGAATTGCCCGGATCGTGTCAGGCATCACAGATTCTGCGGACAGTCCATAGTAATCCGCGGGAAATTCTTCCGGCAGCGTCACTTTGCCGGAAGTCGTATTATACAGTATCTGCAGACCAGCATCCAGCCCTTTGATGTAAGCAAGATAATCGTATTGGAAAGAGGCAAATACGCATCTGCCGATCATACCGCACGAGGATACGGTTTCAATCACTGCATCCTCAAACCCATCGACTTTACCGATGTCCTTAAGTTCCAGATAGACCTTGCAGTCCGATGCGCTGATCAATTCCAGCACTTCCTTCAGTGTTGGTATTCTTTCCCCTGCAAAAGAGGGCGAAAACCAGTTCCCCACATCCAACGCGGCAAGTTCCTGAAGGGTATAATCCCCGACCGCCCCCTCTGTTCCGGTAATCCTTTTAAGATCGTCATCATGAAACACCACCACCTGTCCATCTTTAGTCAGCTGCACATCCAATTCAATATAATCGACTCCTATATCTATTGCACCTGCAAAGGACGCCAACGTATTTTCAGGAAAGAGTGAAGAATACCCCCTATGTGCAATGACCGCCGGCAGCTCCTGAATCTGTTCGATTTGGGTCTGGCTTTCCTGCTGTTCTAATCCCTGCATTTCCTCCTCTGCAGCCTTCTGCCCATGCATCTTCCATGCAGAAAACCCTAAAATTCCAATAAACAATACCGCCAGCAAGCATATGCCTGCCTTATAACGCGCTCTTTTGGAGAAAAAGAATGGATATAACAAGCTTATAAAAACAGCAAGCGCAAATGAGGTAAAATAACCTGCATATTTACCTCCCACTGCCATCCGCATCACGGCAAGAAGGACTGTCTGTATAAAAACAATCACCGCTCCGCCTATGGTAAATCTGACACATTTCTGTGTCCTTGACCCTTCTGTCTCAAACTGCACAAAGCGCCTCTCCAAAGCCCATCCTATAAAAAAGCCCATTCCCGCTCCTGCATTTGAAAGACATCCTGCCCAAAGCATAGGACAAAAACACAAAAGGCATCCCGCTCCTGCCACCAGCAAATCCCTATTCTTCCCCTTCTCAGTCCAGCGCAAAACCCTTTCCAAAAGGAAAATCAATACAAGCCCCATGATGAAAGCAGCAATCACATCCTGCGGCGTATGCACCCCCAGATAATTGCGTGAAAAAGCAATCACCGCCAAAACGCACCAGCATATGGCGGAAAGCGCACGTTTCTTATCTTTCCATAAGGAAGCGCCTAATGCTCCCCATACTGCTGCCGCTCTGCTGGTATGTCCGCTAGGGAAAGAATAGCCGCCGGCTCCTGCTATAGCTTCCTGCACGGGTATAATTCTCTCATCCCTGACCCATGGACGGTCTATCCTGCACTTCCATTTTATAAATTGATTCCATGTACAGGCAATTGAAACATTAAATGACATCAGAACACCTGCCCGCTTGTCCACACACCAGTAGATGAATGCCATGAGCAGAAAAGTGATGGTCTGCTCACCCATTTCTGTCGCCTTTAGCATAAATGCATCAAACATTCCCCCAAACCCTTCCCTGAGGGTTTGGAGGAATATGAGATATTGTATATCCATTTTATTGTTATCCTTTCTTTGCTGCTCTTCTTACTTTCAGCTCTTTTCCACACGCTCTATGGCACAGCTGTGCGCTTATCTGCGCAATATCTGCACGAAGCCCGTCAAAGTCCATATTAATATAAACCCTCAACGCGTCATAAACTTCCGTAGAAGTCCAATAATTTGAAAATTTGCGGCGATGCATTGCTTCCACTACAAATTTCGGATTATAAATATGCCGAAATTAAGAGAACTCATACCCATCATACCAGCTGCTCATTTCCATAAAATCCATGTCAAACTGCTCACACAGTTCTTTAACTTCATTCTCTGTAAATCCCGTATATTCTTCAAATACACCCTGGTCCGTTGGAATACTCTGTGAACATATTCAATGCTGAATGTTCTCCGTATTCTTCCCAAAGTTCGTCAATCACTTCCTGTTCCAGATACTTGGTCAGCTCCTGATTCTCCGCCTCTATTAGGAACTGCTGCATATTCAGACAAATAACATCATATCGATTTAGATGCTATCCAAATGTTTTCTCTTCTTCAATTCAGCGCCCTTTAAATAGCTCTGCCGAATCACAGCCGCGGCTGTAATAAGTGGCAAGCATTCTCAATGCCATAGATTTCCCAAAACGCCGGGGTCTGCTGATGCAGATGAATTTCTGCTCTGTACTGATTAACTCATTGGTGCGTAAAATCAGTTTTGTTTTATCTACATATATTTTGGAATTGAACGCCTCCCAGAAGCCATCGTTTCTTGGATTTAAATAGATGCCCATAGGTATACCTCTCCGTTTCTTATTCTTCATTATACATGGAGGGAATGCTTTGTACAATCTTAATTGAATAAATTCGGATTAATAAAGGATAATTCCTGATTATTGGTAATAGTTAGATGCATGATTTGAGGTTAAAAAGTACAAAAGAGGTAGGCACTTTATAAATGGACGTTTTTTCGTAATTAATGTCTGCTCAACAAGCAGCTAATTTTTCACAGTCCTTGTTTCACATAAATATCAGCATATTTTCATGCTGTTTGAACCT
>ERZ808054.186-NODE-186-length-81473-cov-11.620374_pt1 | contig 81473 bp, 79 predicted proteins | sample MGYA00380201_ERZ808054 | MGnify/ENA primary metagenome ERZ808054 (study PRJEB31490, sample SAMN06133419) | mouse gut metagenome | isolation source: Z5_2 | host: mice | place: China: Chengdu | collected 2015-05 ... | reverse complement strand
GCTTTCCTGTATGCTTTTTCGGTAATCTATTAATTTCACCCCCTTTTTTATTGTTTTGTAGCTACGTATATAGAATAGCACATAAATCGAGAAATACCTTTCCTGTTTTGCTAAATTTTAAATCTTTGTTTTGACCGATTCCGATATTTCAAATAAATTATCAATTAAGGGACGACAGCCTAAAGTGCTGCCGCCCCTTTGAATTATAAAACTAGGGTATTGTGCTTCAAGTATTGCTCATTACCATAATTCCAGAGAATCCTCCGTATTTATCCACATCTGCATATTACTCTCAAGATATAGCCTTGCATATTCAAGCGGCTCATCAATAGCAAGGGCATTTAAGGCACATTCTGAACTGGGAATAGTCTGCAACCCTTTTTCTGCTTCCCGACAATCAATTCTAAGAAGATACCCTGCGGCAGTTGCTATGTCTATGCTATTGTGGTGTATGTTGTATTCTGCATATATGATGTTCATTAAAATGCAGCAAAGATGCCCGTCCATAGCTTGCAGGTCGATGATTTCTTTTGTTACTTCCAGGTTTTCACCAGTATAGTATTCCAACATCAAGTGGGTATCATCTATAAATTCAGCGTCAGTAATTACATGATGCGGCACCGCCATGGAGGCATAGTCCCCTTCAATTTCCATATAATATTTTGCTTCATCAAAAATATCCTGCACAATGATCTTAATACCATATTCATCTTCCAATGTGGCATATACAACCTTGCTTTGATTATATGTACTTATATCATCATAATTTTTTGATACTATTCCTTTATCAGCATTTATGAAGGTATATACGTGCCAATCGCCTTTTCCTCTTATCACCAGAAATGTATCGTCATTTATGATTTGAACAATCGGTTCGCCAATATACTCTTCATTGAAAATCAAATTTCCCTGCCAATCTTTTATACTTAGGTTATAATTCTCTCCATATGGTACTATTGTATATAACTCTGATATATCTTTATGATTGGTTGATTTATAACCGGATTGGTGGAAATTATATATGATTATCCAAACTGCGCATATTAAAAAAATTATTCCGGTAATTACTTTTCCTGATTCTTTCATTCCATCTATACCTGCGCGCTAATATAAATCCCTTAGTCCCATCAGTTCTCTCTCTGCTTCCATCGAACCAATATTAACATCTTCAATTTCATAAAAAAACCACATTCTCTTTTCATAATTCTTCTTATCAAGTCTTGCGCGATTATAGTACTGCCTTCCATTCAGCGTAATGTACTTCTCAGAATATTCCAGACTTGCCAGCGGGTATTCATAAGCGCATATATATTGGCATTCTTCTTTGAAATCATATGTAAAATCATTTGAATCAAAGCTGCAAGCCTCGGCAATTGCTTCAAATCCTTCCGTTCCCCTGAAGCTTATATAGCTTTGGCAGCCATTATACACATATGTTCTTTTTTCCCACTCTTTTGAAACAGTTTCGTCATTTTCATTCATAAAAAAGGAGCAATTTCCTGATATGCTGCCAATATAATTTAGATCGGTTTTTTTATATGGCGTACAGAATAATTTAATGCTTCCAAGGAGAAGCAGTGCTAAAATCATCAAAAGCAAAATTTTTCTTTTCATATGTTTCCTTATTGAATAAGCTCACTGTCTATTACATAGCAGCAGTTCCATGCAACCAGCGCTGCGCCGCATTGCTTGCCATTCTGATAAATTATTATACTTTGGAACAGCGGTTCGTCATTTGAATCTTCATAGTCCTCGAACTTGTAATCTATTTCTATATATAAATCCATATCTGTGTATCTTTTTAAAGTCTCTTCTGAATATGCGCCCATTGGATCATCTAGGTTGCCCAGCACCTCAGGCTTTTCCCATTTTTCCATTCCCAGCAATTCCATGATAATATTCATTTCATATTGTTTGGCACAGAGCAGTTCTCTTTCCCGCTCTTCTTCATTTTTACAAGGTACTTTTCTTGGCAGCAGGGAATACAAAATCTCCTTTTTGTCTGCAACAGATATTCCCGCTATGCTGCCTCCCCAGTAGTTAAAATAGATTATCACATATGTTCCGTCGCATAATTCATAATATGGATAAAAATAATTTTCACCGATTTCTCCATTCTCTTCTCCTACAGTTTCAACTACCTCTGAATAAATTGTTTCGTATCCGAATTGTTGAAAATCGTCAACGGTCAGCCGTCGTTTATAATCTGAGTATTCATACTTATATCCGGCGACCATCCTCGTATCATTATTTCTCACAGCAAACAAATATATAAGCAAAAAGCCGCCAACACTAAATAACAAAATTAGTTTAGCAATTATTCTTATAGATTTCATCATTTTTCTGCTTTCTAATCTAAAAATATAGGCCAGACTTGGCAATCGGTTAGTCCGGTATAAATAGCATCCCAGCCGTCAATCACCCATTCGCCATCAATATAATCTTTGCCGCTTTACACTGCCCGCTTTCAATCGCCATTTATTGTTATAGTGCCAATATCCTTCCTTATTTTTACAATCTTTTGCCCCAATGTATCCCCGTCCCCCTCTAAACAATTGGGCACATAAGTGATAATCCATTCATTGCTTTTCTCATCGAAATCCACGTTCACATCATAATCTTTATCTTCTCCGATATCCATTACTACGTCTGCTATTTGTTTTGCAATATCCGCATCAGGGACATCAAATGCAATCATTTCATCCGCATGTATACGATCGCATTTCGGCGTTCTTTTGATGATGTAAATTGCTAAAAAGATTATGATAACTAAGGAAAAAAATAGTAAAATACATTTTGTTCTGTCTTTCATATCTGCTCCCTATTGCCTGCTTACTAAAATTATCTGGCAATATTTGTAGCCCTTCCGTCATCGCGCCTTATCCAGATAGTTCTACCGCTATCTAACGCAGCTCGTCCGTCCGGTAAATCTACATAAAAATGGACAATCCACTCATAATTTTGCTCTTCAAAATCCACATCTGCTTTATAATCAAGTTCTTCATTTAGTCTCAATATCCCCGCATCCTCGCGGTAAAGATGTATTTCCACAATCTTTTGTGCAATTTCTGCATTTGCAATAACATTTTTGGTTCTGTCAGCATTATCAAAATGCATGCGTTCACATTTAGGTCCGTACAAAAAGATTGTTAAAATTAATGGCAGAATTATGATTGATGAGATTCCCAGACACAGATTTAAAAATTTTCCCTTTTCATCCCCAAATAGATTTCCGCACATTCCCACGATTATTTTCTTCCTCCAACGGCGCAAGCTCCATTCCCTCTGCCCCTCGCAGCAGCAGGCTCTCCGCCAAGTCCACTCGTATCCTGACCTCCCACTCATTCCCCTTCTTCACACGATACAACGCTTCACCGCAGGCGCTGCCCTCCGCGAGCACCGGGCAGTAGTAGGAACAGCTCTCTCCGCTCTGGGTGTCGACCATCGCCACGTACAGAAACGGCATCTCCTCCTCATATATCCTGATGACCTCCATCGCCTCTCTGGACACCAGCAGGAACGGGGCAAACAGGATATCGGGATAAAAGACATCCATCCCAGTCTTCATATTCAGCAGAACATATTCCGGCAGTTCCCGGAAGGTCTCCCGGCAGAGTTTCTTTACATCCAGCTTCCCGTACCAGCCGTCTGTCCGGGGCACCGGATTTCCCTTTTGCGCTGTAAGCACGAGATACTCCATTCCCTTACGCATTCTACAGTTCCTCCTTTTCCCTTCGCCAGATGATCTCCCCTTCTCCCTGATAATGCCCGAAGAAGAAATAAAAGCCGTCCGTCCTTTCCAGCGCCGCTGATTCCATCTGCCCTGCAATCTCTCCTGCAAGGTCTGTACAGAGCCTGCCGATTGCCGCAAGATAGTATTCTGCGCACTGCTGCCGGACGGCATCCTCTTCCGCCCTGCACAGTCTAATGAACCTGCCCCGCAGTTTTTCCATGATAAATCCCATATCCTTTTCAAAGCAGTCGGCAAAACCGGCGGGCTCCCAGTCTGCTTCTGCGGGCTCGCCGTCCAGCCAGAATTCTTCGCCCATAAGGACGAGCCTGAGCCTGTAGTCTTTCTGTAAGATGCGGCTGTGCAGGTAACAAATGCCTAAGCATGCCGCCTTTTTGTCTCCCCCGGTGCTTTCCTTCCACTGGCGTGCCAGATTCGCAAATGGCTCCGCCGCCTGCCTCCTGCGTTCTTCCTGCGCATACATTTCTTCCAGAAAGCGTACGCTTTCCGGGAACCGTTCCCGCATCAGTCCGTCTGCCGCACAGAGCAGTTCTTCTCTCCGTTCTTGAATGTGTGCCATGTTCCCCGTGCCTTTCCCTCTGGACCCCCTCTTCTCCGGGTCCCGTCTTAAAATGATTTCTACAAAAAGTCTTATCCCTTGCTCACTGTACCTTCAATTCGCCGCCATTGAAACTGATGCCTTTATCCAGCCTGATTCCTGTGCCGCCCTGCGTCAGGTTTACGGATGACGCGCCTGCCACGATTAGGGAGCCGGTATCGCTGGAAACAGTTATATCCTCCGCTGCTTCCAGAAGAACCGAATGAGCGCTGACGATATGGACACCCTCCCGGTCTGTCAGTTCGATTTTGGTGCCCTGATTGTTGGTGATTACGATAGAATCCGGTGTAAAGCGCACCTCCTTCTGGTATTTGCTCTTAAAGGATTTCACGGCAGGATCCTTTCTGTCAGCGCTGTCTGTATCCATATGCACGGAACTGGTGACGAAAGCCTCTCCTTCCTCCCTTCCGGGGATGGTAAGGCGAACCAGATTGCCCGGCTCGGGCATGCAGTACCAGCCTGTCCCATCTTTCGTAGAATATACCGTCGCATAAGGGTACCAGATGTCGGCTGCCTGTCCCCGGTTCTCATCTCCTATGATTTCCACCTGCACTTTGTCTTCCTTCACCTTCGTGACCATGGCATCTAAAGACGCCCCTGTCATCTCGTCCCGCCAAATCCGCGGGACTTCCATGCCTGCCCCGGTTCCCAGATAGCAGTCGTGGAGCATCTCGCCTCCTTCAAGGCGGCTGTCTATCCTTCTGATATAGAGCCTTCGTCCCTGCACATCCATGTAGTCCCCGATTCTGTAGTGCTCCCTGCACTGGACAATACAGATCCGGCTGTCCTCCTCCTTAAGATGGGAAAGTCCCTGCAGCTTTTTCTGTTTGTACGTTTCCAGTTCCTTGCGCATGGTGTATTTCCCTTCTTCAGGGAAATCCGCCCGGTATCCCTGCGGGAGGGCATAGTCAACCCGTGCTCCCGTCCCTGCGGATTCCGCCGTCAGGAACTGGTTCTTCCTGCTGGCAAGGCGTTTTAGGAACTGCCAGTCCGTCTCATGATACTGGAGGATCAACCCTCCTTCCGTCTTTCCCATGGGACTGTGGAACACTGCTTTTCCATCCTGATATCCTCCCATGATTTGATCAAAAATCTGCTCATAGGAAAGGGCGCTGTCCTGCCACGCGCGCAAATGCTCTTCCCTGTCAAGCAGACAGCTTCCGGTGGTAATCTGCAGGGTCATCTGTTTCTGATGGTATCCTGATTCGATGGAAAAGTCCGTCACGATGCCCTGAAACAGGACCTGCCTCTCTCCGTCCATTCCCGCTTTCTCCACCTTTTCCCATACCTCGCCGGTAAGGCGCGCCAGATATTCTTCCTCTTTTTCGTCTTCTATGTAACCCGTAACCGTCAGCGTACCGTGCTCCCCGATTTCCTCCCGCATCCTAATATCCTGGATGGAAAGGAAGGCAAGGGGCTCTGTCAATATATAGTATTCCTTCATCCCTCTTCCTCCTGTGTCTTTATGCTGTCCATCATCCCAAGCACCGCCGGTTTCCATTTATCATATGTCCCGAAAGCACAGAAAAAGGTGCCCAGTATCTTCCTTTGCCCTGCATGGAACAGGAAAGTCATGTTGTAGACCGCTTCCTTTCCGGCAAAGCTCTTATAATCAAACCAGACTGCCCTTCCTTCTTCCCCCGTATCGTAAAGGACCGTCCTTTCATCTATCTGTTCCGTGATCCGCTTGATCCGCTCCCTGCTGGAAGTCAGCACGCCTGCGTCCAGTTCCTCATGCAGGGGCTGGAAGGTAAGCCCGGCTGTCCGCTCCTGTGTAAGGAAAATAACCGGGGGACGTTTCCGCGACCAGAAAACTTCCGCCGCCTCTTCCCCAGCCCGGACAAGGTTGGGGGGCAGGCTGACGGAAAAGCCCATGCCGGGAATCTGCTCCCTGTTCTCATCCGTCCCGTTCTCTATTTCCGCCCTTCGGAATCTTTTTTCCATCCTGACCCTCAGCAGGTCAAAATCGCCATTTTCCATCCGCTCCATGGTCCTTCTCCTCCTTCATGCTTCCCAAAATCATCTCCCAGAGCGCCCGCCACTTAAAGCCCGCATCTTCGGGGTAAGTGAGCGTCAACAGCGCCATACGGTTCTTGACGGAAAGCACCGCTTTGATATGTTCCTTCTCTATATCCTTCATCTGGATGAGGAACCATGCTGTCCTGATTTCTCCTAGTCTCTCCAGATATACCGGAGAGCACCCATACCGTGCAGCCTCTTCCGCCGTTTCCCGAATCTGTTGTGCTGCCGCCGCCGTCTCTTCCTTCTTCATGGTCTGCCCGGTAATCTGAAAAGTTATCTGCACCTCTTCCCCTGCATACTCTAAGATCCTCTCCGGTCTGTCCTCCAGCGGGAAATATGCTTCCCTTCTGCTTTCCTCCATGGAGCTGAACCCTTCCGGCAGTTCCATGGAAAGCCCTCCGTCTGCCGGCTGCCACACGGTCATCCTGACCGTCTCCTGCCGGGTTCCTTCCGCCGTTTCATCAAATACTGTCGTCATTTTCCCCTTTCCTTCCTGCCCTGCGGTTTACTGCCTAAAGGCTTCTGTTTTCCTAAAGTTGATCTGGAACTCTTCCGCTATCTGTCGTCTCCGCCGGACTGCCCTGCGGGCGCTGTCCTGCTGCTTGGAAAATGCCTGTTTTTCCAGCGCCGCTGCCGCCTCCATGCGGCTGCCCAGTTCATTCAGGCGGCTGATCTTCTCTATGGCGGGGCTTTTGCCCACCCCTCCTGTCTTAATACTGTTTCCCATAATTCCTCCTACTGCTTGTCCGAAAGCCTCTCCATTCGTATTCTTCCTATGGCGTCAGGCTGTGTCTTTATCCTGCATTTATATAATCCGCCTGGGCGCCCCTGATCTGCTGCCAGCCCGCGCTTTCCAATCGCCTGCAGGGAGTGGATGCGGACACTTCCTTTTCCATGCCCTCCAGGCTGTATTCCCTGCCTTCCTCCTGCTGATATCCGCTAAATTCCGGGAACCCGGCGGCGCCGCCTTTCATGGACACTTCGTTGGAGGCGCCTATGGAGTCAAATCCGTTGCACATGTTGATGACCGCCGGAGACAGGCTGTCCTTCCTGACCAGCGATATCTCTTTCGGCGCCTGGAAGAACAGGTTCTTCCCTTTGATTCCAACGGTATCCTTCGCGAGGATGGTGATATTCCTGCCGCTGACCAGTTCCGCACCAGAATCATCTTTAAGCGCTATTTCCAACGGGCTGTCCTGCTTCTGGTCTTGGAATCCCATCTTACCCGGCAGCAGGTACATGCGCTTGCCGTCCGCTGTGGTGAAATATCTGTCTGTGGCGCGCATCTCGGGATTTCCCGCTCCGTTCCTGTGGATACCGCAAACCGCCCTGTCCCGCTGCCTTAAATGATCTCCCGGACAGATATAGACCCGCTCTCCCTTTTCGGGCATGCAGTACAGAAGATTTCCGGCATCCGGCTCCCACGGATACCAGTAAGCTTCCTCCTGTCGGCAGCCGTCCCCGGGAAATCTGACCCGCACCTGCTCGTCTTTTGCCTCCATTACTTCCGCCGCCAGCAGCCTGCCTAAACCGCCGGGAAGGGCAGAGGGAAGCGCATGATCCCCATTCCTTTCGGCAGATTTGTATCGGAAACAAAGGAACCCTTTTTCCAACCGGCAGTGCTTTTCCACAATCTGCAGGGTGCGCCCGTCCCATCTGATGCTGTCCCCAACCGGCAGGTCCTCATAGGTAAGGATTTCCCGGCAAATGCCCTTTCCCGTCCGTTCGTGCCATACCCTGCTGCCAAGTACCCCTAATTCTTCCCTGTCATGGCTCCGCCCTTGCGGGAGCCCTATCCACAAATCCGGCCCTTCCGCCACTGCTGCCGGAAAGACCTGCCTGCCAAGGAATGATGCCAGACGTTTGATAAATTCCCAGTCCGTCTCCCCCATCTGGTAAAAGGGCGTTCCAATCATCTGATCTTCTGTGCGGAAACGGAGCACCGCATCCGGCATATCTGCCAGCACCTTTTCCATAACCGTGCGGTAAGTGTCACCGCCGTTCTGGAAAACCCTGTCCTTCTTTTCACGATCCAGATACGCCGTGGCGGAGATGCCCTGTATGGACAGCTGGTACCTTCTTCCCTCACGGGTCACCTCCACGCCGCTCATAAGCCCTGCAAAAAGAATCTTGTCCCCTGCGCAGACCCGCAGCGGGGCGTCCCCTACTGCTCTATCCAGCGCTTCTTGCCCTTCCTCCTCGGGGAGGCAGCCCTTCAGGCTGATGACGGCATGGCTGCCGCCTGTAATGTCCAGATGGAGGTCTTCTAGGTCCGTCATGGAGACTGCCGTCTGGAGGCGTATGTCGGCTGTTGTGAATGCGCTCATTTGAATACCTTCCTTTCTATAAAAAACTTGCAAATTTCGTAATTTTAAAAAATTTCCTAATCCTCAGGTTATTCCGCCTTCAATAGGGCATACAGTTTTTTATTTCTGTCCACTATAGTAATCGCCCTCATCCTATCCCCCGGCAGGCAGTTGCAAATTGCATATGTCCCATCACACAATTCATAATACGGATATGTCATACCTGACCCCCAGTTTCCGTTTTCTTCTCCTAAGCATTCAATCATTTCATCGTAAGTAGTGCTATAGTCAAATTGTAAAAAGTCTTCAGCGGTAAGTTTTCTGTCATAATACGTATATCCTACCACATTCTTATATACCATCCTGCTGTTTATTCCCCTTTTCATATAAACGGCAATCCCTCTTCCAAGCATGCTAAGGAACAAAACAGTTATCACTCCTATAAAAACAATTTTCTTCTTTCTGCTCTGCATAACTGCCTCCGTTCACTTATTATCATAGGGCATTCTGAAAGTGCATATATAATACAAAACAGTAAAAACATATGCCATTGATGCACCTGTTTTTAATAAGGCATGTTTAAATATCCATTTTTTATTTTCCCCATGCGCTCTCACATAAGCTTTATATCCCGCTATTCTTTTCCCAAATGTATTTCCTTGAAATATACTATCAAAGAAAACAGAATAAATAACATTGGTAAGTATGTAGGATATAAAAAACAACAATATGACCAACAGCCGGGAGTAATCCCCCATATCTGCTCCCCGCATAGTCCTAATCATTTTCCAAAAAGAAATCATCATGCAATAAACTACTACGCTAAAGATATAAGTTATTGCAAAATCTATTCCTGCAGCCCCTAAACGCCTCATTTCTTTCTCCTTATTAGCCCCCATAATGATTGAACAAATCAAATATCCACTTCCATTTTTTTAGCGGTCCCCGGGCTTCAATCATCGGCATCGGCTTGGGATCTTTATTATCATTTCGCTCAGAATATGGTTCCATCCATAACTTTAATTTACTGACAATCTCCTGCCCCTGCTTATGATAAGTTGTGTCGATACGATATACCTTGTAGTAATAAACCATTTCTTTTTCCCGCTCCCGACCAAAAACAAATTGCGGATATGAATAAGGCACTGAATCTTTCCATACCGGATAATTCTCCATAATCCTAATTGCTGTAATTGGTCTGTTCACGCTTATGACCATTATGTAATCATCAAAATCAACCTGCTTATAGATATCTTCGCTCATTCCATTTTGCCCATAATTAGAGCAGTATTCTTCTTCATTATCTGCTATATAAGCCCAAAAATCATCGCCCATTGCTCCATATACTGCACTGCTTATTTCTACGCTCTTTGACTCCTGCCTGTCGAACGGTTCTTTGCCGAGATATTCAAAAGGTACATCCGTTGCAGCCATATAGTCATTTCCAAGCAGTATAATGATTAACGATATAAAAATCGGCATAAACCACGTTGAAATGAGCAGCATTATTACTATTATCCGAGGGTACTTTTGTAATGGATTTATCTCATTTTCCAAAATTATTACCTCCGCTGAATATGAGTCTGCTTCCAGCATCAATCATCATACACTATCGGGTCAGCAGAAACCACCCATCCTGTATTTTCATTATGATTCTCGTTTCATCTATTACGACAATTTCATTATCCAGCATATTCTCTTCCTGTTTATCATCAAATTCCGCTGTGATCACCTCTATCTTCTCATTCGTTATTCCTAACTCGTCATTAATTCCTTTTTCTTGCTCATAAGCTTTCTTATCTAACTGTTGCTCATCATATCTCTGGACTTTATGTTCTTCTATAATCTTATCTCCTGACATCAATGTCATTTTACTTTCATCTAAAAGTAACGTATATCCATAATATTCTTTAGGATAGAAATCTATGCCTTCCGCATTTTCCCAGTCCATCAGCTCGGGTGCATACTTTGGCGCAGATGATTCTATATTGTTTTTGCACAGTTCTATCTGCTTCCTGTTCCCGATCCAGTTATCCTTATAAGATACGAATCTTTTTACATTCCATTCCCCTAAGATTCTTTTTACCGGCAGGTTCACTTTAGATTTTACAAATGGTTCTATCGCATATATGCCGCCAACATAATCTGTCTGCACGCTTCCATCTTTAAATATAGCGTATGTTTCAACCGGAGGGTATTCCTTTTCAAAATCTTCTTTCGTCATATAGAATGAAATGACATTTACAATCTCATCTTCATATTTATCATACCACCCATATTCATTTAAAAGCCATTCCCTTGCTCCAAATTCACTTCCCATCATCCACTCGCTCGTCCAATAGCCATACTCATTTATCTGCCTGCCCAAATTATAAAACCAGTACTCTATGCTCCTCTCTATGTGCCCCTGATTTATGGAAATACTTCTCCCCAGATATTCCTCTTCTGACCAGTATATTATTCCAGCTCTAGGTATTGCTTCTAATCCCGTTACTTTCCATTGCCCTTCCAAATAATCTATTCCGCTCTTTGGCTGCTTTACGAATATAAAACTTAAAAAACCGACTATAAGTATAGTCCCTGTCATAATAGGAAAAATCTTTTTATGTCTCATTCTCACATCCCCCATACCTGCCCTTAAAATATTCAAACTTCCATACTGCATACAAGGAATAACGTTCAGCATAGGGCATTCTGAAAGTACATATATAATACAATACATTAAGAACATATACCATTGATACACCCATTTTGGAGAAACTAATGAATACAATTCCTGCATCGGCAATATTCATTTTCAATAATGTGTTTTTTCCCCACAAAATACTTTTTTAATGTTACAAACACACGAACAATACTCTTTATGAAACCTGTTAGTGTCCGTATCAATCACATATGTATTATAACTTGTTTTTTTCTTTAATAAGGACAGTGGATACTTTGAATAAACATCTCCATTTCTGTATTTAATATCAAATCCAGGCTGTTTATTATATACAAAAACGTATATGAAAATTCTTCTTCATCATCAATATCCAGAATTTCCATCTGTACATCGTAGGGAAGTAAATCATTATCTTCTTTATAATAGGGCATGACACGATAAAGAATATGATGTTCAGGATTTTCTTTTATGTGATTTGCCACTTTATCTTCATATTCAAACATCCCATTTACGTTAAATTTACGAATACCAGTAATTAAACCTCTCTTATCAACTTTATTAATATAAAACTGACGTCCAATCAAATGACAGCGATTATATAAAAATTTACTATCCTCAATATAATCACATCCTATTGATTTCCATGCTGTTGGTTTTGTACGACCTTTAAATTTATGAGCCTCACCATTATTCAATTTCTTTCCTACAATACAAGTAAAAATCAGTCATCATACTCAATTTCTTCTGGATGATCCCTGTAGTAATAAACTAAAACTAGCTTATATTTGTCATACAAAATTTTACTCTCTGTATCTTTATGCTTTCTCATCCAGTCCCACGTTTCAATAATAAGATTAAGGGGTCTGACCCACATCACCGTCTCTAATATTTTCTCAACACGACAAGCTCTTCTCTTTTCCTCCCATACCCATTCTCCCCTGTTTGTCCAACTAATCACATGTCCATATAGCGCTGCCAATCCCATCAATATATTTTCCACCTGTTCAAACGGCTCATCCAATATTTCTTTCAGCTTGTTATATATAATAAATATAGTCTCTTCAACTTCTTTACCTTCCACTTTTAATTTTTCTTGATATTCAATGTATAGATTATGATGATGCTCTAGCAGATACCTGTTTGCCGCTTCTGTAGGTACCGCATCCGTTGCCGGCTTACTGATTTCTTCAATGAAATCAAAACCATATGCCAAAATTAATCTTTTAAACTCACGCAACACTTCTCGCAGTTCTTCTTCATTTTCATATCCCCAATAATCCCATTTTTTAGCTCCTTCTTCCGGCACAAAATCCCTAAATTCTTTAGGCTGTTGTCCATATGCACTTGTAGAAAATATCATTTTTATATATCCTTTCTCATATCTGTCACGCGCCACCAAAATTTCCTGATGAATGCCATCTTTTTCCTTTTCATATGGCCAGAAACAAGGCTCTGCCTTGGTAAACTTAAACCCATGTTCTTCAAGCGTCTTTCCTAGTTCTTCCTGTATAATCCTTTTAATCGTCATTTTTCTCCTCCATTCAGTTATGCCAGATATGAGCCTCCACCATGATTAAGCCCAAACATATCCAATATAATTTCAAGCATATCTTCATCATATATTACAAAAGGTCCAAAACCATTAGAAATCTTCATGCCTACGCCTTCTAACAATTTTGAAATCGAAAAGCCTCCCACTCCTGCTCCTGCTCCAATCATCCACCTTATCATTGTCTTCTCTATGTCTTCATCCAACTCTATTTGTGGCAATGTTACTTTCGAGTATGCTTCCTGCTTCTCTTTGTTTCCTCCACTCAATTCATAATAAATCATTCCTGGGGAATCTTCATACATCATAAATCCAATAGTTCGATTCTCCTTTTTACTTTCATTGCTTAATCTTAAGTCAGTCATCATACTCAATTTCTTCTGGATGATCTCTGTAGTAATAAATCAAAATCCTTTCATACCTCCTGCCTAACACATTATCCTCAATCTCCTTTCTCTTTCTTTTTCTCATATAATCCCACACTGTAATCACAAAATTGAGTGGTTGTATGTCCTCTCTCGTTCCTAGTATCTTATCAATGCAACAAGCACTTTCCTTCTCGTCCCAATTCCACTCTCCTTTATTACCCCAGATTATTGTATGCCCATATAATGCAGATAAACCTATCAAAAGATTCTCTACCTGACTAAATGATTGATTCAAAATCTCTTTTAGTTTTTCATATATAATATCTATAACTTCTCCAGCTTCTTTTTCTTCCACCTGTAGTTTCTTCTGATATTTAATGTACAATTCTTGATGATGCTCCAGCAGATACCTATTAGCCTCTTCCGTTGGAATTGCATCCGTTGACGGTTCACTCATTTTCTCAATAAAACTAAAACCATACGCCAACATCAGCCTTTTGAACTCACGCAGCACTTTTCTCAGTTCCACTTCACTTTCATAGCCCCAGTAATCCCACTTCTTAGCTCCCTCTTCCGGCACAAAATCCCTAAACTCTTTCGGTCGCTGACCATACGCACTTGTAGAAAATATCATTTTTATGTATCCCTTTTCATACCTATCCCTTGCTACCACAATTTCCTGACGAATGCCGTCTTTTTCTCTTTCATATGGCCAAAAGCAGGGTTCTGCCTTGGTAAACTTAAACCCATGTTCTTCAAGCGTCTTTCCTAATTCTTCCTGTATTATCTTTTTAATCGTCATTTCCCCATCCTTCACCTTTATCTTAATGCAAAGTCAGTCATCATACTCAATTTCTTCCGGATGTTTTCTATAATAATAAATTAGAATCATCTTATATTTATAATATAAAATGTCGCTCTCAATATTCTTATGCTTTCTCATCCAATCCCACACCTCAATCAACAAATTAAGCGGTCTGATTCTCTCCTTAGTACCTAATATCTTTTCAACGAGACACCCTCCTCTCTTTTCATCCCACATCCACTCGCCTCTGCTTATCCAGCTGATTGTATGCCCATATAGTGCCGCCATCCCCATCAAAGTATTCTCTACTTGACTAAATGGCTCATCCAGCATCTCCTTTAACCTTTCATAGATAATGGCTATGACTTCCTTAACTTCTTTTCCCTTCGCCTTCAACCTTTCCTGATATTCGATATACAATTCTTGATGATGCTCCAGTAGATACCTATTAGCCTCTTCCGTTGGAATTGCATCCGTTGACGGCTTACTGATTTCTTCAACGAAATCAAAACCATATGCCAAAATTAATCTTTTAAACTCACGCAACACTTCTCGCAATTGTTCTTCATTTTCATATCCCCAATAATCCCATTTTTTAGCTCCCTCTTCCGGCACAAAATCCCTAAATTCTTTAGGTCGCTGACCATACGCATTTGTAGAAAATATCATTTTTATGTATCCCTTTTCATACCTATCCCTTGCTACCACAATTTCCTGACGAATGCCGTCTTTTTCTCTTTCATATGGCCAGAAGCAAGGCTCTGCCTTGGTAAACTTAAATCCATATTCTTCAAGTGTCTTTCCTAGTTCTTCCTGTATAATCCTTTTAATCGTCATTTTTCTCCTCCATTCAGTCATGCCAAATATGAGCCACCGCCATGATTAAGCCCAAACATATCCAATATAATTTCAAGCATATCTTCATCATATATTACAAAAGGTCCAAAACTATTAGAAATCTTCATGCCTGCACCTTCCAACAATTTTGAAATCGAAAAGCCTCCCACTCCTGCTGCTGCTCCAATCATCCACCCTATCATTGTCTTTTCTATGTCTTCATCTAACTCCATTTGTGGTAACCTTACTTTAGAGTACGCTTCCTGCTTCTCTTTATTTCCACCACTCAATTCATAATAAATCATCCCTGGTGAATCTTCATACATCATAAATTCAATAGTTTGACTTCCATCAAAAAGAAATTGCTGTTCCCAGTACAGTATCTGTATCACATTTTCTTCTTCTCCTCGTCTTGCAGTTTCAGCTCCACTCGCTTCTATATAACGCATTAATTGTGCTTCTCCTGCCTCCTTTTTGCGTTCATTCCTATAATAGCTTATAGGTTTTATTTCATAAATTTCAACTGTATTATCATGGTATAACACTACATCGGCAAATCCTCTTCCCCCTGTAGCCCCTCCACCTGGAATATAAACATTTGTACCTCCATATACATTTTCAGTCGCCATTGTTCCCACACTCTGCTCATACAATATTAGAAATTCCATTTCAAATTGTAAATGAGCGTAAATGCCCTCAAGCCATGCAGGCCAAAGACCATTTAAATCTCCCCATAAAAGTGGGTTGCTCCAGCAATAACTATATGCATTTATCATTTTCGTTATTGCCCCGTTCCCCTTAATCACATCCTCAGCCGCAAACCGCCCATTCTCCGTCAGATACTCCCTCGCCTGCGCAAAGTAATCCCCTCCAACATCATCATACCGATACCCCGTATACCCAAACGGCTGCTCCTCTCCTTGTCCGTCATACGGATTCGGTATCCCTGCCTCTTCAAGCTCCTTCCCCAGGTCATTCCCGAACTCATCATACCCATAGCTCAAATAGCTGCTCCTGCCGGACATCGCTCCTGCCCCGAAGCCGCTGACCCTCACCGGGCTTCCCAGTTCATCCTGCATGTAATAATGCATCCCCGGATATGCCGTCCTTGCGTTTCCAGTCTCCCCCTTCCTCTTCTCTTCCATCGCTGCCACATTCCAGTCGAAGTAGAAGCTCTGCTCCTTCCCATCCCTGCTGATTCCCAGCAGGTTGTGGTAAGGCTTCGTCAGGTCCAGCAGGTATTCCTCATCCTGTCCGTCTGTTGTCCTTCTGGTTCTCTGTCCCAGTCCGTTGTAGCGGTAGAACGCCTCCTGCCCTGTGCCATCCCATGCCTTCATAAGCCTGTTCATGGCTCCGTACATATAGCCATGGATAAGCGCTCCGCCCTGCTCCTGCCTGATCATGTTTCCCCTGTTATCGTAGAAATAATCCGTGCGCATGCCATCCCCCGGCGTCAGCGCATCCAGAGGGCATACCTCCACCGCCGTCAGGCGGTTCAGCGCATCATAAGCATAGGAACTGCGCGTCCCCTTTCCATGGTCCTCCATGCAGCTCCGATTCCCGAAGGCATCATAGGCATACTCCCTGAGGGCGCTTCCGTCCCTGCCGACGCTCACCAGCCTGCTCAGGGCATCGTATCCGTACTCGTACCGCCCACTCTCTGCACGGAGCCCCCGTCTTTCCTTGGTGACAGCGGTCTTATTCCCCATCAGGTCATACTCATACCGGTAACGGTCCAGGATTCCCCCGTCGTCTTCATGCACCAGTTCCGTCAGCTGTCCCTTTCCGTCATAATGCCATAGAGTCCGCATCCCTTCCGGCAGGCGCTTTTCTGCAAGCCTCCCCGCCCCGTCATACCGGTAGCATATCTCCTCGGAGCCGCCCCTTCCTGACAGGCGGTCCATCCTTTCCACCTGCATCCTGTCAAGGCGCAGCAGACCGTCGTAATGATAGAGCGCCCTTTTTCCGTCAGGATAGGTGATGCCCTTCCGCTCTCCCATGCTTCCCCACTCATAGGATACGGTCTTTCCATTATGGTCCGTGATGCGCACCGGGCTTCCTGCCATGTCCCGCTCGATCCTGGTCTCCCCCAGCCAGTCCTTCACACAGGCGAGCTGGCGCAGGGCGGTATATTCCATCTCCACGCTGGTCCCGTCGCCGTACAGGATGCGGCTCACCTTCCCATCCCCGGTGTGGCTGTAGGCGGTGCGGTATCCGTCCCGGTCTGTCTTTAACACCGTCCTTCCAAGGGCGTCATACTCGTAGAACTCCTCATTTCCCAGTGCATCCCGTATGCACGCCACCTGTCCTAAGGGATCCCTCTCATAGAAGGTCTCCTTGTCCGCTTCCCCGGCATTCCCCTTCTGGAGGATATGGATCAGCCGGTCCGCATTGTCATAGGCGTACTCCGCCCTGTTCCCCAGCGCATCCGTCACCGCCTTCAGCTTTCCGCCCAGCGTATATTCATAGGTAGTGGTGTTCCCATTTGCATCCGTCATGGAGGTCACATTTCCCAACACGTCATAGGTATAGCTCTTCTTCTGACCCGCGCTGCTGGTGATGGAAAGGATCCTCCCCATGCTGTCATAGGTATAATCCAGCCGGTATCCCTGCCCGTCCGTCCTGCTTGTGATCCTCCCCAGTCTGTCATAAGCGTAGCTTACCTGCCTTCCGTCAGGATAGACGGTCCTCTCCAGCCACCCTCCCGGCAGATAGAAATGACTGGTCTTCCTTCCCGCGGCATCCGTGATGGAAGCCACCTGCCCCAGCGCATTGTATTCGTACCGGGTGGCGTTCCCCCTTATGTCCGTCTCCTGCGTCAGTTCCCCTGCTGCATTGTAGGCAAAGGTGCGGCGGTTCCCCGCAGGATCCGTGATGCTGCCGACACGCCCGCTCCCGTCATAGGTATAAAGGGTCTCCCCGCCTGCCGGGTCTGTGATCTTCGTCACCCGGTTCAGGGCGTCGTAGGCATAGGAGACCGCCGAGAGCACTTCCTTCCCGTCCCCTGCCTGCATTTTCAGAAGGTTGCCCGCAGGGTCGTAGACGTAATCCACCGCCGATGCAGTATCCCCGTCCTTCTCCTTCCTGACCTCCACGCGGCTGAGCCTGTTATTCTTATCGTACGTATATCCCGTCACCGCGCCGGAGGGGGAGAGCTCCTCCGCCAGATTCCCTCTTTCGTCATAGGCGCGCCTTGTCTTTCGTCCCTCCTTGTCCGTCAGCTCCTCCGGCTTTCCCATGACATCATAGGCGATGGTCAGGGCATTCCCGTCATAATCCTCCATCCGCACCGGCTTCCCGCTTTCATTGTAGGCATAGGTCCGGGTGCTGCCTTCCGGGTTCGTCACACCGGTAAGGCGGCTGCCTTCGTCATACCGGTAGACGGTGGTGTTCCCCTCTGCATCCGTGGAAGATACCACCCTGTTCAGCCCGTCATAGGCATAGCTGGTCTCGCCCCCGTAAGGATCGGTGACGGACGCCACGTTCCCCCTCCCGTCGCGCCGGATCCTGATGCTGCTTCCGTCCGGCAGGGTCAGCTGTTCCGGCAGACCTTTCCCGTCATAGGCGGTCTTCCTGATCCTGCCCAGTCCGTCCCCGGTCTCCGTCAGCCTTCCCATCCCGTCATAGCTGTTGCGGGCAAGGACGCTCCCTCCGGCGGATGCGGTGAGAAGCCTTCCCTCCTTATCGTAGGTGAAAGCAGATTTCTCCCCCAGCGCATTGGTGATGCCTGTCAGGTTCCCTTTGTCATCATAGCTGTATCTGGTCTGGTTCCCGTTCTTATCCACATACAGGGTGCGCAGGTTCCTGTCATTGTACTCGAACCGCTCCTCCCCATCCTCATAGATTGTCCTTATGTTCCGGCACTGGTCGTCGCTCTCATAGCAGGTCATGCTCCCGTCAGTCTCCTGCAGATAGGTGCGCATGCCCCTGTCGTCATACCTTACCTCCGCCACGCTGCCGTCGGGCATGGTCTGCTTCAGCACGCGCCCTTCTGCATCATATTCATTGACCAGCCCCGTAATGCCCCGGGGCGTCTGTATGCGCTCCAGCCATCCTGCCGCGTTATACTCATAAAGATAGGCGTGCCCCGATGCATTGATGAATTTCCACAGCTTCCCGTACCGGTACCAGAGCTGTACCTCCCTGCCCGCATGGTCCCGCACCCGGATCAGGTTGTCTTCCTTGTTGTAGGTGTAATGCAGCTCTCCCCCGTTCGCCCCCTTTACGCAGGTGAGCTGTCCTTTGCCGTTATGGGTGTAGGTATCCTCATTCCCGTTCCGGTCCTTCCTCCGCAGCAGGATCCCCTCCCGGTCGAAGGCATACTCATCCCCGCTCCCGTCCACGTAGCGGAATCCCTCCCTGTCTTCCGAGAGCAGCCCCCGGTCCCCCATCACCGGGGCATACATGCCGCTGACCAGCGGGCGGAAAGGGATCTCCTTCCCGTCCCCCTTGCAGATGTATACCATATCCTTTTCCCTGCTAAGGCACATTTCATGGTTGTGGCGCCAGCCCCGCCCCAGGCTGCCGCGCCCCCTGTCCATGGAATTGTAGAAGATGCGGAAGGAGAGCGTGGTGATGCCCGGTATCACCAGATCCTCTTTCTCGTAGGTGAAATTCCCGGTGTTCATGTTGACCGGGTCTATCTTGCAGACATGGAATTGGGGCTTCTCCCCATTCAGCCAGCGCAGCGCCTTGCCGTAGCGCTTTGCAAATCCTGCCCTGTCCTTCCCCCGCATGTCCTTCTGCCCGGAGGTCACGGGCAGGATGAGACCGCCCCTGTCGCAGATCAGGACGCTGTCCATGGTGAGGGCTTCCTTTCCGTCTATCTTCTCCATCTGGGCGGAGATCCCCGTCATGCTCTCCCATTCATGGGAGATGCGCATATAGTTTTCGCACAGATGTGTCCCCGGGTTCATCCGGCAGGCTTTGAAGTAGGGGATGTTCTCCCCGGGCACGCAGTCCGTGCAGTTCGCTTTCGCCTTTCCCTTCTGTTTATAGCCGTGGTCCTTCGTGACCTTCAGCTCGCTTGTGCCTTCCCCGTTTATGCAGATCAGCTTCGCACCGTTTACAAGATATTCCTTCCCCATCTTTCGTTCCCCTTTTTACACTTTTGTCTTTATGTTCCGCTTTCCAGCGCCTTACATGGATTCTGAATTTATGTGTCAATTTCCTTTCTTTTATTAGTGTAAAATAAATTCTTTTTGTAGTCAATTAATTGTTTTATTTATTATCGAAATTACATAGTTCTATAGTTCATACTATTAGGGACAATAGTTCATGCATGCGCGGTTTAAAGTAGTGTCATCCCGCTGTGCGAGGACGCATGTCCGAAAAAAAGCTGTCCGCACAGCAATTTGTACAGACAGCCTTCCTTCTTCACTTATTCAATTTTTCCAAGAAATTGCGATTTCCCTGCCTTTATGAAGCAGCAGTAAAAACGCGCTTAAGACGACTGCCATCATCACTGCATAACCGGCATCTGTATGGTTGAACGCGAGAACACCGGCTAAAAGTATTTCCACCAGCAGGATGATTCTTGTCCTTTTTTTGAACACAATCGTTTCCTTTTCGGAAATCGACTTATTTTCATCCGCCAGCGGCGCTAAATAGAAAATCACTGCCGCCGCAGTCAGAAATAGGAGCCACATGCCGTAAGGCGGGATGCTGCTTTGCGTAATAAAACGCAGGAACAGAAGAATCGCCGTCGTGATCACGCAGGATTCCAGATAACAGCTTAGGTAGCCCCTTGCATGATAGCCGCCTGCGTAAGAGCGCAGAGGGATGAATGCTGCAAATAAGATTATGCTTTGCTGCCACATTCCCATTAGGTATCCAATCAGGAGCGCGGTGACTGCGTTAAACGCCATTGCCAGCAGAGACTGCATTGCAATGACATACAGTTCTATGTATTTTTCTTCAATACTGCCGTTTGCCGCAAGGCGCAGCGCAATCTTTCTGAACAAGTTATTTGTCATACTTTCTGAAATCATCAAACTCTGCCGGCATCTTCGGCTGATGCAGGAAGAAGCAGCATGTGTACAGCGGCATCAGGAAAATAAATCCGGTCAGTGCCGCTGTGAGTACCTTGGAAATTGTGTTTGTCATTTTTTTCATCGTAAAATTCCTCCTTTTTTTGTTTTCCATCATAATCCATTTTTTTACAAAATGTAACCACTTTGTTGAAAACAGCACTCTGTTTGTTGAAAATAGCACTAACCTTTGATGTAGAGGAAGACTTTAACCGAAAATTCGCCATCTAAATCGCTGATTTTCATCTCACCGTCGTATTTCTTTATTATTTCCTTTACCTCCTTTAACCCCAGTCCGTGGTAAAAGTCATCTCCCTTACTAGTGAGGAAATTACCGTTTATATCACGGCTTTTCTTCCCCCAAAATGCATTGCGTATGATAAACAGCAGCCTTGCAGCATTCGTCTTTAGGAAAAAATAGATTTCCTTCTTATCCGGCGGCAGCTCTTTGACAGCTTCTATGGCATTGTCGAAAAGATTTCCAATGAGAATATTTAAATCTACATGGCTGATGGTAATCTCACTTTCTATCTTGATTTTCTTCTCTACCTCAATTCCATATTCCCTTGCAATCTCCAGCTTATAATTTAGTATGGAGTCAATTCCAATATTTCCCGTCTGAATCACATCTGTCTGTTGTTTGATCTGCCCCAGCTTTTCCTCGTAATGCTGCATCAAATGCTCGTATTCCCCTTTTTTCAGGTAACTCATTTCCAGCGCATAATGATTTGCCATGTCATGGCGCATTCTGCGTAATTTCAGCCACTGCTTCTCGAGCGCTTCATAACGCAGGCAAAAAAAGGCATTCTGCTGCTTCAGCAGCTCATTTTCCATACGCTCCGCAGCATGTTCCTGCGCTCTCTGGTACATGTAGTAAGTCACCAAGTTGAACACAAGCAGGATTCCCAGAATGATAATCTGCCCAGAGTCAATATATTTCCACCGCTCCCACCAAACCACGTAGCAAATCACAATGCTTCCAACAGGTACCAAAAAGATTTCAAACCAATCCATGCTTCTGATTTTGATTTGCTTCTGTTTTAAGGATATTTTCGTAATCAGCTTGACGAACGCAAACCAGATCAGCTTGGAAAAAGCATTGCCGACATAAAGAAGCCCTGTCTGTTCATTTAAATACGCGTTGATTGACGCCGTCAGCACAAATGCCACGATTCCCTCTGCGATAATACCCAGCGTCACTACAAGAATCGCTAAAATCAGCTTATTCCTGACACTTCCGCTATATAAAAAGTAAAGTACCAGCAGGCAAATCATACTGGTACTCACATTGCTGACAAACGCATTTTCCATAAACAGGTAACTGCTTATATTCCACAATACAAAGCATAGTCCCCATCCCGCAAGCAGCGTCAGCCTGCTTTGATATTTTACTCCTAAAAGCTGCTTAAATAAAATATGTAGGGTGAATATAAAGAATAAATCCATCATCCACGCAAAAACCTGTTCCTGCATCCTTTTACCTGCCAACTGTATCTTTTGTAAATCTAAACTCCTTCATCCAGAAGCAGCATCTGTAATTCACGCATCTTCTTTCTGTTTTCTCTGCTGATATCCAACGATTTTCCATTGAACAATACCAATTCTTTATAGTGAAATTCCTTCACATAATCCAAGTTCACCAAATAAGACTGATGAATGCGCAGAAAGTAGCTGTTCTTTTCCTCCATCTCTTTCTGTACATCACCCAGCTTCCCGTAAAAAGTATATTTCTGATCTTCACACACTAAGGTTATATGCCTGTTCTCACTGAAAAAATACATAATCTGACGCAGCCGGATGCTATACCTTGATCGATTAATGTAAAAAACAAATGTTTCATCACCGCGTCCCTTCAAGTCCATGTACGCATCCATGGTTTTTTCCAGCTTTGCCGGATTTACCGGTTTACTTAAAAATTGAAATGGGTGGACCTCAAATGCTTCCTTATAATAATCCTCATACTGCGAGACAAAAATAATCGTCGCCTGAACGTCCATCTCACGCACCAGCGCTGCAATCTCCAGACCGTTCATTTCCTCTATTCCGATATCAAGGAAAAAAATATCAAAATTATTTTCCTCATATATCCCGTCAAAAAGCCTCTCTCCGTTATCATACATCTTAATCTGAACATTGACTCCTGCGTTTACTGCCCAAATCTTAAGACCCCACTCCAGATCTTCCGCATATCTTCGTTCATCTTCGCATATCGCTATCTTCAGCATCCCATCACCCCTTATCTATATAGAAGAATTATTTTGTGTATGACTTTTAATGTAATTCTTCATTCCCGTCCTGTAAAGGACCTTTCATAGGTGGTGAACGGAATCATAGTTCCATATCCGTGCCGCTTTTACTCTTCCCGACTTTCGTCAACATTCTGCTTCAGCAATTTATAAATGTAGCTGTAATTCCTAAGAAATTCCGGCAAAATCCGCATCTCTGTATCAGAAAAGTCATCGATGATCCCTGCAACTTCGTCATTATAAACCGATCTGCCTCCAGTCCTCATGCTTCCGCACAGAAGTTCATCCACGGAACACTCGAGCACATTGGAAATGGTTACAAGCTTATCAAGACCAATCTTACTCCTTGCATTTTCAACGTTACTAATATGCTGAGTGGATAATTCTGCCCGTGAGGCAAGTTCTGCCTGAGACATCCTAAGCTCTTCTCTTCTTCTCTTTATTCTTATTCCCAGGTCTGAATAATCTACGCTCAACTGCTACCTCCTGTGATGAAATATATAACCTAAAAAATATTTTATAGAAATATTTCTTGACATGAAATCAACCACAAAAATATATCATTTGCATATTTATAGTTTTATCAAATATTTTAAAAAAATTATGGAACTGCAAGTTATTTTAGAACTATAGCTCCTGTTATTTTCCAGACAAGAGGCAGGGAGATAGTTCCCTGCCCAGCAAAGAAATGCATGTTTACTTTTGAGCGCTCCAGAAGTCTTTATTATTATATATGAATTATGTCATTTTTTCCGTTGATGTAATAATTAGTATATGTAAATGTAACTTTTAGCTTTTTTCTTCGATAAAGTCCATATAAAATGCTGTTATTTTTCCTTTTTTATCTCTGCTGACAGGCAGTACATCTCCATTTCGCATCACTACATAGCCTGGAAGATATTGTTCAATCTGCCTTCCATTCACCAGATAAGACTGATGAATCCTGATAAAACGATTATTGTAATCAGCAAGTATTCTTTCCAAATCATCCAGTTTTTCATAGAAAACATATTCTTTGTCATTTTCCATCAAAATTCTTATCACCCGCTTTTCACTCACAAAATAAAATACCTCCCCAAGCGCAATATGAAAATTTCTTCTATTGTATTTAAAGAAAAAACTTTCATAAAACAGCCTGTGCTCCTCAACAATCTGGTCAAGCACCTCCCATACCTTCTGTCTGGAAACAGGCTTTTCAATATAGCGGAAGGGATAGATCTTGAACATTTGTTTAAAATACTGCTCATACTGGGACACAAAGACGATGCTCACCATCCGGTTTCTCTCCCTTAATTTCATTGCTGTTTCCATACCGTCAATGCCATCCAGCTCGATATCCATAAATACGGCGGCATAGTCTCCTGCCGCTTCCTGCCCACATAATACCTCCTCCCCGCTTGCAAATTTTTCAATCTGCACGTTTAACTGCCTCTCATCCGCCCATGCTTTGATTCCATCTGCCAACATGTCCACACAGATTGGAATGTCATCACATACTGCGATCCGTAACATTCACATCCCCGCCTTCATTTTTTATTTTTATCATATCGGGGTTTATTTTTTCAGAAAATCACTTGCAAAAATTTTATATTTTCGTGCTTATAGATTGGAAGAAAATATTTTTGAGAGAGGTTTGCAGGGGTGTGGAGCAGGTTGTACGGCAAGAAGCATATAAGTTGCACAAATCAGGAATGTTATTTTTATGTAATTTTTATTTGTGGATGTAACTGTGGATACTTGAATAATTTAAAGGTGGAGGTATAATACTAAATATGGTCTTTTTTAAAGGCAGTATACAATATATAGGAGTGGTAGAATGAAGATTATTAAGCGGAGCGGTATGGAGGTTTCTTTTAATGCTGTTAAGATAGAAGAAGCAGTGCGAAAGGCAAATGCCAGTGTTGGGGAGGGGGAGCGTCTTTCCGATGAACAGATTCGATATGTTGTTGAGAATGTGACGGAGCTTTGTAGTAAGATGACGCACAGTCCAAATGTGGAAGAAATTCAGGATATGGTAGAGGAAGAGATCATGAAGCAGCAGACTTATAAGCTTGCCTCTAATTATATTACCTACCGCTATAAGAGAGAGCTGGTGCGAAAGTCAAACTCTACTGATGAACAGATTCTTTCCCTGCTGGAGTGTAATAATGAAGAAGTATTGCAGGAAAATTCCAATAAGAATCCGGTTGTCAACAGTGTCCAGCGAGACTATATGGCAGGAGAGGTGAGCAAGGATATCACCCGACGTTTTCTTTTACCGCCTGATATTGTGGAGGCGCATGAAAAAGGGCTTATCCACTTTCATGATGCGGATTACTTTGCCCAGCACATGCACAACTGCTGCCTGGTGAATCTGGAGGATATGCTTCAAAATGGCACCATCATCAGCGAAACTATGATTGAAAAACCTCACAGCTTTTCCACGGCATGCAATGTCGCCACCCAGGCGATTGCCCAGATTGCAAGTTCCCAGTACGGCGGACAGAGTATCACTTTATCCCACCTTGCCCCTTTTGTGCAGGTAAGCCGTGAAAAATTCCGGATAGATGTGAGGGAAGAGTTCAGTGCTCAGGGAATGGATGTGACTGACGAGGTGGTAGCAAAAATTGCGGAGATGCGAGTAGCGAGGGAAATCAAGCAGGGCGTCCAAATGATTCAGTATCAGGTCATCACCCTGATGACCACCAACGGTCAGGCTCCCTTCGTCACCGTATTTATGTATTTAAATGAAGTGCCGGAAGGACAGCTTCGGGATGACCTCGCTTTGATCATCAAGGAAATGCTTTTACAACGCATCCAGGGCGTCAAAAATGAACAAGGCATTTACATTACACCCGCCTTTCCCAAGCTGATCTACGTGTTGGAAGAAAACAATATTTCTGAAGATTCTAAGTATTGGGAACTCACCCGGCTTGCCGCCCAGTGCACTGCCAAACGCTTAGTGCCAGATTACATTTCGGAAAAAATCATAAAAAAACTTAAAGACGGTAACTGCTACCCCTGTATGGGCTGCCGTTCTTTTCTGACTGTATACAAAGATGATACTGACCAGTACAAATTTTACGGAAGATTCAATCAAGGCGTAGTCACCATAAATCTGGTAGACGCTGCCTGCTCCTCCGGCGGCGATTTGGATAAATTCTGGAAGATTATGGACCAGCGCCTCGATCTGTGCCGCCGTGCCTTGATGTGCCGTCATGAACGTTTAAAGGGAACACTTTCCGATGTCGCCCCCATCCTGTGGCAGAACGGCGCGCTGGCACGCCTTAAGAAAGGAGAAACCATTGATAAACTCCTTTACGGAGGATATTCCACCATCTCTCTTGGATATGCCGGATTATGCGAGTGTGTCCGCTATATGACCGGCAAGTCCCATACCGATCCGGAGGCAACACCTTTTGCTTTGGAGATTATGAAATACTTAAATGCCGCCTGCAAAAAATGGGAAACGGAGACCAACATTGCTTTCAGCCTCTACGGAACCCCGCTGGAATCCACTACCTACAAATTTTCCAAATGCCTGCAGAAGCGTTTCGGTATCATTGACGGCGTGACTGACAGAAACTATATCACAAACAGCTATCACGTTCACGTGACAGAACCCATCAATGCCTTTGATAAGCTGACCTTTGAAGCCCAGTTCCAAGAACTTTCTCCGGGAGGCGCCATCAGCTATGTGGAAGTACCCAATATGCAGAACAATATCGAGGCTGTACTGGCTGTCATGCAGCACATTTATGACCATATCATGTACGCTGAGCTCAACACCAAAAGCGACTACTGCCAAGAATGCGGATACGACGGCGAAATCAGAATCGTAGAGGACCAAAGTCACAAGTTAGTCTGGGAATGTCCCAAATGCGGAAACCGAGACCAAAATAAGATGAACGTAGCACGCCGCACCTGCGGCTACATCGGTACCCAGTTCTGGAACCAGGGACGGACACAGGAAATCAAAGAGAGAGTACTGCACCTGTAATTCCTCCCTGCCATTTATGTATTTACTATTTGTGCTTCTATCATTTGCGTTCTAACAGTCTAGCTGTCTCGCAGTAAACTTAGCTGTCACAACGCTTTCGACCAGTAAGGAGTATATGGATGAAGTACTCAGATATCAAATATTATGATATTGCCAACGGACTGGGCGTACGCACCAGCCTATTCGTATCGGGATGCACCCACCGCTGCAATGGATGTTTTAATGCGGAGACTTGGGATTTCAATTATGGCAAGGAGTTTACCAAAGAGACCATGAACGAAATCCTTACATCTATTGAACCAAAATACATCCACGGACTATCTCTTTTAGGCGGCGAACCCCTTGAACCGGCAAACCAACGGGCATTGCTGCCCCTTCTTCGTCGTTTCAAGACGCGCTTTCCCCAAAAGGATGTCTGGTGCTATACCGGCTACACCTACGAAATCGACCTGCTCGCCCTAGACGGACGCGCCCGTTGCAAAGTGACCCCCGAGCTTTTAAGCTATATCGATATTCTGGTGGACGGAGAATTTAAACAGGAACTGTACGACATCAGCTTGAAATTCCGCGGAAGTCGAAACCAGAGAGTACTGCAGATTCATAGCGAAGGGTGTGCGGAGCTGTTTGTGTAAGACATTGGATGGGGAGAAGGCGAGGGCTATAGCAGTAACATGGCAGGGGCTAGGTGCTGGACGGGTGCCGCTGACTCCGCCCCGTCCTCCTTGAAACGCTTATATACATTCTGTTAGCGAAATCCGATTTTGAGAAGAGACTTGAAATGATAATGTGTGCCGTCTGCACAAAGCACCCTCCCAGTCATCTGTTCCTGCATGCCGGCATCGCCATCATCCCTCCCATGGAGGCACACTGCAGTTCCGTCGGAAATATCCGCGCTGCGCGCATGACACAAAAATGCAATACCTACACGCCCGAAATTGTATTTACCACAGACATATTCCGAATCCGCTTTGCCGGACCATAAATCGCCAGTCCCAGCGCCCCTAGCACCACGATTCCAATCACGCACAAATGCACTACCGGAAAATACCACTCTGTTCCCCACCTGAGCGTAATCAGCTCTTTAAAGCAGAACCAGTTCAATGGCACTCCTGCCCCACAGCCAATCACGATTCCCATAGCGCCATAGCTTACCGCTTCCGCCGCCGTCATCTTCAGTATCTGCCCGCTGTCCATTCCCACCGCGCGCATGGCGCCATATTGGCGAATCCTTGCAGTAACGCTCATTGCAATACTGTTCATGATATGAAAGACACAAATCAGCGCTATCACTCCAAGAAATCCATAGATGAAAAGCCGAAGTGACCATACGGCCCCCTTCACTTCCTCATTGTTAAGACGTCTGTCAGAAAAAGTTACGTTCTCCCCGCCTGTCTCACGGATTTTTTGAATCACGCCGTCATCCGCATTCCGCGCCAGCTGGAGGTCAATGATTGTATACCCCTGTTCACCAGTCAGTTCCGCGAAGGTCTCCTCGGAGCAGATCAATATCTCCTGCCCATCCGTGGTATTGAAGGGGCACTCACTCAAAATGCCTGAAATCACTTTATCTTCCGCAAGATTCACAGACACATTTTCACCTGCCTTCAAAGAGCCCTCTCCATGGTAAACTGCCAGAATCCCATCTCCTTCCATTGCCTCTGGCAAAGAGCCGTCAATCAAGGAATCCTTTGCCCACTTCATCTGACAGGTCTCATAAGAAATCAGATATGCCTGCCTTAAATCAGTCTGTGTCTGAATTGGCACGTCATAGGCAAAGCTTCTTCCATATACCCGCTTCACGCCCTCTATCTTTGCCAGTTCCTGTGCCAGTGTCTTGTCTATGGTATTATTGCTGCTTACGATAGAAACGTCCGGCGCGCTGGGTTTGAGCGGATTCACCGCATGCTTCATAAAGTCTACAGCTACCGAAAAGGTCAAAAACAGGATAATGCTGAAGGCAAAGGAACAGCTCATGAGAATAAAGTTCTTCCGGCTGCCTTTCGCATGATGAATGCCCAGTGCCGTTTCTATTTTGTAAAAGCGGGTATTTGCCGCCTTTTTAATCTTCCTTTTTTCTGAAGCATTTCCTGATACCGCCGTAAGGGGGGACACTCCCGCGGCTTTTTTTGCCGGACTGCCTGCCGCCATAAATACAGTGATCACGCCTATTACGCTTCCGGCAATCATTCCAATCCAGCTGATTCCAAAATGCGGCATTTCTCCGAAATAGCGCGGGCTGAGCATCCGCAGCAATGCGCTGAGCACCCACACAATTACTGTACCAAGCAGCACCCCTTCCGGAATTGCCGACTTACACCAGCACAGCGCCTCTCTTCTGACAAAGGAAATGATCTGCTTTCTGGTTGCCCCAAGGCAGCGCAGCATCCCAAAGAACGCCGTGCGCTGCGCAATATTGCTGCTTAAGCTGCCGGTAATCATCAAAATGCCCGCAACAGCAACCAGACCTGCTAAAATCAAAGCAACCACATAAATCGCCATCATGCTCACATCCTGGCTCTGCCCTATGGTGGCGAGCAGCAATTCATTTCTTCCTACATGCTCATCCGGAATCTGAAACGCCTCCTGTATTTCCCGGATTTCCTTCTGGATATTACACCACTGAGAAAACTTTACATAGATAAAAGAATCATAATTGTCCTCCGCTCCCTGCAGCGATAATTTCCTGAAGTCTTCCGTCCGAAGCATTAGACCAAAAATATCCTTTTCAGCCAGCATGGGTATTTGACCGGAAAATCCGGTAATGTGGTAAATCATTTGTGTGCCGTCCGGCGCTGTAAGAAGGATTTCATCTCCCAGCTCAATAGAAAGTCTTTCTTTCATATTCTGATCGATTACCGCTCCGCCTTCCTCTTTCGGGAAGCACCCTTCCACCAGCTGCGCCGTGGGGAAAATATCAAGCGCGCTTTCATCTATCCCTATGATAACGGTTTCCGTGCCTTCTACCTGATAATGCATGGTAAGCCTGTAGTTGAGCGTATTATACCGGGTGCAGGCAAGTACCTTGGGTCTTTGGCCAATCAGCGCAGTGTCTTCATCGCTCATATCCCGGAAGCCTGCGTGCCATTCTCCATAATTTATTTTTGCCTGCGCATTCTGACTGCGAATCTCCATATCCGCCATGCCGAAAATTGCCGTAATCAGAAATACGCTTAAAATAATGCATAGCCGCACCATACGGCTCTGCCGTCTGTGCACCTTCTGAGAAATAGGGACAAGATCAAGATAATTTTTCATGTGCCTTACCTCCCATATCCTTCAAGTGCCCATCTGTCACACGCAATACCCTGTCCGCATCTGATGCCAGGTTGTCGTTGTGGGTAATCATTAAAATCGTCTGCTTGTAATGGCGCGACGCCTGAACCAGCAGATTCATCACGTCCCGGCTGCTTTTTGAATCCAGATTCCCGGTGGGTTCATCTGCCAGAATCAGCATGGGCTGCATGACAAGCGCCCTTCCAATCGCCACCCTCTGCTGCTGACCGCCTGACAGCTGGCTTGGTAAATGTTTTCTTCTTTCCGATAATCCCAGCAGCGCAAGCAATTCCTCTATTCTCTCCCTGTCGGGTTTTTGGTGGTCCAGTAAGAGAGGAAATGCAATGTTTTGCTCCACATCCAGTTCTTCAATCAAATGAAAGGACTGGAAGATGAAGCCGATGTTTCTTCTTCGGAAGATGGTCCTTTCTTTTTCGTTCAGGGCGAACAGGTCCATATTGTCCAAAAGGACTTTGCCTTCTGTCGGCGTGTCCAGACCGCCTACCAAGTGGAGCAGGGTGCTCTTTCCGGAGCCGGATTCGCCTACCACTGCGGCGAACTCTCCTTTTTCCATGGAGAAGGTTGCGTTCTGCAGGGCGTTTACCTGACTTTCTCCCTGACCGTAGACTTTGCTTAGGTTTTGTACTTTCAAAAGTTGCATGGGGTTAAGTGCCTCCTATTTTGTATTGGGGACAGTTTAGGCTAGTCAATGAGGACGGACCGAAGGAGGGACGGGGCATCTTTCTGCCCTGTTCGTTGGTGTTAAACTGTCACTGTATTAAGTATAGTGGATGCATCTTACAGATAGGTGAAAATCAGCTTACAGTTTTGTAAGGTGTCTTTATCTTTAAGGTATCGTATTTTATTTTGGCAGGGTTATTGTAAAGGTGGTCCCTTCGCCTTTTGTGCTTTGTACGGATAAGGTTCCGCCTTGGGATTCTATGATTGATCTTGCCATGGGGAGTCCTAAGCCGATACCTTGCCTTTGTCCGTTTCCTTTTCTTTTGGAGGTGCGGTAGAATCGTTTGAAGATGTGGTGAATGTCTTTTTCGTCAATTCCCTTGCCGTTGTCAGACACTGCTATTCTTGTCGTCTCTGGGGATTGGTTCCATGATACGGTGATTTCGGCACTCTGTTCGGTATAATCCAGAGCGTTTTTTACGAGGTTGCCAATTGCTTCGCTGGTCCATTGTAGGTCACAGTTTATATAAGTGTTTTCTTCTCCTGTCAGGAAGATTTTTTTGCCTTCTTCTTCTGCACGCACGAGAAGTTCTGATACTGCACGCCCAACCACATCCGCCAAGAGCCAAGCTTGTTTTTCAAAGGCAACTGCTCCTGCGTCCAGTCTGGTTACTTTAAGCAGAGCCTGGATCAGTCCTTCTATCCGGTCAAGCGCAGTCTGCGTTTTTTGGGTAAAAGCAAGTACTGTTTCTTTGTTTTCCGCATCTGACGCTATGATTTCATTGTAGATGGTAAGGGCGGAAAGGGGGGTTTTTAGTTGGTGCGAGATGTCGGAAATAGTATCTTTCAGAAAATTTTTTGTCTTTATCGCCTCTTCGTTTCCGGCGGCTAACGCGTTGGCAAGACCGTCTATTTTGCCCAGAAGCCTGTAAAGGCAGCCTTCCTCCATCTGCGGCAGGTGCTCTGTAAAGTCTCCTTTCATAAATTGGTCAATGATTCTGACCGCCTGCTGGTAAACACGTTCCCGTCTAGAAAAAAAGAGACCTGCAAGAAGCAAAAGGCTGATCCACAAAAAGAAAAAGAGCCCGACAAGCAGCCTTCCCGTTCCCTTCTGTATATCAATGACTTCCGGCATAAAATATAATTCCGTTGTCTCACTGATTCCCAAACGTTTGAGCAAATCCGTGCCTTTTTCCGTAAACTCCTTTTCCGCAAAAGCCTTTGCAATGACTGCCTCGCTCACTCCCTGCTCCATCAGGGAGGAAACCAGGCACCTGTCATGCTGTACAGAACCTTCTTTGATTTGATTCCCATTCACCTGCCATATGACAACGGCCAAAATCGATGCCACCGCCAGAATCACTGACAGCGCACCGAAATATCTTTTCTGTCCTTCATCCTTCAAAAAATCCATCATGCCTGTACCTCCTGCCAGCAATAGCCAAACCCTCTTACCGTCATCAAATGCTTGGGCTTGGAGGGATCCTCCTCCACCTTTTCCCGCAGTCTCCTGATATATACGGAAAGGGTATTGTCATCCACAAAGTTACCTGCGCCGTCCCACAGTTCCTCAAAAATAATCTCCCTAGTGACCACCCTGCCGCAAGAGCGCACCAAAAGACACAGCAGCTTGTACTCCACCTGCGTAAGTTCCAGCTTCTCCCCCTTAAGAAACACCCTGCTCCCCTCAAGATCGATCTGAATATCCCCACAGCCCATCCTGCCCTGCCGCGCCCCTTGCTCCTCCTGCCGCCAAGTCCCCGCCCTGCGCAACAGCGCACGAATCCGGGACAACAACTCCCCTAACTTAAACGGCTTTCCAATATAATCATCCCCGCCGCTGTCAAGCCCACGAATCACATTCATCTCCTCATCAGACGCCGTAAGAAAAATAATTGGAACCCGATTCCCCTGTGCCCGCACCATCTCACACACCTCAAACCCAGTCCCGTCAGGCAGCGTCACATCCAAAAGCAGCAGATCAAACCGTCCCCGCGCCAAGAGCCCCTTCGCCTCCCCGACACACTCCGCCGCTTCCACCACATACCCCTCCTTCTCCAGCGAATAACACAACCCCTCCGCCAGACTCCCATCATCCTCCAACAACAAAATCCTACTCATCTTTCCACCACCCATTCCTCAATCCCACTTTCCATCGCACTTCTCCTACCATCTCCCAAGCTCATATCCACCCAACTACAATTATGATTATTTATCATACCACAAATTTCCCATTTATACACGCAAATCAACACCCCCTGCCAATACCATCCTGCATGAACCATAATCCCTCATCCTGCGTAATACCGTAGTGCGCAGCCAGCACAGTCGAGGGGTACTCCGGCACTGGCAGGGCGGCAGCGGCTAAGGTTCAGGGGCGGAGGGTGCGCAGAGGGAACGGCACATCATATCATTTCAAGTCTCTGCGAAGAATTGGCAATTTCACTTACAGAATGTGAGAAATCCTAGGGCAAAATCGCCATGGATGGCGATTTTAGGAGCCAAACGGCATGGATGCCGTCTTGGCTCCGCCCCGACCTCCTTGAAACACCTATACACATTCTGTTAGTGAAATCCGATTTTGAGAAGAGACTTGAAATGATATGATGTGCCGTTCCCTCTGCGCACCCTCCGCCCCCTGAACCTTAGCCGCTGCCGCCCTGCCAGTACCGGAGTACCCCTCGACTGTGCCACCCCCTACCTTCTTACGCCAACCCACACTTCCTATACGCATATCGAAAAACCAACCCAGCCACCACCATATTGCCCAATATCACCCCCACATTCTCAACCCCAATCTGAAATTCCCCTACTCGTCCAATCAATATCCCAATCTGCTCCGAGTAAGCAAACCTCGCGATTTTCTTAATACTGTCATTGAACCCGGCAAGCATCGGCAAAAATGCAAAGACCAGCATCACCGGCACCATCAAAGAAGTCGCCATCATCTGATTCCTGCTCAACGTCCCAATTGCTGCCCCAATCAGCATAGAAGCCAAAATCCCCACTCCCATGACCATCAAAAACACGGCAAATTCACGCCCTTTATACTTTCCCGTCATTCCCATAATAAACGCTCCCGCCATACAGGCAAGCCAGATATAACTCCCTATCCCCAGCAGATACTCTGCCGGTTTTACCCCTGACATCATAAGCACCCTAAGGGTATTCTTTTCTTTCTCCTCGGAAATCACCGCCGCAATACTGACAAGCGGCGCCATCCCCACAAACATGGAAGAAAACATATTTACAAAATAGTTTCGCGGCAGTCCCTCCACATGAATCAGCTCTTCCATAATCAGCGCAAGCACGGGGAACATGACAAACTGAATCAAGATTTCCTTATTTTTAAATGTATCCTTTATCTGCTTTTGAAAAATTGCTGCAACATTTCTCATCTTTAATCCAAATCTCCCTTCTACTATTCAAAACTTCTTCCAGTCAGTTCCATAAACACAGTTTCCAAACTGGGCTCTGTGGAATGAATGGTTTCCACCGCTTCTTCCTCCAGGTATTTTTTCATTTTATCCGCCGCCGTCTTATTATTAGGGAGTTCAATCTGCTTCCCATCATACAAGCGTATCTGCAGTTTATTTTGATGATTATATCTCCTACATACCTCCTCCGGCTCACCATACTCCACGATTTTCCCTTCATTGAGGAGTACCACATGATTGCACAGCTTATGTGCCTCCTCCATATTGTGGGTGGTTAAAAATATAGTAGCCCCCTTTTCCTGCTCCTTTTGTATTAGTTGATGAATTTCTGCCGCAGTGGCAGGGTCCAGCCCGCTGGTAGGTTCATCCAGAAAAAGTACATCCGGCTCCGCTATGACTGCCCTTGCCAATGACAATCTGCTGCGCATCCCCTTGGAGAGCTTCATGGCAGGACATTTTTTATCTTTGTAAAGTCCCACTTTTTTCAGCGCTTCGTCCATCTTTACCCTGGACACGCCATAGATTGCTGCAAACAATTTCAGATTATCGCTTACAGACAGTCTTTCGTAAAGCCCGAAATTATCCATCATCATTCCAAGCCTTCGGTGTATATTCTGGGCATGCTTGGTATCACTCCCCAAAAGAACTGCCTCTCCGCCTGTCTGACAAAGCTGCCCCGTCAAGATCTTAATCAGCGTCGTCTTTCCTGCGCCGGACGGTCCCAGCAGACCGAAAATCTCACCGCGCGCCACCTTTAAATCGATTCCCTTAAGAACTTCCTTTTCTCCGAACCGCTGTACAATATGGTTCATTTCAATTGCGTATTCCATCATTCTCTTCCTTCCCCCTGTTCTCTTCCTGCATCTGATTCAGCCTTTTCATTTTTCCTAAAGCTTCCTCCATCCGTTTGTTTTCGCTATACTCCTTAAAGGTCATCGCTGCTAAGCTCATTGCAAAACAGACTAGGAAGTTGCTCAGAAACATTACCCAGGGAAGCCATTCATCTTTCGGAAACCACTGAAACACCATGATATAAATCATCATAACCACCAAAATCGCGCCTATCATACAAATGGTTCTCCACACCGTCCTCATGTTCTTGATAATGATATCCGTAAAAAACAAGAATCTGCAAAATGTAATCCACACAGCCAGCGTCAAAAACTGCAGCATTGTCACAACCCGCAGCCCTTCCTTTCCCAAGGCAAATATAGTTGAAAATTCTTTGGCGCTCTCCCCAAACAGAATACAAAAAATATTTAGCATAATGATTGAAAACCCAAAAATCTTCATAACCTGCTCGATATAGTCAATAACCGTTTTTCTCTCCTCCATTTACTTTACCCCCAGTCTCTTTTTAAAGTCTTCTGCATATTGTCTGGAAACGATAATCTGCTCTCCGTTTTCCAATGTCACCCGTATCTTTCTGTTGATGTCCGCCTTTAGGGATTTGATATACTTAAGCTGCACAAGGCAGGATTTACTTGCCCTGAAAAAACCGCATTCATAAAGCTGTTCCTCCAGTTCATACAACTTTAAGCTGGATTCATAAATGCTATCCCCCGTATAGACAAAAGTTTTCCGGTCCACCGACTCCAAGTAAATCACCTTAGAAACGTCCACCAAATAGGTCTCTTCCCCTTTTGATGCAGTCAGCTGCCGATCCAGCATCCTTAAAGTGACCAGCATCTTTTCAATTTCCGGTGTCAAATGACTACAGGAAATCGTGATTTCTATATCCTTTACATCTTCATTCACATTGATTGCTATTTTCAAGTTCTTCCTCCCTGTGAGAACGTTCTTCGGGACGCCGTTCCTTTTTCTTTCAACAACATAGCATACCCTGCAAGAGGCAGCAAGATACGAAAGCGCATGTTGCCCATACGCAGGACCAAACTGCCCTAAATGTGCTTAAAAATTCACAAAGACCTTCACCTGCTCCATAGCCGATGAAAGTCTTTGTATGGTATCTATCATTTATTTTCTGCGCTTTTCTGAAACGGCACCGCCTTGATATATTGATAAAGCCCCAATGCCGTATCCCGAAAGAGGATTCCCTCTTTTTCCGCTTTCTGCGTATCCATCAGAAGATTGCGTTCTTCCCCGCCTTCCCGATGCCCCCGGCTGGTCACAAGGGCTTCTTTCCCAAAAAGGGAAAAGACCTTCCTCACCGTATCATACACGGTGCCTGTGCCTGTGCTTCCAAAATTGTAAATTCCCGGCGGCAGACTCCACGCCTTCTCCATATTAGCAACCACTTCCCTGCAGTCCGTTATTCCCCTGCTGGTATTTTTGAGTACCTGATGAGGCAGGCAGTTTTCAAGGGCAGTCTTTAAATTTTCCCCAAACATGCCCTTACCCCTTTCCCTTTCCGCCTTGTCGGGCATGTCATACAAAAGAGTCAGCCGCAGGATGACGCTGTCAGGGTTCTCATGCAGGCAGCTCTGCTCCGCCATTAACTTATGCTGTCCGTAAACCGGCAGGGGCTTTAGCCGTTCCTCTTCTTTATGAGGGAGATAAAAAACTGCCTCGTTCTCCTTCGTCAGAGACTCGATGTAAACCTGATCCGAACTGCAGAAGACCATTCTTGCGCTCTGCTGTCGGCAAGCCTTTGCAAGGTTCTGTGTGCCATGCACATTAATCTCCAACGATTTTGATGCATCCATCGCACATGCTGCAACATCAGAAATCGCACCGCAATGAATGACGACCTCCGGTCTAAAATCAGCAAAGGCCGCCTTCACCTTATCCTCATCCGTAAAATCCATATTTTCACGGGTTGCCGCAAAGACCTCATATTTACCCTGATAGGTCTTTACCAGCCTTTCCCCCAGATAGCCATTTGCACCTGTAATTAAAATTCTCACCTTTTCCTCCACATCAAAATGTTTTACGCTGAGACACCGCTTACATTTCAACAGTCCAAGACCCTTTACACGCTTCCAAGCTTTATCTTCCTTCAAGGACACACTTTCCTACAAAATAAATAAAACCCCCAGCGTCCCGGGACCGCAGTGACTGGAGATAACGCCTCCTGCTATGGTTTCCAAAATCTCGTCAAAGCAGCCAAGCGATTTGAGATATGCTTTCACCTCATCCACCAATTCCTTGTCACAGCCGGAATGTGTGATGAAGACTCTGTCTTTTTTGGCGTTCTTCAAATCCTCTTCCATATCTTTCACATAAGACAGGATAACTTTATTCATGCCTCCGCGGTATTTCTTTCCCGGCTTCATTTTCCCTTCTTCCACCACGATTCTGGGATGAAGCTTTAACGCGCCTCCTGCCATGGCTGCCAGACCGCTGCATCTTCCGCCCCTGTGAAGATAGGTCAACGTGTCCACCACAAAACTTGCCCTCACTCGGGGACATATGCGCTCTATCTGCCGGGCAATGGTCTCCCCGTCCATTCCCTTCTGTGCCATGATTGCCGCCTCTATGACCTGCAGGCCAATGCCGGTGGAGAGATTTGCTGAGTTTATGACTTTAACACATTCCTCTGCCTGCAGTTCTTCCGCCGCCAGCCGCATCACATTGCCGGATGTTGACATATCATCCGATATGGAAAAGCAGATCAGTTCCCTTCCCTCCTCTACATAAGGCTTCATAAGCTCCACAGCATCCTCAAGTGAAGGGGCAGAAGTCTTCGGGGTAGTTTTTTGCCGGTCAGACCAGTTGTAGATTTCCTGCGGGGTGATGTTGACACCATCTAAATACTCCTCTTCTCCAAGCAGGATGTGAAGGGGTAAAGTGGATATGTCGTAACGCTCCAATAATTCTTTTGACAGGTCGCAGGTGCTGTCCGCTATAATCTTTACCATGATTTTCCTCCGGTTACTATCTGTATGTAAATACTGACTTAATCCATGAAAGAATCTCCTTCACATGAATTTTGCATATAATTTGTCAATTAAATCCTTATCCGCCGGAAGCCAGTCCACGCTGTACAATGTTTCCCTGGTAAGCCATTTTGCCGCCTCATGCTCCTTCAGCACTAAATCACCAGATTTGATCGTGCACATGAAGCAGTGCATGGTCAGATGGAAATCTGGATAATCATATTCCACAATGTCCACCAGCTCTCCAATCTCTATTTCCGTATCAAGCTCCTCCTTAATTTCCCGAACGAGGGCTTGCTCTGGAGTTTCACCTTCTTCTATCTTGCCGCCTGGAAACTCCCATCCGTCCTTGAAGGGTCCATAGCCTCTTTGGGTGGCGAAAATTTGGTTTTGGACCTTGATGATAGCGGCAGCTACGTTGATTGTTTTTCTTTTTGGTGAGTAAGACACAATTTTACCTCCCTGCATACTCTAAAGTAACAACTATATGCTGTCAAGCCTAAAGAGTTCTATAATAAGCTTCCATTCTTTGTGCTCTGCCCCTATTGTCGGTTTCATCAAGAGCCAACAGCCATTCATCCACATTAGAACTTGTAACCGCATTCCTTCTTAAAATTCTGGCAATATCACTAGCAGAAACAATCAAGATGGGATGACCATCTTCAATTACCTCCTTATATGCCTGCTTATTTACATAGCTTGTTGTAATCATAACTCCAAACTGTCTATATCGAATTCTAGAAATAAGTCTGGACATATGCTTTACTCCAACTCCGATGTTTTCAGAAAAACATTTTGCCTCCATTGCACAGTCAATTCGCAAAGGATAATTTGACTTCGTTTCCCTCCCGATTATATAATGCCCCAAAGCATCTCTCCCACCGTCTCTCCATGGTCTTGTAAGCGAAAAGTCCTGAAATTTTTCATCCATTTTTTCTAAAATATCTTTCGCGCAATTTTCAAATCCATATGGATTATTTCCGTAATGCTCTCTTATTTTAGATAAACATATGTTTCCTTCCGCATCACTTTGTAATTGATCATATCTTGTTGGAACCTTAGGAATTTTTTTCGCAATTAGCGGAGTAATTCCATTGCGTCCCTGTTTTAAAAAAGATTTCCAGCTATATGGTGCTAATTCAAAACTTTTTTCGTGTTCATAAACCAATGCATGAATCCACTCCTTGCTAATCGCACACGGTGTCTGCAAAATTGTAAAATATGCTTCATAATTTTGAAAACGTTTTTCATCCAATGTACGCCAAAAAGCCACTAAATCTCTATCTGGAGAAATATGGGGATTGCCCGGTGCTGCCAAACCTAAGAATTGAACATCCCATCCTCTCCCTGTTTTTTTAAAAACAAAAAAGGGTGGAATATTCCTGATCGATCCATCTTTGCTGTTTAAACACCCAAAAACAAATTCTAATAATTGATTTCCCTTTCGCGGAGTATCTAGAATTGCTCTGCCTGGATTTCGATTATCTCCGTAATATCGAAATATACCCGTTTCTTCATCTAAATAATCTGGCCAAGCCAATTCCTGCATAGAAGTGTACAAAACAACATACGCCGGAAGACCGCTTCCGTCTTTTCTCATTACCTTTCTAAAACCGCCTGAATTACTGCATCCAGGCATCAATTTTGATAAAACCTCTGCTCCTTTTCCGCCGACTGTCCCTCCCTTATACACAGCATCTACCATCAGATCACTTACATCAAGTTTTTCAAATTCTATTTCCATTTAAATCCCCCTATTTATCCCAATGTAATACAGTTCCCATGACTTTTCTCGGCTGCGCTTTAATCTGCACATCAAATTTCAACGATGTTTTGGTTATTTTGGAATCAGCATTATGCAATCTCATCGATATAATCCACTGGTCGAAATATACTTCTATCGTCGTTTTGCTTTTGGGCTTTACTCTGACTTCCACTATTTCTTCCGGCATATTTATGCTTTTAACAGCCTGCTCATTTTTATTTCCATTATATGGATTCATCAAAGAGCCATGCATATTATATGGGTATACTTTGGTTGCTCTGGAATTATCATCCTTTATAAATTTGTAAAAATCCTGAGTTCCGAACATATACTCAAAGAACAATTGTGTAAATCTTTTTGCCTTTAACTGCTGTTCATGCGCTGCCTTTTCGTCAGCAATTCCTAAGCGCTTAATCTCTTTTACAAAAAGTTTCACAATTGGATAATAAATACTATCCATTTTTTCTTCTACATCTGACCACTTTTTATATTTCCCTTTATACTCATCAATCTTATTTTGAATTTTCTCCATTTCATCCATAAATTCTTGGCTGCAGACAAATTCACCTTTCGTCCACTCTTTCGCAAAATCGGGTTCTTCTGTTATCCTTGGATGTTTTACTGCTTCATGATTGTTTTTACAGCTTATTCCTATTTCTTTAATCTTTTCCTTATGCTCTTTATCATAATATACAATAAAATCTATATCCCTAACGTCACCTTTGATCCCTGCGCTGTCCGGCATTGCCTTAAGCACACCATGCAATCCCTTGGGATTTTGTAAAATTGGTTCTACCATACACAAGTACCGCGCCGCCACATGCGCCGCACAGCTGAACATATTGCAATGTCTTTCAACAATAAGTTCTACTTCATTTTCGTCCTCCTCATCTTCATCCAGCAGCTCAAAGGACTGATATGCTCTTTCAATGTTTTGATAATTCTTATCCCGTTCAATCTCTAACTGTTCTTGTTTCCACCCAGTATGAAGAAGTTCATTATACAGTTCTATTAAAGAAGCATATTCAAACGCTTTTCCATTTTTTACCTTATCATTTATTCTTCGGTCCGCTTCAATTTCCTTTTCTGGATTTTCAATATTTAAGAGTGGGGTTAAATCTTTCGTTGTCAAAATTTTCTTTACTTCTACTGCAATTGCCTCTGCCAATTTAACCGGAACAGCATTCCCAATTTGTTTATATTTGCTGTCTAAATCACCGCAAAATACCATATCTCTAGGAAATGTTTGAATTGCTGCCGCTTCCCGGTAACTTAGTCTTCTGTTTGCTCCTACAAATTCAAATCTATCCACATCCACATACCGCATTCCTCCTGAATCTGGGCTTAATGGCACTTGCTTAGCCATTGCCGGAATGGTAAATGATACATCCGCATATTCTCTTCTCCTGTTCCTTGACATATAACGTGATGAAAACGGGGCCTGGCATACGTCCTCCATATCAACCGGCGGTAAATCTGCCAATGCTTCCCTAAGACTAACCTCCCTCATATCACCTGCCGGAAAGATGTACGCCCCCTTATGACATATGTCATTTCTGATTCCTATAAAAACCACCCGCATTCTATCTTGAGGAACTCCAAAGTTCTTCGCATTTACCGTAGGAGCTGACATTGTGTACCCCAGCTCAGAAAAATCATCAATTATTTTCTCAAATGCCGCCCCACCGCCTAGTGTTTTTATGCCAATCACATTTTCCGCAATGAAAACCTTGGGATTTTTAAGCTTGACTACCTCTACGAAATGTCTATATAGCACATTTCTTGTATCGTCAATCTGCCTTGGACCAGCTAAAGAAAATCCTTGGCAGGGAAATCCGCCAAGAACAACATCAACCACTTCTCCCGGCAACACCTTTTTTAAATCCAGCTTTGCAATATCTCCGCATACTATGGTCGTACAATCTTCCTCACTTTTTCTTGTTCCATCTAAATTATAATTTGCCCATAAATCATAAGTATCACATGCATCCTTTGCAAAATCATTTGCCCATAATATCTTAAAGCCTTTGTTATGAAAGCCCATATCCAAGCCCCCGGCTCCTGAAAACATAGATATAACTGTAAATTGCATAAAATAACACCGCTCCTTCTTTCGCTTGTAAAGTCTATTTTCAAATGGCTATCAACTGACTGCTGTTGCCGTAAGTGACATAATACATCTCTTCTTTAAATTGCCGCTTTAATAACCATTTTACCAAGAGACCGTCCTCATATCGCAATTGAGGAAAAAACAAAACCTCCTCCCCACCCGAGTACACCACTGGTGCAAAACATCTCTCCCTGTAAGAATATTCTCTAAGCATATTCAACGCGTTATTTCTGCAAAATCGTTTTGACTTGACAATGACCAAATTGCTCTTTTGTATCTTATCTGAAATCTCTGCCATGGAACATGAATTAAAATATCCCGAGAAGATTAACTTACGTTTTTTTCCATATCCCGAGATATAATATTGTTCACATACATCCGAATTAATTAACTCCCAGCCTTCAACACAAAGTTCATCTGTCACCAAATCATATTTCTTTCTTCTCTTCTGTGCCACTCGTAAATAAATAGGTAAAAAAAATTTCATTGTCAACACCTCATTCAAATTATAGAACATACGTTCTTTACTTTCAAGGACTATTTATGTAAAATTTCAATAAACAACCTATTAATTTCCTCCCAATCCCTCTTCCCATCATCTTCCATTGCTTCCGTCTTCATCTTGATTGCTGTCAAATTTTCCTGAATATACGCATTCAATTCATCAATTCTCGGTCCCTTCTCCGCTTCAATCATCTTCGCCTTTTGCTGCAACAGCCCTTCAACAACCGGTCTCATATCTTCTTCAAGCATCTCCTGCACCAATCGGTCAAAAAGCACCGGCGGCGGGCACTGCCTCTTTTCTATCCATTTACACGCTAAAATTGGACGAAGAACGTAAAAATATTTCTTATACTTGACCCTGCCCTCCAAAAGGAACTCATAGTAATTTTTATTTGCAGTTCCATAGTAATGATACATCGCAGACTTACAGCAAAAATATTCTGACGCAGTCCTTTTTACCCTTTCCCACTCATCAGTAGTCCGGTAAACGATTGGAGAGTTACTCCATTCAAACAAAGTTGCATTCGATTTATGAAAATGCTGCAGTGCCTTTGAAACATCCCACCCATTGATGTCCAAGATTTCATTCAGCTCCCAGTCGATAAAATCCTTCTTTTTCTGCAATCCAAGATAATATTCCATCGGTCTTATATATATAAATCTTACATCATAATCACTGTCAGGAGAAGCAAATCCCCATGCCCTGCTGCCTGATTCGACTGCATGCAGGATTTTTACGTTCTCCTGTTCTTCTATTTCATCTAATTTTACATTTATCAAATTTTCGATAGTTCCATGATAGTCCTTATATTTCATCCCGAATCACCTTTTCATTTACTGCCATAACAAATTCCTGCACCCGTTCCATATCCGGTTCCTCCGGAAGGTACGTATGCGCCGCCGCGTAATCTAACTTTTTTTCATAATCCGCTATAATCTCATAAAACGCTTCATCAAACGTGCCATCCTCCTTCTGGTATTCTCCGCCCCGGATGCGCATAAGGAGCTCGTGCTCCTTTACCCTGTATGTGTTGATTTTTCCTTTCTCCAAAATGTCGATTGCCATCATAAAGAGCCTGATTAAATGCATTGCATGTTTATTGAGGTGATTATCATCCTTCTTTTTATTGCGTTTGCCTATCTTATCATAGTCCTTCACAATATTGTTCATCTCATTCCAGATGCTTCTATAATCCCGCAGTGGGTAGTGTGTAAGATTCACATCCAAAAAGATTTCTGTATCAAAGTCGGGGTTCTGTGATTGGTCTATATAAAGATGGATAGCTCCATTTTCAAATTTTTCATAACGATTCTTAATGTCATACATGACATTCTTTACAGAGTTGAAAATATGCCGTTCCTTTTCACTCTGCGGATAAGCATCCCTCGCCAAGGCATTCTGCAGCCTGCGAAGCTGCGCATCGGCATAGCCGCCAAACGACTGAATCGCCCTTTTAGAAAGAAATAAATCTGTATTTGTAATCAGCGCCTTACCTGTCTCGTTGAGAAAAAGATAATGTTCCTGATTAAGCCCTAATAACTCCAACGTATTGGGATTACAGTTAAGCAATAAGTTTATCATTTTTTGAAAGCCGTAAATCGTCGTATCTGTATTTTTATCCACATACTGTTCAAACTCCGTCATCCCTATCAAATCAGATTTTCGATTCAGCGCCACGCCTCTCACATCGATATCGCTGTTTTCATTGTTTGTCCCATAAGAATAACTGCCGGAAAGCCCAAGCAAAATGACATGTTTTCCCAAATGCTCATTCGTTTTTATAAAATCATATTCTTCTTTTTTAAGAATTGCTGAAATATCCATCTTATTTTCCTCTCAGCGTCCTCCATTTTATGTATCACAACAAAAGAGGATACCAGCGCCTGCCGTGATATCCTCTCCCACAAGATCTCTGCGCATTGCATCCGCATCCATTATACCACGAATTTCAATGCTTGTGTTTTATGTTTTATTCATACACCTGTTTTGATTCTTCCTTTACTTCTCCCCATGCTCCTGCGCATACTTCTGAAATTCTTCCGTCTTAGACCAATACTTTACGCCCCAATTCTCAAAATTCCATTCTTCCATGTAGTCGTTGCACTCGTAATCCACATAATGGATTTCCCCTTCCTGCACCACGAAATTTGTTGGGAAATAGTCGATGTTGAGCCCTGCTTCATATACCTTGCGGCACATCTCCTTTACCTGCACAAGGAACTTATCTTCCATCTCATCCTGCCGCACCAGTTCGTAAATCGTCGGTCCCTTTATATACTCCTTTACAATTCTCTCGCTTTCTTCGTCAAAGTCAATCATTTCCGGCATGCGGATGCCAGTTCTTTTCAGCCTCTCATAGTCTCTCTTTTCAGCCTCCATCTTGTTCCCGAACTGATAATAATCACATGGTTCATGATGAATCTGTTTTAACACGAATTGTTTTTCCCCACGGGCGGCCAGGTAGGAGTAGCCGCCCTTCCCATGCCCCAGCAGTTTGATAATTTCATACGCCCTGCCGTTCACCATCATAACTTCCCTGCTGCAGATCAAAATACCGTTTCTGCGCAGGCAGCCATTTTCATAATTTCTGGAATAAAGCACCGCTCCGCTCACCTCAACCGGCACTTCATCCCTGTCATCTTCCGCCATTGCATTCAAGTACACTTCTAACGCATACCCACTGCCCTCATCATACTTCGTATAATGAACCAGACGCTCCTTCGCCCGATCGTGCTTCCATAGAATCTCACCACTCTTCATATGGCTGTGTGCCTTTCTAAGGGCTATGAGCTTCTTCACTTCTTCTATAATCTCATCATGACACCCACGCTCAATCTCATCCCAGGGCATCGTTTTTCTGTTATAGCACCCGTCACTGCCTGACATTGCAATCTCCGTCCCATAATACAGACATGGAGAACCGGGCATGGACAGAAGAAGGACCAACTGCTGCAATAAAATATCAAGATTCCCACACCGGCTGTACGCCCGCCCTATATCGTGACTATCAAGGAAATTAAACAGTACCCGGTTGGTCTGTTCCTTATACATCGTATAGCAATAATTAAGCCGGTACATCAAGCCCTTGGCATCCATCTCCCATCCGCCGTCTGTGCCATTGTCCACCCAAAAATCATTGATGCTTTCCACAAAAGGATAGTTCATCACCGAATCGTACTCATCCCCCAGCATCCACTCTTTTGCATCATGCCAGATTTCTCCCAGCAAAAACAAGTCCGGATTCAGCTCCTTCAACTCGCTGCGCAGTCTTTTGATAAAAGCATGGGATATCTCATTTCCAACATCAAAACGGATTCCGTCAATGCCCCATTCCTCTACCCAATATTTGCAGGTATCAATGAAATACTCCATAACTGCAGGATTGTTAGTATTGAACTTCGGCATATATGGTTCAAAAGCAAAAGAATAATACCTTCCATCGTTTGTTTTGGAAAAATCGTCCTTCTTAAGCGTCTTATTCACAAAGAACCAATCAAAATAAGGAGATTCCTTCCCCTTGTCAAGCACATCTTTCCATGCAAAAAATTCTATTCCACAGTGATTAAAGACTGCATCCAGCATCACCCTGATTCCCATATCGTGCGCCTTTTGAATCAACGCCTTCATATCCGCTTCATTCCCGAAATCAGGATCGATTCTTTTATAATCTCTGGTATCATATTTGTGATTGCTTCCGGCGTCAAAAATCGGCGTGAAGTAAATCCCCGAAATGCCCAGCTGCCTTATATAATCCAACTTATCTGCAATCCCCCGCAGATCTCCTCCATAAAAATCTCCACCAGACATATTTTCCCTGTCATTCCAATCGCTTACCTTTATGCGCTTTTCTCCCTGATCCCCTCTGCAGAACCGGTCAGGCATAATCTGATACCATACCGTATCTTCCACCCATGCCGGATGGCGGCATATATCCAGCTCATTCAGCCACGGGAACCTAAAATACTGATGCATCCTTCCCGGCATACGCATCCTCTCTTCTGTATAAAAGCCGTCCTCCAGAAAATAGACCTTCTCCTTCCCCTCCCAGAGTTCAAAATAATACTGCACCCGCTTAAATTCCAGCCGAAGTCTCACCCGCCAAATATAGATATACTCCAGTTCTCTTTCCATCTGCATCCTCACAGGTTTTCCCTCCCAGGGCGCCTGTCCGGAACATCCTGCAACATAAGGATCCTCACAAATCAAGCGGACGCCGGTAACATCCTTCCCTGTCCTAATCTGAATCACCACTTCATCCCTATTCAATCCATAACAATCCATGAATCCACATCTATGGCTGACACAATCCCGTCTCATACAATCCTCCATGCCTTCTGCACAAGTAATGCGTTCCGATTCTCTCAATATACTTGCATTATACTATCTCTTCTTATATAATTCTCACATAAAACACTTGTATTTTTAACACAAAACTATCAATCGAGACAAAGGAGACATTCCAAATGACTACCCCAATCATGCATGAGACTAAAACCCACGGCAAACTTTCCTTCCCCTATGCCGTTTACCGCGGCGTTGTTCCCGAATATATTTGTTCCTATCCCCTCCACTGGCACGATGAGATGGAAATTATTTATGTAACCGACGGAACAGGAATCATCACCGCTCAGACCGACAGGCATATTCTTAATGCAGGGGATATGATCATCCTGCTTCCTCAGGTCGTCCACTCCATAGAGCAGCTTGACAGCATGCCTATGGAATACTTCAATATTCTGTTCCAGTTCTCGCTTCTTGAGAGCAGCATCAGTGACGGCTGCTATGAAAAATATTTCAAGCCCCTGTACGAACACACAAGGACCATTGCCCCCTACCTTCCTGCCCAAAGCCCATTAAACCGCCTTTTGCTGCCTTACATACGCAATTTGATCGAAAACAGGCGGCAGAAGGAGGAGGCTTACGCTTTGATGATAAAATCCAACCTTTTTGCCATCATGCATCATTTAAACCAACACTGTGAACAGACAAGCGAGGCATGGCTTTCCCTTCATGGAACTTATGATAAACTTAAAAAACTGCTTTCTTATGTACAGGCAAATTACGATAAGCCCATCTCCATCGACCAGGCGGCAGCCATCTGCGGTTTTTCGTCCAGTCACTTTATGAAGTTGTTCAAGGAATTGACCGGAAGGACTTTTATTCAGTACCTAAAAGATTTCCGTCTGGAAATTGCAGCCGGTCAGCTTGCAAATGGGACTCAAAAAATCATAGAAGCGGCAGAAAATGCCGGTTTTAATAATCATTCTTATTTTACCCGTTCCTTTATAGAAAAATATGGTGTTTCCCCCAGCGAATATCAAAAGGAACATCAAAAAGGCAGGGTAAGCTGCTCATAGTCTTCCTCTGGAAACGAATGAAGATAGGCAAACACCTCCTCTATGCTGCTGACGATTCCGTGCTTTCTGCATGTATCATGGAGCAGGTTCATCAGTTCTGCATTTTTACTGCTAGTAATCTCATAGGCATGCCCATACCTTCGTTGGTACATTTCCTTCATACCTGGGAAATGCCGGTCCAGCGCCGCATAAAAGTACTCCCGATTCCCCTCCCGCAGTGTCAGCCCAATGCCAAAGCAGATGATTCCATGAACCTTTGCCTTAACGCAATAATCCAGAATTCCTTCCACATTTTCCCGATTTGCATTAAGAAAGGGAAGAAACGGTGACATCCACACTACGGTGGGAATCCCGTTTTCCTGAAATACCTTAAGCGCCTCAAAGCGTTCCCGCGTAGTGCACACATTCGGTTCAAGTATCCTGCAAAGTTCCTCATCATAAGTGGTCAATGTCATCTGCACCACACATTTTGCCTTCTTGTTGATACTTTTTAAAAGATCCAAATCCCGAAGAATCCTGTCCGACTTGGTCTGGATGGCAAGCCCAAATCCGTACTGATCGATGATCTCCAGACACCTGCGCGTCAATTCCAGTTCTTCTTCGCAGTGCATATAAGAATCGCACATTGCCCCCGTCCCGATCATGCACCTTTTCCGCTTAGAGCGCAGCGCCCTTTCCAGCAGCTGTGGCGCATTCTTTTTCACCTCTATATCCTCAAAGGCATGACCCATCTGATAACACCGGCTGCGGCTGTCGCAGTAAATACACCCATGGGTACAACCCCTATAAAGATTCATGCCGTTTTTCGCCGATAAGATTCCCTTTACCTCTACAAAATGCATCTTCACAATTCCTTCCAAGTACTTTTCTTCCATTATAATCCATTTTCCCCGCAACCAAAACACTCTTTACTTTTCCATTTTCCCTCTGTAAAATAAAATCATCAAACGATAAAGGAGGATAATTTCTTGTACGAATGTCCAAACTGCGGCGGTAATCTGAAATTTGACATTGCATCCCAGCAGCTCAAATGCGATTACTGTCTCACTCTGAAAGACCCCTATGAGGTGACCAAAGACAAAGATGCGGAAGAAAGCAATGCCTTTGATGTCACCGTGTTCACTTGTCCGCAATGCGGCGGTGAAATATTGAGTACCGATACCTCTGTGGCAGAGTTCTGCAGCTTCTGCGGTGCTTCCACGATTCTGGATAGCCGCATCAGCAAGGAAAAGCGCCCCGCCTACATCATCCCGTTTAAGCAGACCAAGGATGCTTGTAAGGAAATCTATATTTCCAAAATGAAGCGCGCTATTTTTGCCCCCGATGAACTAAAGGATAAAAAGTATATTGATGGTTTCCGCGGCATCTATATCCCTTACTGGTCTTATACCATTTCCCAAAAGGGACCTGTTCATATGAAAGGACGAAAATCCTATACAAGAGGTAATTACGACTATACAGACTACTATGAGTTAAGCGGTGAAGTCAATGCCTGCTATAACGACCTGTCCTATGACGCATCATCTTCTTTTTCTGATGAGCTCAGTGAACAAATTGCACCTTTTGATGTAAAACAGACTGTACAGTTCACGCCCTCCTTTTTAAGCGGATTTTATGCAGACACGGCAGATGTGGACAGCGGCATTTATAAAGAAGATGCCATAAGAATCGCTAACGAATCTACCCGCAGCCGGATTTTGTCTACCTCCGCGTTCAGCGACCTAGCTTTTTCCTTATCGAATAGTGATTCCGACTTAAGCTCTATGCTCCACACCCGTTGTGATTCTCCGGAACGCACAATGTACCCAGTCTGGTTCATGTCCTATCGCAAAGGCGACCGCGTCGCCTACGCCACAGTCAATGGACAAACCGGAAAGGTAGCGGCAGATATTCCGATAGATTCTAAAAAATATATTTTAGGTTCCTTGCTGTTAGCGCTCCCCATCTTCCTGCTGCTAAATTTCTTCTTTACCTTCAAACCTAACTTTACTCTAGGTTTGTCCGCTTTTCTGGCAGTCGCAACACTAATCATACATATAGCTGAGATTAGGAAAATCAATGTACGAGATCAGCGGATGGATGATCGCGGCTACTTGTCCCGTCAGTCCAAAGCCGCACAGTCTTCCAAACGGGAGTCCTCTGCAGCACGCGGCGGCTTTTTGGGTTCAATCATTGCCGTCATCGCAGCAGCGCTTATTTTTGTCATTAATCCGGTAGCCGACTACTGGTATTATGCAGGTACGATCATTGCCTTTATCGGTGTCCTTTTTACCATTATAGCAATTATCAAGAAATATAACATTCTTGCCACCAGAAAACTGCCTCAATTTGACAGAAAGGGAGGTGACGACCGTGCATAAGAGAATAAAAGCAATTGCCGCCATACTTTTGCTGATTTGCTGTTTTTCTTTTTCGCTTTCAGCCCATGCTGAATCTGACAAGGATTCTTCTTTGCCAGAACCAATTATCTGGGAAAACTCAGAAACAGGTTATTTCGTTCTTTTACAAGACGATGCAGAGCTGCTCAGTTCAGACGAAGAGGCACAGCTTGCAAAGGAAATGCGAACCATTACCGCGTATGGGAATGCAGTCCTTAAAACGATTTCCTATAATTCCTATTCGGCTTCCTCCTACGCAGAAGATTTTTACTATGATATATTCGGACAACGCAACGGTACCCTGTTCCTCATCGATATGGATAACAGGGAACTTTATCTATTTAACAGCGAAGATATATCCTATACCATTACAAGTTCCTATTCCAATACCATCACAGACAATGTATATCGATATGCCTCTAAGGAAGATTATTACACATGTGCTTCCAAGACTTTTGAGCAAGTCCAGAGCCTCTTAGCAGGGCGCAGGATTGCTCAGCCCATGAAGTATATCTGCAATGCACTGCTTGCACTAATCCTTGCAGCATTGCTCAACTATTTTGTTGCAATGCGCACAGCGAACTCCGCCAAAGCATCCTCTAGGGAAATACTGAATGCGATTTCTTCCCAGTTTGCTTTTACCAATCCGCAAAAGAAACTTACAAAACAAGATAAATCTGTCCGCGCCACAAGCAGCAGTGCCGGACATATCCATGGCGGTTTTAGTGGAGGAGGCAGTTCCAGCGGCAGAAGTCACAGCAGTGGCGGAGGACACAGATTTTAACTCCCAACTGCCTTATGTTTACTTTATCACATATCTATAAAATAAGCCTCCTTTTTACGTCTTATCATCAATTCGACCTAAAAAGGAGGCTTTATATAAGTAGTTTAATTATGATTTAAGTATCTGTCCAAGACCTGCATAAGCTGGTTCACATCCAGCGGTTTTGCAATGTGTTCATTCATGCCGCATTCCTTGCTGCGCTGAATATCCTCCGAAAAGGCATCTGCCGTCATAGCAATGATAGGAAGTCCAGCATCCTCTCTTTCCAGTGCCCGGATATTCTGTGTCGCTTCGTATCCGTTCATGACAGGCATTCTGATATCCATCAGGATAATATCATAGAAATTAACCTCAGACTGATTAAATTTCTCCACACAAATCTTTCCATTTTCTGCTCTTTCCAGCCAAAATCCCACTTCGCTTAAAATTGCCTCTGCAATCTCCCAGTTAAGGTCATTGTCTTCTGCCAGCAAAATACGCTTTCCGCTAAACTGCATCTGCTTTTCTTCCTTAACCGGTTTTTCTTCTTCCAGTCCAATCATATAAGGCTTAAGACCTAGGAACAAATTCGACTTGAACAGCGGTTTAGATATAAATCCCTGTGCTCCTGCTTCCCTTGCCTCCTCTTCAATATCGCTCCAATCATAAGCAGAAATAATGAGAATCGGAACATTGTCCCCAAGATGCTTCCTCATTTTCTTTGCCGCTTCTAATCCATTCATATCCGGCATCTTCCAATCTAACAGCACAATTTGATAACCATCATTTTTAAGATGCCGATTTTCCACCATCTTGACTGCTGTCCTTCCATCTGACGCCCACTCTGCATCGATTCCTATTTCCTTCAAGGATGAAACAACGCTATGACACAAATCTTCATCATCATCCACTACAAGCATTTTCCATGGCGGAAGAATCATATCCTCTTCCTGCACGTCTGCCCTCTCAAAATCCAATATGACATGGAAATCACTGCCCTGATTAGGCGCGCTCACCAGTTCTATGGTTCCATCCATCAAATCCACGATTGCTTTCGTGATTGCCATCCCAAGTCCGGAGCCCTCCGTCTTATCTACCTGCTCCTTTCTTTCCCTCACAAACTTTTCAAAGACCTCCTGCTGAAACTCTGGTGTCATTCCAATACCATTGTCCTTTACGCGGAAATGGCAGCGCACGTACTCGCTTCCCTTCGGAGAATCCTCCTGCTCCATATATACATTGACCTCCCCTTTCTCGGGAGTGAACTTAACCGCATTGGATAAAAGATTAATCAGTACCTGGCTAAGTCGCACATTGTCACAGATTACATTTTCTGTCTGCACATTTTGAATAAAGACATCGAAATGCTGATCCTTTGCCTTCACCTGAGGCTGTGCAATATTAACGATATTGTTCATCGTATCTCTGAGAGAAACCAACTGCATATTAAGAGACAGCTTACCGCTCTCGATCTTTGACATATCCAGCACGTCATTAATCAGCCCAAGCAAGTGCTTACTGGACAACGCAATTTTACCCAAGCAGTCCCTTACTCTCAATGTATCGCCGATATTTGCCTGCGCAATCGCCGTCATTCCCACAATGCCATTCATAGGGGTACGAATGTCATGACTCATACTTGAAAGAAATTCGCTCTTCGCTCTATTTGCACGAACCGCCTCTTTCCTGGCTTCATTCAGTTCCGCCATCTGTTTTTGAGACATTTTGTAATACATTATAAAAATAATAAATGCGGCGGCAAGCATAATTCCGCCGGCTGTCAGCATAATACGCTGGCGGGCGTCCCCCATACGTTTAACGGCATCATCCAAACGCCCATCCGGCATAATCGACAAAAGATACCATTCCGAATGGGAAAGGCTGGTTAAATATAAATGTTGCTTACGCCCTTTAACAGTTACTGCCGTACTATAGTCTTCCTTCTTTACAATGGCATCTTTAATTTCCTCTGCATACTGTTCCGGCGTTTTGCCTTTAGTTACTTCAAACTCAGCTAAAATCCGCTCAAAGTAACTATCTCTGTACGCCTCGCCGCTTCTGATAATAAAATCCCCGTCTTCCGCTATAATATGTGAAAAAAGAATTGCCTCCTTTTCATCTAATGCAAGCATATTTTCTAAGGTATCTACGGGCACGCCAACAACCAGCGCATCACTGATGTTTCCATCTTTCATAGGATAATCCACTGTTTTTCCAAGCAAAAAAAGCTTTTCACCACTTGCATTGACCCCACTGCTGATCCTTGTATCATCGTTTCCAATCATTCTAAAGAACTCATCCTGATTGCTTACCTTCACAGGTTCCCCATAAATCAAGTCACAGTCTCCCTCTTCTGTATACAGACCCATGAACTTGAAATCTCGGATTTCAGCAGATAATTCAAGCTCTTGCCTTAAGCTTCTCTTATAATCAAATTCTTCTGCCTCAACACGCTTTATGACACCGTCTAGCTGTGCCAGATACAAATCAATAACAGCTTCAAATTTTTTTTGAAGCTGGCTGCTCATCTCAGACATATAAATATCGCTGATTTCATCCACCGCCGCCTCACTTTTGTTGCTCATTTCCATTCCCATCCATGAGAAAACGACAAATCCAAGTATAATAAGTCCAATGCTGCTGACAAATAAAAATAACTTTATGCTTTTTCCTATGCTCTTTCCCTTCATAAACTACCTCTTAATATAATTTACGTCACAGGCAGGAAACAAAACTGCACACTCCACTCCATCCGCCATTTCTTTCATAATCGACATATATGTAAAATTATACTTGCCGCCTTACAAAAAGTCAATTCATTCACTTTACAAATATTTCTCTATGGTACTTTGCTCCACCACCCTTTTTCCAAGAAGGGTGATTGCCTGTGCCTGGCAATGGTTGACACAGCGATAACATAGGGTACATCTATCCCCCGCCTCAGCTTTACCGTTCGCTATGGAAAGATTATCCATGGGACATAACTTCACACATTTCCCACATCCAATACATTTTTCTTTATTTACTTTAAGCTTATCAGAATACCTTTTTGTCTTACTGCCGAAATACAATCTCTGTCCAAAAAAACCTGCCATACGGCACCATATGCCAATTCCATTTTGGGGCGGATTTCCACTTTTACATTGCTCTGCTGCCTGCCTTATTTTCTTCTCCCCATCCGCTACAATTTTTCTGTTCTTTTCCATGGTTCTTTTCAGCACCTTTTCATCACAGATGCTGTCCGGCATTTTCAGATGCAGACCGCCTGTTATAACGGCTCCATAGGTTTCCAGGAGCCTTGCCAATATCCCTGCTCCATCCCCGCTGAAAGCGCCCATAGTTGCAATCACAAAGATTCTTTTTCCCTTCCATAACGCCTTATGCCCGCATATATAGTCCTGAACGATCTTAGGCACCGCACTGTACTGCACCGGATAGCCAAAAACAATTTCATCATTTTGATAAACCTGCTCTGCCGTTTCCCGGTCTTCTATGGGAAATGCCCTTACTTCCCCTTCATACTCCTGCAAAAACTTCTCCACACAATGCCTTGAATTTCCTGTCCCACTGAAATATATCCCTATCATCTCATCCTCCTCCATAAAAAATGCCCTCTCCCCTGTCAATTCCAGGTTCAAGAGCATTTCTACCTATTCATTCATAAATTCAACAGCCCCGCTGTCAATCTTATAAACCGCCCCGCATACCTTCAATTTATCCTCCGGCATACCCAGGCTTTCCTTAATTGCTGCCACGCTTCTTTCCACATTCAGGCGACACGCACGAAGCTCATCCTTTTCTTCCCCGATTGCCTTCAAAATTTCATCGGTTATATATTTGATATACCCTTCCGGTGCGCCGGTGATTGCTGCCCCCACAGCGCCGCAATGCTCATGCCCCAATACAACGACCAGCTTACATCCCAGATGATCCGCTGCGTATTCCACACTTCCAAGCTGATGCTTATCCATAACATTTCCTGCCACACGGATTACGAACAGCTCACCGATTCCGGCTGAAAAAATACTTTCAGGAATCACTCTTGAATCTGAACATGTCACCACAATCGCATATGGTGACTGTCCCTCATCGCAAGTAAGCTGCCTGATCTTCGGCGATACATTCCCGGGATTCGTCTCAGCCTCCAAATACCTCTGATTCCCTTCTTTCAGCTTTGCCAGTGCCTCCGCTGCGGATAAATTTTCTTTGTGCATACTTTCCTCCATTTCCGTCTCTCGTTTTGCTCACACATGCCCAGCCACAGTGCCATCTTTATGCCCCTGCCATACTGCGTTTGCTAAGCCACGACGACTCGTCATTATATACGAAGTATACCATAATCCTCTCAAACTTTCATCCACAATCTTACTTTAATATCCTTTAATATATCTACAACAATGCAGCCCTTGCGGTCGAAACTGCTCTACCAAAACTCTTTTTCGTGTTCCTTGAAGAAAGTATAGTATGCCCGTACGTTTGCCAGCTCACTCCATCTTTTGACATCCACCACTTCCTCATCCATATCATAAATCTTTGCTCCCCGCATGGAGAGCAGGAAGGGCGAATGTGTCGCCATGATGAACTGACATCCAAAAAAGCGTGCTGAATCCTCCAAAAATCTAAGCAGTTCCTGCTGCTTTTCCGGCGATAACGAATTTTCCGGCTCATCCAGCAGATAAAGCCCATTCTCCTTAATCTTTTCCGCAAAATAAAGAAACGCGCTTTCCCCATTAGAATGCTCCCGGATGTTACCCTTCATGCTTTTCCTCACAAATCGGGACTGGGTATTCCCCCGCGCCATCGTCACTTTCTTTAACTGCTCGTAATCGTCCAGCGATTTCATCTGAAAATGAGAATATTTTGCATCCAGATAATCCTTCAAAAGTTCTTCCCTTTTTCGGTCTATTCCTTCGTTCATGCTCCTTAAATTCAACATAAAATCAAACACATCATCGCTGGTAATAATCCTGCTGCCCGCCGGTATTTCCCTCAAAGTCTCATAATCACACATTTTCGTGTAATCTTCAAAAAAATCAGACCGATTGTATAACGTATCCCGTTCCAGTCCCAGCTTTTCGGCAATGACATTTAGTACTGTAGTCTTTCCGGAACCATTCCCTCCATATAGAATCGTGACTGGTTCAAAGTCCAGTACTTCAAGCCCATGCTTCGACACAATCTGAAAAGGATAGTATGTATCGTAACAGGTCCTTTTCTGACCAAATACAAAATCATATTCACGCTCCCTGTGGGGAAAACGAAACTGTGACAAATAAATCATTTCCTCAACCTCTTTTGGTTCCCAAATCCTGATAGATCACCATATCTGTCTTTTTAACTTCCTCTTACTCTAACTACTGCCTCTGAAAGTTCCGGTCAGCATATGTAAGATTTCAGTGTCAACACATCATCTATACCATAGCGCCCACAATCCCATATGTATTCTGCTGCAAACCCTTCAGAAAGAAGGAGGGAAACCACCGTTCCGCTGGTGCGTCCGCCTATAAAGTATCCACATTTTGACAATACCGTCAGTGCTGTCAAATATTCCATATTTTTCTGGTGAAGGTCAATGCTGCGTCTGCGGTTAGCATCATTAATCGTATCCGCTAAATCTGGTGCATAGTAGATTTCCTGCGTCGTAAACAGCTTATCCTTAAATCTTTTTTGAAAAGCCTGTAATATTTCCTGATCCTCAGTGGCAAGATAACAGTAATCACACCGATACTGCTGCATAAATTCCTCTGCTTTTTCCAGAACCTCCTTAAGCGGCGGCTGTACCGGATGATTATAAGGGCGGATATTCGTATAATCTGTGCCGCGGCACAATACACCTAGGACTTTTTCTCCGTTTCCAAACGGCAGCCTGTCAAGGCATTCCCTGACACTATCATAAAGCGTCTTTGACACAGGCATATATTTTTTCATGATACCTCTCCAAAATGCCATCAGCCTTGGATTCATCAGACAATCCATATCATAACTTGGCATGAACCCCGGAATGCCCTCCAATACCTTTACCTCCTTATCCTCCCTCGCCACTTGTGAAAAAGAAATAATCGGCTGTCCAAAATATAATTCCCATGCATTCACTGCATACTGTCTGCTCAAATCAGTCATTATATTATCTGCATGAATCGTATCGATCACTGGAATATATCCCTGATCCAAACTTGCCGCTATCTGTCCCAAGTTAGTTATTATATGAGAAGCAAGCCCCGGAATCCCATCATTTCGCCGGATTAGGCAGTATCTTTGACGAAATTTTATCGTATTCATGAGCATGCCATCCAGCACCGACACAAACATGGAAACAAATTCATCTTCCCCAGCCCTGTCAGACAAATCAGATGCTCTATTGGTAAGCTCTTCTATCGCCAGATCCAAGCGCTCCCCACCTGTCTCTATAGTTTGATAAAGCACATTCAAATTCTTCAAGATCTGTACACACTGAACATAAACAGTCTCATCCATCCCGTCTCCCTTACGGGATGCCTCCGCCACCCCCAGAAAACTCCGCTTGACTTCTTTCCCTGCCTCAAATAATTCATCTGCCATTTCTTGCCTAGTCATTTCTCCTGCCCTTTCACTTCCAAATATTTAATTTAGTCTAACACATCAACGAGTCATTTGTCACTACACTCTCTCCATCCTCGCGACACTCCTACTTAACCGCAATTCATACCGCAAAAGAAGCTGGATGGAAATGGCTGTATCGTCAAAGCTGCATGCAGACACCAAATGCAGGAAAAATGCAACGAAATCATATTTTAATGACTAGCTGCATACTGTAAAACTGCCGATATATTATATAACTTATAGAAACAGGAAAAGGATTTCCCAACTATGTTCAAGGATAGGACTGACTATAAGAACTATTTTACATTCATATCGTTTCTTCTTATACATCTTTCAATGCGAGCCCCTTGAATATAACGGAATAAGGTATGCGTATGAGTATGATGATTGGCGGCGGCAATTCCAATGTAACTAAATACACCTTCAAAAAGCCGAACGGTTCTGTTGTGGGAACCATGAGCGTCAGAAAGCCCGCCCAAAAGAAGCTGAAACGTCTTCAGTATAATTTTAAAGAGATCTCCACACTAATTATGCGGACAAGAACCTCCTCCAATGCAAGGCAAGTCATGTCAAAAGCATTTATCAAAGTTATGGGACTTCGTTCTAAATTGCGTACTGGTGAGTATGATGACAAAGAAGTGCAAAGCGCTATCCTGCACGCAGAACAGCTGACAAGGGTCGCCCGGAAGCGAATGAAACATTTGCGTGAGGAAGAAAATGCCAAAAAAAGCGGCGGTGTATGCGAAGGCGATCTGGACGAAGAAATGCTTGAAATGGATTGGGAGGAAGAGGCTTTTGAAGAGCTGGAAGATACTGGTCTGAGCGAAGAAGAATTAAGAGAACTCATGCAGGAATTAGAAGAGCAGCTTCAGGAATTAGAACGCGCCATGTCAGATACCGATGGTCTGGAAGCTTTGTCCGATGAACTCATGCCCACCGAAGAGCGCAGCCTGGATCCTGAAGATCTGGAGCTGCTTAAGAAAAAGCACCGGGCGGAAGAACTTCGCGATATCATGGAAGCTGATATGAAGTATTTAAAAGCCATGTTTGAAAAATTGGCAAAGGAAAAGCAGGAAGCCTCTTCCCATTCAAATTCCAATGCATCTGACGCTGTCTCGCTGGAGCTTAGCGGAATGGAAGTGCCAGTAACGCCTATGGAAATCCCGGTTCCTGCTTCCGGAGAAAACATCGATTTAATGGCATAACAGCAATCGCTATTACTTTTTGTAAGACTGCTTATTATAACGAACGCCGTCACGCTTTGCGAGCCGGCTTATCGTAATCAAAGGCGCCGTTTATATGCGGCGCCCTTGTCACATCCTGAACTTTATATTTTTTTTAAATAGAAGAATCCATAAGCCGGTATATCAACTCCCACCGGATTTTTCTTTTGTCCCGAAATCAAATCTACATAATTGCCGTCTGTCTCATTGATCCACGCTGTCTTGTCAAACTCGCTGAAATTAAACAGACCAATGATTTTTTCTCCCTCAAAGTACCTTCCAATACAAAGTACCGACTGATCCCATGTTTCAATCGTCCATGTAACCGCACTCGACACAAATACCTTTTCGCTCTTGCGAATCTGCTCTAATCTGGCTAATCCTGCAAACACTTTTCCCTCCACGGTATCCGCATCATCAATATTCCGCGCAAGTTCCCAATTCATAGCGCCCCTGTGAATATACCGGGAGTCCACTGTCTTATTGGGATCTTCCTTGTAAGAATAATCATTGACCTGCGCCACTTCGTCTCCGCTGTAAAGCACAGGAATCCCTGACTGCATAAACATATACGCATGTAACATTATATCCAGCTTGATGGCTTTCGCCATTGCAGCGTCATCCTTTTCAAATCCAGCCTTTTCTATACCGCACATGGATGCTGTCGTTCCGCAGAATCTGGCATCTCCTGTAACCGGATCCGCATTATAAAGCTCCCCACGGCTGTTGCTGCTCCCCGCATATCCCTGGAAATAATCGTTTAGGTACTGCTTATGGGAACGTTCACCGATCCCCTCTGTCATCAAGGTTCCATAATCCAATCCCCATCCAATATCATCATGGCAGCGGAGATAGTTAAGGAATACATACTCCTTCGGCAGAGAACTCACGATATCGAGCTGCTTTTTCAATAGACGCACATCTCTCGTCGCCACAGTATGCCATGTGGTCGCCATCGTGGTGACATTGTAGAGCATATGGCATTCCGGCTTTTCCACCGTTCCAAAATAAGGCACCACCTTCTCCGGCTCCATCACCACCTCGCCGAGCAAAAGAATCCCCGGGCATACAATCTCACTTATGATGCGCATCATACGCACAATGGCATGCACCTGCGGAAGATTCCGACAAGGCGTGTTCAGTTCCTTCCATATATAAGGAACGGCATCTATGCGGATAATATCAATTCCTCTATTGGCAAGGTAAAGAAAATGGTACATCATTTCATTGAACACGATAGGATTTTTATAATTCAAGTCCCACTGGTAAGGATAAAATGTGGTCATCACGAAGCGTCCTGCATCCGCAAGCCATGTAAAATTCCCCGGAGCCGTCGTGGGAAATACCTGAGGCACCGTTTTCTCATATAAAGACGGTTCATAGGAATTTTCAAAGAAAAAGTAACGGTCCCTATATTCTTCCTCACCCTGACGCGCCTTTTTTGCCCACGCATGATCCTCAGAGGTATGATTCATCACGAAATCCATACAGACATTGATGCCCTTTTTATGGCAGGCGGCAGTAAGGCTTTCCAAATCCTCCATGGAACCCAGCTTTTCCTGAACCTTTCTGAAATCCGACACCGCATAGCCCCCGTCCGAACGCCCTTCCGGCGTATCTAAAAAAGGCATCAGATGAATGTAATTGACATTACATCTCTCAATATAATCAAGCCTAGATTCCACCCCCTTCATATTCCCCGCGAAGTTGTCAATATAAAACATCATGCCAAGCATATCATTCTGCTTGTACCAATTCGGATCCTTCTCCCGCTGCGCATCCAGCGCTTTCAACTCCTTACCTCTTTCTTCAAAGAACTGGCGCATGTGGCTGCATAGCTCTTCAAATCTGGCATCCTCCCCATACAAAGATGCATACAGCTTGTGGAATTCCTCCCGATGCTTGTCAAATCTCTTTTGAAAAACATCTCCTGCACGTTGACTTTGTGCTGCCCTTTTCACATCATTTTTCTTACTTTCTACTACTGATTTCTTCGCCATTTTCCACTCACCTTCAAAGTTATTATGATATAATCTCTGCCTGCAGTCACAACTATTCTTTCTTCCTTGCATACCGCCGCTCTCACCGTGCGATTATCATATAATATAATCTATATTTTGAGAATGGGCATTATTCATAATATTAAAGCTGATTTTTTATTCATTATGATACCTTCCCTGGTCCCTCAATCTACCTTAACTTTTCTTTCGCCTGAAAATACGCATCCTCTTCCAGATACGCATACGACAGATCATTGCTCATCAAATCCTTTCGTTTTCTCTTATCCTTAAAAAATCGAATAAAATACATCACAACAAATGCCACAATTCATGAGACACTTCTATGTAAGTCAAAAGAAATCATTATTCCGCCGGTGTCGCAGACGCCGTTGTAACAGACGCCATCGTCTCCGCAACATCCACCACATCCGGTGCCCCTGCCGGGGCAGTTCCATTCTCCGCCACTTCCCGCGGATCGTCATACTCTTTTTCTTCTTCATCCCCCCAAAGGGAATCATATTTTTCTCTTTTCTGGCGCTGCACCATGGCTCCAATATTCTTTGCCGTCTGGTACATCTCAAAACTGAACTCCATCAGCTTTTTTTCATCTGAAGCCGGCACGATTCCGCCCTTCATGATGCGGCGGGCAACTTCCATCATTTTCCCCATATCTTCCGCATATTCAGCTGCTGCGTCTGCCTGTTGATCCGCCACCGTTGCATTCCAGTATGCACAGTACTGATCTGCCAGTTTGCTTAAATAATCCTGATACTCCGTCTGCTTTTCATCCAATGCATTTAAAGTCAGTTCCAAAGTAGCCGCCTTAGAAGCATACTCTTCCTGTTTCTCCGGCTCACGCTTCATTCTTGACTGAATATCCTTTAATTCCTTGGATAAAGCAACCTTCTGTGTCCGATATTCCTTCACCTGTTCCCTGTAAATCTGCTGCGCTTCTCCAATTTTCATTTCATCACATCCTTGTATACTTATTAGCACATCCCTGTGCTTAAATTATATATCGTCCAAATATACTGTGAATTCAATACCTTCTCTCCTCTATTTTCTCATTTTCCGCAACACTTTTTATACTTTTTGCCAGAGCCGCAGGGACAAGGATCATTGGGATAAATTTTTTTAACCCCTTTCTTCATTTCTCCATCTGCCCCTTGAGCAAACCCAAATATCGGTATTTGTGACGCCGATGCATCCAGATCCACATGAAAACCCATTTTCTCTATCTCTGATTTTCCTTCCGCCAGGAAAACGGCAGCATGGGAGCTTCCCGGAACAATGACCGTTTCCTCTGGATGAGCCTGCATCTGTCTCCTGACTTCCTGGGGAGTGCATCCATGATTTATCCACAATCTTACCGAATTTGCCACATTCATTGCATATCCTAAAAGTTCATTTTCCTGTTCCGTACCGTCAAAGTGAACATCATATGCCTCCAGCGATTCAAAAAGGAACTGTACAAAATCATTTACATCCCGTTCTATTCCTGCATCATTCCTATCCGAAGCCTGCACACATATTTCATACATGAAATCATCTATACACTGTGCAGTAGTGATTTCCTCCTGTTTTGCTGCTTGGGAAAATGCACTCATAAAATTCTTTTCTATGTAGCGCCGCATCTTTTTGCAAGCGAGATTCTCTTCATAATATGTTTCATCTACATATCGCAGGAACTCTTTCTTCTCCGGAAAATAGACTTCTTTTTCACTTGCAAGATCATGCAGTACCCTAAAGGAAGTATCACAACTGCAAAAAAATCTGCCAAGATCATCTTCCGTAAGCTCCCTGTTCACCCCTTTAAAGTGATGAATAAACTTCTGCTGTTCCCATTCATAGTCCTCCTTAAAGCACAAATGCAGAATATAGCCATCCAAAGTCGTACAGACAGCCGCCACTACATTTCCCACCAAGTTGTGCAGCGTATAAGTACCAATAAATTCCGGCGTGAACATAATCGTATTTTGATAACTTCCTGTCTCTCTTGCATATCCCTTGTAATCTCTGAATGATCTTTCATATTCCCAGATCAGTTCCTCAAGTTCAACAATATGTATTACGCCATATAGGTTTGCCGCTGCCGTTGCATATTCAGCAATTAACCTGCCGTATTTTCTCCTTTTTCTGTACACTGGTTCAAGTGCACATTCTTGATAGCGCCCTGCGCATCCGCACAATTTGCAAAATTCCTCCAAACTGTCGTCCGAATCGTGAAAAGCAAGGCAAAAACCTTCAAATAGCGTATCACTCCCCAGTACTCCCGCCATAAGTTCTATTTGCTTCGTTTTCCCTAACTTCGTCTGTTTGTAATCAAGTTCATCTATCATACGAAATAATTCTGCATCGTCTTTGCTGATGATGGTTTCATTAGAAAAAAGAATTTTCCGCTCGCACTCCCTTTCTATCACCTTGCGAATATCCCCTTCATCTGAACCCGTTGCAATTCTAAAGTCATGATTACTAGGAAGCACTTGAATAACCACTCCACAAAGCAGTTTTATTTCCTGTGCGTGATACTTCTTCAAATAATTTTTAATTTCCTCTCTGGTTTCTTTCACACTCGTACCTCTTTCAATTTATTCTCTGGTACCTGCCGCATCCGTTTTCATACATATTATACCATACGCAAAAAAGAGATACACCTGCATCTTTTGCAAGTATATCTCCTTTTTGTGCTTTAAAGAGCTACGCCGGACTGTTTGGAAAGATACTCCATCCATTTCTTTCTTCCCATCAAGGACAGCTTATGTTTCTTATTCTTTCCCTTTTTCTCGTCGAACACTGTCAGCTTGACTCCTGTCGGGATAAATGGACCCACGAAGCACTTTTTGATTTCCTTGATATTGCGGTAAGGCATAACAGCAGTCGTACCGCCAAATCCGCTTATAAAGATTAAAGATTCATTGGTAAAAAAGTATCTGCCTCTGTTCTGACCAAAGGACCAGTAATCGCCTTTCACATATTCCACTATGGAATCTCCCTCTTTCAGCAATTCTGTTTCCCTCAGTGCATCTTCCCATTCCTGTTTCTCTTTTTCACTTAAACTCATATCTCACCCTCCTATAAATGAAATTATACACTAAGTATCATTTTTTTCGCAAGATAAAGTAATCCGTGTAAGCCGTTCCGTCATGTCCGATCAGTCTTTCAGAAGAAGACGCAAAGCCCCATTCCTCCGCCGCCTGTCTGCGTAAGGAGGCTAAGGGAGGAATCTTCGTTGCAATCATCCGGCAGTCAAACATCTCAAAAGCCGGCTGCGCGATAAGAGATACGATTTCATAAATCACCTCTCTGCGTTCATAATCGCTTCTAAGATCCAGTCGCAGGATAGCGCAGTCGTTAAAGTAGTCTTCAGCATGACGGTTGAATAGTTCAATGGTTCCAATCGCCTGCTTCGCCTTTTTGTCGATTATCGACCAGCGCACAAACTCCCTTCTCTCATATGCTTCCTGCCATGCCTTGATTGCCCCCTGCACATATTCTAAGCGCGTCATGTAAAAGTCATCCCCTCCGCAGTTATCACTGTTAAAAAAGGGCACCGCTTTCTCATCGGAATACACCAGCAGAAGGTCCGGCGCATCGCTTTCGTCAATCATCCTTATCAGATAACTTTCATTTTCAAATATCGGACAAGTTTCATATGGATTTGTCATTACAATACCTCCAACTCTTTTTTCAGCAGTATACCACAGCATATATGACAACTAGATGTCATAGTTTTTTATATAAAGAAACGATTTTTTCCGCCGCATCCAATACCCGGCAGCGGATTTCTTCTGGTTCAATAATCTCCGCCTTATCGCCCAATGATAAAAGTGTTCCCAACCAGAATTGCTCATTTTCAACTACCATCGCCTGAATCAATGCACCGCCATCAGGAAATTCCTGCACAATCGTACCTTTCAAATATTCTATGATCCTCACTTTTGCAGGTTCCGCACACTTAATCAATATCCGGGTGTAGCTGCGTGAATCAGTCCGATCCATCTTCTCTAAAATCTCACTTGCCGATTCGTGCCCCTTTTCAAAGGGCTGATCCGTTATCTTTAATGCGCGCATCCGCACCAATTTGTAGGTACGGTAATCTTTTTTTACCTTTGAATAAGCGAGAAGATACCATGCATACCACCTGTACAAGACCGCAATAGGCTCCACCCGGTGTATCCGGGTTTCATAATTATTATTTGTATAAAAGAACTCCACCATATGCTTTAAAGCTACTGCATTCTGCAATTGCTGCAAGACGGCAGATTCCCCCTCCCGCAGAACAGAAAAGTCCAGCACGATACCTTGATCCTCCGGCTTTGATACACGAGCAATCTTTTCCGCTGTGTATTTTACTTTTGGATCGCTGGTAACCGAAGCCAGCCCCTGAAGGGCAATCAAAATACGGGAATAATCATCCGCCGTAGCATATTCTTTATTTAACTCGAAACGGTCAGATATCTCATAACCGCCTGCCGCCCCCGCAACCGCGATAACCGGAATCCCTGCCAGACATAAGGAGTCTATATCCCGCTGTATCGTACGCAGCGACACTTCAAAATGCTTTGCCAATTCACTTGCGCTTGTCCTTCCATGATTCAGTAAATATACCGTAATGGCATAGAGTCGTTCCGTCTTCATTGATTTGCCGTTTCCTACATTTTTCCACTGTATTTTTCCGTTATCCTAATCAGCAGTTCCACAATTTTTTCCATATCGTCCGCACAGGCATATTCAAATTTTCCGTGGAAGTTCGCTCCCCCCGTGCAGAGATTCGGGCAGGGCAGCCCCATAAATGAAAGCCGTGCTCCGTCCGTCCCTCCCCTGATGGGAACCACCACAGGTGAAATGCTAAGCTCCTCCATCGCCTGTTTCGCATTGTCCACCAGATGCATATGTTTTTCTATCATCTCTTTCATATTATAATAAGAATCCTTCAGGTCGATTGTAACGGTCCCTTCCCCGTATTTTTTGTTTAAAAATTCACCGGTCTGTAAAAAGAACGCCTTCTTTTTCTCAAACTTTTCCCTGTCATGGTCCCTGATGATATATTCCGCTTCCGCCTCTTCCACCGTACCGCTTAATCGGTCCAAATGGTAAAAGCCCTCATATCCGCAGGTATACATAGGATTTTCTGAAGCAGGGAGCAGCATCTGGAACTCCTGCGCGATTAAAATTGCATTGCACATCTTATCCTTCGCCTCCCCCGGATGGACGCTCCTGCCTTGGACAGCTACCTTTGCCCCTGCCGCATTGAAATTCTCATATTCCAGTTCTCCCAGCCTTCCGCCGTCTACCGTATAGGCATAGTCTGCACCGAAGAGTTCCACATCAAAGTGATCCGCACCGGCACCCACCTCTTCATCCGGCGTAAATCCAATGCGTATCTTGCCATGGACAATTTCAGGATGTTCCAGGAGATATTCAGCCATTGCCATGATTTCCGCAACGCCGGCTTTATCGTCCGCCCCTAGCAGCGTAGTCCCATCCGTCACAATCAGCCTTTTTCCCTTATAGGAAACCAGCTCCGGAAAGTCCGCCACCTTCATCACGACCTGCTTTTCTTCATTCAGCACCAAGTCATTTCCATCATAATTTTCCACCATCCTCGGCTTTACCCCTGCCCCGCTCACCGCCGGAGCGGTATCCATATGCGCAATAAAGCCCAGAACCGGCGCCTCCTTGCATCCATCGGAAGCCGGAACCGAAGCATACACATAACAATGTTCCTCATCATATGTGATTTCTTCCGCTCCCATCTCCTTAAGCTGCCTTACCAGAAGCTTTGCAAGATCATGCTGTTTGGCGGTGGAAGGCACAGATGTACTTTCCTCCGACGACTGGGTATCCATTTTGACATATTCAAGAAATTTTTCTATCACTCTTTCCATCTTCCGCGCTCCTATTCTCTCGGCATACTCTGCCTTTCTTCTATATATAAATCAATATCCACCTCTGGATTTTATTATACACATGTCACCTTGCCCCTGTCAAAAGTTCTAAGGAAACGCCGCCACGCTTCTTGAGGCGGCTTGTTAAAAAAGCAGGTCATCGGCACAAGCCGCGACCTGCTTTTTTAAAATTTTATTTCTCCGTCTCCGCCCATCAGGCGGGTCATCTCTTCAATCCGCTCCACCGGAAAAGGCGGCAAAGTGAGCGGCCTTAAGGCAATCGACATCAGTTTCATGGGATTGTCATCCGCCGCTACCCGATTAGAGCTGAACGCTCCGCACATCCTGCACCGGTGGATGACTGCCCATTCACCGTTCTTCCTCACCCACACTGCCACTGCATCCATGTATCCGCCGCAGTCTGCCTCCCGATCCCCGGGTCTGATATCGACGTGCAGACTAGTCAGGCAATTCGGACAATGATTTCTGTGATCACTTCCTGCACCCTCCGGCACCACTTCCCGTCCGCATACTTTACAGGTAAAGGTATCCTTGCAGGCATGATTCTTATAATACCCTTTTTCAAAGGTTTTTCTTTTATTTTCTCTATTCAATTTATTTTCCTCCTTTGAGGGCTCTTAATATATGGCTCTCAGAAGGAGGCGATTTCTTTAATTCCCTGATGATTCTCTGTATGCTTTTCTCCGACAGACAATAGCAGGCTGCAAGTTCCTGGACCGATATCCCCTTCATATACTGTGTATAGATGCTCTCGTTTCGTAGTTTCAGATTGTCGCGGGCGCCCGTTACAGAACCCCAGCAGCGTTTCTGTCCCTTTCGGGGGATATAGACCAATTCGCCGTCAACATATTGCCAAATCAGGTCAATCACTTCTTCCGGCAGAACATCTTCTGCCCTTATATAGCCCATGATAGCCCTCCTAAAAATATTTCTTTGGGTCAACAAACGGCTATAACAATCATTCTTATTATGTTTGCAATAGCCGCCTCTATGCAGCCACCACAAGATCCTTCTTCGTATAATTCTTCATGCAATTTTCCTCTCTTTCCTAGTGTGTTAACACAATCTCATTTAATCAAATGAAATAAGTAATGTCAACCTCATATTCATCTATAGTCAAGCATGTTCTGCTTTTTGAAGCGCATTACCCGCCTTGATTCTGTTATAAACTTCCAAACCGCCCTTTTTTCCGAACAAATGCAGGCTGCTTAAGTAAATTACTTTGGAACTTTTTTCTTTTCCCTCTATCATATTCTGGATATCTTCTATCCTGTTCTCGTACGGGGTATCTTTAAACAATTCCTTTAACATGACCTTGATTCTTGTCCGCTCGGCATAAGCCGAATAAAAACTGCCGATTGGAAGCTTTTCGCGCAGACGCTTAAGTTCTCTCGTCCGCTCGTTGTTTTCGTTGCCGCTTACGATGGCGTCTTCAATGCAGGAGGATAGGACGATCCGTCTCTTACGGTCTGAGCGCTTCTCCCAATAGTCTCTGACCGCCTGGAACCCGCCGTCACTGCTGACCACGGCTGCAATCCCCCCATATCCCTCTCCTATCAGCTCTCCCAGCTTGGACGCGATGTAAAAGTCCAGCGCATTCTTCCCTGTCTTGCAAAGCTTGCATATCTCAAAGGTGCACCCGGAAGCTGTGATATTCTCTAGGCTCCTTTGCTCCATGTGCTTTTTCGCTTCGCTGTAAAAAACGATCAGCTGATCCTGTGCATCAAGATAGTTACAGCCCTTCATTCCTGCATTGCCAACATTTTCATAATCAATCAGAAACAGCATCCCATCACCCCTTAATCTGTAATAAAAGGATAACAAGATTTTACTTGATTGTCATTGGACAGATAGTCCAAAACTAATTTTTGACCCAGCATCTTGTGTCTTGGGCAGGCAGCATTTTACACGAAGTCGCCAATGAAGAGGTGCACTATGCCGTCTTCAGAACCGCGACCCCGTTGCACCGTGTATCACCCCTTCTACGCATGGGACAATGTAGGAAAAATCACTTTGTCTTTTTCAAAATCCTCCAATCCAGTCCCTTTGACAAACAATGTGCAGTCCTCTTCCCTGTATGCTTCCACCTCACATTCTTCCGCATCGATCGGCGTGAACCCAAACCTGACCAGCCTTATACCCCTGCCAAATGCGGCAAGAATATCATCCACAGGATATTTCTTTTCCGAAAAAATATCATGCACGGTAAGCACCTCTTTCTCTATCTGCGCAATCACATAGGCATCATGCCTGCAGTCATAGTAAACACAATCCCGCAAGGGACCGGTGAGATAGAAGAAAATCAGATTGTCATTATCCACCATGCGGAACCGGCTGTAAGAAACACTTCTGCGCATGGCATCCTCCAGCCTTTTCCTTTCCCCCTGTTCCTGCATGGAAATCCGTATCGCGCTACTGCCTTCGGGTATAGAAAAAGGCTTTGTATAGCAGTGCTCCATTACCTTTTTAAAGCCAAACTTAGGATAAAAATCTAAGACACTGTCATTTGCAAACAGATATATGCCGTCCGCCTTCTGCCCAAATTCTTCCTCTATTCCATCCATGATCTGCCGAATCAGCCCTTGATTCCGAAAGCCCTCAGCTGTCATCACAGTACCCAGCTGAATAAAGTGCTTTCTCTGACCATTCCAGAAAAAATCCATGAAATTGACGGACACATTCGCGACTACTTTCCCGTCTATCACAATAGAGTGAGGGTCATAGCACTCACTCCAATACCCATCCCGATACCACGCTTCAAAATCCAGCCCGTCAAAGGTTTGGCGGGCAAGCTGGTTAAAACTGCCTCGAAGCGCATCCTGATTGTAGTAGCCTCTGATTATTTCTGTATTCATCAATTGTCCCTCCCCCTTTTTATATCCTCTAATACATAATGTTTCGCCTGCACGACAAAGGTATTCTCCTTAAAGATCTCGTCAATGATCCTGTGCTCTAAAGCCTTTCTTTTCTCTAAATGCACGAGCAGTCCTTCTAAACCTGTCAGTCCACGTGAAATCATCTGGTAAAGGCAGGACAGCCGCTGAACTGTTACTAGTGATGTATTATCTTCCATCTAATATAGTAAAGTATATATACTTATTCATTTCTGCTTTTGAGAAAGGAGATTTTAATGATATTTGAACTTACAGCAAAAGAAAAAGCCGTGCAACTATTTGGAAATTGGGAACAACCCTGATTTGGTCCTGTCTGCAGGGTATTATGGGAAAATCTATGACGGTAGGGCAAACATCGCCTCCCGCTACGCCATCAAGAAAGAACTTTGGGTTTTTGATAAAAAAGACTGGGGCTGATTATTTCTTCTCTGCCCGACAAATATACGCTCTGTATGATTGACGAATCCTTATTTAAAATGTGCAGAAATGAAACATTTAGTTCCGATCTGGTATCAAACTTCCACAATTCGATACCAGAGCAGAATACCGCCGCAAAGACCTTGCCAGTGTATGTGGCGCAAAATTAATCCTAGAATGTTTAAATCGAACTTATACCCCTGCTGGAATACACAAAATAAGGATTCTGTCGCTCTTGCCGAGAAACTGGGTGATCATTACAGCCGCGCTTATACGGCAATCAAAATATCCGGGTACTAATCTGAAAAAGGGATTATTCGGTATCGCTGTGTTTTTTCACAAGCTTTTCAAATTCTGGTCTTACTTCTGTAAACACTTTCAACAGTTTTTGAGAAAACATACCTCTCTGCCCATTCATAACCATTTGATAGGCCTTTTCCGTACTGTACGCCGCTTTATAGACGCGCTTTGAAGTCAATGCATCGTATATATCGACCAAAGCAACAATCTGTGCCGCAATGCTGATTTCTTCTCCCTTCAGACCGTCAGGATATCCACTTCCATCATATTTTTCATGATGATGTCTTGCAATATCATATGCATAATCACAAAACATCTGATCGTCCAAATGAACCACTTTTTTTATCATTTCAGCCCCCTTTGTAGTGTGGGACTTTATGACTTCAAACTCATCCTCCGTCAACTTACCAGGTTTCAAAATGATATTATCAGGAATTACAATCTTCCCAATATCATGAAGCCCTGAAGCTTTTCCAATCGAATCCACCTTCTCAGGCGTAAGCTCATATTCCGGATACAGATTCATCACACACGTTCCAAGGCAAATGCAAAATCCACGTACTCGCTTTATATGCTGTTCTGATTCCAAATTCCTGAATTCAACGATATTACTTAAAGCGTCTATCATCACCTCGTTCATATGGCGGAGCTGCGTAGCCTGCTTCTTTAACACGGCATTTTGCTTTGTAAGCTTATCTGCTTGACCTTTAACTGTGATTTCCAGCTTAAGCTTATACTGAAAGAAATAAAGTACATTTTCAACCAGCTGCCTCACGACTTCAGCATTGAATGGCTTTTTAATGTAGCTTACTACGCCGTACTCATAACCTTTTCTTTCAAATTCAGGAGATTCTTCACTTGTGATCATAACAAATGGAAGCAATGTCAGCAGCTGCCTCTTGTTTAAATACTCCAACATTTGAAAACCATCCATGACTGGCATTGTATAGTCCAATAGAACAACGGCTAACGAATTGGCGTTTTTCCTCAAAAGCTCAATTCCCTCTTTTCCATTACTCGCCTCTAGAATTTTGTACTCATCCCGAAAAATATCCGCTAAAATCGTACGGCTGATATCATCATCATCAATAATTAAGATTGTATCACGCTTCATGTCCCATCCATACTTTCTTTATTTTATAGTTTGACCATTACTACAGTTTTGTTCCGGAGCTTAAAAATAATTCTGTTCACTTGCGCCGGAAGCATGTATTTTATGGAATTAATTTGAATAACGCTTCCTTCATATGCACTGCCCCTGACACAGACAGGCGCTTTCATGTCCTGATCCGTCATATTGGCAAGCTTGGAAATCTCTGCATCTAAATCAGCTAATTCATGATCCTTTGCCACAATTGAATAATTCAACTTTTTCAGCGCCTCCTCCGCAAGTTCCTTTTTAGTCGGAAGCGCCTTCAATATCTTATTCCATCCCTCTTCTAGTGCTGATAATTCGCTTAAAATCTGTTCTCTTCTTTCCGCAAATTTTACCTGCTCTTTCTCATAGATCTCATTTCGACCTATATCCAGATACGTCTTGATATGGGAACTGTTTCCAAGATTATACGTATCTACTCCTTTTACGGCGCATATCTTTCCTCCCAGCAGCACTCCCTTGCTTCCAGATACGATCACCCTTCCCAAGGTATTAATATTACTGTTCATAATATAGTTGGCTTTGACATTGCCTCCTGCATTAATATTCGCGGCTTCAAAGAAACTCCCGGATACTTCACCGCCTGCTTCAATAAAGCAGTCGCGCTTAGAACAGCTTCCTTTTTTTATCATGACATTACCGCCTGCAATCAGCCTTGCCGTCTCCACATTGTACTCAATGATGATATCCCCCGCCGCCTTGATATATCCGCCGGAATAAACGCTGCCAATTACATATACCGAGCCGTCCACCTCAAGCTTACCTGTAACCGCTGTGACATCCTCACGTACAACAATCATATTAGAAATCACAATTCTGCCATTTGAGTACTCAAACTTCCCACTCATTTTGGCAACGTAAGTCACCCCATCCGGTGCAATTGAAAAGCCCACACCTTTAAGCGGCTTTTTTTCAAGACCATTATTCGCATGAATCACTTCACCAAATACGTTCTTGCCGTCTATGCCCTTTTCAGCAGGATGGTAAACCGCAAGCTTTTCTCCCTCCTCAACCATTTCAAAAGCTTCTATATTGACATAATCAACGCCTCCGTCAGGCAGCGGCGCCGGAATCCTAGGCAAATCGATTCTTACATAAAATTCATACCAGCCATCTTTACCTGTCTGTGCTGGTGTCCCCTCCGCAATAAGGATCTTTTCATTCATTCTTCGCTTTTGAATCATTTCAGTAATGACATCATGTTTGATTCCCAAAATGATTCCCCTAAGCTCTAAATCCTTTAAAATATCTTCTTCAGTGACCCTGTTGCCAGGAACCCACGGGATATATGCATACGCCTTATTTCCGTTATCCTCAATTAAAATACTGAATTCTTTCGTCCGCAGCGAATCAATTTTTATCGCTGAATCATTGTCAGAAGACTTCTTCGTATCCTTCCTGTTCAATAAATTCAAACGCTTATCCACCATATCACTGCTGGAGTAAATCAATTTGGCATAAGAAGATACGTCCAGCCCCGCTTCCAGCCCCAACCGTATTTCTTTCATCTGCCAATGGTTGAACAAATAATTTGTATAAGTGGACACTTTCAATTTCTTCTCGATTCCCAAGCGAATCTCCTGCATCTGCATCCAGTTATACTTTACATTGGCATACGGTGCAACATCCAACCCTTCGTACAACCCTATCCGAATCTCATGAATCTGCTGGGCATACATATCGTCGGTAAGCCATCTATCGATAGCAAGCCCCTCCTCCAAAGAAAGTCTGATCTGTTCGAGTTCATCATCCGCAAACCCTCTATCCAAGTACGGAATAAGGTCAATGGATGAGTAGAAAGAGAGTCTGATCTGTTTCATTGTGTCATAGCTATAAGCCGGATTCGCATAGACCAAAACATTCACCTTGTCCTTAAGCCCCATACGAATCTGTTCCATCTGAAGCCAGTTGAATTCTTGCTTGGAATAAATCGAAACATCCAACCCCTCTTCTTTTCCCAGACGGATTTCCTGATTTTGCTCATCAGAATATTCTGGATTTTCTATCATGGGAATTTGCTGTTCCATATTTTTTGCATTATCAGATTTTTTAGACTGCATCTGGTTAAAAGGAAAGTCACTCATATCTGCCACCATACTTTTTTATAATAAATACACCCATATTATTATACATAAATAAAAACAGAAAGTCCACTGGTTTTCTTATATTAATGCCGCATGTAATGCCGCATGGGAAATAATGGATGTACTTATTTTAAATATTATATATACTAGCGGCTGCAAAACGAGTATTCCTTTCTAACGCCAGACTCATTTTACAACCGCCCACGTGCTATGTTGTAGTAGTTGGTTGCATACTGGACATTTAATCTTTACCGGACCCTTCAGCAGATTATAACCTGCTATTTTTCGCAGAAATCTTCTGATACTTTTTTCCTATTTTCTCTAAAGACAAATATATCACCCCAAAAAAGCACTGTCAATTTTTTAAAAAATTTTTAAACATTTTCAGCATAACTCCCATATTTTTTTATCATCTTTTGTTTGTTTTTTTCGTATTTTTTAGTTTGTATTGTCAAAATAATAGATTTCTTCTCTCTTATATCCCTATTTAGAATCGGAAATTCTGATATACGGTTCAAAGGTGAACATTTCGGCATCTGATAATCTTTTATAATTTCCTCTTTATCGTTTTGCAATTCCACTTTCTTGGGCTGTGTGTGCAAAATTTATATTTTGCACACACAGCCCAAGAAATCCAATCATATTTACATAACGTCCATTCTTATTTCGTCAATGATGCTTTTATTTTTTAGCTTATTAATTTCAGTTCGAGTAATGAACAATACAATAATAATCAAAGCAAATACTCCAACAACCAATGAGACCCATGGAATATGATACAATACCGGAAAAGCTTTCCGAATGGATAAGTTAATGGCAAATGGAATTGCAGTTCCCAGTATAACTCCGGGTACAAGTGCTTTTATAACGCACACAATACTTTCACTATAAAGCATTTTGCAAAGTGATTTATTTGTCATTCCTACACTCTTTAAAACAGCAAACTCACGGCTTCTGATTCTGATATTTGTTGTCAGTGTACTAATTACACTTGTAAATCCCATAATAATGAGCAGGATAACAAAACCATACATTACGATTTCAGCCAATACAATCGCTACGTTCAGCATTTTAACCATTGTATCGGTACGACTTATTCTTACGGCATATCCCTGCTTAACATAGGAATCTTCTGTGAGAATCGGATAATATCTTTCCATTACTTTTCTGGCATATGCTGTATAAGCCTGTTCATCATCCGGCGTGCTATACCAGTCGAAATATCTTGCATCTATATCAGGAACAACAATTCTTACCGGATTCGGATTCAGTTCATGAAATCCCTGTTCTTTTAAATCTTCCTGATATAAAAATCCGCCGATTTTAAGTTCTGTCTGCTCATCTGCTGCATCTATTAATGTAATTTTCGTTGTATTCTCATTGAAAGGACTTATTGTTTTTATTTTTCCGTTGTCATTATACTGATAACAGTTTATTAACAGATTGCTGCCATAATCCGCTCCTGCTCTGTCACATAATTTTTTATAAAGATTATTGTCAACAGCGACAAGAGAAACTTCTGTTTCGCCATTCTTATCAAAAATATCAAGAACCCCTAACATATCCGCTGAAAGAAAATCCCTATTCAGTATTGCATTATAGGTACACGCATCGCTTCCGATTCCGTAAACTTCAGTATTCGCATACTCTGACAAGCTCTTTATTATATCATTGTAAGTTTCAGATGAAATCGGAACTGCGATTTTTTCTTCTTTTTTTCCTGTATTTTCATTCATTACGATATCACGGATAGAACAGTAATCCACATCTATTTCTTCTGAATCTGGTTCCATCCAATTTCTAAGTTCTTTTGCCTGATTTGAAAGTCCACCTGTTATCAAGAGTAATAAAATTCCTAGTGACAAAGCCCGTATCGTTGCTTTATAACCAGATTTGTTTCTTTTTATATTCTTATATGCAATTGCTCCTTCACATCCAAATATCGCTTCTACAAAACTATCGTTTACATCGGATTTTTTTAAGTCTGTATTTGCTGCAACACCCTTTATACATTGCAGTGCAGTAAATTTTCCAACTTTTTTTGCAGGTTTATATGCAGAGCATAATACAATAAGAAAAGCCAAAAATGCTGCAAGCACATATGTCCATACAGAAACATAAAATGAAAGAGAAAACGAAATCGGTCTCATGATAATGCTCTTAGAAAGTTCATTTATATCTGAGACAAAATATCCTGTTATTTTTACACCAAAATATCCAACGACTGTTCCCAAAATAAGACCAAGAGGAATACTTACCAGACAGAGCCACAAGCCTTCATAAATGACCGTCTCTTTTACCTGTTTTCCAGTTCCACCTACACATTTCAAAATTCCAAGTTCCTGTATTCTCTTATTCGCACTTGCAGTAAAAATATTTGAAATAACCGTCATCGACATAAAAGCAATCAGCAATCCTAAAATGAAAGCCGGAATTGCAACTATCATGGAATATGCTCCACCATAATTTCCATATTTCGGTCCTAAAAAATCAGTAAGCATTTTGTTGCCGCTTGTTGCAAAGCACATGACCGCTGTAACAAGCGATGTTGATAAAGAAATTGCCAGAATACTTCCCCTTGTTCTTTTTCGATTTAATTTAATCTGGCTGAGGGCGAGCTGTGCTGTTATTTTCATTACTTCATCACCTCGTCTTTTATAATTTTTCCATCGCCAATCGTGATGATACGATTCGCCTGCAGTGCAATCTTTTCGTCATGTGTGACCAGAAGAATCGTCTGATTGTATTTCTGGTTTGTAAACTTTAAAATATCAAGAATCTCCTGACTTGTCTTACTATCAAGGTTTCCCGTCGGTTCATCTGCAAGAATAAAAGCCGGTTCATTAATAAGAGCTCTTCCTATTGATACTCTCTGCTGCTGACCGCCTGACATCTGTCCCGGCAGATGTTTTTCCCGCTTTTCCAGCCCGAGCATATTTACAATCTCCAAAAGACGTTCTTTATTCTCTTTTCTTCCATCAAGTTTCCATGGTAATACAATATTTTCCTCTGCTGTAAGGGTAGGTATCAGATTATAAAACTGATATACAATTCCCAGATTTCTTCTACGAAAGATTGCAAGTTCATCCTCACTCATTGATTGTATCCCGTTTCCGTCAATGATAACCGAACCGCTTGTTGGATAATCAATTCCTCCAATCATATTCATAAGCGTCGATTTTCCAGAACCGGAAGCCCCTATGATTGCGACAAATTCTCCTCGTTCAACAGAAAACGAAACATGGTCAAGTGCGATTACTTCCGATTCCCCCTGACCATACTTCTTTGTTAAATCTTTTACTTCTAAAACAGCCATTGTATTCCTCCTTGTTTTGCGAAGCAAAATCCGAACCCTATGATGAGGAGAGGGATTTTACTCCTTTTTCACTTTCAATCCTAACAATGCTAAATGACTGTTCCGTGACTAAAGAGAATTTTATTGTGACAATTTTGTCACTTAAAAAATTTAAGAATGAAAATAGTGCCTTCTCCATTCCCTCCAAAATCGACATCGATATCTCCACCTTGCCCTTTCATAATGGATAGTGCCAGTGGCATACCGATTCCAAATCCATTTTCACTCGTGGAATTTTCAAATCGTTTAAAGAGGGCTGCATACTTTGTTCTGTCCATTCCCCTGCCGCTGTCCTTTACTGAAATCCAGCTATACATAGGATTTTCTCCGCTGTCTACCACTATAACACTATCTTTCGGTGAATACTCAATAGCATTTTTTATAATATTCGTAAGTGCTTCAACCGTCCAGCGTTTATCACAATGTATGGCACAATCATTTTTCAGTTCCATTGTCTGATTATTGATATCAAGAAGTATTGCAACCGATGGTTTTACGGCTTCAAGAAGTTCCGATGTATGGATATCTTTTTTTATAAAATCAATCGCATGGGCATCAAGTTTTGCCATTTTAAGGAGCGCCTCTACAAGCCACTCCATCTTATTTAATGAAAATTGAATGTTATGAATAAACTCTGCCTGTTTTTCAGATTCTGCATCTTCCAGTAAATCTGCCATAATCATCATGGAAGTAATCGGAGTTTTCAGCTGATGTGAAATATCTGCCATATAGTCAGAGAGAATGTCCCTTTCCGATTCAATCGCCTTTATCTGTTCATTCTTCTTATCAACAAGAGAATAGATATCATTTTTCAGTATATTAAAAACACCTTCTCTATTGACACGAATATCAAGCTTTTCGCCCGAAATATAGCCTTTCACGAACTCCGACAGCTGTTCTACATCTTTTTTCCTAATCCACACGATAGCCCATTCCTCTCACAGTCTCAATGTTTACCGCTTCACCAAGTTTCTCACGCAATCGTTTCACATAAACGGTAAGCGTATTGTCCTCAACAAAGTTGCCATCAGCATCCCATATTTTATCCAAAATCTGCTGTCTGGACAGCAGAGATCCTTTATTACTTGCAAATATAAGCAAAAGCCTGTATTCCAATGCTGTAAGTTCAATTATTTTGTCATTCACATAAACTTTTGCCTCGTCTGTATGGATGATTGTCTGTCCAATGCTGATAATGTTATCATTTTCTGCATATTTGTTTTTGGTAGACAGGATACGACGGACTCTTGCCAAAAGCTCTCGAATTCGGAAAGGCTTTACAATATAATCCTGTGCGCCCTCATCAAATGCTCGTACAATCGTATTTTCATCATCCACAACCGTCAGGAAAATAACTGAGGTATTGGTATTTTTCACCATTTCACTTACATCAAATCCGTTTCCATCTGGAAGCTGCATATCTATGATTGCCAAATCAAATTTATTAGCTTCAACCATTTTTTTGGCATCCGCAATCATCGTGGCATGTTTTGTTTCATAGCCCTCCGTTTCCAGTGCATAAGTAATTCCTGAAGCAATCATAGTGTCATCTTCAATCAATAATATTCTGCTCATACGTTACATTCCTTTCGTCACAAGCTGTTTGATAGCTGCCACCAGCATTCCACCCTTTAATATAAACTGGTCTTTATACTCTGATAAAGAAATTCGTTCTAAAAAACGTTCCATCATATAATTCCGCATCAAAATCTGTGCATCAGCGGATTTTTTCTTTGACAGATTACGAATCAAATCCTTTAATTGTCTTGCCGTTGTTATCATCTAAAGCAGCACCTCCAAATATGGTCTACTCCTTTCGTGCTAATATAATATCGCACATTCGCACGAAGGTAAATACAAATAACACTTATAAAATAATTTGATATTTTAATAATATCCTCTGGTTTCGCGCCAGCCTTTTATATACCATCTGATTCCAAAGTATTGAGTTTGGAAGCAGCATTGAGAAATTTCTGGACTCCATCTATCTTGCAGGAGCAGACGTTGGCGGTACGCGGCTGGAGGATCATGCCCGGAGCATCGAGCGCAGCAACAAAATGCTGACTCTCCCCCCAACAACTCCAGAATACGGATGAGATCATCGAGAGCCTGCGCCCGCATATAGCAAATATCTCCCACAGGACCTACTACCGCATGCGCCCAAAGGCTGTTCAGGCACTCAGTTTCATCCTGTGGAGATACACCTCAAAGGACTGTCTGAAAATGTTGGACAAATTTTTTCCGAAAGATACCCAATAGACAACTTATGAACAGGCATTCATAATTATTTAAAAAACTAAGGAGAGTGCCTGTTTATGAACACTTTGAAAAGCTATATTTCTAAATATATTGAATACTGTGAATATCGGAAACGCTTAGATTCCAAAACATTGAAGGCGTATAAGATAGATCTAAAGCAATTTGAAATTTTTTGTACTAATTTATCTGATTGCTTTGCTAAAAATGTAGTGGACGATTTTATTACCAATTTGCATAAACAATATAAACCTAAAACTGTCAAACGTAAAATTGCAAGCTTAAAAGCCTTTTTTCATCATATGGAATATAAGGAATTGTTAAATGAAAATCCTTTTGCAAAGCTGGACATCCGCTTTCGAGAAGCCAAACTCCTTCCTAAAACAATTCCTTTTCATTCCATTCAAACATTTCTTTCTACGCTTTATACACAAAAAGAACTGGCTGAATCAGAATACCAGCTTCGCTGCTGCATTAGGGATATTGCCGTTATCGAATTATTATTTGCTACCGGAATGCGAATATCTGAATTATGTTCATTAAAGCCATCAGATATAGACTTTGAGAGCAGAAACATTCTGATTTATGGAAAAGGCGCTAAAGAAAGGATCATACAGCTTGGTAATCAGGAAGTTATTTCCGCCCTGATTTTATATCAGGAAACTTTCAAAAAGGATATTGAAATTTGTGGATATTTTTTTGTGAACAGATTGCAGCATAAATTATCTGATCAATCTGTTCGGTTTATGATCAATCACTACGCAGAACTTGCTGGTATCAGTCAACACATTACCCCGCATATGTTCAGACATTCTTTTGCCACTCTTTTATTGGAGCAGGATGTTGACATTAGATACATACAAAGAATGCTTGGACATAGTTCTATAAGTACAACCGAGATTTACACACATGTGTCAAACACAAAGCAGAAGGATATTCTTACAAATAAGCATCCAAGAAATCAAATGAATGTAAATAAAGGATAATATTCAATATCCTCTGGCAAATATCTTCTTCATCTTCTGAAAAGGACAATACTACTACCTTACTTATAATGATCACCTTCCAAATACTAATTGAGAATTTCATACAATATTAACTAATAGTACAATACCGATCACAATGATTATTACAAAAGTATGTTTTTTCCATGATAAACATAAATACCCGATAAATTCACGAATAAAAGCATTTAATGTAAAATACCATTTTGTTTTTGCCCCGAATCCCACGCAGCGGATTCCCTGCTTTCTTGCCAGAATCAGCGCCCGGAACACATGGTAAGCCGTGGTGACGATCACGATTCTGGGGCGCTCCTTTCGCATCAGCTCCCGGGAAAACCTCAGATTCTCCTCGGTGGACACGGATCGATTTTCAATCAGAATCCGCTCCGCTTCCACTCCTTTGCTCACCGCATAGGCCGCCATCGCCTCCCCTTCCGGAATATCTTCTCCGGGGCCCTGCCCGCCGGACATAATCAGCAGCGCTTTCGGATTACGCCGCAGCAACTGAATTCCTCTGTCAATCCGTGCCGCCAGAAGCGGCGTCACCCGTTTCCCGATTATGCCGGCTCCCAGTACAACGATATAATCCGCCCTTCTCCGCTTTCTCAGATGAAGCAGGTTTAAAATGGCGGACAGCGCATACATGGCCATCAGGGACAGCAGATAGAGCGCCGCCGCCGGACCCAGGGAGGCGGCCGCCGCCCGTCGGGAGCCCAAACCGTCCGCCAGGAACCCGCCGGCGGCCTTGCCCAGCACCAGCGCCAGGGTGAGTACCAGCGCCCAGGGCCCGGTCCCTCTCCAGGGGAACTGCTGATTCAGCCCCATGTAGGAGCGCAGGACCACCACCAGAAACAGGGGCAGCATGGGGCCGAAGGAGCCGGGCAGCTCCAGCGGGGCGTTCCCGGAACGCAGGGAGCCGAAGGACTTCCGGCTCAGGAGCAAAATAGCCAGGCCCAGTACCGCTAGCCCCAGCGCCCCCGGCCACAGGGGAAATCCCTCCTGTCCCCACCGCGTCCCCAGCCAGAGACCCAGG